>Ga0209755_10002393_pt1 | contig 25938 bp, 12 predicted proteins | sample TergutCo191P1_FD_187301 | JGI IMG/M metagenome (GOLD analysis project Ga0209755, IMG submission 187301) | Cornitermes sp. P1 segment gut microbial communities from Petit-Saut dam, French Guiana - Co191P1 (SPAdes) (version 2) | ecosystem: Host-associated > Arthropoda: Insects > Digestive system...
TCTGTTTACTCTCTGACAATAACCACAAAGTATTTAATTCATCCTTTAATCCTGCTTCTATATTAAATATCCATTGCTGCATTGCATTAATAGCCTGTGCGGCGCTTTTATATTTATTGCCGGACTGTTCTTCCATCATATTCCAGTATTTTTTTATCTTTTCAATATCATCTTGTTTCATATTACCTAATAACACCAAATTTATATCGTTCCATTCGATATTTTTTCCATCTGTGTTATTTCCTTCAATTGATTTCAAATTATCGCAGGATATTTTATATTCAGAAGCAATTGATTCAATATTTGATAAAAATAATGTTAAATTATTTTTCCATTCTATAATCTTATCGTTTATATTATTAATATAAGAGTTGACATTTTTTAAAACATTATTATTAATTTTTTTCATATCAATCCATGCTAAATAATATAGTAAATCTGTTGTAAACAGAACAGTAAATTTTGTTAAATTACTAACTTTTTTCTGCGCTGTTTGATAAACATCAAGTGTATGGAAATATTTGAATCCTTCTGAATAATTACTGTTTTGTAATGTTATTATTACATAAAATTCAAGATCTGCTTTTTCTACTCCGGATAAATTGTTCCATGCTTCAAGATAATAATTATAATGATTTTTTATTATATTATCATTTTTTATCAAAGAAAATAAATCTTGATTCATAAATGGTTCTGTTCTTACTTTTATTCCTCCAATTGCTCCTTTACTGCTGCTTAATCCTCCAAGACCGTAGTAGTAGCTATCTAAATCTTCAATGTTATTGTTCGCCTTGATCAATGAATACAGCAAATAATCCCTTGCCAGTCCCCACTGTTTGAATTTTTCCGGATCTTTAAAATATTCTGACATTCTTTCGCTTAACCCTCGGAGAGCTTCCTCGTAAGCGCTTATTTTGACTTGTTCATTATCCGGAAGCTTTGAGCGGGTAAAGTAATCGTTAAGTTCTTTTGCTTTTGCTTCGTCGATTCCGGTTAGTTCCATTTTATTGTCAGCGGAAAAAGCTAAACGACCGTCCTTAACTGTTATAATATCTTTAACAGTCCATTTTTTTTGATCCTTGTCTGATATATATATCCATTCCGGCTCCTCTTTATTTTCCATATAGTTTATATAATTTTGGTCTATATATCCAAACTCATTCAGCATATTAAAATATTCAACATATAAATTCTGATTTTTGGCATATTCATCCGCGATGCTGCTATTAATTATATTAACAGCCTCAAGCACAATTAATTTTCCTTTAAATATTTGTTCATATGAGGTATATAATTTTTCATATTGCGGATCATTATTAATACGATAATTTTCTTTATCGTATAGATCGGAAAGTACATTTAATACTGTTTGTGCTCTAGATAATTTAGTTTTACATTCATCAAAATCTATATTATTTGTATTTAAATATGCCGTACCCGCCCATCTTTGTATTGCGTCAAGTTTTTCGTATTCTAAACGCTTTTTTTCAATTTCTTCGTATGCTTTTTTTAAGAAATTGTACTGCTCATCATATTGCAGTCCAACTAAAATAAATTTTTCCGCTTCTCTGAAATAATCAGCTCGGACTTTGTTATATTCTTCTTCATGAGTTTTTAATATAATTTCCTTTGCGATTATTTGTTTTTCTATTTCACCAATTGATAATTTGGAAATATCATACGAATTAGCATTAAATGCAATTTCTCTGTATTGATCATCCAGTGATTTTAATTTCATTAGAATATTATTGAATGCATTATAATATAAATTATAATTCAATTCAGAGCTTTGATAATTCAGAGATAAATTGTTATCAGAAAACATTTTAAACGTATCATTTATTCTATTTGTATAAAAAACCGCTTTAAATAAAGCATCTTCTAAAATTCCTTCTTCCCATGTTTCGGCAGAAGACAGCGTTGAATCGGTTTTCTTCAGATATTTATCTGATAAATATTCCCGCCAATGTCTTTCTTTTTTTTCTTTAACTATATTATATGCTTCCAATAATTCAATGATTTGCTTTTTATTTTCAATAAAATGTAATTCATTATATATTTCTGTTAAGTAATTATCAGAATTATTATTTTCATATGATAAAATCAGATTGTTTATTAAATTATTATATTCAATATCCAAATCTTTTGAATTTTTTACCGGATTTATATTTGTGTTTAGTGCATAAAGCGCCGTATAATCAATTACAGCCTGTTTCCAGTAATTTATTTCTGCCATTATCCATTCCGGAGCGGAAGAAAAGCAATTGTCAAAATCCAATAAAAATTGAGCGGCATTATCAATAAAATCTCCGGATTTTTTTTTAAAAGATTCTATAATAATCCGAGCATCAGGTAAATATTCTGATGATAAAGTAATATTATAATTAAGCAGTAATTTATTCAAAGCAAAAAGAGACATTTGCCAATTTTCTTTTGCGGTAAATGAACTATATTCCGAATACTCAGAGCATAATTCCAATAAATTCGAGCAATAATATACATTATCATTGTATTTCCGCAGATATTCACTGCTTTCGTCAAACCATGAAAACCCGGAGATAAAATTACTTATAATATCATTAACTTCATTTTCATCAATATATAAAGAGAGTCCTTGATTATATCTTTTTTGAAGATCAAATAAAATTTTGTAAATATATTCAGCGGATTCTTTATCTGAATTCCAAACATACTCAGGTTCAGCAGCTTCATTGATTATCTGTAATAAAGCATTTAACTCAAACTCCAGGCGTTTTTCAAATAATAAATTTATACTATTATTATAATCCTGATAAAGTCTGTTAAGTAAATTTTCTCCAAGGAAAATTGATTTCTCTTCTTCCGACAATTTTTCATTTTTAGCTTTATAATACCAATCAGCGCCGCTGTATTCCGAACTAAACGGACGCAGATTTTCAAGATTATCAGAAAATAAATCAATTGCGGCAAGGCGAATTTTAATATCAACTTCAGAACCTGAAGAATATATCTCAGATAAAGATAAAATATTCTCTCCATCCCCGTTTATCAGAATATCCAAAATAAATTCCGCATTTTCTTTTCTCAGTGAAATACTCCATGCTAATCCGTTTTCAAGCGCACTTTTATATACAGAATCATTTCCGGTTTTCATAAATGTTTTATATTCATCAGCAATATATTTATAAATCGAATTTATATTTTGATAAAAATAATTATCGCGGTTTATTATTGAAACATTTAATAGCGCGTTATATTCAGAATTAATTTGATTAAGCAATTCTTCTTTTTCCTTCATCTCTGCTGCGATTTTTTCCAATTTTTCCTTTTGTATTTGAATGTCGCATCCGATTGAGTTTAAATAGTTTAATTCTTTTTCATATTCTGTCAAAGAAAGATTATATAATGATTTTGCTTCTTCAAGCGCCCGCAATCCTTCCGCTTCTGTCATTCTTCCCGCGGATAATTCTTCCGCGTAAACCATTACAGCTTCCGCTATAGAAGTTTTCTTCTCCCAGTAAAGAACTAACGCCTTTGCTCTGATAAGCGCTAATTGATATTCGTCAAGAAAAAAATCTTCGCTTGAAGCATTTGGAGAAAGAATATCCTTTAACACTCCGGTACCCAAAAGTTCCGCAAAATCAGCCAGAATTCTATCTCTCGCATCAAGAGCTTTTTCCATATATGAAATGTACATATCGTAAACTTTTTTTATTTCCATTAATGAAGGATCGCCTTTTTTTTGCAGCTCTTCTTTAAGCCACGAATAAAAACCGGCATCCCTTGGTTTTAAAGTTTTTTCTCCATTATAGCGGTTATACAAAAACTCAGTATTTTCCATCGCGGAAACAGCAGCGGACGCGCAGATGATATACATATCAACTAATGCTTTTACTTTGGTTGTTCCTTCTCCGATACGCATATTCATATTAGTTTCAAATTCTTTTTTTGCGTCTTTGATATTTTTTTCAAAGTCATCTGAAATCTTTTCAAATAATTTCGCCCCGGTCTCAAATAAATATTTAGCGTCTAGCTCCCATTTAATTCTTTGTTCTTCAAATTGTTCAAAAGCTTTTTGCCATATTTCATCTCCTTCAGAGAATAATTTAAAAGATTCCTGCTCCCATTCAATTCTTCTGATAAAAAATCTTTCTTCCGCTTCTTCCCATGCTTTAAGACCTTTGTCAAATTGTTCTTTATATAATTGAAGCCATTCTTCACCTAACAACGCAAGATCGCCTTTGCCTGCTTCTGCCTGCTCTATCCTTATTGTCAGCTCATTAATTCCGTTTTTACATGATTCTTCGGTTTCAGCTATAAGTTTCAGCGTAAATAATCTTGCCGCTTCATTATCGCTTTTATTTCTCAGACTCCATATATCTCTTGTACGGCGGCTTTTAAATTTTTTTTCTTCGCGGGCTGCGAAATTCTCAAATTCTCTTTTAATTACCGAATTCATAGATGTTGAAAATTCAGAAATTATCTCCTGCACCAATCCGCGCGATTCCCCGGGTATATACGCTAATAGTTCCGCATATTGAGAAAATAAAATATTATCAAAAAAATTATTAGCATCTTTTATACTTTTATCCGCTTCGTTTTGCCATCCGATAAGATCAAGCGCGAATGCTCTTCCTTCGTCATCAGGACGAATAATCATGGGATCGCCGGTTTTATCATCAAAAAGAACGTTGCCTTCATCATCAAGATGCCATGATAAGTTGACTTGAATTTTATCCAATAATTGAGATAAAACCATTATCGAAGCTTCGGCTGCATTGCCGAAAAAACGTCCTTTAAGCCATTGTGAAAATCGTTCTTCCAGTTCTTCGTTAGACCAATTTTCCAATTGATTTTTCGCCTCATTGAGAAGCAATGGATTTTCATATAAACTTCCGGCAATTAATTCCCATGAATTGATTGCTTGTGTTATTCCCAATCTTGCTTCCGCTAACCAGCGTTCAGGAATTATCTCCCTGTCTGCCCTGCTGAAATGGATATCAAAAACATTTCTGTTAAAACCTTTAATTTCTCCGGGATGTTTTGAATTTATTGATCCCATATATGGCATAACCGGATAAGATTGAGAAAAAACTAATTGAGGTAAAAAACCAAAAATAAAAATTAGAGTAAAAAAAATTATTTTATATTTATTCATCATATATTACTCCAAAGAAAGTTTTATATCCCGCACAAGCGGAATAAATTAATTTATTTAAAAAGAGGTTTAGATAAAGTTAAAAGTGACGGTATTATCGTCAATGAACAGATAAATGAACTTGTTACTCCCAGAGCGCTGACAAGAGACAATGTTCTGATTAGCGTATTCGCGTTTTCAGTAAGAAATAAAAAAGGAATTGCTCCGGCAACAGTTGTTCCTGTTGTAGCAAGGAGCGCGGGTAATTTTTGACGAAGAGCGGAATACAGCGTAAAAACAGTTATTTCTTTTTTATTTTTTGAAATTGACCTGATGCTGTCAACACAAAGAACAGCAGCGTTAACCGCCATACCGCTTACAGCAATTAAAGCGCATGCGATTGCGGTGTTGTACCCGCTGCCCGTTAAAGCGAGACAAATCGCAGGAATCGCAAGAGACGGCGGAATAGCGGAAAGCACAAACAGAGGAACAATAAAAGATTCGTTAATAACAGCCAGTATCATATAACAAAAAATAATTGCCATAATAAGCGATAATACGGTTGCTGATAAATTATCGCTTTGTCTTACAGCGTCAGGATCAAATTCGATTGAATAACCGGGCGGTAAATCTATTATCTTAAAAACGTCAGAAAGTTCCTGTTTTAAACGGCGCGGATCCATCGGCTTTGTTGAAACAGTTATTGACGCATATCGGCGTCTATTGTCTCTTCTTATGCTTGAAGGCTCTGTATCGTCCATCGCTTCTGTCAGTGATTTTATTTGAATCGAAGAATTACCTTCTTTATTGCCTGATGATACAAGCAAATTTAGAACGCCTTCTTTTGATTGACGCATAACACTATTTTGATTCAAACTAAATTCATTAACAAAAGCAAAATCACCGGTTTTAATTCTAACGTCTGTTTCTCCGTATTCAGCATTGATTCTTTTGTAGGCTACCGGTCCGTAGACCCCAAGCCGCATTATATTTGCCGCCGCGAAAAAACTTGTATTTGTTCCGGCAAGAATGTTTCTGTTCGGAATTAACTTTAGCTTTTTACTGCCTTGTTTAAAATTCAGAACTCTTTCTTTAATCAGCGGAAAATCCGCGCAATTCCGCGCCAATTTTTCAGCAAGTTCTCTGCATTTTTTATCCTCATCGCCGTAAACAAAAATTTCCCAATAACGTTCTTTTTGCGAATATTCATGAAAGAAAACAAATCCGCCGGGTATATCAATTTGTTTTATCATTTCCCTGACTTGCAGAGTTTTTAAAATTTTAGGATCAAAAGAAACAAGGAGCGATCCCGAGCCGACTCTGGAGCCGGTTTCAACATTTTTAATTCCGGTAATCTCCGCAAGCTGATTGCTGTAAATTGAAAGACGATGATCAACTTCTTCCGCTAACAATCCGCCCTCAAATTCAACTTGCGCATATACCGAATCCTCGGAACCGGAACTGCCTGTATCAAACCCTTTAGCCAGTAAAAGTAAAATTGCGGATATTATTATTAACATACTTATTGATAGAATTACAAAAGGATATTTAGCGCAGAATTTAACAGAGCTTCCGAGAACTCTGTAAATTTTTTTCCATAAATAATTTTTGATTTTTTTTAGGAAGCGCAGATCAAAAACAGTATTATTGTTTTTTTTAGTTTCAATTCCCCAAAGAAATAGCGGCGGCAGCAGAGTCAGGCTTAAAATAAAAGCTGTGATTGTAACAACGGAAATTGCATTTGCTATGATTTTAACACCGCCGTCTTCAATTACAGAAAGCGGAACAAGAGCCGCGGCGGTGGTTGCCGCTCCCGCTAAAAGAGGTCCCGCCAATGATGTTAAGGCCGCCGAAGCGGAACTAAAATTATTACATTTACGCAGTCTTTCTGCACATAAAATTACAGCGTCAACCGCCGTGCCGATTCCGGCGGCAATCCCCGCAAGCAGAAGCTTGTCTGCTGTAAACCCGCCAATCAGCAACACTGCCGCCGATATAAGGCAAATCAATGGCACGGCGAGAGCGCAGAAAAAACCTGAAAATTCAGCATTATTTTTTTTACTTAATAGAAAACCAATTACCGCCACCATAATGGCGCCCAACAATGCGGCATTTAAAACAGATCGAAAAGCGGACGCTTCTTCCGCACCAAGATCAGATAACACGATAAATTCAAGCGATAAGCTCTGCTTTTCTTTAAGCAATAAAAGCTCTTTTTTAATATCAGACGAAAGTTTACGTAAATCCGTTCCATGCCGTCCCATAATGGCAATACTCGCTGTCTTTTTTCCATTTAAACGCGGCAGAATATCCGGTTCCCGCTCATGTTCCGTAATTAAAGCGATTTCCGACAATTTGACGCATTTTCCGTTTCCAATTGGTATTAACGCGTTATTCAGCGAACTGAAATGCCCGTAACGACCATCCACAGAAATGATAATTTCCCTGTTATGCCGCGTAATAAAGCCGCCGGAAAAAATCGAATCATTCATTGCGAGGAAAGAAGACACCATTGAAGGATCCAATCCAAGAAGGTTTAATTTTTCCTGATCAAGAATTATATAAATTTCTTTTACACCTGTTCCCGACACAATTACTTCTCCGGCTCCTTCAAGGCTTTCCAGTTTGGGTTTCACAATTTTTTCCAGAATAAGCGCTGTTTGAATTTGTGACGCTAAAACATTTTCTTTTAACTTGTCAGAAACAGAACCATCTGTTAAAACAGCGGCAGACCAAACCGGTATCATGGAATTATTTGAACTTAAAATTTCCGGTCTCTGAACAGACGGCGGAAGCGTTTCATACACTCTCTGCGCGGCATCACGCACAGCTTCGTAGCGCCCGTGTGTTCCCGGTTTAAAAAAGATAAAAACGCTGGTTTGACTGTTTTCGCTGGAACTTAACACGGACATGACGCCGGGAACGGAAAAAAATGCGTCTTCCAGCGGAATTGTAACGCTTCTTTCCATCTCCGCGGCATCAATACCGTAATGTTTAATTCTTACTGCATAAGAACCTCCTGAGTTTGTTTTTATTTCTTCTTGTGATGTAATAACAAAAATCGATATAGCGCAGATCCCCGTCAGTATACACAAAGCGGCTTTTTTTCTTTTTAACCATGATATAAAAAAATTCATTCTGTCATCTCCTTGTTATTCTTCCATTTGAAAAAAACAATAAGGACAGAGGGAATTGCAAATAAACTCAGTAGGGTAGATGCAGCGAGTCCGCCAAGCATTGCGGCTGCCATGGATTTTTGCGAGTTTGCTAAAGGACTGAAAATTAATGGAAGAAGAGCAAAAACAGTTGTCGCCAGTGTAATTAAAATTGCCTGCAGACGTTCGCGCGCTCCGCGTAAAACCGCCGCTGCCGGATTTAAGCCTGTGCGTATTTTTTGATCGCTTATTTCATAAAGAATTAAGCTGTTATTCACAACAAGCCCGAAAAGAGCGGTTAAGCCGAGAACCGCGCCGGAATCAACTTTGGCTCCGGCAAGAAGGATCGCGGGACCAACACCAGCAAGAGACAATGGAATTGTCATCATTAGTATCAATGGAAGCAAAAAAGATTCAAACTGAGCGCCCATTGTCATATACAAAAGAATCAGCACGAGCAAAACGCAGATTATCAGAGATTTCCTGTAACGGCTGAAAACCGAATCATCCGCGCGCTCTGTGATTTTTTTTATTTTTGCCGGTATTTCATTATCTGAAAAAATATCAGTATAGATAACATCCGCTCGATCAAGCCGCGCAAGAGACGCGTCCGATTCAATCCGCTCTATCCTGCCAAGAGAATCAAGAAAAACAGTTTTACCCTGAGATGTTCTAATCGGAATTTGTTCTAACTGCTGAACAGGATTAAAATAATCATTTGTCTTTTCAGTTTCGTCCGCGGTTTTCACAGCGGGGTTTCCTGCGCCTGTTACGCGAACATCAAGCGGCCTGCCGTCAATTTCAAGTCTTGAAGCGACAATTCCCTCATTCAGAATATACAATGTTTCCGCTATCTGAGAAGTTGATATAGAAAGAAATGCGGCAGCTTCCCTGTTTGGGTACAATCGTAATTCCGGTCTTTTTCCCTGAGGCCTGAAATTAGCAGCGATCGAAGCTGATTTTAAAGCATTTTCTGTTAATTCAAACCTTTCAAGCAATTCTTCCCTGTCTTTGCCTTTAATAACATATGTGTGCGCTGCGGATAATCCAAGTAATGCCTCCGTTTTATCTTTAGGAAAATATGCAGAGTATTGAATTTGATCAGAGTGCTGTAAAATCAATTGAGAGCAGACATTATTAATTTCCGCCAACGCTTTTTCCGGTGTTACTCTTTTTTCCGGGACGCATCGCATTGTCAGCTCTTCTCTTCTGTAATCAATATCCGCCCGCCTATTAATATCTGCCTCTTCCGCTCCCGCTCTGCCATAAACAGTTTTTACAGACGGCAGCCCCGAAATACGTTCAGAAGTGTTAGCTGCAAATTTACCTATAGCTTCAAGTAAAGTTCCGGGAGGAAAAACAAATGAAACCCAAACTTCCTCGGCATCATCCGGATTAATGAAAACCATTGGCTGTAAGAATATTGATAGAAGACCTAATACAACTATCAAACCAGCTGCAATGAAAAATTTGTCCGGACGCCGAAGCAGTTTTGAAAGTAAATTAGAATATTTTCTTTCAAGGCTGCCGTCTCTGAAAACTGATAAAAATTTATCAATTATATTTTGTTGATTGATTTTCTTTATTACAAAAGAAGCGAAGAATAACCGGTATAAAGAAGGAAGACAAAATTGCGCGTAAAACCACCCCGCCGCAACAGACGCTGTAAGAGCGATTGCAATATCGCCGAAGAGACTCCCAAGAGCGCCAGGAAGCATGATAATTGGAATAAAAACAAGAGCTGTTGTTAATGTCGACGCAGCGCTAGATCCTGCGATTGAAAACGCTTTGTTCCCTATTTCCTCCGATTTAGGAACAGTTTCTCTTTTTCCGAATGTGCGATGAAGAAGATCCAAAACGATCACGCTGATATCCGACACAAGACCTATACTCATCGCAAGCCCGCTGAGACTCATACTGTTAAGCGATCGTCCCGTAACATAAAGCATACAAATACCGGCCGCGGCGGAAAAAGGAATGGAGAGAGAGGCAAGCAAACTATACTTGAGCCTTCTGATAAAAACTACAAGAACAATTACAACCGCCGCCGCTCCGAAAGCTGCCGAAATTAAAAGGTTTGAAATTCCGTTTATCAATGAAGGAGTAGAATCTGTTACGAGCTCTATTTGCACATCACGCGAGAACGCTAAAACCGCTTCGTTAATAGTATTTTTTATATCAAGGGAAAGCTTAATAGGATCCGCCCGCGGTCTTCGGTAAATTTCAAGAGCGGCAGCTTCTTTTCCATCATAGACAAAAACACTTTCTCTCTTAGCGGAAGCGGAAACATGCTCTCCCGCGTTTTCTACCTTAAAAGTCCCGCCTCCGACAGGAAGCGTAATTTTCAAAAGAGAAGATACCGAATCGGGTTTACCTGATCCGATAACAACAACCTCCTTTTTTCCTTCATACGCATTTCCTGCGGGAATATCGGCTGTCTCACGCGAAAGAATTTGCGCAAATTCCTGAGGAGTAATGCCGACAGCGGCAAGACGCTGCACATCAAGAGATATCCTCTCTTCGGCTCTTTCGCCGCCGACAAGCACGACAGAACCGACGCCGTCAATTCTTCTCAGACGCGCTGTTATTTCATATTCTGCGAGCTTACGGGCAAACTCATTGTTTCCGTTATGCGAACTAACCGCGATAACCGCGTACGCTTCAGTTCCGGCATCGCCTGTTGTTACCGACGGTTTGCGAACGCCTTCAGGCAAACCCGGGTAAACCTTGTCAATCGCTTCACGAACAGGAACTGACGCTGACATTGGGTCAATACCCCAGCGAAAGTCAAGACTGATAATAGAACGGTTATCACGCGATACGCTTCGAATTCTTTCAAGCCCCTTTATCGGAGATATTCCGTCTTCCAGCGGAATGGTAACCATGCTTCTAATTTCCTTGGCTGTCATTCCGGGATAAATTGTTTCTACAGTCACTCTTGGTATTAATAATTCAGGCAGCCGGTTAACAGGAAGTTTTAAAAGAGAAAATACAGCCGCGATAATCATTGCCGCAAAAATCATAATAACTGTAATATTTCGCCTAACAAAAAATATAATTAATCCATTCATAGTATGCCTACTTTATCGCCGGAATAATGAGTGATTTCTCATTACGATTGCCTAAACTGTCTTTAAGCCCGGATGAAATCATAAAATTGACAATCCCATAATTAGTTGTATTAATGAGATTTCCATTAATTTCTACTCTTTGAAGATTTTCGAGTCCTGCCTGCGGTTCCTGAAAATTAAAATTATTTGTTTTAATTATGCGCGGAGAAAATGTAAGGACATTATTTGAAGTATCAATACGAAAATTTTCCATAACGGAAAATAAATCTATTGACGCGCCTTCCGCGGTGATAAAATAAATCTCAATCCATGTACTGATAATATCTTTTGACGGATAATTGTCATCCGTTATGGGAATTATCTGATAAAGCGAATCGGCGCTGATAAAAATAGGATCGAAATTCTCTTCATTTTGCGGCGCCAATGGCAATCTAATTCCTGCCAGCTCCGGCGGTTTTGAAAATTTTCCGTTAAAAAAAACTTTATAAACATATTCGTTCTTTGTTACATTTCCTGCGCTGTCGCGTATACCCGGTTTAATTTTCAAAGTAAATCTGTTATTGTAAACAGGTATCTTTTCAAATTTAAAAAGAAAATCCGTTTCAAATCTGTATAAAGACTCCAATATAAGTCCCGGAGCGTTTTCCGCGCTTATTAAATTTTTTACAGATAAACTATCAACAGGTTTTGAAAAAATTAAGAGGATTTTATCTTCTTTTTCCCAACCGCTATTTTCAACCGGTAATTCCGCGGCGCCGAAAAAATTTTTATCCGGCAGTAATTCAATAATTTCTCCGTTCTTTGTTACTCTGCTGACATTCAATAAATACGGCAATTCATGATCTGTTCCGGTATTAAAAATACTTTTAAATTCTTTTCTGATATTTCTGCCGTTAATATCTGTCAGAGAAGAAGAAATAATTATCTCGTAACGGTTGTTTTGCTGCCACGGCTCGGAAGGGGTAAATATCGCGGACTTATCGTTATTCTCAAGGCTCCAGAAACCTGTCATTGAAGGATTAAACGAACTACTCTCATATAAACTCTTTAATGTTACCGGCAGCGAAAATTCAAGTTTAACCCGCATTTCTGGATCATTAATTTTTTCATATAAAGAAGGATAACAAGATAATACAACCGGATGATTTGCATCGGGTCTTGTGGAAAAAGCGCGTATAAACGCTTCGTCCATTGATATTCCTTCTAAATCACGGGCTTCAGCGGAAAGATTAATTTTATAATCAGTATTTTTTTCAAGCGGGGTTTGCGGAATAAACGTTAAATTTTTCTCTTCCCATAAATATTCGCCTTTTATGGAATTTCCGTTTCCGTTAAACGAAAAATACTTTTCTACGCTTTCCTTATGCGGTTTATTGGAAAATTGCAATGACACAATAATATTTTCAGGTTCAAAATGATAGCCGTCTCCCGGCGTCCATGAGATGACTTCAAAAGCGGAAAACCTTAAAATATCGCAGGAAATGATAAAAAATACGCAGATTAAAAGTAATATAAATAAATATTTTTTCATTCTACAGCCTCCAGATAAAGAATCACATCCTCTTTCATATAACTTCCGTTCTCCAGAACAATTCCATTCTTTCCTCCCGGAATTGTAATTTTGTAGTAATTGGGACTTTCTATTTTTCCGTTAGCCATTCCTTCCCACCTTAAAAGCAGACAATCATCGGAAATCCATCTAATATATTGAAGCGCGACCGGAGACAGCGTTCTCGGAAAAACAGGCGTTAAAATAATTTTTTGCGGAATATTTTGTTTATCTTTTATTTTAAACGGCAATGAAAATCTGATATTTATAAGTAGTTCTTCTGTTCCTTGGGTAATTTTTACAGGTATTACATTATTTAAATCAGAAAATTTATCAATAGTAATATCATTGACTGAAAATGAAAGCAAATTTAAATACGGAATATCAGCGGAAAAACTAATCCTGAATTCAGAGCCTATTTTCAATCCTTCACAATCTTTTGTATCACCTGAAATTAATAGCGTGTAGTTAACTTCAGGCTCGGGATCTCTTGTAAAAATATAAACAATAGAATTTTTTGATAAAAATTCGGCTCTTCCTGAAAGAGAAGGTTCAAAACGCAGAGAACGAAGAACATTTTCTTCTATCGGTTTGTTAAACGAAACAGCGATTCCCTGCCCTGAACCTAAACCGTTTTCAATTCCGGCTCCTGTCGGATACCAGCTTCCGTCCGCAAACAAAACAGGATAAATATCCGTTATTTCGGGCAAAATTTGATCCAAATCGGTAATAAAATGCCCCGAATAAGTTTTTATAAGAGGAACTCCGTCTTCGCTTTTTGCCGAATCTTTTAAATTCCAGCGATAATAAGTCCACGGATTTAAATTTTTTTCAGTTTTTATTTTAACATTTTTATTGTTATCAGACCATTCATAAGTCTTATTTGATATTCCATCAAGCGTTAACGCTGATTCTACAGAAAGCCTGTCCATTGATTTTGAAAAATAAAATTCTATTTCAAATTTATTAGTTCCCACAGAAGCGCCATTTAGTGGACTATAAAAATCAAGCAGCGGCGGATTATTTTTATTTAACGCAAAAAATGATATATATTTTTCAGTACGCATCTCCCTTCCGTCTGCTGAATATATAGTTCCCGAGAAGTTTATATGGTAACGTATTCCCGCTGTCCACCCCGATTCAGGCACAAAATAAAGAGCATTGCCAATCCATGATTTTTCTCCGTTTGTTATTCCCAAATTAGAACTAATTTGTAAAACTCCTTCTGTTTCATTTTTTTTCATTTCTGTGTCAAACTTGATTATTACAGGACTGTAAAGCTCAGATAAAACAGAATCATTTTTTTCAGGCTTTATACTATATCCTATGGGACGTAAATCCATAAATTCGCATGACAATACAGTAATTGCACATAACAATATCTGAAAATTTTTACTCAATAATTTTAACATTAGCGCCCTCTCTTAAATCACTTTCCGGTTTTTGTACAATCATTTCACCCGCTGTCAAACCGGCTTTTATCTCGCGTTCTTCACCGCGAGAAGAACCAAGAGTAATTTTTCTTTCCGTTAAAACACTGCCATTAATTACAAATACGCTGCCTTCATTATTTTTCTGATTATAAATTGATGATTCTGGTATAAATAAAGCGATTTTCGCAGGACCAAGATTAATCGCGGCGCGCACAAACATTCCCGGTTTTAATCTGCCGATATCTGACTTCTCTGTATTCAATAAAATCCGAATCAAAAAACTAAAACTTTGACTGTCAGCCTGAGGATAAACCAAATCGACAATACCGCGTTTAACTTCACCGGTTCCGTCAATTAAAACAGAAGCGGACATTCCTTTTTCTATCCGCATTGCGTCTTTTTCACGCACAGGAATAATTGCGTTTAACGATGAAGTATCAATCAAACTGAAAATTTTATCCTGTGCTTTAACACGCTCCCCTTCCTCTAAATAACGGGCTCCGACAATGCCGGAAGCAGGGCTTAGTACAGTGAGCGATTTCATCGCTAAGTTAGCGGAAGCCAGTTCTTTTCTATTTGCTTCAAGCATCGCTCTCGAGGATTCAAGTTCCGCTCTTAAACTTGCAGTCATAAGAAATACAAGAGATTTTTTACGTTCAATTTCATCTGATGGAACCCGCATTCCCGCTTTTTCAATATCCTGATCACGGCATCCGATTCTGCGAATTTCAAGTTCTCTTTCCATTAATTTAATCTGTTCCCATTCGGTATTAACATTAAAACGGCTTGTCAAAATTGCTTCGGTATTTACCCCTCCCGCTTCAAAAAGAGTTTCCTGATTCTGATGCTTACGGCAATTTTCTTCCCAATTCCTCTTTGCAAGAGAAAGCTCAATTTCCGCTTTTTCCAGTAAAAGAAGCTGGGCTTCCGCCTGAAAAGTTCCTTCCAGCAATCTCGAGCCAGCCAAATTAAAAGCCGCCGTTGCCTGTGAATAGCTATTTTCCGCCCTTTCAACCGCAAGATTGATCTGAGGATTTTCAAGCAAAATTATTACCTGCCCTTGTTTCACATAGTCTCCTTCGCGGAAAAAAAGTTTTTTAATTTCAGCATCCTCAGGAGAAGTAATATCAACTTTAGTCAGAAAAGAGAGACTTCCGAAACCGGCAGCTTCATCAGGCTGCTCTCTTTCAGCAACAATCACGCCCCTTACGCTTCTTGGTTCATTATTTGTGTTTATAAACTGTTTATCACAGGAAAAACAAAATAATAATGTTATGTGCAATAAAAATAAAATAATCGCTTTCATTCATTCCTCCTTTAATATTGATTTATTGGTAATTAAAGCAAATTTAGCGAGTTCACCCGGTCTAAGATCCAGAAACCGTTCCAACATGCGTTCCGCTTCCAGCAGAGAAGTAACAGTTTCAACTACGGCAATTTCGCGCTGAGTTTGCTCAATTAATACTTCCATCAAATCCAATCGGGTAATATGCCCCAAATTAAGCCTAATTTCTTCGATACGGCAGCGCTCCGCGCCTATTGAAGAAGCTTCAACAGCCAATAAGCATTTCTGCCCGGTAAGAGCGCATTTCTCAATAGCGTTAGATGCCGCTCTCTCAATTTGATCAAGGGCGGTATTAAATTTTTCCTGTTCAGCAGCCAGCGCAATTTCCGCTTGTTTTATTCCGTATCCCGCCGCCGGACTGTCAGCGGGAGTAAAGCTGTTTTGAAGCATTGCCGTTCTGTCCTGCTGAGCTTCCCATCCTACCTGAAAACCAAAACGATTTTGAAGCCACGGATTTGATAAATCAATATTAATTCCCACAGACCAATTGAAACGCGTTAACGGATAATTTTGACCGCTTAATCCAAAATTACCGGTAAGACGAAATGTTGGAATCCACGATACAGAATGAAAAATTAATTCTGTTTTTCTTTTGGATATCGAATAACGCGCTTCGATAAGATCGGGATTTTTTTCTCTCGCCAGCGCCGCGGCGGCAGAGGCATCAGGCAATAAAACGGTATGGTTAATATCAACACTTTCGGTAAGAACAGGCAAATTATCCAAACCAAGAAGTTCAGCGAATTGTCTTTCCATTTCGATTAAATCCAACTGCAAAGAGTTAATACCTAATTTTGCGTCAGTAAGATTGATTTTCGCGTTTGCAAGATCGACAGGAAGCGCCATACCAAGCCTTTCTTCTTCCTTCATTATAAAAAACTGCTCTTCAAGAATTAAAAAAGCGGCTTTTTTTATCTCCAATATCGCTCTTGATGAAAGCACCTTGCGGTACGCTGTAATTGCTGTTTCGGCGATTTCAGAAGCCATTCTGCCAAGTCTATATGAAGACAGATTGAGTTCTGTTTTCTCAATGTTACGCGACATTCTCAGCCTGCCGCCGTCAAAAAGAAGCTGATCCAGAGAAACACCGTAATTTTTAATAAAAGAATCCGCGCCATACATCTGAAGCCTGTCATTTTCGGATACGCTGATATTAATGCGCGGAAAATATTCACGTATTCCCGCCTGCCATGCCTTCTCCATAAGCGTCTGCGTAGAATAAGAGTACTTTAAATCCGCTGAATTACAGACCGCTAGTTCCGCAGCTTGTACGAAAGACAGCGTCTGCGGATCGTTATTAATTGCATTTAACACATCTGAAATTGAAAAAAATAATACGCAAAATATTATATAAGAGAATTTTAACCTCATTTTAACTTAACCTCCGTAATAATTTTTTCCAGATTTGAAATCGAACGCAAAAGAGGCGTATCCCACGGAAGCATCGCCTTCGCTCTGCCCAAATCATCCAATGCGTCATTCCCTCTTCCCGCAATCCACCTCAGCCTCGCTCTGTCAAGCAAAACCATTGCGCTCTCCGCGGAATACTCGGCTGCTCTGTCAAGCAGCGCCGTTGCCTCATCAAGTTTTCCTGTCTGAACAGCAAGATCCGCGGCAAGCCGCAAAGCGCGGATATTCTGCGGATCATCGGAAAAAAGCTCCTCAGTTATTTTTTCCGCGCCTGAAAGATCGCCTTTCTCACGGAATATACTTGCAAGGTAAAATTTCGCCTCAGATGAAGATGACCGCATTTTAATCGCCCTGCGGCAGGTTTTCTCCGCTTTTTCAATGTCTCCGGCAAAATATTGAGCTTTTGCCCGCAGTATCACCGAAGGAAAAAACTTTTTCTGACGAGATAAAATTTCCGATGCTTCAGCGAACTCTCCCTGTGAATACGCTTCCGTTGCCCTGACATACTGACGAATCGTTTCCGTATCAGGTGTTTTGTTACAGGAAATTGATGTCAAAATAAAAACAAAATTGATTGCGCATAACAAAGTATTCATTGAGAGAAAATTAAATGTTTTCATTTTAAATCTGTCCTTCAGGAAATTTCTCATTTTATTCAGCTCCTGCAAATGTATAAAAGCCGTTCCGCCAGTCTGCCGGAAGAAGCGGCGGCCTGTTTGCTGAAATAATCCTTGAATTTCTGAGCGCCTGTTAATGATCGCATCGCGCTGACGGCATAAACCGTAAACGGGTTATCGGGAAGGCTGATCAAAGGCAATAAAGAATTCAGAATTTGAGGATTACCGGAATTCATTGACGCGGAAATTATCTGTTCAATTTCTCTTTTAGTTTTAATTGAAGAGCTGTCTTCGGCGTTTAAACCGGTAAAAGCCGCGAGAATTTTTCTGCACTCCCGCGAGAACGGTCCCTGCGGCGACACATTGATGCAATTTTCCGCGTAATCGGCGCTTACAGCCCCGGAAAAAGCCCTTGCCCCTCTGTACCAGTACTCAGGAAATGGCGCATAACGCCCGCGGATCGATTTATAAGCGGAGCAAACCCGCCTGAATTCTTCCGCGCTAACAGCGTCAGACGAAGCGGCATTCGAAAAAGCGGCTTTGTTTTTTTCCAATACGCAAACAAGCGACATCCATCTGCCGAAACTGTCAGGCTCATCAAAATCGTTAAAATAAAGCGAAAGAACCGCTCCCGCGTCATTCCAATTTTCGTTTAAAAACGCAATCATACCCAGTGCGGAATTTGAAACAGTTTCGTTCTCCTTTCCGTTCAGCACATTTAAAAGTCCGCTTTCAATTTCATTCCTTTGAATTAAACCTAATCCGTAAGCCCAGGAAAGCTCCTTGAAAGCTGCCGCTACCGCTCCGGCTAAATCTCCGGCGTTTTCTCTCAGCCCTGATTCCGTAAAAGCCAAACCTTGAATCCAGGCGCCGGCTCTTTCAATATCCGCCATTTCATCAAGTGAGCGCAGCACAGAAGTCAAATCTATCTCTCCCGCGTTTACCGGCGATGTTTCCCGCAAGCCGATATGACTTACTGAATCCGCCACCGGTGAAACATTTTCTTTCCGGACGGATTTCCCCGGCGAAACCGCCGCCTTCGCGTCAATCAAATTCTGAGAGACTCCCCCGCCGCAAGAGGTAATGATCAAACTCAGAAACAGCGAAAGCAAAATGTAATTTTTTGATTTCATAAGTAACTCCTTAGAAAAAATTTATAGTTACATATATATGGCGCGCAGATGCGTGGCGCTTGACCGAAAATGAAAAAAAATGAAAATATTTTTTAAATTTTTTAGAAGTGAAAATTAAATTACAATATATTGATAAATAATGCAGTTTTCTTCAAATTCTCAAACAGACAGCCTTTCACAATTCCTGTTATGCGTGAAATCCTACGCAAAAACCTAGCCATAGATTCATTGACAGTGTAACTATTTGTAGATATATTGTTACATATATAGGAGTGTGTTATGAAAAAGAAAATTTTATTAATTGTTGCTGTTTTTTGTATTATAGCAATATCTCAGGTACAGGCGCTTGGAATTGGAGTACAGGGCAATTTTAATGTTAATTTTGAGGATGGTACCAAAGATACTTATGAAGAAGATGATACATCGGTAAAGATTCCCAATTTAGGTTTCTCTTTACTTGTAAGCCCAACCAGGCAATTACACTTTGCCGGTAGTTATTATTTCAATGAGACAACGAATATTTTCGGTTTAACCGGAGATTACTGTCCGGAAGGGTTAAGCCTAAAGATTGCAGGATCCCAACCGACACTTTTATTTAATCCCAGCGCATGGTGGTTAAGTGTTAATTTTGGCTTTGGCGCCTTTGTGAACTTAATGGTAATAAATGCGGAGCAGGATTCTTCAGAAGATGTAAATATTGGAAATATGTCAACTACGGTCGGGCTTAGAGTGCCTGTGGTTTTAAGTTTTAATTTTGCCGGCGGTTTATTTGAAGTGTTCACCAGTGTTACCCCGTCAGTAGGAATTAGGCTTGCTGAAAAAACGCCCTTTGCGAACTTTTTCTTTCCGATAGCGATTGGCGCCAGAATTTGGCTCTAGGGCTGTAACGAAAGGAGATGTCTAAAAAGTAAGAATTTGTCTGCGGATTGCAACTAAAGTTGATTGCAACTAAAGTTGATTGCAACTAAAGTTGCTTGCAACTAAAGTTGATTGCAGTTAAGCTTGCTTAATCCGTGGACTTTTATTCTTCTCGGGCATATCCTTTAATTTATGATGAATAATCAAGAAACCGCCGTTGCTCTCTGCGCTGTGGGCGCTGAAAAAGCCGTATCAAATGAATTAAAAAAACTTGGAGGCAATGCTTCCGGTTTAAAAGTCGAAGAATCCCTTTATGGCAGAGTACGTTTCAAAACTGATGTCAAAGGGCTGTACCAATCGTTAATAGGCTTACGCGCCGCGGATCGTCTCCTCCTTGAAGTCACGAATTTCAAAGCAACAGATTTTGACGCTCTCTTTGAAGGAGCAGCCGCCGCTCCCTGGGAAAGCCTTGTACCCAAAGGCATGGGTTTGAAAGTCGCGAAAGTGCGCACAAACCGCTCTCAATTAAAAGCCGAAACCAGCATTCAGGCAATCGTTCACAAGGCGGCTGCTCAGCGTCTCTGCGGCAAATATAAAATGAACCGCCTGCCTGAACCTGTAATGCTCCCTAGAAGCTTGAAAAAGCACTCAGACAAGACCTCTCATGATGATATTCACAGCCCAAGTCAAATCAAAGTGGCGGAAGTCCGCGTCTATATCGAAAAAGACGTTGTTTCCCTCCTCGTTGACCTGAGCGGAGAGCCGCTTTTCAAAAGAGGTTACCGCAGCGAAGGCGGCATCGCCCCTTTAAGAGAGACAACAGCGGCATCCATTTTGTTATTATCCGGCTGGAAACGTAAATTCCCTCTTTATGACCCTTTCTGCGGCTCAGGTACAATCCTGATTGAGGCAGCCATGTACGCCTGGGACATTGCCCCCTGCCTAGGCAGATATTTCGCCATGAACGATTTGCTCATAGCGGATAAAAATATTGAAAAAGCTGTCCGGGAAGAATTCCGCTCAAAAATCGACTTCAGCCGCCTTGTCAGAATTGCCGGAAGTGATGAAGATATGCGCTCCGTATCCATCGCCATGTCAAATGTCGCCCGCCTGCATGACATCGCGGAAGGAAGAACCCCTCAGCGGGGAATCCGCCCTCTTGACAGCAAATTAGGCATCGACATTCAAGTCATGCCAATGTCAAAAGCCTGCTCTCCGTATAAAGCTGAAGGGCGCCAAATTTCAGATGACAGTGATACAACTGGTTCCATGCACCATATTCAGACGGAAGGCTTTCTTGTCACCAATCCGCCCTATGGTAAGCGGCTCGGAGACCAGTCGATGGCAGAGCAGGTTTACAGTGAAATGGGCGGGCTCGTTCAGCGGTTCCCGGGCTGGAAATTGGCAATTATCACCGATCATAGCGGATTTGAATCTTTTTTCGGAAAAAAAGCGGATTTTTGCCGCGAAATAAGTAATGGCGCAATTCCTTCCTATTTTTTTCAATATGAAGTATAATATAATTATATTTTAAGCAACTTAAGCTGTTTGAAAAAAAGGAGAAAAAATTGGCAGTCGCGGTTGAGCATGAGAAGAGGCGGAAAAAAATACTCGAAAAAGCTCTTACAGTCTTTATGGACGACGGATTTGAAAACGCTACTTTTCAAAAAATTGCGGATCGATGCGGAATCACGAGAACAATATTGTATCTCTATTTTAAAAATAAAAAAGAGATTTTTACCTACAGTATTAAACAGCTTTTGTTAAGCGTAGAAGAAAACATAAATCAAATTACCGCTGATAAAAGTTTAAACAGTATAAACAAAATCATCAAAATATTAATTGCTGTTTTTGATTTGATTGAAAAAAACCAGCAATTACTAAGCGTTGTTCTTGATTATCTTTTACATATTTCAAAAGGCGATGCCGATCCGGAATCAAGAGTAAGGCGAAGAACCCTGAAATTCCGCAGAATTTTATCATCGTTGCTAATCGAAGGCATGAAATCAAAAGAAATAAAAAAAGTTGATATAAAATTATCCTCGGATTACCTTTACAGCTTTGTTGAATCGGCGATATTCCAGATTGTTGTATTAAAACGAAAAGTACTAAACGAATTGCTGGAGACTGCCGTCTTTGCCGTAAAGCAGATTGAAGCAGGCGCGTCCGATGGCTAAAGTTATTAAAAAAAGTTAAATAGAGTCTGTCTATAAAGTCATACCGGCTAAGAGCCCGGCGGTTATAACCCTGAGGTTATATCCGATGACACTCCAAAAAACTTTTTCTCCATAATGTGCAATCCCTTTCCAGACGCACCGGCTGATGTGAAAACCTCTTTTCAAATTTGATATTACCGCTTCTATTCCGCTCCGCCAGCGCTTTAGTTTGTTTTCTATCCATTTGTTATCTGCAATGTTTTGCATACATCCGCGTATCTTGTTAAATACTATATTTACTATCCCTTCCTTGTTAATAATGGATGAATACGGCATTACAAATGTTAAATATGATCAGAAATGGACAAAAAAAGAAAACTTACCTTACAGTATTTGCAAATGTATGTGTGATAACAATATTGAATATTTAAATGCCAGCTGGGTATTCAGTAATATAGATTTTTCTTTAAGAAATTATGAAAATTATGAAAAAATATGCATAGTTAACGGTATAAAAGACGCAAAAGAAAGAATAGATGAAATGTTAATAATAGATTTTTTAATTGGAAATAATGACAGACATTTAGGCAACTACGGAATATTAAGAGATTCCAATAATTTAAAATGGTTATCTATTAATCCGGTTTTTGATAATGGCAATTCTTTTTTTCATGATATGAATGACGAAGATATAAAATATTTTGAAATAAATACTTTTAGTAAAGCATTTAAAGATAAAAACCAAAATAATCTTGAATATATAAATTATCCGAAATGGTATAGTAATAAGAAATCTAAAATATCAGAAATAATTGAACAAGGATTAAAACCCAATAAAAAATTATCAAATAAAAGAATTGATATATTTGAGAAAATAATTAAATCATTGCCATAAAAAAACCGCCTAACCACTTAAAGCAGTCAGGCGGTTTTTCGCAACATTACGCGTTTCTAACGAACCGCGCTGCGCTGCTTAATCATCATCACCTGTTCCTGGATCTACTACTCCTGGTTCATCAAATGTAACAGTAACTATCAGGTCTACGCCGTTAGCGGCAACTTCTGTTTCAACAGTTACATTACCGACCGTTATTATAGTAGCTTCGGTAAATTTATAATTTGCGGTTGCTGTCAATGTAAATGTAGCAACGTAAATTTTCCCATCCTCAAAACCATCTTCATGAACCGCATTACCATCACTATCCTTCCATTCAATTGTTCCGCCTGTGTAACGCTCTGCTGTATTTTGATCATCACCAACTGACGCGTTCGGTTGAGCACCGGTAGCAGGTGCTGTAATTGATATTTCTATTGTTCCATCAATCACTTTGCGTGTAGTTGCCGGGAATTCAACAGTAACTTGCAGGTCTCTGACATTGCTAGTTTGCACACTAACATTACTTGAGCCGGCTACAGTTATTGAAGTACTAGCAATATCGGCAAAGGTATAGCCTTCTTTTGCCAACAACAAGAAGTCAGCAACGTAATTTTTTTCTGCGTCAAAACTATGGACCGTGCCGACAGCATTCTTTTCTGACCAAGTAATATGAGTATCGCCGCTTACTGTGTAGTGTTCACTTGGATCAATTGTAATTGCCGTATGCACTGTGGCTAAGGTCACAGGCGCTGTAATTGATACTGTTGCGCTTGCAATCTTTATGTCGGGAACAGAAATTGAATAGCTGAACGTTTTAGTCTTTTGGTTCCAATTAACAGTCACTGTTGTATTGTCCTCATCAATAATAATGTTGTTGTTAGAGATTGAAGACGTGATATCTATTGCTGTTTCACCATCTTCATAAACTGCTTCTACTTTAGTGATCTTTTCACGTATTGCTGCTTTTTCGGGATGCGATGAAAAACTCCCAAGATTATCTAAACCGGTAACTATAATATCTTCCAGCTCAATTACAGTAACATAATACTCGCCGTTGAAGGTACCGCTAGCGCCGCCAGCCGGAGTGTACTCTACATCGATTTTTACGGAACCTGCTACTTCTTTATCGTACGTTGATTCTGAGTTAAACGTTACGTTTCCGGATGTAGTAACATCAGCATCTTTTGACGAATCATGTGTCCATCTGGTAGTTACGGTCATTCCGGTGGAGTTAAAGTCTGTAATAAACTGGTAGAATTTTCCGGGGGTGCCTGTAACTTCAATTCTATCCAATATCGGTGTTGTGTCATTGTATGTCCATTTGAATTCAGTACAGGTAAAATCATTCCATACAAAGGTTACAGTGTATTCTTGAGGTTTGCCCTCTACAACATTCGGCGGAGCAATAGTAACGGCTGCAGAAGTGAAATCATTGTGTTCATGAGGTATGGTTTGGACATGTGTGTTGAGGTTGCCAAGGTCAAATGTTCCATGCACAGCAATGGTTCCATCTTGCACTTTTGCCTTTATGGTTTCAGTATTAGGCGCGTCTGCATAATTCTGCGGACCAACAAGTTTAATACCCGCTAACGGATGTACAGTAACGTTAAAGCCTTCAGCTTTCGTGGAGTCGTGGTAAACAATTGAAATTGGCTTAACATCGGCAGTAGCAACATCAGAAACAGTAAGACTAGCTCCGGTCACACTATGTAGCCCATTAACAGTATATTGAGCATTATTTAATGTATGATGATGCTCAGTTTCATCGGCTTCTTTCCAGTAACCGGTTACTACAAGGCTTGCAAGGTTGACTGTTGCGGGAATGTATTGATAATAACTATCTTTATTTACACCTGAATCACCAAGCACAAGTCTGTCAAACGCGGCTATTTCAATGGCGAAGTTATCATAAATATCATTACTAGGATCATTATCACCGTCATCCACTGTAAGAGTAACTTGAATTACGCCTGGGGTATTGAAGCTTTCAGGATCTGTAGGATCAAAGGATATAGGATCATAGGTAACAATAAGACTGTCAAAGTCTACAACACGAGGCGGACCATGACTGAATGTCGCCTCTATTTCAAGCTCGCTAAAGTCTAATGCGTTGCTGTAATACTGGTAATACAATCTTACACCAGTACCTTCTGCGACTGCAAGGCTTGTAATATCTGCGTCAGTAATTGAAAAGCCGGTTATTGTAATGCTTTTGGCTGTATCTTTGATTGTAACAGTCGCTTCAAGATTGGTAGTGTCAACGGAAATTACTAATTCAGTGTCGTTCGCGACAAGACTATTGATTGTATTTTTAAGATCATCTTCACCATGGTAGGGGTGGTTAAAGTTGTGGAGAGTTATTAAAGCTATGTCTACGCTGGTTCCAATGTCTCTAAACCATTCAATAGCCCCAAGCACAGCTGTAACATTAGCGCTGGTTACGCCGTGTATTCCCGCAATAATAAAATGATTTTCGTTAATACCGGTACTACTTGTACCTTTTATTACTGCCTCTATCCTTTCTGCGATTGTCTCTATGCGAAGATCTTCAAACTTATATGTGAATTTGCTTTCAAGGTCTTTGTAGACGTGCAGTCTTTCCTTCCATTCAACGTCCTGGCTGCCGAATGTCAATTTAAACACTACATCGTATTCGCCTGCTTCAAGAGTTTCTGAATCTTGATTTCTGGTTTTAACATTAACGTCAACAAAGTCAGTTTCTTCACCGGCGCTGTCAAAAATCGTCATTAAAGCGGCATCAATAGCATCATCAAAAGTCAAATTCCAAGCGAAAGTACCGTCGCCGCCGGTCATTGACGGCGCAAGCATGATAGTGTACGACGACGTAGCACCATTGAGTACTGTGACGCTTTTTGATCCTTCAGCAATGAGTATGTCTTTGCTTGGGTCAGCGGCATCTACAACTTTAAAACCTTTAACATTAATGTCATATTCGCCTCTGCGCAGCTCAAACATGGTTGAGTGGGTGCGGCCTTCCAGTTCTACTGAAGCAACCGCAGGGGAAGTAGTGCCTTTATTAAATACTTTAATATCGTATTTATCAAAAGTAAGTCCGGCATCGGGAGCAATTGTTCTGCCGCTTGACGTGCCGTCTGATACGGACAGAACAAGTATACCTTTTCCTGCCGCCGGCTGCTGCTGAGACGGTCCGACAAGTTCGTTCATACAGCCGGATACTACCAGCAATACCGTACACA
>Ga0209755_10002395_pt1 | contig 25921 bp, 24 predicted proteins | sample TergutCo191P1_FD_187301 | JGI IMG/M metagenome (GOLD analysis project Ga0209755, IMG submission 187301) | Cornitermes sp. P1 segment gut microbial communities from Petit-Saut dam, French Guiana - Co191P1 (SPAdes) (version 2) | ecosystem: Host-associated > Arthropoda: Insects > Digestive system...
TTTAGCTGGACCCAGGTACAGAAGGTCTTTGACGAATAACGCGTAAAGGAGAAATTTCGTTATGATGCGATCATTGTTTTCGGGCGTTTCCGGACTTCAGAATCACCAGACGAGGATGGACGTGATTGGTAACAACATTGCCAACATCAACACCACCGGCTTTAAGCGCAATCGGGTGAATTTTCAGGACATTCTGTACCAACAGTTGCAGGGTGCGGCACGTCCCACGGCCGAAATCGGCGGCGTGAACCCCCGCGAGGTGGGTCTCGGTATGAGCGTGGCCTCGATCGACACCGTGCACACGCAGGGCAGTTTGCAGACCACCGGCATCGGCACCGACCTTGCCATCAGCGGCAACGGCTTTTTCGTGTTGGACAACGCGGGGCAGCAGCTTTTCACCCGCGCCGGCGCTTTCAGCGTTGATGCGGCGGGCTACATGGTCAACCCGGCCAACGGCATGAGGGTGCAGGGTTGGATGGCGGAGGAAATCGGGGGGATCGAGATTCTGGACGTTTCGCAGCCTATCGGGGACATAACGATTCCCATTGGCGGCAGGGATCCGGCCAGGGCGACGACCATCGTCAACTTCGCCAGCAACCTGGACAGGCGAATCCCGGAACTTGTGGATCCCACGGATCCTTTGCAGGTGCTCCAGAGCACTTGGAACACCCAGATTAATATTTATGATGCGTTTGGTGAAAGGCACATACTCCAGGTTCAGTTTACCAGAGTGCCCGTCGGTGAAGACGTTCTTCCAAACACTTGGAACGCCGCGGTGACGGTTCTTGCCGCCGACGGCTCCGAGACCGACACGACCGTGGCGTTCGGTGCGGCCGATCCCGATGCGGAAGGTGCGTTCACGGTGAACTTTGCGAACAACGGCCTGTTGCTTTCCGCGGTGGACGGGGCCGATGTGGCGTCCCCAGAAGAAGGTCCGGTGCAGATGGTCGTGTCCTTTGATGTTCCGGGTACCTACGAAGACGGTGCCCCGATCAGGCAGGAGTTCATTCTGGATCTTGGCTCGGTGGGCAGCTATGACAGGGCGATCACGCAGTTCGCCCATGCCAGCACCTCGCGGGCGGTGGAACAGGATGGCCGCACGATGGGCTATCTCGACAACTTCCAGATCGACCGCCGCGGCGTGATCACCGGGGTTTTCTCCAACGGCAGTGCGAGGGAACTGGGACAGGTGGCGATGGCCTCCTTTACCAACCAAGGCGGGCTTGAAAAGACCGGGGACACGACCTTTAGGGAGTCGAACAACTCCGGGCTTGCCAACATCGGCACGGCCAGCACGATGGGCAGGGGCGTGATTGTTTCCGGGGCGTTGGAAATGTCCAACGTTGACATGGCGGATCAGTTTACCGACATGATCATCACCCAGAGGGGTTTCCAGGCGAATTCGCGGACGATTCAGACCGCGGATCAGCTTTTGCAAGAGGTTTTGACCCTCAAGCGGTAATTTTTAGGGAGTGGCTGCCGATTGAATGTCAGCCACTCGCTATTTACTAATCGCCTAGTACCGATTAGTATGAATAGGATAGTATGATAAAGGTAACCAGACTGGACGGCACGGAATATTACATTAACGCCCGCCAAATCGAGTGCATCGAGGTCAATCCCGACACGACTTTGGTGATGCTGTCTGGCAAACACCATATTGTGCGGGAAGAGGTGGATGACGTTTTGAACAGTATCGATGCATACCACAGGCGTATAAGCCCGCCCGTGATTCAGGAGTAACGTATGGACATATCAACCGTAATCGGTATTATAGGTTCTTTTGGCATGGTTCTGTTTGCCTCCATCGTGGCGGGCGGCAACCCTTTGTGGCTCATGAACCTGCCATCCCTTCTTATCGTTGTTCTGGGTTCCTACTTTGCTCTTGCGGTGTCCCTTACCCTGTCCAACACCTTGGGCATATTCAGCATCATGAAGAGGGCGTTTAATATCCCATCCTTCAACGAGCAGAGTATAATCCATAAGATGGTCAATTTCTCCGAAAAGGCCCGCCGCGAGGGGCTTTTGGCTCTTGAGGATGAGCTTGAGGATCTGGACGACGAATTCATGAAGAAAGGTCTGCGGCTGATGGTTGACGGTACCGATGCGGCGATTATCCGGGATCTAATGGATCTCGAATTGAGCCAGATGCAGGCGAGGCACACCGAAAGACAGGGCTGGATGTTGACCTGGGGTGCGCTCGCGCCTGCGTTCGGCATGATGGGAACGGTCGTCGGCCTTGTGAACATGCTCCAGAACCTGGAGGACAGGGCCAGCATAGGCCCCAATATGGCCTTGGCGGTCATCACGACCCTTTACGGCTCGCTCGTGGCGAACGTTATCAACATTCCCATTTCCACCAAGCTTAAAAGCCAGAGTATGCAGGAAAGCACGGTCAAGGAAATGATAATAGAAGGGGTTCTGTCCATACAGGCTGGTGAAAACACCCGTATCCTGACGATGAAGCTTATGGCCTATCTGCCACCGGTTGTTCGCAGGAAGATGGAAGCCGAACTCCTTAAGGATTAAGCCATGGCAGACGCACCGAAAAGACGGAAGAAAAGAGAAGGCAAAGGGATTAACCCCGACGGGTGGTTGATGACCTATTCGGACATGATAACGCTCCTGATGTGCTTCTTCGTCATCTTTTTCAACCCGGACGAGATCACGCAGGAGCAGATCGATGCGATTGCGGCCGCGATGCGGCAGGGGGGCATTGGCGTGATGGCCGGTGGGCTGACCCTTTCCTCGGGTCGCAGCGCCGACCTTGGCAACACGATAATGACCCTGCCGTCGATGGAAAGAGGAAGGGTGATGGGGCAGGCCCTGCGCAGGGCGGTCAGCATCTTTTCCCCGGAAATCCGCTCCAACATGATCCGCGTTACCCATGACGAGAGGGGGTTGGTGATAACCCTTGCCTCGGATGCGTTTTTCCACCCGGCAAGTGCGCGGATCAACATCGAACAGACCAGAGACACGTTGCTACGACTGGGCAGTTTTCTTGCATCGGCAGAGCTTAGGGAGAATACCTTTAGGATAGAGGGCCATGCCGACAACGTTCCCGTGGATCCGGCTGGGCCCTGGGATTCGAACTGGGAGCTTTCCACGATGCGTTCGATTAACGTTTTGCACTATCTTGTCGATTTGGGCATCGATGAAACCAGGTTTCAGGTCGCCGGTTTTGCGGACACCCGCCCAATCGCCAGCAATGACACGCCACAGGGCCGCGCCTATAACCGGCGCGTGGACATAATAATCATCGACGATGGGCACCTGTGATGGATATATGCGATGGGTGGAGTAACATTTGCCCTAAAAAAGCTTTTTGGATTTACCGATACTAAAGGTACGAGCCTGTAGTTCGTTTGTTTGGCCGGGGGTTGTTACTGGTCAGGATACCTTAAATAAACCGGTTGGAGGTTTTATATGTCAGACGATGACAATATGGATGGTCTTGATGGCGATGCGCAGGAAACAAGTTCTACGTTCAAGAAGAAGAGTGGGCTGGCGGCTATATTACCAACCATCCTGAAATTCGTCGCCATAGGTCTTGGTGCTGTCATTTTCATCGTTACCGTTTCGGTTATAACAGTAAGGGTAATGAGGCCCGACGGCAGAGCCCAGACGATAACGGATCCGGCGTCGCCCTACATCGGAACCCTGCCCGTGTTGCAGTGGTTTACCGGCATTGGGACGATCACCACCCAAACAAGCGGCACTCCTCCTCATACGGTAACCGTGGTTATGCAGCTCGGGCACGATGTGGGTGATACGGTAACCTCATCGGAACTGTTTGGCAGGCAGCACGAGTTGAGGGACTTTACCAGAAGGTATTTCGCCATGAGGACAGCCGAGGAACTCAGGCCAGAGAACGAGTTGAGGCTCAGGCGGGAAATCATGGAGATATTGAACACCCGTTACCTCAACAATGCGAGGATACGGAACATCACCTTCGAAAGACTTGACGTGATGGAAGTTTTTTGAGGTATAGTAAAGAAAAGGTCGGAAATTGTCGATATTTTGGTTAAGCATGGCTGAAAACAGCCAAAGGTTGGCGAATTTAAGGTGGGACTTTGTGGACTGGCACAACAATAATCGGGAGGTATTGTTATGATGATGAGTGACGGCGCTCTTTCTCAGGCCGAAATAGACGCATTGCTGTCGGGGTCGTCGGACTCTGGAGGAAGCACCCCTGCGGCGGTAGCCGCGGGTATGCCGGAGGCGGACAGGGCGGCTTTGGAGGCGTTTTTCGCATCGACCACAAATGCGCAGTCGTCCAACCTTTCTATGGTGACTGGGTCGCAGGTCAGCCTTTCGGGGCCGAAGCTTACCGTGAACGGGCGCGAGGCGTTTTTGGCGCAGCTTCCCGAAACGGTGACCGTGGTCAAGGTCGATTTCACGTCCGGTTTCCCTGGCGAGCACATGTTCATTATCCCCGAGGCCGGGGCGAAGGCCATAGCCGGCCTTATGAACAAAGAGGAGAACATCCAGCTCGACGAGATGGCGATGGACATGTTGGGCGAGGCCATATCGCAGGCCATAGGCCCGCTTAAGACCGCGTTGTCTGGCAAGGCTGGAAACACGCAAGTCGAGACAATTCCGCCTGGGGTGACCAACATCCCCAAAGGTGCGGTGGCATTGCCTGCGGGGGATTTCGCTGCGGCGGCATATCAATTGGATTTAGGAGGGGGGAGTTTTTTCCAGATTTGGGAGGTGCTGGGACCTTCGGTCGCATCGGGTATCGCGAAAGCGTTGTCCAGCGGCGGTCAGGCCCAAAAAGTACAAGGCACCGCTCCGGGCATGATGTCCGGTGGCACTGGAGGCATGAACATGGGCGGTATGCAGATGGGAATGGGGGGGATGATGGGAATGGATGCCGGGGGCGGGGGAATGCCCTTTGGTCAGACCAACGTTCAATCCGTACAGTTTCCCACGTTGATGCCACACGGAGGCAGCCAGGAAACGGGCAATATCGGCCTTATCATGGACGTGTTCATGGAAATGACCGTCGAACTTGGCCGCACCCGCAAGCTGATCAAGGAAATCCTTGCGATGGGCGAGGGCACAATCATAGAGCTGGACAAGTTGGCTGGCGAGCCGGTTGACATTTTGGTGAACCACAAACTTATCGCCAAGGGCGAGGTCGTGGTCATAGATGAGAACTTCGGTGTTCGCGTCACGGAGATTGTGTCTCCGGCCGAACGGATGCATGGGATGGGCTAAGGAATCGGCGGTTCCTGCAACCGCTGGTTTTTGCCTTATCGGGTGCGCTTGAAACATTTTTTTGGAAGGAATATAATACGGGAGAGTCCATATCTTCGGGGGGGGAAAAAAATTGTCATCTGGCGTGTTCCGCGCATTACCAATCTTTCTGTTCATCGGGTGCCTGTTGGTCTTACCGGGTGCCGGCCTTCTTGCGCAGGAGGAACCTGTGCCAGGGGTTGCGGAAGCGGTAACGGTTGATGCGCATATCCTTGCCGAACAAGCCATCGTATTCGGGGATGGCGAGGCTGGAATGGCCACGCCTCCGCCCGTCACTTCACCTTTGGGCATATTCAGAGTAGTTTTAACCCTCGCCGTTGTCGCCGCCGCAATCTACGGCGTCGTTTTCCTTCTTAAAAAAGCATCGCGAGGCGGTCGCGTGTCGCAGGATCCCTTTCTCAAAGTGCTTGCCGCCGTTCCCATCGGAACAAACCGCAGTGTCCATGTAGTTACCCTTGGATCGCAGGCATGGCTTGTCGGTGCGGCGGAGCACGGGGTGAACCTAATCAGCGAGATCACGGACAAGGAAACCCTGGATGCGATGATCCTCGAGGATTCCCGCAGAAGCGCCGAGTTCACCGCGGGCCGATTCCCCGACTTCAAGTCGATGTTACGCAGGTTCGGAATGCCGACCGACGCCGACGCGCCAAGCCCGGAGAACATCCGCAAGCGAAGCGAAAGGCTAAAGGGGATATGATTATGAGACGCATAGCGGTCGCATTAACCATACTGCTTTTGCTTTCGCCGGTTTTGGCTCATGCCCAGGACGCGCCCTTTCCGTTTGACCCGGCGGAAGGAACAATGGCGTTGCCCGCGCCCCCGCCTCCGCCAGCGATACCGTTTATCAGGCTGGATATAATGGAGCCGGAAACGGGGCAGGAAGTGGCTTTCTCGTTGCAACTCCTTTTGTTGCTCACGGTGCTGTCGCTCGCCCCCAGCATCATCATACTGATGACGAGTTTCCTGCGTATCGCCATCGTGCTGGACTTCGTGAAGCGGGCGCTTGCCTTGCAGCAGGTTCCGCCGACGCAGGTACTGATGGGCATATCGCTTTTCCTTACGATATTCATAATGTGGCCCACGTTCTATTCGATTTATAACAACTCGATACAACCCATGGCCGCGGGCGAGATCTCGGTGGAGACCGCCTTCCGCGAGGCCGAGGCCCCGATGCGAATGTTCATGTTCAGACAGATGTCGGGCCGTTACGAAAACATCGCGCGTTTCATGGAGATGGCCGGGCTGGACAGGCCCAACACCTTGGCGGACGTCCCTACCTTCGTGCTGGTTCCGGCGTTCATACTCAGCGAATTGACGGTGGCGTTTCAGATAGGCATTCTGCTGTTCATTCCGTTCATAGTCATCGACATGGTGGTGGCGAGCATCCTTATGTCCATGGGTATGATCATGCTCCCTCCGATCATGATCTCCATGCCCTTCAAACTTATCCTGTTCGTTCTGGTTGACGGGTGGTCGCTGCTTACAGAGCAGTTGGTCAGGTCATTTTTCTAGGGGGCGGGTATGAGTCTAGGCGAGGCGACTTTTATTTTGCGACAAGGGGTGTTGCATGTTTTGATGATAGCGTCGCCCCTGCTTATTTCGGCGCTTGTGGTGGGGTTGGTGATCGCGATATTGCAGGCCACCACTTCGATTCAGGAGCAGACCCTGACTTTCGTGCCCAAGATAATCGCCATAATGGGGATGCTCGCGCTTTTGGGCGGGCTTGGGTTTAGTATTATGTCGGACTTTACCACGGAATTGTTTAGGCAAATTCCGAACATGGCAAGATAGGAGCCAAGTTGAGTGATAGATGGCATTGTCATAAACAATATCCTCGACTACGGGCCGGTGTTCCTGCTCATTGCGGTCAGGGCCTTTGCCATGATCCAGACCGCGCCGCTGCTGTCGTCCGAGGCCATTCCCCGGGTCGCGAAATTTGCGCTGGCGGGTCTGGCCGCCTTTACCGCGCTTCCCACCGCGGAAGCCTTTGCGGTGGAGGGAGCGGGGGCGGTTACCGTTCCCGGGCCAGGGGGCATCCACTTGATTACCGATCTGCGCTACGAGCCTTTCAGCTTCAGGTTTCTCCTTCTCATTGTTGGCGAGGCTATCATCGGTATAATAATCGGGTTTTTCCTGACGGTGATTTTCGCGGCCTTTACGACGGCCGGCCAGTTCTTTTCCCTGCAAATGGGTTTCGCCGCGTCGGCGGCCTTCGACCCATTGGCTCAGGTCGAAAACCCGATCATCGGCCAGTTCCTGCATTTGGTGGCGATGCTTGTGTTCCTCTTAATCGGCGGCTTCCGGGAGCTTTTTCTGGGGGGCTTTTGGCGTTCCGTGCAAAGCCTAAGCGTCGTCGCGTTGATCGAGGGCAGGGAATCGGTGGTCAGTATGATTGCGTCGGGACTTCCGCGGTTGTTTCTGGATGCGACGATCATCTCCCTGCCAATGTTGGGGACGCTTTTTCTGGTTTCGTTGACCACCGGGCTTATCTCCAAGGCGGCGCCACAGATCAACATTCTTTCCGAGGGTTTCCCCATCGCGATTATGGTGGGTTATGTGGTGCTGTTCGCGTCGTTACCCTTCATGATCGAGGCTTTTTCCGGAGTAATCAATTCGGCATTTGCGAGCATTCAAGACCTCCTTATCATGCTGGGCCAGCAGATCACGCACGGGGGCTGGCTATGACAATTCGAACCGGGCATTGGCCGCCCGCCCCTGAAACCGGGGCAATCATCCGGGAACGGTTTCCCGCGCTCCCTGCCGCCGCCAGGATCCACCTGCAGTGGTTTTCCGACGACGCCGAGGCCGAGGGGAAAACCGAACAGCCTACCGACTACAAGCTAAGGAAACTGCGGGAGGATGAAGGGCAGGTTCCAAAAAGCCAGGAGGTAGGCAGTGCCGCGACCCTGCTCCTCCCGGCGATACTGTTGCTGTTTCTCGCGCCTCACATGTTGCGTACTTTCCTCGAAATGATTCGCTTTTTTCTTACAAGGGTAACCGAGCTTGACCCGACGCAGGATGCCATTATTGTCGGCGTCTTTTTCAATTACATGGCAAGGATTCTGCTTCCCATGTTTGCCGTGGCGGTGGTTGCGGCGTTGGTTTCGAACTATGTCCAGGTCGGTGTCATGTTCGCCACCAAGCCAATCACGCCCGATTTTACCAAAATTGTCCCGCGCTTTGGGCAGTTCTTTAAACGGATATTCTCGGCCGAGGGCGTTTTCAATTTTGCCAAATCCATAATCAAAATGATACTTATCGGCGGCGTGGCGTATACGTTTATCCGGCTGGATTTCGAAAGGCTTGTTAACCTGCAAAGGGCGGGGCTTTGGCAGGGGCTTACCCTTATTTCCGGCATCGCCATTCGTATGCTCATAACCTGTTCCGTGCTGCTTATGCTCCTGTCGATTCCCGACTTCCTGTTCCAGCGTTGGCGGTTCAAGGAACGAAACAAGATGTCTAGAGACGAAATCAAAAGGGAAATGAAGCAGGCCGAGGGGGATCCGCAGATAAAGCACCGGATCAAAAGCCGTTTCCGCGATCTTCTAAAACAGAATTTAGCGACGGCGGTTCCCAAGGCCAGCGTGGTAATCACCAACCCGACCCACTATGCGGTGGCGCTTGAGTACCACGATGGCTCTCTCCCCATGGTTACCGCGAAGGGGACGGACAACATCGCGGCGCAGATAAGAAGGCTGGCCGAGGAAAACGGGGTTCCAATGGTCGAGAACAAACCCCTTGCCCGATCCCTGTACAATAATGTAGACATTGGGTCTTATATTCCGCAGGAATATTATACCGTGATCATCACTATACTTGTCAAGGTACACCATCTCAATGAGCGCCGAAAAAGGGATGCGGCGGCCAAGGCTGCGATGAACGCCAGAATGGCGGAGCAGGACAAGGAGATCGCATGAGGAGGGATAGATGTCTGATGTAATGCGCATGAACGGTGCGAGCGCCCCTCGCCCTGTTGGAAGGATGATTAGCCAGGTCGTCATAGGTCTCGCTGTGGTATTGGTGGTGCTGTTTATCGTCAACCCCATACCCACCGCGTTTCTGAATTTCTTGATGGGCCTTAACTTGAGTTTTGCGCTTCTGGTGTTGTTGACCGTGTTGTACTCCAAGAAGCCCTCGGAATTCAGCCTGTTCCCCACGGTGTTGCTGATCGCCACCGTCTTTGGTATCGCGATAAACATTTCGTCGGCGCGGCTTATCCTTACCGACGGGGTGGCTCTGCACAACGCCCAGAACAGCATGATAACGGCTTTTGCGGAGTTCGTCGTCGGCGCTGGCGGGGACGCGGGTATAGTCGTTGGTATTATCATCTTGGTCATATTCATAATCGTGCAGCTTGTGGTCATCACCAAGGGCGCGACGCGTATTTCCGAAGTCGCGGCTCGCTTCGCCTTGGATGCAATGCCGGTGAAGATGATGGCGATTGACACCGAGCTGGGTTCCGGGGCGATCTCCGAAGAGGAGTCCCAAAGGCGCAAGGCTCAAGTCCAAAAGGAGTCGAATTTCTACTCGGCGATGGACGGTGCGAGCAAGTTTATTTCTGGCAACATCAAGGTGGGTATTGCGATCATCGTCTTGCAGATGGTCGGGGGCATAATCGTTGGCAATGTTATAGACGGCGTGCCTCTTTCGTCGGCGATAGGTATCTATATTCGCCTTGCCATAGGCGACGGGCTTGTGACCCAGCTTCCCGCGTTTCTTATCTCCACCGCGATGGGTATCGTGGTAACGCGGTCCGCGGAACCGGGCAATCTTGCCGACCAAGCTGCGGAGCAGTTCACCATATCTCCGTTGAGTTTTTGGATTGGGGCCGCAGTGCTTTTCTTCATGGCCCTGCTGCCGCCCTTCCCCACGCTGCCGTTGCTGACTCTTGCCGCGGTGATGGCCTTCGCAGGTTACCATGTCGGTAAGAAACACAAAGCCGCGGAAAGCTTTCAGGAGATGATGGCGAAAACCGGTGACACGAAAAAAACCAGGGAGGAACCCACGGAAATGTCCCCGATTGTTCCCTTGGACACTCTTTCGTTGGAACTTGGGTACGGGCTTATACCGCTGGTTGACAAGGAAAAAGGCGCGGATCTTCTGGAAAGGGTGCAGGGGGTACGGCGGCAGTCCGCTCTGGAACTTGGGCTTGTCATACCCAAGGTGCATATCATGGACAACATCTCGCTTGATCCGTCGGAGTACTGTTTCAAGATCAAGGGCGTTGACGTTGGCCGGGGCAGGATACGCCTTGGCTATTTCCTGTGTATAGTCCCGGGCATGGTCAGCGAGGAGATCCCGGGCGAGCAGACCGTGGATCCGGCTTTCGGGCTTCCCGCGCTTTGGGTAAGGGAGGAAAAGCGCGACGACGCGGAACGGGCCGGCTACACGGTGGTCGATCCGCCTTCGATTATCGCGACGCACCTTACCGAGATTATCAGGCGGCACGCCGCGGACATTCTTGGGATGCAGGAAACGCAGGCGATTCTGGACACGCTACGCAAGGAATACTCCGCGGTGGTGGACGAGATTATGCGCCCCGAGCTTGGAATGCCGGTGGTGAAGATACAGAAGATACTGCATGGGCTTCTGCGGGAAAGGGTTTCGATTCGCAACATGGTGACGATTTTGGAAGCGATCGCCGAATATGCGCCGCTTTCCAAGAACGTCTGGTTCCTTGTCGAAAAGGCGCGGCAGGCCCTTGGCAACCAGATATGCCACCAGTACGCCGACGAGGAGCGCAGGTTGCGCGTGCTTACCATTGCGCCGGAACTGGAACAGAAGATCATCGACAGCAAGTACGAGACGCCTTCTGGCATGATTTGTGCGATGGATCCGCCGACTCAGCAGGCGTGGATCAAGGCGGTGAGCAAGGCCGCTCTTGCCGTAAAGAACCGGGGGCTTCTGCCCGTGATACTATGTTCGGAGCAGGCCCGTTTCCTTGTGCGGAATTCGACCGACAGGGAATTGCCGGAGCTGGCCGTGCTTTCCGTCCCCGAAATCACCCAAGACATTCTTCCCGAGGCGGTGGGCGTGATAAGACTGGAGGGCGGGGAGTAGTAAAATGGGGCTGGAGATACTTGTTGAACGCGGCGCCAATAAAGGCGACTGTGTTCACAAAATCGTAAAGAAATACGGCATCTATTTCACGATCCTGAGGGAAAAAAACATTTCCTCTCGCGGGCTTTTCGGAATGTTCCCCCGCGAGGAAGTGGAACTCGAATTTTATCTTTCGCCCCAAATTGGTTTGCAGAATTCCATGTCGCCCACGTTGCCAATGTCCATGCCGCAAGGCCATAACCAGGCGTTGCCCGCACAGTCCAGGGCGGCCATGCCGACGGCTATGCCCATGGCCTTTCCGAAAACCTTTGCGGGGGACGGCACGACCCTGGACTTCGCCGAGGCGAAGAAAAAGGTTCTCGCCGCCGCTGGGCGGGATCCCGAAAAAGTCATCAAAGAGGTCGCGGATCTGTCGAAGCAAGAGGAGGACAGGGAAAACGACCGGCAGACCATACTCGATGAGCTAAAGGAAATCAAGGAAAGCCTGAAGTCGCAGAGTGTGCGGAAGCAGGAGCACCCCACCCTTGCGCGCATGAGGGAGATACTAAAACAAAACGATTTTTCCGAACGCTATACTGCGGACCTTATGGAACGGGCGCACAAGGAACTGCCCCTCGAAACCTTGGAAGATTTCGATACCGCGCAGGGTCGCTTTCTGGAATGGATCGGGGAAAGCATCAGCCTTTACAATACACTCGAAAAACCGCCCAGAAAGCCGGGCGACAGCCATTCCGCGAGGATACTGGTGCTTATCGGCCCCACCGGTGTGGGCAAGACCACGACGATTTCAAAGCTGGCGGCGATTTACGGCGTGGACATCACTCCCGACCGCCCACCCCTATCCGTCAGGATGATCACCATAGACGCATTCCGCATAGGCGCGCAACACCAGATAGAGGGATACGCCAAGATAATGGACATTCCCGTTTCGTTTATCGACAACCACCGGGATCTGCAAAGGGAAATAGACCTGTACAGGGAAGTCGCGGATCTGATTCTCGTGGACACCATAGGCAGAAGCCCCAGGGATTCGGCAAAGCTGGGCGAGATGAAACAGATCCTTGACGCATGCGGCGCAAAGGCGGAAGTGCACCTTGCGGTTGCGGCAAGCACGAAGACCGACGACCTGTTGCACATATTGCGTCAGTTTGAGCCATTCAGCTACGAGGCAATACTGCTTACCAAACTTGACGAAACCAGGCATCTGGGCAATGTCATATCCGTGCTTGCGGAAAAGGGTAAGCCGGTGTCGTACATAACCGACGGACAAACCGTTCCCAGGAACATAAGAAAAGCGAACGTTACCCAGTTCCTTATCAATCTGGAGGAATTCCGCATTGACAGGGAAGCATTACAAAAGCGCTTCCCTGTTGCGGAGGCGGAGCAATTTCAATGGAGCTAAATCATGGAAGATCAAGCTGAAAAACTGCGCGAACTAATGAGGCAGAAAAGGACGCACTCAAGGGTCGGGCTGGGGCGAAGGGCCCAGTCTCACATTTCCGGCGGGGTTGCCGGCCCCGCAAGCAGGGAGGAAAAAAACACCCGGATCATCACCATAAGTTCCGGCAAGGGCGGTGTTGGAAAAACCAACCTTTCGGTGAACATGGCGCTTGCCTTTGCCCGAATCGGCAGAAAGGTTGTTGTTATGGACGCTGACCTTGGGCTTGCCAACATCAACGTGATGTTCAACCTCATCCCCAAGTACAACCTTTACCATGTGATCAAGAAGCAAAAGACGATTCAGGAAATACTTGTCGAAACCGAATACGGCATATCGATAGTGGCCGGGGCCTCGGGGTTTTCCCAGATCGCCAACATGGGCAGAAAGGAACGCCAGGACTTTATCGATGACATGAGCTCCCTTTCCTTTGCCGACATCATTCTGATAGATACCGGTGCCGGCGTTTCCAGCAATGTCCTTGACTTTGTCGCCGCCGCCGACGATGCGATTATCGTTACCACGCCGGAGCCTACTGCGATAACCGACGCCTACAGCATAATGAAAATAATCGCCACGGAATACAGATCCGTTGATATGGAGCTCAAACTTGTCGTAAACCGGGCGAAGGGGGCTGCGGAGGCAAAAAATGTCGCCGACAGAATGGTGAATATCACTGGGCAGTTTCTGAACATGAAGATGGACTATCTTGGCTTCGTCTACGAGGATCAGGCCGTGGCCAATGCGGTACGCCACCAGAAACCGTTTATGGTGACCGATCCCAGGTGCAAGGCAAGCATCTGCGTCCAGCATCTCGTGTCGCGGATGGACAAGAGTATGCCTATCGAGTCGGCCGGTATAGGCGCAATGTTCAAGAGGATCTTCAGTCGCTCGCAGGGAGGAAACGTAGGGAATGTTTAACTTAAAATGGGCTGTATTTCCAGCGGGGGCTGCGTTCCTGTTGGCTTTTCTTATGAGTCTGATCTTCGGACAGGTTGGTCTGGTCATTGCGTTACTGCGCGCCTTTATTTTCGCCATTATGTTTTTTGGTATTGGCTGTGGCGCTTGGGTGCTTATAAACACCTATCTTCCGGATTTGCTGCTCCTGGAAGGCAAAAATGCCTCTGAGGACGGTGTTTTCCCAACCGATTTCTCCGCGGAATCGCCGACAGGCTCCAAAGTGGACATTACGTTGGGCGATAGCGAAGAGCCCGCATCGCCCGCGGCCCTTCCCGGCGATTCTTACGGCATCGACGGCATAGGGAATATTTCGGATCTTGTTTCCAAGGCAATGAATCCGGCGGAACAGCCCGGGGATATAGACCAAGCACCCTCAAATAACTATAATTCTGAATTGGGGGACATGGATTTCGCCACCATGTCGGATGTTCCCGGGGGGCTGGCCAACTCGGATGATACTTCTACGGCGGACAGTGGTGGTTTGGGGGATTTTTCCTCGTTCTTTGACGGGTTGACCGCCAAAGGTGCGATGGGAGAGTCGGAAGATTCCCTTTCGGATCTTTTCCAGACCCTCTCGACCGTCAGTGCGCCCGCAAGTTCGGAGGAACTTGCCAAGGTGGAACGGAAAACGGGAGAAAGGAATTCGGTGGAAATGAAGGGGGATTTCAGTCCCAAGGAAATTGCCGCAGGCATACGGACAGTATTGGCAAACGAGAAGAAAAGAGGATAACTTATGGAGAGCGCTGTCCCGGTGGCCTTGCCGGAAGACAAATCGGAAGAGGAACGCTGGGTGGAATACCGCAAGACGCGGAATCCATCCCTGCGCGAGTCTTTTATCAAACAATATGCGCCTCTGGTAAAGTATGTTGCGGGGAAAGTCGCCATGGGTATGCCCCAAAACGTTGAATTCGATGATCTTGTCGGTTTCGGGGTTTTCGGCCTGATCGATGCGATTGACAAGTACGACCCTGAAAAGAACGTGAAATTCAAGACATATGCCGTAACCCGTATCCGCGGGGCGATTTTCGACGAGCTGCGGCAGATCGACTGGGTGCCGCGGTCGGTTAGGCAGAAGACGCGGGAGATCGAGACCGCGGTAAGCTCCCTCGAGGCACATTTGGGAAGGACGGCCTCCGATAAGGAGGTGGCCAAGGCCCTGGGCATGAGCGAGGACGAGTACATAAGGACCATACAGAAGATTTCCGGCACCTCGATACTTTCCCTGAACGATGTGTGGTTTTCCGGCGATGAAAAGGACAAGGTTTCCATCGTGGACTCGATAGAATCGCCCTCCAGCCTTAACCCCGATGTGATAATGGAAAAGGAAGTCATTCGCCAGGTGATAATCGCGACCATAAACGAGCTTCCGGACAAGGAAAAAAAGATACTTATTCTCTACTACTACGAGGATTTGACGCTCAAAGACATAGGCAAGGTGTTACAGGTTACGGAATCGCGGGTTTCACAGCTTCATACGAAAGCAATATCCCGACTGAGGTCAAAGCTTACCAATATTCGCAAAGGCATAATATAGATTTACTCGCCTAGCTTGCCGATAATATAAGAGAGTCGAAGGGCTCGAAATTAGTTCGCTGTGTATGAGGGGTTGCAATGATCGACTTTGCCCAACTTCAGGAAATTGCGCGGGAAAACCTGGAACGGGATCGGGCTGTGCAAAGCGTCGAGGCCGCCGGTTCCACCTTGGAACTCGCCGTCTCTGATGCCGCCACCCTGCTTAACATCCCGATGTATCGGGTTGAATATGAGGTGTTGGAAAGAGGGTTTCCGGGCTTTTGGGGAATGGGGAAGAAGGACTGGCGCATTCAGGCTTACGAGCGGATTGTCATGGCCAGAAGAAGGCACGAAGAAGCCAAAATCGAAGAGGCCGAAGTAGAGAAAGCACCCGTTATCGAGGACAAGGACGGAGGGGCGTTTGTCTTCCTGCAAGCAGGAGGGGAGGTCCTTCTGAAAGTGGTTCCACCCCAAGGCAAGGGAAGGGATGTCTCGGAAGTATATGTCATGCAGTTGCTCAAAGACAGAGGGGCGGCGAACGTCAATGGGAACCTGGTTATGGATACCATCCGCAAAGCTGAATCCGTCTTTGTCAAGGTCGGAGAATTCGAGCATCTTTCGTACAACGACAGCACGGCAAGGGTGACGATTTCCGATGATGAAATGCAGGCATATATAACGGTTTCGCCCCCCGGCGAGGGGGGTTGCGATATACCCTACGACACATACATAACCACGTTGAAGATCAACCGCGTTGTTCACGGAATTAGGGAAGACTTTCTGCGGGACTTTGCGGATCAGCCAATGTACATGGAAGAAATCGAGGCGGCGATGGGTTCCAAACCCGTGGATGGCAAGAGCGCCCATATCAAGTACGACTTCGAGACGGATCAGAGCAAGGCGCGGCTTAGGGAAGGCACCGACGGCAAAATCGACTTCAAAGAACTGAACATCATCCAGAACGTCACGGAAAACCAACTCCTTGCCAAGAAGATTCCCCCCCAGAAGGGTGTTCAAGGCGAGACGGTCACGGGGAAGATGCTCCCCGCCAAAAACGGCATGGACATCAGTCTGCCACTTGGGGAAAACGTGCACGCCTCGGACGACGAGATGTCGATACTTGCCAGCAAGAACGGGCGGGTTGTCATTGTCAATGGCAAGGTAAACGTGGAAGAAGTGCTTGTTGTCGAAAACGGCGTAAGCCTGGAAACCGGGAATATCATCTTCATGGGAACGGTGATAGTAAAGGGAGACGTTGAGGACGGTTTCTCGGTAAAGGCGACCGGCAATATCGAGGTCTACGGATCCATCGCTAGGGCGGAACTGGATGCCGAGGGCAATATAATCATCCAGCAGGGGATCAACGGGAGAGGCGGTGGGTTCATACGCGCCGGGAAATCCCTTTGGGCGCGCTTCATCCAAAATGCCAATGTGCAGGTTGGGGACTTGGTGTTTGCATCCGACGGGATCATCAATTCCAACATCGACGCCTTGAACAGGATTATCTGCCAAGGAAAGCGGGCGATTATCGTCGGCGGCAGGTTGCGCGCCATGGAGGAAATCAACGCCAAAATACTTGGGAACCCCACCAGCGGCACGGAGACGGTCTGCGAGGTGGGATTTGATCCGGCGAGCAAAGAAGAACTTTCCAAGCTGGATATGGAAAGAAAGGAAAAAGATGAAGAGATTAAGGATATCACGCTCAACATGCAGACTCTGATCAACCTTAAACAGCAGAAGAAGGTGTTGCCCGAGGACAAGCAGTTGCAATTGCAGGAGCTGATAGACAGGCGCGACATCATGCTTCAGGTGCAGAAAGAGATCGATGAAAAAATAAGGGACATCAAGGAGCATCTGGCCAGCCTGAAAACCCGCGGCAAGGTTTCGGCTTCCGCCAAAGTGTTCCCGGGTGTCAAGATTATGATTCGAGATAACAGTGAGTCAGTGAAGATCGAGTATTCGACTGGGGTAACTTTCGTGCTGGAAGGCGGCGCTATCAGGGGTTCCAAATACGAGGAACCCGACAAAGAAAAGATAAAGGGTCCCGATGGCTATTCAACCTCTTGATCTACAGGTTCTTTTTTCCCAATTGGACAAGGTTGCCAAGACGCAGCTTGCGCAGCGGGAGGGGCTTGCCATTCAGCAGGCGGTGCGTGGTGTTCAAATCCAGCGCAAAGCCGACGAGCAGGCAATGGCGGTGCACGAGGTGCAGAACGCTGGTGACGGTGGGACGGAAAAGGTCAAGGATCAGGGGCGGAAGGGCCATGAGGACGGTAAAGAGAAAAATAAAAATCCACGGCAGGAGGCTTTAAGTTGGCAGGAACAGCAGTCATCGCCCGTTTTCCGCGATCCCGGATTGGGCAAAAACGTTGACATAAGCTTTTGAGAAAATAATGATGCCCATTGTTTTTTCCGTGATTAGCCTTTGCGTAAGCCTGTTGAGCTTCTTCTTCTTTCGCTGGTACATCAGGCGGAAAACCGCCGCCACGCAACTGCTTGCGGATTACAGGGACGAAGTTGACCGTTTGATCGCCGAAATCGACGCCGCCACCGACAGGGACGCCCTTCTTGTGGAAGAGCGGATCAAAATTCTCAGAAAGCTGCTTGAGGATACGGACAGGCGAATCGCAACGTATGTACGGGAACTGCAACGTAGCCGCAAGGGAGAGGCGATGTATGCAAGTCTAGGCAGGGGGATCCGCGCCGCCCTAGATTCCCGCCCAGCCACGCAGGAGCAGCCCTCTCTGCCGCAGGCGGAATCCGCGGCCCCGCAAGGGACGACACCTGTCGAAGTAGCGGAACCCGAAGACGAAGTTGTCGAATCGACTGTCGTTGCCGAGGATCTGGCGGAAACAGGCGAACAAGAAAAAGCGCCCCTGCCGATGACCTTGCCAACATCCCTGCCGACAGCTTTGCCGTCCACAAAATCAAAGCTCAAAGTACAAATTGCGGAGATGTCTGCCCGGGATACCCCACCACAGGAAATTGCATCCAAACTGGGGATAAGTCTTGCGGAAGTCGATCTGGCATTAAATTTGCTGAACAGGTCAACGAACTAAGGCGATCTGTTTTTCCCATGCCTCCGTTGTTCTCGCAACGACAGTACCAGTACCAAGAGAAACATTGCAAGCAGGAAAACGATAAGTATAAGCAGCACGTTGTGATTTTGCCCTGCTTGGGGCGGAGTTTCGGAAGGCGGCATATCCGACAGAACCGTTACACCCTGCTCCACAACTGTTACCCCAAAAATGATGAATATGCACACGATTATGGTCAAAACCATCAATGCCAGCGCAATGAGGGCCGCAATGCGCACCTTGAAACTGGACTTTTTTGAGACGGCCAAGTAGATGATACCAGCTAAAACGGCGATGCCCAACAGACCCAGTACGATAGAGATCGGCATAAAAAGATAATAGGGCTGTGATGAAAAAAAAGCAAGGCAGAATGCGAGTGTTTGCCACCTCGGGGAATTGACCCCAGACACGCAGATTTTTAGAGGATACCGATCACTTGCCACTGTTCGCTCGTTTCTGGTATACTGCTACCTCTATGGGACGTCGGCAAGTGGTAAGCCACCGGGTTTTGGCTCCGGCATTCACAGGTTCGAATCCTGTCGTCCCAAGCAGCTTATTTTGACGAGGTAAGGTATGAGCAAGGTAGTTTTGGCAGCCAAAAACAGGCAGGAATCGGGTTCGGCGGTGGCCCGCAGGCTTCGGCGGAGCGGGCGGATTCCGGGGGTGCTGTATGGGCGGTCGGGGAAGTCCGTGCCGCTGGATATGGACGAGATTGAGTTTGTCAAGGGCACAAAGGGCATCACCGAAAGCACGATCGTAAAGGTCGAGGTTGACGGCAAGTCCCACGATGTATTTGTGAAGGACACCCAGCGGAATATCCTAGACGGGAAGGTTCTGCATGTCGATTTTTACGAGATTGAAAACGATGTGATTCTGCGGGCGAAGATTTCCATGGCCGTCAGCGGGAACCCGGTCGGCGTACGTGAGGGCGGTGTTCTGGAGGTTCCCAGGCAGGAGATCGAGGTCGAATGTCTGCCCAAGGATCTGCCGGAGCGGCTTTTCGTCGATATTTCCGAGCTTAAGATTGGCCAGTCCATCCATGTCCGGGACATTCCTTTGGGCGAGGGTGTAAAGTTGATCTCCCCGGCGGACAAGATTGTGGCGCTGGTGAAATTCCCCAAGGGCGCTTCCGCGGCGGTCGAGACCGAGGGTTCGGCGGACGGGGAAAAGAAAGCCTAGTTTTTTCAAGTACACGGAGGGTGGCGGTGCGAGGTGCCTTTGTCTCTTCACTTTGAAGACGTTGTTGCCGCCGCCCTCGAAAATCGGCTTCCTGACACAATATATCTCGCTGCGGTTTCTGGGGGGGCGGATTCCACGGCGATGCTTGCTGCGCTTGTCGCCGTAAGGGAGCAGGGGCAAGGCTTTGAGTTGCGCTGTCTCCACGTCGAGCACGGTATTCGCCGACAAGAAGAAAGCCGCGGCGATGCCGAGTTTGTCCGCTCCTTTTGCGAAAAATACCGCGTACCCTGCTGCGTTGTTTCCGTAAAGCCAGGAAAGGTCGCGGAAACCGCAAAGAAACGAGGTCTCGGCATCGAGGCTGCGGCGCGGCTTTACCGGCACAGGGCATGGTTCCGGGAGGCGGCGCGGCTGGAAGCTGACGGACGCGGTTCTGTGCGAGTCCTTGTCGCCCACACCGCCGACGACATGCTGGAAACGGTGCTGATGCGCGTCCTGCGGGGGGCGGGGCCATCCGGCCTTGCCGCAATGCCCGCTAGTCGTGGCCGCATCCTTAGACCCCTGCTAGCGTTAACTCGCCAAGACGTGCTTGCCTATCTAACCCAGAAAAACATCCCCTGGTGCGAAGATTCCACCAACACCGATACGCGCTACCTCCGAAACCGCGTCCGGCACCGGCTTGTCCCACTGCTTGCCGACGATTTCCCACACTGGCGGAAGGCGCTTTCCTCGCTGGCCGAAACACAGTCCCTTGCCGCGGACTTTATCGTAAACGAGGCAACCCTCCGCGTTAAATGGCGGCCCTTACCCGAAATGCCTGAAACCTCCGGCTTGCTGGGTGGTTTTTGCCGAAAAGCCGATACGGTTTTGGGTACAGACGAGGAAAATTTCTTCGCCCAACCCGCCATTGTCCGCGAGGAAGCTCTGTTTCAGGGGATAGACGTGCTGATGTCAGGTTCCGGCTCTCACCAAGCCCTTGCGCACGAGGTAAAACGCTCGAACATCCGGCGTTTTTCGGAAGGGAAAGTGTCGGCGGCGGATCTGGGGAGGGTGCACCTGCGGCGAAAAGGCGGCACGATAACGATTTCCCGGCGGAAAAAAGTCCCCGGCGAGGTGTCCTGCTCCGAATATGGTTTTTCGCTGTTGATTAATACGCTTGGCTTCTATACTCTTAAAGGTATAACTTTGGAAGTCTGCGAAGGCATGAGCGCCGCGGATACAGGGGAGGCCGTGTTTTTCGCCCGACTGCCCTTTGTTCTAAGGCCGTCTTTCAAAGAAGACCGCACCGGGCGCGCTGGAAACGGCGCAAAGGCACTCTGTGCGGTGGATTCGCTGGGAATCGCCGCCTTCATTGGCACGGATGGCTTGCTTGAGCGCAGATGCGGCAAGCCGTACGGAAATGGCACACTGCAGGCGGCAAACGAGAACCTGTGCGCCGTAAAAGTGGGAACCGAAAGGAGTATCGGGGGTATAAATGTTCAACGATCAAAACGACGATCCGTCTAAGCGGCCCTCGGGTCCTCGCCCCTCCTTGCAGGGAGGAAAGCCCAGTCCTCTGACATTGTTCTTTTTTCTGGCGATGGCGGCGCTTGTTATCGCGTATTTCTTTCGGGGGGCCGCCCCCGCCGCGCCGACGATAAGCTACACGGAGTTCATGCGCCATCTTGAAGCCGGGCAAGTCGAATCGGTAACGATAAACGACAACAATACGATGGAAATCAGTCTTAGAGTGCCTGCCGGGCAGGATCCCATCATCCGCAGGACGCGCATTCCCTACCATGATCCGGCCCTTTTGCCCGCACTAAGGGAAAGAGGCGTGAACATTTCCGGGGCGGTGGCAAGACCGGCGCCTTTGAGCATACTGCTTGGCATGTTGCCCTGGATTTTGATTTTCGGGTTCATCTTTTTCATGTTCCGGAACATGCCTGGCGGGGGCAACCGCGCATTCCAGTTCGGCAAAAGCAAGGCCAAACGGTACCAAGACGAGGGAAAGAAAGTGGTCTTTACCGATGTGGCTGGGCAGAAGGACGCAAAATACGAACTTGAGGAAGTGGTCGCCTTCCTGAAAAATCCCAAAAAGTTCACCGACATGGGCGCGCGCATTCCCAAGGGCGTGCTTTTGGTGGGAATGCCTGGCACCGGCAAGACGCTGATGGCGCGTTCGGTCGCCGGGGAAGCCGGGGTCGCCTTTTTCCACATGTCCGGCTCCGATTTTGTCGAGATGTTCGTGGGTGTGGGCGCAAGCCGGGTGCGCGACCTTTTCGAGCAGGGAAGGCGAAGCGCGCCCTGCATCATTTTCATAGACGAGCTTGACGCGGTTGGGCGAACCCGCGGTGCCGGTTACGGCGGTGGGCATGACGAGCGCGAGCAGACCTTGAACCAGCTTCTGGTCGAGATGGACGGTTTTGAATCGAAGGACGGGGTGATAATCCTTGCCGCCACGAACCGCCCGGACGTGCTTGACCCTGCGCTTCTCAGGCCTGGGCGTTTCGACCGGCAGGTGGTGGTCGCCATGCCGGACATCAAGGAACGCGAGGCGATTCTGCAGATTCACTCGGCGAAAATCCCGATAAACACAGCCGTGGATCTTTCCCGCGTTGCGCGGGCGACTCCGGGGATGAGCGGTGCGGACATCGCCAACCTGGTGAACGAGGCGGCCCTGTTTGCGGCCCGCAAGGACAAGCCCGAGGTGGGGATGGAGGACTTCGAGCAGGCCCGCGACAAAATCCTGATGGGCGTCGCCCGCAGCACCCTTGCTATGTCCGACAAGGAACGCCGCATGACGGCGATTCACGAAGCCGGTCACGCCCTTCTGCACTACTACCTCAAGAACGCCGACCCCCTGCACAAGGTCACGATAGTTCCCCACGGTCGCGCCCTGGGCATGGCCCTTTCCCTGCCGGAGGAGGACAGCTACAGTCGCACGAGGGGCTGGCTCGAAGATCGCATCGCAATTTGCTACGGTGGCTGGCTTGCGGAAAAGCTGTTTTACAACGAAACCACTACCGGGACGAAGAAAGACATACAGATGGCGACCGAAATGGCGCGCAACATGGTATGTGAATGGGGTATGGCGGATGAACTCGGCCCGGTCGCATACGGCCAGGAGGACGAGCCCATCTTCTTGGGCAAGGAGATTGCCCGGCACAAGGACTACTCCGAGGAAACCGCCCGGCGTATCGACCAGGCGGTCAGGGAAATTCTCGACCGCGCAAGGGGTGAGGCCGAGCGCATCATTTCCGAGAAGCGCGCCGGGCTGGAAGCGATCGCGGATGCCCTTCTCGACCGGGAAACCCTTTCCGACGAAGAGGTGCGCGAGATTCTGGACTTGCCGGTTTCGCAAGAAGATGAGGTTCCGAGTGGAATCAAGGATAAACCCAAGAGGAAGACCAGGGGCAAAGCCCCGGATCGACAAGAGGAGGGTACGCTTGACGGAGAAAACCAAGAAAACGTTTGAGAAAGCGGGTTTCATGCGGAACCTGTTAGGCATCATGCTTTTTGCCTTCTGCGGCCTGTTGGCCAACATGAGCTTTTCTGCGCCTCCTGTCTCGGCTAACAGCGGGCGGGGGGACGCCGCGGTTGCGGAAAGGTTCGTCATCTGGGCCGAGGAAGCAATTGAGGCGGGGCAATGGGCGCAGGCCCTGACCGCGCTTGAACGCGCCAACGACTTCGCCGATGTTTCTTCCGACGTTTCCTACCTTCTTGCCTTCGTCCGTTCGCGAAACAACCAAAGCAGGTTTCTGGTATTGCAGGCCCTTGAAAAAGCCATCGAGGTAAATCAGTGGAGGCGGTACAACGAGGCCCAGGCGCGTCTTTTGCAGGCGGAACAGCTCATCGCCATTCGCCGTTTCTACGCCGCGCTGGATTCGCTTGACGTTTACAGAACCCTTGCCAGCGAGACAATCGATTCCGCGCTGTTGCGTCTGCGGGCCCTCAAAGGGCTTGCCTTGGCCGGTCTGGAATTTCCCCCGGCAATCATGCCCATAGGTCCCGCGGCGAATTTTCCGCCGACGACCATGCCGGGGGTAAGCCCGCCGGCCGCGCTGGAATTCCGCAACCGAACGCTGGAAACCATGGATCGCAATCCCGCGGATCCACGCCCCCTGCGCATACTCTTTGAATACGCCAACAGGCGAAGATATCCCAACGAGGACGACCTTGCCCTGGTGGAAATCGCCCTGCTGCGACTGCCTTTCCTGCTCGAAGCAGATCCCGCGCTTGCATGGATGGCGGTTCCCTTCATCGGCAACCTTGAGGAAGCCAGACGGATGCTTCTGGCTTACCGCGCTGGTTCCTTCGCTCCCGGGCAGGGGTTCACGCCAAACCCCGCGTCCATTGCTCCGGCACTCAATCTGGGACTTCTGGACGACATGGACGCGGTGGACGAACTCTTTGCGTCCGACCAGGGTGAACCGGTTCTGGACAGAGACTTGATAGCCGCGGTCGGCGACCTGCTTCGCAGCGACGAGGGCAGGGATTATTTGGCGGAAAGGCTCCATTCTTTTACGGGCGTGATAACCAGGGATGAAAACCTTGACGGCATTCCCGAAAGCCGCATCGTTTTTCGGGACGGGGTTTTGCAGACGTTTTACCACGACGCGGATCAGGACGGCTTGGCCGACCAGGTCATCGCATTTGACACGGGCCTCCCTCTGCGGGGGGAAGTGCTGGCCCTGCCGGAAGCCTTTTTCGACGGCGACATAGAACGCGCTTTGGTCATCTGGGGTCGTTACCCCTCGGTTCAGCAGGTGATCACGAGGGAAGAAGCCTTTGTTTTTGCGCCGGGCAACTTTCATTACAGCCCGATCGGGTTCGAGAATCTGGGCGCGTCCGCGACATTCGACGGGCTTCTGGTTCCGGTGCGGAATCACCTTAGCCAGGGCCTGACCCGGCGGGCGCTTGTAATGTCCGCGGTCATACTTGAGCGTTCATGCCCCGAGTTCGAGGACGGCACCGAGCGGATATACATGCGCCAAGGAATGCCCGTTCTTTCCGAGGTCAGGGCGGGCGGCTTGCTCATTTCGGTAACCGAGTTTCAGAACGGCTTCCCGGTTATCCAGCGGGTGGATCTGGACAGGGACGGGCGCATGGAAACCGTCCGCCGTTTCCGTCCGGGTACCAATGCCCTGAAGTCATCATCGAGCGATTGGGACGGCGACGGTGTTTTTGAGTACGTGGAACTGTATCTGGAAGACGGTTCGGTTGTTCATAACTAGTGGCGAGGATTAAGATGAGGACGTTTACTGTTGTTTTAACTTTGTTCGTGGCCGTTTTAGCGACCGCATGTCGTACGAGCGCAAGGCAAGACCCTTGGCTTTGGGAGCAACGTCTTACCGCAGAGATACGGCTTGACGAGATACGGCAACAACTGGACGTGAATCCCGTAGGGGCGATAGACCTTATCCATACCTTCCGCGAAATATACAGAGTTACCGAGGGTCACGATAGGGAGGCGGAACTTCTGGCCTTGGAGGAAGAAGCGACCGGGATCCTGCGGAGCTTTCTTGAGCTTGCGGTGACCGGGGGACAATGGGAACTTGCCAAATCGCTGGGCCGTTCCTTGGCGAATATCGAGCAGACCGATGCTTCTGAATGGGAGCCTGATTTCACCCTGGCTTTCGCAAGGCAAAGGCTGGAAGAGGGCGACAACCTGAACGCTTTTCTTGCCGCATCGCGCGCACATGAGATGCGCCCCCTCACCGCCGAGGATGCCATGGTCTTTCTTGAGCGCGCAGTGGAAGCGAGACAGCGGGGTACTGCGGCGTTCTTCTTTGCCGCAATGGAACAGGCCGGCGCCGCCGGAACCGTCCCGCCGGAGATTCGGGAATTTGCCCATGGATCCGACAGCCCCGCGGACATGATCAGAGGCGTTGCCACGGTAATCGTGGATCGGGGCTTTAGAGCCGAAAGGGGCAGGGCCCACTTTGACAGGGCTTTTGGTTCGGCCTTTTTTATCGATGCCTCGGGTCTTTTGATAACCAACTATCATGTAATTTCCAGCGAGGTTGACCCCTCTTTTAGGGGCAGCTCCAGGATGTTCATACGCATAGGCGACAGCACAAGCCCGCGTATCCCGGCAAGGGTCGTGGGTTGGGACAAAACCCTTGACCTCGCGCTTATCAGCGCTCCAATCACGAGCGACTTTGTTTTTTCGGTGGTGGACCGAAGGATACCCAACGTGGGCGAGACGATTTTTGCGATTGGATCGCCCGGGGGGTTTTGGGAGCAAACCGTTACTTCGGGCATCGTCTCGGCTTTGAACCGCCGCATTCTGCAGATTGGGGATATCATGCAAATAGACGCGGCGGTAAACCCCGGCAATTCGGGCGGCCCGGTGGTTGACACTTCCGGCCGGCTGGTGGGGGTGGTTTTTGCCGGCATAATGCAGGCGGAGGGGCTGAACTTTGCCATCCCTGCGGAACGGCTTGCCGCCGCC
>Ga0209755_10002396_pt1 | contig 25913 bp, 9 predicted proteins | sample TergutCo191P1_FD_187301 | JGI IMG/M metagenome (GOLD analysis project Ga0209755, IMG submission 187301) | Cornitermes sp. P1 segment gut microbial communities from Petit-Saut dam, French Guiana - Co191P1 (SPAdes) (version 2) | ecosystem: Host-associated > Arthropoda: Insects > Digestive system >...
TTCTTACGACTAAGAGCTCTGGCTCTTTCTCGCTCGTCCTGGCTTATTTCCTGTAATAACGCCGCCGCCATGTTTATCTCCTCTTTCTCCTTTATTATATCATTTATTTTATTTCTTTGCATTGGATCTTGAGCGAATCTGAAAAATAACAGCCATTTCTCAAATTCTGTCAGGTTGTTCACTGGTTTTTTAAGTAAAGTATCCAGCTTACCTAACTCGATAATAACCATGTTTAATTGGTCGCTTAGCTGCTTGCCGTTAGCGGACCTTAGCGTGAACCTGTTCACAAAATCAGGCCAGTCAGGCAATACATTATACATACAGAAAGTTGCCTGATATGTCCGAACTAAATCATGGTATTCCACTCCTTTCGATTTTTGTGATGAGTGAAGATCAGAAAGGTAATAGACGTATCTGTTAATAAAGTTGGTAAAACCAAACCCTATTTCCTCCATTTGGCTGCACTGCATTTCCACATTGACCTGGTCTCCTGTGTCAATAGTGCAATTAACGTCTAGTCGTTCCGCTTTTTCATCCACATCCATGTTCGGCAGTTCATTGTTACGAATCTGCACGTCCAAAACTGGCTTTTCAATAACTGTTGAGATGACATCAATGAGTACCTGCTTGGCGTTTGGATGGGTAAGCAGTACCTTGAAGATACGATCGTCCGAGGGCGGGAGGATATCCGCGTCCATTGGAAAAATGTGTTTTTCCAAGTTTTCTTTTGAGTTCATAATGTTCTCCATAAATAGTTGATCCAGAGGTCATACGACCGCCGCAAAGAATCTTCAAACTTGAAGATTCCATACCCCTATATGGGTTCGACCGTGCATGGCGCTTTATCGATTCTGATAAAATTCGTAAAAAAAGTGAAAAAATTTTGGAAGAAGAGGAGTTTTACTACGGAGTTCACGGAGCGAGACACGGATTACCACAGATTTTAAGGAACCTCATTTTCCTTACCTGGTACCTTGTTTCAATCTTTTTGATTATCTTTCAAGTAAATTATTAAAATTCAACATGATCTTTATAGTAATATATTAACTTATAAGTTAAAGAGGTGTTGTATGAAAAAAAAATATACTTTTTTAGTTTTTGCTTTTATTCTAATTATTTCTTCATGCGATAATATCGTTGGGCTTGGATCCAAAGTAAATACGGATGTTCCTGTTATTAAAATACCGGAGGATCCGGATGGGGTGAGCTCGCCGGGTTCATTTTTGGCGGGGAATAATAATATTATTTTTTTAAACGCTTCTATAAATACGCAGGGTTTTATTATAAAACATTTATATTTAACATTGGATTTTTTTGACAAGGACGGCAAAAAAAGAAACGAGACAATCGCCGGTTTTTTTGATAAAAAAGAGGAAAAATGGGCGGTTAATATCGATACAATACAACTTAACATGGAAGACGGCAAATTTACTTCATGGGCAACGGCTGTTGACAGTTCGGGGAAAAAAACTACATCTACGGATATAATTTATTACGTTAAAAATCTGCCGCCGCAAATTCAATTAACTATTCCGGCTGTTAAAACAGAAGATTTTGATAATCCAAAGTTAAACGAAATGCTGAACAACGAAACTATATACATTGGCATGGATCTTATGGGTATCGCGACTGACAATCTTGGAATAGCGAAAGGCTTCCCAAAAATAATGATCTGGCCGGCGGGCTCTGCGTTAAACACAGAATATATCCCGCTTGATGACAAGTATAATGATTGGCATGAATTAATTTTGAATCATAAAAAAGATGAAGTTTTAACGACAGCGAAATTTACATGGCCCATGTATGAATTTAATTATGACGCAGATGCTGCCGGTAACTATAGGCTTCCAAACGAAAAAGATAAGGATCTTCCTGTTTATTTAAAACCGGGTGAGTATCAGTTTAAAATATGGATAAAGGATATTCGGGGGAAAAATAATTATTATCCTCATCATCCAAATCAATATATAAATATAAAATACACAGCCGCTGATATTCCAATAATTTCTTTTACTGACGTTCCCGCTTACTGCAATGGAACAAAAGATTTTACAGTAAAATTCAATGTTACAAGCTCAACATTTTTAACAAAGCTGGAAGCGTTTGTCAGGGACAGTGACGACGGCGCACACAATAAAAATATTAATTATTCTGATAATTCATATTTTAAATTGATTAATCAAAACGGTAATACTTTTGGATACGAACTTAGGCTCCCGGCTAATACCATTAAAAACGATTGGGCGCAAATAAAAAACGGGAATATTTATATTTATTTGTATGCCGAAGATTCAAACAAAAGAAGCAGCCCTATAGCGTACAGGAATTTTATTTATGACACAGAAAGCGCGAGTATTAATTTTGAAAGGCCTGTTAATATAAAATCTCCTAAATACAAAGGGAAATTAACTAACGGAAAATATGAAATATTTTATCCAAGCGCTTCTCAGGGTCCAAAATGGATAACAGGTGAAACCCAAGTCAGCGCTCTTACAACAGATTCATTTGGCATAAAAGAAATATATTACCATATTGGAAAGTTAGGTGACGATGGAATATTAAGTGACGCGGAAAGAGAAGCTGTTTATAACGCTTCTAATTGGAAAAATACTTATATGCACACTCAAAATCCTGTAAGTAATGATGAATATGGAGGAAGATGGGGCGGAACAGTTTACGCGTGGAATTATACTTGTAATTTTAATGCCTTGTGGGACGCTGATAATTTAATTCAAGAGGAAAGCGAAATATCTTACTCAATAAATGATACAGAATACAAGACAAAAGGGGAAAAAAGATTTTATCTGCCATTTTATGTTAAAATAATTGATAATGCGGAAAATGTTTCTGTTGCGCATTACAAACTCTGCGTTGACCCTGACTTGGATGTGCCTATGGTTAATATTAATTATCCTTCGGAGTTTTTGGTCGGCGGAGAAATTAGGTTGTCAGGTATAGCAAGCGATAATGACGCTGTACATTCGGTACAAATTAGAATAAAAAAATATGAAGACGCTTCCAAGAGTAAATATAAATATTATATTCCGCAGGGAGCCGCTTCTATTTATCCAAATTCAAATTTCCCTGTTTTCGCTGAAGAAAAAGATTCGCAAGGATGGTTTAGGGCGAATATAATGGGGGACGGAACTCTTGTTAATTGGTTTTATAATATAAACTCGGACAACGGACTTGATCCGGAAGGGAATGATATTCAAGCTCATGTAACAATTCAAGTACGCGCTATTGATACAAAGGATTTAATTCATCGATTAATTCCTGATAAAGCGGGCCCAATAACTTCGATGGATGTTTTATTCAGTTCAGGTGTCCCAACAATAAGTAACCCAATTATAAAAAGATCGGGTTTTGAAGATGCGGTGTATACCGATAATTCGCGCGTATCGGGTGAATTCACAATTACTACTATACTTCGCGATGACGATGGAATTAGAAATGTAAGGATAAGATTTAACGGTGAGAATTATATCAAAATAGTAGAAGAAAGGAATACTATTGCCGCTTTGCCTGATGGTTTTGAAATATCAGAAGAAATATTTAATTCCTCACTAAAAAAATATGAACGCTCCTTATCCATAAAAATCGATACAATTAATAATAAATTAATCCCTTCTTTAGGTTATGGGAAAACAGGAAAATTTATCATGGATGTTCAAATTACAGATATGAATTTAAACGCGTTTACAACTAACGCTCAGTTTAAAATTGGTATTGATAATTTTTACCCAAGCGCTGTTATTAATACGCAAAACAGAGCGAGCGGTAATTCTTTTAAAATATATGGAACAGCAAAAGATTATAACGCGGCGTCTGGTTCTATACAGGGCATGGAAAGAGTTTTAATTTACTTTGAAAAAGCGCGAATAACAGAAAGCAGAACTGATGCGGGAACGTTAAACAGAAGAATAAGCGGGACTGGAGAATTTTTTAATCAACATGGAGAAAATTGGAATAAACTTGGTGCCGCGGTTTCGTATCCTAATGTAAGAGATACGACAATCGCTGACGGATACGGCGGAGCTAATGGCCCAAACACGAAAATATTTAATAAGTTTCCGGCGTTAAAGCGCGTTGATAAGGGAAATCTGGGGATGGTTTGGGAATCTGAACACGCAATGGTAATTGACAGACAGGAGTTAGATGAAGAAGCGGATATCGATATAGATGGTACTTATGGGGAAGTGTGGGACGGTACTATAGATATTGAATGGATGGCGCGTTTTAATACAAGTAAAGGCGAGTTTACGGATGGGCCTCTTTTAGTACATTATATTTTAATTGATAAAGCTCTGAACGCTACAAGATATGTAAAAGATATTTATATAGAAAACAATAAACCGCTTATTACTCATATAAATCTTGGCACGGATTTAGACGGAAATGAAAAAGTAGACGCGTGGAAAAACAGCGGCGATTTTGGCGAATATTTAAAAGAAAAATATATAATTGGGCTTACAAGCGCCGCCAGCTCAAAAATAAATTTTGGACCTAATTTTAGGGTGAGAAATAATAAATTTTCATTTTTGATTGATACTATCGGCGGCAATGGCACAAAGGAATATAAAGTTTCTTATGTTACGCCAAACCCAATACCGGTTTCCGCTTCCAGTCTGGAAAGAGGAAAAGTATATACAATCATAGAACATGGAGGGATAGACTGGGTAAGATACGGAGCGCCCAATAATAATATAAACACTACATTTACAGCTACTGGAAGACATCCCGAAGTTACAAGCGCGAGAGCGATTTCGTATAACGAATACAGGACAAAGAGCGGTTCTTTTACAGGCAATGAAGTAAAGGCAGTTAATTTTACAGAAGCGGATTTTGGACCTGAAGAAAAAGGTCTTATACCGGATTCAATTAAAGATTCAACAGGAGCCATAAATCAGGCATATCAAAATAAGCGCCTGTTTATAATCAGTGTTTATGATTCTACTGTAGCGCAAAGACCGCGCGAAGATCAAAACGCTCACTCTGTATTGTTAGCTGTCGATATAGATAATATTGATTCAAGAAAGCCTGAAATTTCTATAAACCCATTTTACTGGAATAGCGTAAACGACAATTCACTTTATGAGAATTCTAAGGAAAACGGACATATCGAATTTGAAAACGATCTTCCGCAAAGTAAATTCTTAATAATAAATACAGGCGTTATGGATAAGGATCCAAAGGTTTCCGGTATAATAAGCGTTCGCGGAACAGCGTTTGACAATAATAATATAGAAAAAATAATGTTTTCTGTCGCTAATAACAAAGAAGAAACAGCGGCGGTTTTTAATCCAAAAACAAACGGAGGATGGGTATCCTACGGCAGCCTGGAAAAAAATAACGCGTGGCAGTTTAAAATTTTAAAGGCAGAGTACGACTCGCAGGGACATCAGGTTGAATGGCAGCTTGATATAGATACGAGTAAGATTACGCAGAATGTAACAGGAACAGGAATTGTTTTAAAAATGAGCGCGAAAGATAAAAATGAAGTAAACACAAGCGTTCAAAGTTATACGCAAACGAGTGTTAGTAAAAAAACATCTTATTACCGTATGGACGTAGTGCCGTATATAAGTAAGATAACGACAAATAACAGAGGCGCAGGCGCTTTAAAAGAAACAAATATAAGGTCCGCGGACGGCAAATACTCAATAAGGAGAGATAATAAAAATTCTATTATGGTAGAAGGATTTAATTTGAATCCGACGGGCGTGAATGGGGGAGTGTATTTACTTTCCAGTCAATATAACGAAAACCAATTTAATCCTTTTTCTAATCCTCCTGCTGCAGGAACAGGAGTAACAAAACTTAACGTAAGCAGAAACAAAAATTATAATTCTTTCCAGATAGAAAACTCAGAAAATTTAAACAGCGGTTTTTTGACAGTTTGGACAAATGGCATAGGAACGCTTAATAATATCAATAATAACGAAACTTATGGTAATTTTAAATCAATTACAAGCGGCGGCAATTCGTCTAACGGTTACAATGAGGAAAATATGCCAAACAGAGAGGCTGACCGCTTTATAACAAAAAATATTACATTAACTGATGATCGCTATATACAATTTTTTCATGTGGTGGACACAAACATCAGTAATTCCGGTTACCCTGTAATGTTAATGAAAGATAATAATCCTGTTTTTGGCTATGTAAAAGATAACGGAGGACCGGGAACAACGGCGGGAACTAACGCTGGAACAGGAGCGGGAAGTTTAAACCCGACTTACGCCGCTCCTCAGAGGAGGGAAGTGGATGGCGTAACAGGAGAAGAAATTTACACAGAATATTTAATTAAAGGATCGATGTGGGACGGAATGGGAATGACAAGAGATGAGTCTGGGCGTTACCTCCAGGCAACGACATTCGCGAGGGATCAATCTTCTTTCCATTTAATTTACGACAGATTTAACGAGCTTCATAATCAAACCTATGGTTACGGCTGGGGTACGGGCGTTTCATTTGGAACAGGAAGTCTTGTCTTTGCGCATACGGCGGCTACGAACGCTTTTTCGCTTGAGACTGTTAATTGCAAGGGCAGTTTAAATATTTTCAGGTATCAATATCCAAAGTTATACGCTAAAGGAAATTCCAATAATTTTGCGGGAGCGGCGTTTTATCTTTTATACTTTGATGAAGTAACAAAAGAACTGGCGTTTAGAAATTTTAGAATATTTAATAATAACAACGTGAATTCGCCAGCTAATTGGGTTAGATTATCAAGTACAGGAAACGACATGGCGGGAAATTCCTATGGATTCAATCATACAAATATGAGAGGTTATGACGGAACTGGTTTTGTACCAACAAGCGGTGTGCCATCGAATCAATATGATAACGCCAGATCTTTGGAAGCAAGAAAAACAGCGGCGTCAAACGCGTCAAGATTTTTTGATTTCGCGGTAACAGATGATAATCGCGTAATTGTTATTTATTACGACGAAGCCGCTTCGTGTCTTAAATTGCGTTACTCTAAAACTGAATTAAAAGGTGAAGCTCCAACAGCGGATATTGACTGGATTGATTCTGACATCGAATTCCCGGCAAATGTGGGAATGTATGTATCCGCTGTTTGCGATGGAAAAAGTTTGCACATAAGCGCGAACAACAACAGCGCGGGAGATTTAATTTACATAATTGTGCCTGATTACGCAGGAAGCAAATTTCACGCGGTCGCTGTAGATAAAAACGGAACCACCGGGAACTGGACTGATATAAAAATAAAACCGGGAACAAGCGGAGAAAACGCTGTACCCTATATAGCATATTTTAACATGGCGGACATAGGCAGCAGGGACAGTAATAAAATCGCCTGGCTCAAACAGGGTATAGGAAGGGAGCCAACCCACAGCGAAAGAGGTGTAGCCGCCGGCTCTGACATAAACGGCTACACGACAGGAAAGTGGGAATACGCCGTTGTCCCGGCAATAAGCGCCCCGGCAGGCGGCTCTAACAAGTTTCAGAAGGTAAACCTAGGTTTTAGGCTCGACGGAAGCCCCATAATCGGCTATTTAGGCGCGAATATCGAGTTCGCCTACCCCGTAGGTGAGTAGAGATAAGATCTGTCAAGATTTGGTTACAGTTTGGCTATTTCGTCGAGGGAGAGCCCGGTGATTTTTTGCACAAACTCAGGAGCAGAACCTTCGGCGAGTAGGTTACGGGCGATGATGAGTTTTTCATTCATCTCTCCCTTCTTCTCACCTCTTTTTTCCCCTCTTTTCTCTCCTTTCTTCTCGGCGTATTCCAACGCGCACTGCCTGTCGTATTGAAATTGTTTACATCTGAACCAATAATCCATTTCATCGTCGGTCATCGTGAGGTTGAATACCAATTCATCTGCTGATTTAATTACCGCGTCCATCTTCAATACCTCCTCTATAAGCGCAGGCGGGCTGCTTCTGTCAAACCATGTCAGCCACCGATACAGTGGATCTTCCAAACCCTGTTTAGCAGGGGTGTGTTTTCGTTGTTTCCTGTATTGTACCATGTTTATATAGTGTATTTCCAGTGAATTTGTCAGGATTAAATCCTGCTCCGTATCCTCCCGCAAATGAAAGCAGCTGTGGTAACTCTTTGTTTTGGGAAAATCATAATTAACTATATTGATAGCTATTAAATCTGGCAGATCTATATAATCATCACCAACTTTTAAGATTCTGGAATACTCTCTGGTAAGGTAAAAAAGGCTTCGCCTGTTCATGTTGTGCTCATCACTGAGTTGAACCTCAATATTCACCATAGCTCCGCTTGGCAATTTGGCTCTTACGTCCAAAGTACAGGATTTACCACCCATGACTTCCGCCATATAAGTCGTATTTTCCAGGATTTCTACAGAGGTGAACATATTTTCACCTGTTCTTCCCAGAACCGCGTTGATAAAGCCCAGAAGCTGGACTTCGTCTCCCTTTTCCCCAAAGATTTTGAAGAAAAGGTAGTTGTTAAGTGGGTCGAACTTAGTCGACCTGGCAAAAAAGTTTTTCATGTATATATATGGGTTCAACTTGCGGTTTTGCTTTATCGATTCCGGTAAAATTCGCAAAAAAAGTGATAAATTTTGAGAAAAGAGGGATATTCCTCTTTTACCACCCCAAAATCTAAGTAAAAATTCTTCGATATAATGTTTGACAAACATTGGAAATCGGTGTAAATTTATAATAATTAGTACATTTCTTACATTTTGGACGTATCTCAATAAAAACCTCGCGATAGGTGGGGTGACAGGAGGGCTATATGGCCAGGAAAAACTTCAAAAATATCTTTTCTTTTTCTTTATTAATATTGACCTTGATGGGAGGGGCGGTATTACTTTTTACTGCCTGCGATTCTCCGATGGGGCTTGGAAAGCCTATTGACTTTGAGCCGCCGATACTAACCCTTGATACTATACCTACGCCTTTTTATGTAAAAAGTAACACGATTATAGGCGGTACTGTAACAGATAACATCGGCGTAAAAGAAGTAATTTTACGGGATTCTGTTACGCAAAGTGTCGTTAAAACATCCACAATGCCGGATGGGCGCGCGACTTTATCCGGTAACAGATGGGAAATGAAACTTGATTTTGATGAATCACGTAACGGAGAGAAATTAACGCTTGATATTGTCGCCTTTGACAGAATGAACAACTCAGGTCCTCACCCGTCAAATTGTTTATGCGGGTGTGGAGGATATGGTACGTCGATAAGAACAATAATAATTATTGTTGATATGGGCCCGCCAATAACAAATGACATGGTTATGAAACGTTCTGATACAAGAGACGCGTTTTTTGAACCTTTAAACTGCGGATTGCCCGCGTGCAGATTTTGTCATCCGCTGCCGAATGTAACTTCGTCTAATCCTAACTATTGTTTAAAAGGTTTATTGTCGGATGACAGAAGGCATGATAGAATTTCTAATGTAAACAGGTTCCAGAACGGATTTTTCCATGTAATAGCTGATATTACCGAAGAACAAACAAGAATTGACACCTTAACATTAAATATCTACGATGCTTCCGAAGATAAAATAAATATACCTCTTTTAAAATTAAAAAGAGAAGCCGATTCATCCGATTACAATCCAAAGTGGTTAGTAAGCGAAGCTGATATTCTAGCGGCAGGCGAAAAATTATGGCCGGGATATAAAGACGATTATTATAACAACCATAAAGAATATATTTACCGCGTCGCGACAGAGCTTACTGACATGGGCAAAAACCCCGGTGAATACGGTAATTCCAAGTTAGAAGAAGAAGGTTACTTTGTTTTATCGTGTGACGCTGACAGACCAAGAGGAAATTTAGACCCGATAGTCGGCACTACAATAGACAGAGGCGGAGTAATCCCTGTTGAATTCTTTGATGACGACACTCTTGATTGGGCATACGCAGGGCTTTTAACCCGTGAGCAATGGTACGGAGAGGCTCTGATAGCTGACGGCGTTTATATACTTGACGGAGATGGAAGCGCATTTAGCGAAGAAAGAACAAACGCTGAAAAACTCGATTGGTTACTGGCAAGACTTAAAGGCGGACAGACTGTTTATAACTGGAAATTTGACAGATACAAAGACAATTTAAGTATTAATGAAAGCGAGCCTGTTAAAGAACTAATAGAAAATAAAAGCCTTGACGAAAAAACTATTTATTTGCAGACAGGCAACAACGATTCCGATTACGGCTCGTTTATATTATTCAGCCTTGTAGGCGATAAAAAAATTGCGCCGCATACAAACACAGGTTCTGTTGACACCGACAGACCAAGATCATACGGCAGATCATGGGAAATTGAAGTTATAGACGCGAACGCCCCCTTAATTGTTCTTGATGTTGAAAACGGCTGCCCGGAAGAAAACACATTCCCAAAACTTACAAATGGTGAGTTCTTTACATTAAAAGGCTATACCTTACGCGAAAATGGAAATGGTCTGAACGGCGTAATAACGCTTCGTATGGCGTGGATACCCTTTGGTAAACCTAACGGAGCCGACAGTTATATATCCGCGGTACAAGCCGCGTTAAGCGCACCTGATTACCCGAAAAATTTAAAAGACGGCAGTATTACAATTAAAGTTTTAAATAAAATTACAGGATTGTATAATGATGTTACCTATAATTTAGGCGGTATACAGCACTGGGATTTTGATTACTCGGAATTTGATAATGCTACTTTACAATATAATTACAAAAGCGGAGAGGATGAACAAATAGGTGTTAATTATTTCAGGAGGCAGCCTTTCGAGCGCAGATTCAGCGTTCTTGGTACGCCGGATGATAATGTCGATAAGGGTAGAGACTATACAGCCGACTGGAAGGATTTCCATTATGGATGTACTCCCGGTAGTTGTGAACCCTTAGATGGAAGCAGTCCTGTTTGCCGCGAGAACGAAAACAAACTCTTTGTAATTTTCGCTGAATGTAATATGGGGCACAAGGTTTACAGGCAGATGCGTCTTTTGAGCAATAAAACACCTCCAAGTCTTTCTGTCTATGATATAACAGGAAAAATATTAGACAACAGAATGAGTGAGGTAGGCGCGGCAATACCGAATATACAAACTTCATTTGGCGGACAAGTTTCGACTGCTTATGATACGGCTCTAAGAGAATTTAATAAAAGACAGGATGTTTACACTCTGTTAAGAAGCGTATCTAAAAATGTATTAAATCAATTTTTACTTTATGATTATGAAAAAGCGATTCCCTTCCAGATGTATACAAGGGATACTATTCTTAAATTATGGGCAAACGCTACGCCTAACGGCGACCTTAGCGTTAAGACTATCAGAATGAAGGATATTACTTTTGATACAGTCTGTACATGCCCCGAAAATGTTGGTAATGAAGAAGCTCAAAAAAGCTGTGAGAAATGCGCGAAGCAGGTAGGAAGCGAATATAACAAAGCAGATAACGCTCTTACCTTTATTGAATATTATCCAGACGAGGCGCAGAGGGTATTCCTCTTTGAAGCCGAAGATTCTCTTGGAAATATCGCGAGGATGCAGCGAACAATAGCCGCCACAAACGCGGCAAAGCTGGAAAAAATAACCACACAAACGCTGGACGGTACTTACGGCTCCCGTGATGAAATAATCCTTCAGGCGGATTTCTCAGGTTTAATAAGAGTAGAAGGGACAGTAAGACCTGAACTTAATATCCGCTATCCAATAAGAAATCCGAGTACAGGAGTAATCGAATATCAAATTAGTTCATTACCCGCTTATATTGATACTCCCGGCGAAAATTTATCGGGCAAGGAAACATTATTTTTAAGATTTAGCTTTCCTGTTCCGGAAGGCGCGTATCCAACTCAACCGGGCGGAGGAACAGGATATTTAGAAACAATGTTTGGATATGACGGCGCGGGTGGAATTAACATGGGCGGAACTACTACAGGTCCTGAAAGCGAGAGAACAGACAGGCCCATACGAACAAGAGGAAGCAGAATTATTGACGTTAACAGGGACAAGCACGCGTTTATTCCCGGTTATACAATTGACAATGTAGGTATGCCAAACTGGATAACAAAGGCAGGCTCGCTTCAGAACGATACGGACGGTAAAAAGATTGTTTTAGACGGTATACGTCCTGTAATTATGAATGTTTTAATCGGCGGGAAGACCAGCACTGTTAACGGCACTTATAATGATTTTTACTTTAAAAACGGTGAAACAATAGAGGTTACAATAACCGCGGATAAACCAATTTTAAATTCACAAATTCCTCATCTGCCCTTTGTTGTAACAAATTTAAATGGCAATTCCAATACAACAAATAGCACGCATTTAGTTTACACAAGACAGGGAAGTAACGCTAACCAACTGGTTTTTAGCCTTCCTACGGCAAACGTGGCAACTGACGGACAAATCACCTCAATTACATTGTATACAACCACAACCACAGGAGAGATAACAGACCTTTATAATAATCCTATTGCTTCAGCTGTAACAACTGCAAACACCGCTGGTAATCTGCTTCATTCTTCGCTTAATACAAACAGCAGCCGTACAGATCGCATATACATTAAAAAAGTTCTTCCGACAAGACCTGTGGTTACACTTACAAACACCACCCCTTCTTTAAATGTTCAATTACAAAGCGCGGCGACTACATACAATCATGGAATAACAATGACAATCAGTTCTTCTGCTGCAGCGCTTCCTTATAGAAATTGGGAAAATGTAATTGAATATACCCTTGACGGCGGACTTAAGTGGGAGCCGTACACAGCAGGGACGCCGGTTTCCGATATTGCTAATGGAACGTATAATATACGCGCGCGTTATAAAGATTTAGCCGGTAATGAAGGCTATCAAAGTCACCGCTGCACGGTAACCGCGAACGTCCATTCTGATATTTGCCAGGATACAAGAAACTATAGCTGCGCCGGCACAATACAGATTAACGCGGATTTCCCAAGATTGAACGCTATAACAGCGGTGCAGTCAACCGGCTGGTTTACAGCTAACGCCGGGCAGAATACCCTTACATTTAATTTAGCTTTTGAAGATCAGGTAAGAGTGCTAACGCAAAATCAGGTAACAATAACGCTTAGAAACAGAAACACCGCAAATGCCGGTGACGCTGTAACAGCTCCGGCTGTTATTCAATTAACAGCTGCTACAGGGCAGACTACTAATAGAACCAGCATTCGATTTGATTGGCCAAATATTACAGGAAAGGAAATGCCTGATGGCTTATATGTTTCCGAAGTAGTATTAACAGGCTTAAGAGACAGTTTTGGTAACGCGGGCGGAAGCGGAACGGCGACATATACAGGTGTACCGCAAACCGGAACAGCCAGCGCGATACAGATAAACAACACTACCCCTAATCATACTTGTCCTAACCTTGTAGCGGGGTACAGGGTAGACGCGATCAATCCAACAGTTCAAAGCAGAACTCCTGCTAATACAACGGTTTCTGATAGCGCTAATGGTAATAACACAAGCATAAAACTTGAATTCAGTGAGCCTGTAATGAAGGGTTCAGGCACTATAACGATAAGACCACGCGGCAACTTTGCCATCCCCCCTGTTTTTGAAGACAAAGGTTATTGGCTTGGCACTGATGGTACAAGGTATAATGTGCCAACAGCAAACAGTACATACATTAAAAGTTTATACGATGTTTATAACGAACCAACACTTACCGCGGCAGAGCGTAATTATTTAACTGAAGGAACTACAACATCAACTACTCAATCGCCTCCTTTTTCTGCGCTTGATTCTACAAATCCGAGCATGAGCCGTCTTAGGTTAAATGAAAGGACAGGGCAGTCTGTTGGTCCTTATAAAATGTTGACACAGGGCTTAATCGAAGGTCCGGGTTATCATGGAAACTACACGCAGGCAGGTAATACTACAGATGGAACACAAGCGAACGCTCCAAATCCCGCCGGAACATTTATGGTTCCCGATACCGCGACAAAGTGGGTATTGGATTACCAATATACAATTGCCACTACAACAACAGATAGCGCTGTTGCAAGGATTCGCGCCGTTCTTAACAAGGCGAAGTTCCGCTGGCAGGAAATAGACGTTATTTCTACAAGTCTTTCGGCGGATAACAAAACCGTTACGGTAACACTTAACGAACCCTTATTAAAAGGCTTGCAATGGGACGTTCACTATCCTGAAGGTTTATTCACGGACTTGGCAGGTAACCCAGCTGCAGGTTCCTCAGGCGCTAATAACGCACAGGGCAATATGGAAGCCGTATACTGGTTCTGGTCAAGCGGCGTACAGGCGCCTGTTATTCGCGTTAACCGCAGAAGTTCTGACATGAGAACAAGCAATTGGCATTCAGCGTCAAACAGGACTTATGCCGTTCCGGGTGATACTGCGAACTGGAATGCAAGTATTGCCGTTACGGATGATAACGGATGGGGAATAGGGAATTTTAATACCGTACATTACAGGGTAGAAAGCGAAAGCCCGGGCGCGACAATAAACGCGAGAACCCTTCAAGGTTCAGCTAACGCAGCGACAGCAACAGGAAGGAACCATCAGGGCGCTGTAACAGCCGCATGGACAGGAAATGTTCAGGCAACTGCGCTAAACGCAGACGCTACTTTAATATCAAATATGGCATGGGACGCAGCCAATGCTAATACTGCAGGTACATGGGTTTTATCCAATGTTATAAGAAGATCAAGGAACACCACAAACCAAACTTATACAGTAAATACAAAAAACGGTACCCCGGAATCGCGGACATCTACGGGAGCATTCGGTCTTTTTAGATCGTTTAACAGGGACGCGGTTATAGGGGATTTAACTGATGCCAATACAAGCGCGGCAACACTTACTAACGGGCAAGGTATACTTAATTTTGGAGCGCTTGAAGCAAACAAGAGCTATATTAGAGCTACAGCGACTTTAACCGGACAAGGTACAGTTACAGGTTATGAAGGTATTTTTAGAACGGTTATCGCGTTACGTTATGATGCTGATAGAGCAAGTCAATTTCAGCTTGTAGAAGGTTCCAATATTAAAAACGGTATGCCCAGTATCGCGGGCTTTCCCGTAAGAGACGCCGAAGAAACAGGCGATAACAGATTTGTAAAAGCTTTTTATAGAAATTCAGCAAGACAATTTTATTGGGTAAGTACAGAAATTGTAAGCGAATGGTATTTCCTGCGCTGGGGCGGGGGAGGAAATAGCGGAACTCACATGAGCGAGGGCGAGGCTAACAATTATCTTATGGTTGGTTATGGTGACATGACTTATGGTAATGGCGTTAACTGTTCAGGCGAAAGCGCAGGAAATTAAGGGAGGAGAAAAATATGAAAACGATAAAATATTTTGTTTTAATTACAATATTGGCATTTACTATTGGCGCGTCAGCGGCTTTGTTTTCCTCCTGTGATAACTTAATCGGGCTTGGACAAAAACTGGATCTATACGGACCGGAAATAGCTATTACAGCTCCGGCATCAAGAAAGGCAGTGCCGGCTGTTTTTACCCTTGAAGGTATTATTAGTGACGATATGAAGCCAATTAGAACATTTTTGGTTACAGCCGAAAAGGATGGAGTACCTTTTGCCAAGCAGTGGCGCTACGATAATAATAAGTGGGAAGTATCAGAAGATTTTGGCGCGAGCTGGAATGAATACAAGGCTGAAGGTTTATCGTGGGTAGTTACAGACAGCTTTGGCTCGATACTGGACGAATTACAATTAAACAATGATGAAAGAAACGCAAAAGAAAAAAGCAAGGTAAAGATAATATGGTCTCTTCCTGTAGATTTATCGATAAATGGGGAGCCGCCGCCGGACGGTGAATATCTCTTTACGGTTCAAACATGGGATACAAGCGGAAATTCCGAGGATAAGTCGATTAGCACGCGCGTTTTAATTATAGATAGAGACCCGCCCAAGGTTTATATTGTAAACCCTGTTCTTTACGAAAGACAGGACGCTATTACAGAAAATGATACTTTAGTAAGGCTCCATGCTATACAGGATAATGGAGAGGAAAGGTTTGATCCGGGGAATATAGGCAGATTCTTAACACAGGGCTTTGATCTGCAATGGCAGGTAGATGATAATCATGATGTCAGGTTTGTTGATATAAGGTTTTATAAATATGATACTGTTATAGACCAGGAGATAAGCACTCCATTACCTGATGATTATATTTATAGATATAGCCAGCCTGTAGAGGTTAGCGAAAATAGTACAATAAAACCCAGCGGGAAGCAAAGCGTACCGGCTCTGAGCGGAACGGTATTACCCTATGACGGTGAATTAAAAAACCCCATAACAGAAAAGACTACAATAAAGGTTGTTGCAGCCTGTTCTGACGCTGCCGGGAATCCGAATCAGGAAAAGGTCTTGGGCTATATTATTTATTGGCCTTTAGCTGACGAGCCGTGGATTATATACACCGAGGATATGGAAAAACCATACGATGGCAATAAAGTAAACGATTCTCCCTTAGATTATTATTTTGATTTAGTTGGGAAACCAAGAAAGGACAACCCCGATGTAAATTATATAGACATAGAAGATGTTGTAAAAGCTGAAAGCTTTATGATATATCCGGGAAGAACAATAAGAGCTAACGCGTATCATAATCATGGCGTTGCAAAAGTAAATTTTAAATTATACACATTCAATGAACTAACAGGCGAAATATCTGCTTTACCATTAGACGAATACAAAGATATGGAAATTAAAAATGAACAGCGTCCTAACGGAAGTTATTCCACTATTTTCCCATGGGAATTCAGGCCGCCTGCGCGTTCGGGATATTTTATAGTAGAAGCTTCAACGACAAGCGCCGGTATAAAAGATAAAAACACTCTAAATTATATTCCCGGCAGCGGCAGAGAAAGCCCGGCAAAAATCGCGCTATTCAGGGTGCAGGATATTACATTCCCTGATTTCCCCGAGCCGGTAGAACCAAGCGCTTCTGACCCATTATTTATGCATGTAGATGTTGAAAAAAATACTGTAACAATTTCCGGCATAGTGCGTGATGCGACAATGGTAGAAACTCTTGATTTAGTATGGATAAATCCGCAATCGGCAGGTTTTGCAACGCAGAATCAAATCAGGTTTTTCAGAGAACCGGAGTTTACAGGATGGATGAAGATAGAAGAATTGTTAGGCGGTTCGTATATTACAAAGCCGGATGGAAGCGCTGAATTAACAAAAAAAGGCACGTCAAGTATTGATCTTACGGCTAATTCTGCGTCTATAAATGAAAATTATTTGGAAAATCAAAATAATCCAATTGGGATACATCATCCAAATAAAATTTGGAGGCTTAAATTAGAACGTGAGGGTGAGGATTCTGATACAAGGCAGGTCTTTAGTTTCTCCATAACGCTCAATTTAGGGACAGACCTTAATATAGCGATAAATAATCAGTCTTTAAAAAGCCAGACCTTCCTGTTAAAGGCTAAGAACCCAGATAACAGAAGCACGATTATAACCTACGCTCCTCAGGGGGATGAGTCTCCGCCTGTTATTAAAATTGATAATGTAGTTGTTGATGACAAAGATCCTTACATACCTCAGCAATACGCTCTTATGCCGCGCTTTACCGGAGGGGAGACAATTACCATTAACGGAAGCTGGCATGAAGATTCAGCCGAGTATTTACCAATTGATGAATATTTCAGCGGTAATTTTGAAGCGGAGATAAACGGTAAAAAAATTCCGGCGAAAAATATTACAGTAAGTTATGATAGTCCTGCTGTACAATCGCCAACTGGAAAATGGATGGCTGTTATAGAAGTTGGACAGGATAATATAAACGCTAATGATCTTTTGGATTCGCTTGTTATCGAAGTAAAAACAAAGGATTTTGGCGGCAATGTTTCGTCGGCAGGCGGTTCATGGCTTGTAGAAAGCGATGACCTTCGCCTGTTGCGTATTTCCAGTAATGACGACGGAACAAAAAAAGCAGGAGAAAAAGTAACTGTCTTTATTGAGTTCAGTAAGGCTGTTCAACTACGTTATATGTCTACAATTCCTGTATTGTTATTGAATTCTACAGGAACGGGAGACACAGCCAGGGCTGTGTATATACCAAACGCTTCACTTAGCACGAGGCATGAATTTGAATACACCGTATTGGCTAATAACAATACTCCCGCTAGTACTCGTCTTAATGTTACAGGAATAGAAGGCGGCGGTACAAACTGGAACCAGGATAATTATCCCTTTACATGGGTAAGAGGAAGCGGTGACACAAGGGAAGAAATCAGAGTAACAATGAACTCGGCTCACGCTTATGATAAGGTTAATAACAATCTTATTTTAAATACCTCTGTTCCCAATGTAACAGCAGGAAGATTATATGCCCGCAGGCTCCCTGTTACAACTGTTAGCACAGACGCTGAATATCAATTTACATTGGGAGCGGGGAAAAATATTATAATTGATACTCAGGCTCCCACAGTAACAGGCATTGTGGATACTATAACGGGTACTACGGCGCAGCATTATAAAGCAGGCCAGGATATTTACATTAAGGTTACATTTAGCGAAAACGTAAAAGTTGGAACTACTTTGCCGCGCTTACAACTGCGCTTAATTGACCCGGCGAATTCCGCCAACACTACAACTGCTTTAACATCTAGCAGCTCTAACGATGTAAGAGTTAGCGGACAGGATATTACATTCAAATACACGGTTGTTTCTGGTAATACTACCGGTAATAATCCAATTGTTATAACAGGACATACAGGAGATATAACAGACTTAGCTGGAACCGCTCTCGCAACAACAGGTATTTCCAATTTAACAGAATTTACAAACAACACTTCAACTACAGACAAAACTATTCAAAACAGGTTTATTAATACTATTAAACCCGGTGTTCCTGTTGTAAGACTTCTTTCTAGTAATACTACCGCTAATGACGCGAACGCTATTTCAAATTATGTAAATGGCACAGCTGCTGCTAATTTAAATTACGGAAGATCAAACGCGAGTCCCAACGCGCTTTCCAATGTTTATCATCAAAGTCTTTGGATCGCTATCCAAGCCAGTACCGCTTCCGCGACAGGCGGAGCTACATTCAATGGGGATAATAACCTGTTGGCGAATACAGGATTAGAATATTCTGTCATTGATCATCCTACAAATAGAAGCTGGGTAAAGGCTCCTAATGTAACTAATTCTCCCTTTGAAGGTTTACAAGCCGGAACATACAGACTTGTAGCGCGTCAGATTAACAGAGCAGGGATAGAGTCCGATGAAACAGCTCCCATTACCTTTACATGGGACCCGGGAGAGCTGATTACAAGAATTAGTTCCACAACCGCGAATGGAACATATACAAACGCAGATGGACGCAATCAAATAAGCATAACCGTATATTTTAGGAAGAATGTAAGCATCGCGGCAAACTCAACAATTACGCTTAACGCGAGAAGGGGAGCCGCTGGAAGCAGTTTTAGCACAGCTAATCCAGTGGTTACTTTAACCCGTACCGACGCGGTTAATAACGCGAGCTCAATAACTTACACTTATAATATTCAAAACGGCGACAATACACCGGATACAGGCTCAGATACAAATAAATTGCTTGACGTTACAGCGATTAACATTACAGCATGGGATGGAACTGCTCCAAATATCGGAGTTAGAAATAATCTAACTACAATTACACATCTTGCAGGAGAAGCGCATCTTAACGGAAACAAGCAATTTACTGTATCTACAGGTACCCTTACAAATACCGCACCTTCATTCATTAATGATAGCAGCGCGGGAACAGGCTACAATGTTGAAACAAACTCTAACTTCCACGGTATACGCACAGACGACGGCTCGTATTGGACAACCTTGGAAATTCCCTTTAACCGTCCTATAAGCAAAGGCACAGGAAATATTGAAATTATACAAAACGCGACAAATTATCGCGTACCATCAGTGCTTACGGAAACCCAGTATAACAGATTTAGAGGTGTAGCGAATTTTGACACCTATTATTTTAGAGGAACAAACGGCTATATAAATAATCAGGGAGCTGATATTTCCACAAAATATGTTTTACAGTACAACTATAATCCAACAGGTACAGTAAACAGCAATATCACAGGAGATGCCGCTGTCAATTCGACATTCATAGAAGCTTTCAGACAAGCGGAAAAAATTACAATACCGGTTGCCGCTCAGGCTGTAACAATAGACGGAAATACTGTAAAAATCAGGCTTTCGGGTTCTAACGCTCCGCAGGTTCCGGGCGCGACATACGAGATTTCCTATCCTGTAGGATTTGTACAAGATGATTTAGGTAACTCGAATGCAGTTGCTTCTAATGTGAACGTTACTTTGAGAGGCGTAGCTAAACCCTTTGTAAGAATCAGAAAGACACAGGATACAATAGCTGTAAATGATTCTCCATCAATGACACAGCCGCGTCTTGTCGCGACACAGCCGCAGTTGGCGTACGCGAGAATGGATACAAGAACACCTGGCGCGACTATAAGAAGTGTTGTAGGAGACGCGTATTCAACTACTACAGGTAATAACTGGAGTTCAGGCAGCGGTCCCACCGATACCAGCGAGGGCGCGACACGTCCCAACGCTCCAACCGCGGCAACAGCCGCAACAGCCGCGCAGATAACACTTGGTACAAATACAGGGGCAAACGCGTATCAAGGATATCAATGGTGGGTCAGAGCTATAGCGACAGCGACAGTAAGCGGCACTGCTTACACAAGTTATGAAGCGGAAGAAATGGCATTCCGTACTGTTATTACTTATCAACTGCGAAATGGTACTGGCGAAATAACAGCCGCTGCCGGTCAGTCGATTATGGAATCCGGAGATCAGATATGGCTTCGCGGCGGAGACGCAATAGGCAGCTCATCTATACCGGGCTATCCATTTACATGGGAAGATGACTGGAAGAGTATGGCAGGTAAAAGAGCCGGTATCAGGTTAATGACAGTTCTAGCTGCAAATGGAGGATCGACTATTACTACTACAGAAGGTCCTGAAGCAACCACTAATCAATACGTTGGTAATGTAAGCCCAGGCGCTTCTAATTCTGTTCAAGAAGTAAGAGTTGGAACAACAACTTATTGGCTAAGGGTAATTTCCAATACAAACAGGCAATTTAGGTTATATAATAATCAAACTGCAGCTAACAACGCCGGTAATGGAGTTAATGCCGGCAGCAACATTACTGTTGAGTTGTTGGGTTCTGCAATGACTAGCCTAAATAACTCCACATGGAGATTTGTAACGTGGGATATAAACACAACAGCTTATGTGGACTTCATAAGAGGACGCGATCTTGATGAAGATAGCTATACCGCTTCATCAGCCAATCAGGCATGGCAATACGGTCCTGTCCGCTGGGCTTATCAGCGCGCAGGCTGGACATCAGCCAAGTACCAGTATCCTATTTATCCGGGCAAACACCGCTGGTGCGACGCAGGACAGGATGACATGAATAAAGGCGCGATTAACTTCTCCGGTACATTCTCCGCAAGAGATGTCTTGGCAACAAACTATACAACATACCCGGGACTTAACACGCCCTAAGGAAACGCGGCTAACATTTTAGCTAAGCTAATAACTAGCCAATCAAAGCCGCTGTTCACGAGAATAGCGGCTTTTTTTTGTTTTTTTAGAGAAGACCACACACGGAGGCACGGAGGGAGAGAAGAATTTAACCACGAACCTCACGAACCTGAGCTGAGATATCTTGCCTTTAAATCCAAAAAATCCCAGGTGGCCGCTGTTTGCGGTGGTTGGATTGACAATAAAGAATTATAGTTATAGAATTATATCAGATGGGCATTATTATACTTGACAGCGCATATAAGCATAATGTTACAAGAGAAAGTATTTTATTTTGCTTGTTTCATTTACACAATGATATTGTGATTGATGATGTTTTATCAAAACGTTTGTTTGTTGGGTTTGACCATATAGGGAATGCCTTAGAAATTATTGCTGAGGAAGTGTTATGAATTATAATGAAATAGATACTGAAAATGAAGTAAATCGTGTTATTACCGCTGTGGAACAGAGAAATTTTCGTCAGGCCACAAAAAAAGAATCCATGGAAGTACGTCTCGCCGCACTAAGCAATATTGTACATGATATGCAAGAAATAGTAAAAAACGATAAAGAGCTTATTAATGCGTAATTTTACACTAGCCAATCAAAGCCGCTGTTCGCGAGAATGGCGGCTTTTTTTTTGATTTTTTAGAGAAGACCACACACGGATCTGCAAACCGAAGGTTTGAAGGAGGAAATGGAACCAAACATTTCGCTTTAATCTCGATTTTGATAAAAAGAGTTATTCGTGTAAATCTGTTTAATCAGTGCAAATCTGTGTCCCTTGGTTTGGTTGTAGCGGGTATAAAAAAGCCTGACCTTGGTGGTCAGGCTGTTGATTTATTTACTTTTAGCTCTTAGTTCAGCGATTTCTAAACGAAGCCGTTCATTTTCCGCTTCTTTTTCAGTGACAACACCTTGCCATTTATCACGTTCACGAAGTTCGCCTTCTTCAATGCCGTCCAGCTTCCATTGTAAATGCAACATTCGCTCGTCTTCCTTAGCGAGGTTTCTATGAAACTGTATGTCTCTTATTGTCTCAAATAAACCCATTCTATTTACGCATTTTACAGGTTTCTTCAACTGGGGGTATTTCATCAACAGCATTTCACATTCCTCCTTCGCCTTACATTTTAAAAACCGAAGCCAGGGCCAAAGCGCGCTGTCTTCTTCTTCAGGAAGTTTCGGTAACTCAATGATAACTACTTTAAGTAAATCTGTAAAGGATCGATATGCAGTTTCTATGCGATGTAATATAGAGAAAAGAGATTCTCACGGAGGCACAGAGGATCTGGATACAACAATTTATATCTGAATCCCTGTTTTAATAATTGGTAAACAAATTAATAAAATCGAAATAAAAGCAGAATGTTGTTTACGATTCCTCCGTGTTCTTTGCGTCTCCGTGTGAGATCTTTTTTAAAAATAGTTCCCATAGATCATACGACCCCTGGGCAGACCTTCTCCAAAGGAAAGAATCTGCATATATATATGGCGCCAGATAATGCACGCGCAGCGTGATATTTAAATTACTTAGCAAGGCGTGGCGCTAGATAAAAGTCAATGAGAAAAATAAAGTGTGAGGGCTTTAGCCCGAACAGTGCGCCCGGATTCGAGCGCGCGTGGCGCTTTATCGTAAATGAGAAAATTCGTAAAAAAAGTGAGAAATTTTTAGGAGAAGATGAGTTTAACCACGGAGTTAGACACGGATTTCCACAGATTTTAAAGATTAACACTGATTAAGAGTTATCCGTGTTAATCTGTTTAATCCGTGATAATAAGTGTCCATTGGGTTGGATGTGTCGAATTTATTGACTTTGTAAGGTAAATGATATACATTATATGTAATGGAAATAAAAAATAGAAAAACAAGACAGCAAATACTTCGAGGGTATCTTTGTGACTTTGGTAAATTTTTAGTTGACATTTCAAAGTTAGCTTTTGGCAGCTTAGTACTTGGAACCGCAATAAGGTGGGATATACCCCATAAAACAATGTTTTTTGTTGGTATTTTATTTTCGTTTACTGTAGCGTTTACAGGGATATTATTAGCAAGAATAAATAAGGAGGAATGATATGGAACATCCATTTTTTATTATAGTTGTTACATTAGGAGTACTAACAGTGATGGGAGTTATTGGTCTAATTATTAGCCCATTTTTAAAAGATAAAGGTCAAGAGCAACCACAAACATAATATTTTAGCTTTAAACAAATTTAAAAATGAGCTAATCTGTAAACAGACAGACTAGCTCATTTGGATAGAGCGGCAGCCTCCGGAGCTGCAGGCGGCCAGTTCGAATCTGGCGTCTGTCAATGTGTCTGTTAATTGAATTATCATATCCCTAAAAGGTCGGCGTTTTCTTTTTTGTTCCATCTTACAGCAATGTCGTAGGGGCTTTCTGTCGCGATGTTGCGTATTGTTCTGTTCGCGCCTAACTGGATTAGTATATTAATTACCTCCGGGTTGCCGTATCTCGCCGCTAAATGGAGTATTGTGTTTCCGGAACTGTCGCGCGAATTTATCGCCCTGCCTGAGAAAAGCGCTCTTACACATTCCGATCCCTTCGCGAAGGAAATCTCCGCGGGTGTTTTATTGTCAACTGCCGCCATAAAGGGGTCCGCGCCTGAGTCAGCAATAATTTTCGCCGCCTCATAAGAGTTCATATCCACAGCAAGGCGAAGGGGAGTTTTTCCGTTGTTATCTACTGTGTTTATTCTGGCGCCGGAATTCACTATCGTTCTAATTATATCGACAGAAGCTCTTTCCTGTATCGCGACATGCAGGGTAGAGTTGCCCATGTCGTCGGGAATGTTAACTCTGCCGCCAGCAATTAACGCGGAAACCATGCGCGGAGAAATTGTCAGTGATGTCTGGAATGGAGTTCTGTTTTTTGTGTTACGCGCGTGTATCGACGCGTTCATTTTTAGGAGTATGGCTACAATGTCTGGCCTGTCCATGTTGACGGCGATGTGCAGGGGAGTGTCGCCCCTAATATTTCTTGTAGAGGTGTCGGCTCCGCTTGACGCGAGTTTTTCTATCGAGGCGATTATCGCTCCTCTTACAGCTTCCATAAATGGTGTGTTGCCGTCTATGTTTCTTACTTCTAAATTCGCGCCCTTAGCTATTAAAAGCGATTCAATTTCTGACATTCCAAGAGCGACAGCGTCATGTAAGGGTGTGTTACCATTAAGCGAAAAAACATTTGTGTCGATACCGTTGTCAATTAAAAATGAAGCGGATTTTAAAGCGTTCCATCTTACCGCCGCGTGAAGCAGAGAATTTCCCTGAGTGTCGCGGGCGTCTACGTTAGCGTTATTATCGATTAAAACTTTCATTGTAGGAGGGCTGTCATTTGTTATCGCCATAAAAATAGGTGTTTGTCCTGTCGCGTTTGTTTCCTCAACAGAAATACCATTCTTTATAATGATGGGAATCGCGTTTAATAAATTCCACTGGGCGGCATAATGAAGCATGGTGTTTCCAAGACCGTCACGCGCTAAAATAGTATTTGAATTGATCATCCATTCGCGGATAGGTTTGGAAGAAAAGGCGATATACAATGGACTGTGTCCCGCGGAATTAAGAGCGAAAATATTAGCGCCCCTTGTCATTAAAAACTCGCCGTTTTCTTTTTGATTTAGTCTTACTGCAAGGTGCAATGATGTGTCGCCGTCCCTGTTTCTGGCGTCAACAGGCGCTTTTTGGTCTAAGATCGCGTTAATTTGCATGGAATTACCGCGATTTTTAACAGTAGCGTGTAACATGGTATTCCCCGCGCTGTCCCTTTGAATCACGGTTTCAGGCGTTACCAATAACTGAAAGATCGAATCAAAATTCTTTGACGCGATATCAAAGGGAGTGGTGCCTGAATTATCAGCGGCGAAAACTTCCGAGCCATAAGACAATAAAAGCGGAATAATTGTATTGCGTCTTTCCTGGACAGCCAGGTAAAGCGGCGTTTTCCCCTGAATGTTGCGAATATGAACATCAGCGGAACCGTTTAAAAGAGCCTGCACAACTTCCGCCGAGCGATTTAAAACAATCGCGATATGCAGAGGCGTGTCACCGTGTTCGTCGCGAATGTTTGGATTCGCTTCTTTTTCTAAAAGGATGGTAATAACTTCTCTGTGTACCTGCGAAGGTATACCTGTATGTAAGGCAGAATTTCCCTTCGCGTCAACAGCGTTTACATCGGCTCCGTTAGCTATTAATAAATTAATAATATCAATTCTTCCGCTTCTGCACGCTTCATGCAGAGGTGTAGAGCCTGAGGTGCTTTTTATATTTAAATCGACTCTTTTATCAAGGAGGAAGGTAAGCATGCCCATATAATTATTCATAACAGCGTAGTGAACGGGAGCTAATCCCTCATTTCTTCGTGTG
>Ga0209755_10002397_pt1 | contig 25909 bp, 17 predicted proteins | sample TergutCo191P1_FD_187301 | JGI IMG/M metagenome (GOLD analysis project Ga0209755, IMG submission 187301) | Cornitermes sp. P1 segment gut microbial communities from Petit-Saut dam, French Guiana - Co191P1 (SPAdes) (version 2) | ecosystem: Host-associated > Arthropoda: Insects > Digestive system...
AAGGGCTTGGGAAAAAGGCGGCGTTTTCGTCGGCGAATTCCATCAATATATCAAGGCTTATCCCCCAGGCGGCCTACTACGCCGCCGCCGCCGGCAGGGCCTTTGCCGGAAAAACCGATCCCGACGGCGAAGCGACCCCAAGGCTGCCCGGGAAAAGGGAAAGCCCTTCTGCAATGTCCGCAGGGACACCCGTAACCCTTTGCGTTCCATCCGGCAACTTCGGCAACCTTACCGCAGGACTCTACGCCATGAAAATGGGCGCCCCGATACGGCGGTTCATCGCCGCCACGAACGCCAACAGGACGGTTCCCGACTACCTTGCCTCCGGGGAATATCAGGCAAGGGCTTCGCAGGCAACCCTTTCCAACGCCATGGACGTGGGTGCCCCCAGCAACTTTGAGCGCATGGCGGCGCATTTTTCGTTGGAGGAAATGCGGCGTGCCATTGTGGGTACCTGGGTTTCGGACGGGGAAACCAGGGAAACCATCGCGGGGGTTCATGAACGCACGGGCTATTTCCTGGATCCGCACACCGCCGTCGGCTGGAAGGGCGTGGACAAGCTTGCCGCCGAAGGCAAAGCCGGCACCGACAGGGTCGGGGTGCTTTCCACGGCCCATCCGTATAAATTTTCCGAGGTGGTCGAGCCGCTTGTCGGCCCCCTGCCCGTCCCCGAGTCCCTGTCCCGTGCGATGCAGAGGACCGTGGATTCCAGGACAATCCCGGCCGAGGTTCCCGTGCTGTTGGAAGCGCTTGGCGAGACTTGAGGCGCGTTTCAACCCGTAATCCGCAATCTTGCGGACTTTTGCCGATATTGCTATGATTAGGTATGAAACCAACGCACTGGAAGAGGGAAAAAGCATGAAAAACTGCCACTGCGGCTCGGGCCGCCAATACTCCGAATGCTGCGAGCCGTATATCACAGGCCAGGCAAAGGCCCCGACTGCCGAAGCCCTAATGCGAAGCCGTTATTCGGCCTACGTGGAACACGCAATCGACTACATCATCAACACCTGCGTCGTCAAAGGCGACAAGGACAATGCCGACTATAAGTCAACCAGGGACTGGAGCGAAAAGTCAAAATGGCTGGGGTTAAAAATCACCTCGGTCGAAAAGGGCGGCATTGAGGACAACGAGGGAACCGTGGAATTCGAGGCTTCCTACGAGCGCGACGGGCTAAAGGATGTTCACCAGGAAAAGGCGAAGTTCAAAAGGGAGACGGATGCCGACGGCACCTTCGGCGAATGGCTCTACGACGAGGGGCAGATTGTCCCGCGCACCGTAGTCCGCTCGGCACCCAAGGTCGGCCGTAACGAGCCCTGTACCTGCGGATCGGGCAGGAAGTACAAGCACTGCTGTTATGGAAAAGTCGGCTGATACGGCAAGCCGGGGGAAGGGGCCATGGATATTTTTGAAGGCATACATAAGCGGCACAGCTACAGGGGAGCATACCTGAATACCCCCGTTCCTCGCAAAGATTTGGAAAGAATACTCGAAGCCGGCCTTGCCGCGCCTTCCGGTTGCCACACGCAGACTACATCCCTTGTGGGGCTGGACGATCCCTCGCCGATCAAGGCCATAACCGCTTTGGTAAAGAAGAACGGCTTTGGCGGCGGATGCGCCCCTGCCGGGGTATGCGTTTTGACGCGCAGGATTCCGGCTTACAAACATGATTCCTGTGGGAACGTGTATTTCAACGTGCAGGATTATTCCGCCGCAATCGAAAACATGTTGCTCGCCATTACCGCGCTTGGCTATGCAAGCTGCTGGATTGAAGGCCAGCTTACCGAGGATGCCGAAACCCAGAAACAGGTGGCCGAACTTCTGAATATACCGGATGAATACACGGTTGTCGCTTTTTTGCCTGTCGGGATTCCCGAAAAGGAAAGCAAAGGGCCTTCATACAAACCGTTCCGCGAACGGGCTTGGTACAATGTCCTGCCAAAATCAGCTTGCTAAGGAGCCGTGAACGAAATGGAAAAAACCGCGATTGTTTTGCTCGTCGAGGGCTTTGAGGAAGTCGAGGCGGTAACGCCCATCGATTATCTTCGTCGTGCCGGAATAGCCGTAAGCACGGCGGCAATCGGGGAGGGCCTTGCCGTTAAGGGGGCAAGGGGCATAGAGATAAACGCCGAGTTTATGCTGAGGGATCTCGTCAAGCGGAAAAAAGCCGAGGGCGGACTATGGGACGCTCTTATCGTCCCAGGGGGGATACCGGGTGCGCCAAACATTGCCGCCTGCGAGGATGCCTGTGCCTTGATTGCGGAAATGGCCGCCGCCGGGAAACTCGTATGTGCGATATGCGCATCCCCTGCCGTCGTGCTTGCCCCCTTGGGCATTCTGGCTGGCAAGGAATTCACCTGTTATCCGGGCATGGAGGAAAGGGTGCCGGATGGCAAATGGCTTGGGGAGCCTGTCGTGGCCGATGGGAATATCATTACAAGCCGTGGGGCCGGGACTTCGGGCCTTTTTTCCGTGGCGATCATCGGGCGGCTTCTTGGCGAGGCGGAGGGGGGGAAGATCGCAAAGGCGGTGCTACTGTAACGCGGCCAGGGCGACGACAAAACGACTTTCGAGGGTTCCCTTAAATCGGTATGCAACCCCAGCTTGTGGAAACGAACGCGGACGAAAAGATCTCCGCCGCAAAGAATGATAATGATTTCATGCCCTGTGTCTTTGTGGTAAACCCGATTACCCTGGGCCATAGGATTCGCATTTCAAATACATGTTTGCACTGGTGCAAGTTTCCCGCGTTTGGCGTATAATCTACCCTGTGATAAGGGTAAGCGTCTTCCAGATGGAGAAAGTTTGAAGTCAAGGAAAAAACCCGAGGCAAGCATCCGCAGTTCCGCAGCCGAGTACCTAACCTTTGTAGCGGCGACAGACAGCCCGGAGCAAAGCATGGAAATGCGCTACGAGGACGAAAATATCTGGCTTACCCAAAAGATGATGGCGACTCTTTACGGTGTAAGTGTTGCGGCAATCAACCAGCACCTGAAAAAAATATTCGATGATGGCGAACTGGAGCCAGATTCAGTTATTAAGAAATACTTAATAACTGCCAGCGACGGCAAAAACTACAATGTGAATCATTATAATCTCCAGTCCATCATATCCGTGGGCTTCAAAGTAAACAACGAACGCGCGGTTCAGTTTCGCAAGTGGGCCAACCAAATCGTCAAGGATTACACCATACAGGGCTGGAGATGGACCGCAAACGCCACGAAAAAGTTTTTCCAATTGGTGCAGGACAGGCTGTTTGAAAGCGATTTCGACAGGTTTTTTAAACTTGAAATTGAAGGAGGAAGGGAGCGTCGCCCCTAAAGCTAGACTGCGGCTTGCGTCAGAAGAGGAAAGCATGCTACAATTTTAACGGGGGATGTATGCCGAAGATAGAAATCCATGATTTTGGCCCGATCAAAGCAGGTTCTTTAGATGTTTCCCGTGTTACCGTTTTTGTGGGCAACCAAGGCAGTGGAAAAAGTACCGTGGCAAAATTGATTTCGACTTTTTTATGGATGGAAAAAGTGCTGGTTCGCGGCGATTATACCAAGGACCACTTAACCGCGGAAAACTTTATCGCGGAACGCCTAAGCTATCACCGCTTATCGGGATATTCCAAAAGCGCAACAAAGCTGATATATGAAGGCATGGTATATCGCTTTGCCTATGAAAACGACAAATTGCATATTGATGAACTGAATACTGCCCATTACATACTACCTCATATAATGTATGTCCCTGCGGAGCGCGGCATTGTCGCCTCTGTTGGAAACGCCGCAAAACTGAAAAACATTTCTGGCGCATTAAGCGAATTTATCACCGAATATGGCTATGCAAGAGAAGCCCTGTCCGATTCCGTAAAGCTACCCATTAATGAGACGTCTGCCGAATATGACAGAACCAGTGGCACAATATACATATGCGGAAATGATTACCGTGTAAGCCTAGCCGATGCCGCCAGTGGTTTTCAGTCCCTTGTCCCACTTTATTTGGTGTCGCAATATTTGTGCAACTCTGTAAAGAGTGTCAAAAGCAGCGGATCGATGAGCAGTGATGAAAAAAGGCGGTTTGAAAAGCAGCTAGAGGAAATAGCCGGCGATCCAAACCTTAACGAGGAACAAAAACGTATAGCCAGATCAAGCCTTGGGAAAAAATACAACAAAGCGGCTTTTGTCAATATCGTGGAGGAGCCAGAACTCAATCTATCCCCCAATGCACAAAAACGTTTTTTGTACGAATTACTCAAGCTCAATAACGCCGTTCGCAAAAATGAAACGGATGCGCAAAACAAGGTTATCATAACAACACACAGCCCCTATTTGATGAACTTTCTTAGTATCTCGATTCACGGCAAAGCCTTGTCCGAAAAAATAAACTCGTTCGGCAAAACGGAACTGTTAAAAGAGCTTTCCGCAATAGTCCCCTTGGGCGCATTGACCGCCAATGACGATGTTTCCATTTACCAATTGGATGAAACAAAAGGCCATATCTCAAAACTACCCTCGCCGCATGGCATTCCATCCGACGATAATTTTTTGAACAACATGCTGGGGCAAGGGAACGACGAATTCGATGCCCTCCTTGAGATCGAGGAAAAATTGGAATGCTGAATTTTTTCGATCCTGCCTACCAAACACCGCCAATAGCCGATTTACGATTTGGCTTATGCGATAATGAGAATGGCACTGCCGCCTTTGTCGATACCACTGCGACAAATATGGATAATTGGATAGCAATCGTTGAAAACAAACATGCGATACCGCTGGTTTTTACCGCAATCGACAAAGGTGTCGTCAAGGATGACGAATATCCCAATTGCGGACGGTGTGACGGAATGCTCATGTCAGATAGGCATCTCTATTTTGTCGAGCTGAAAAACGAAAAGGAAAGCTGGATACAAAAGGGCGTTTTTCAACTTGAATCAACGATAAGGTTATTTGATGGCGCGCATCCAGGGGTGAAGAAACGATATGTTCATAAAAAAGCCTTTCTCTGCAACAGAAAGCATCCCAGTTTCCATGTTTCCAACAAAGAGCAGAGCCTAAAGTTCTTCAGGGCTTATGGTTTTCGTCTTGATATACAGGCAAAAGTACTAATGGTGTAGTATGGGGCCTTTGAGGTTGCCGCCAAGGTGGGAGGTTTGTTTAAGCGTCTTTTGTTTGGGTGGGATTGGCACCTGGGAAACGATGCAGGATTGCCAAGCCTGGCAAAAAGTGCTAGACTACGGCATCACGAAGCTGTTTTTGAAGCGATAAATATGCAAGGAGATGATGAATATGCGTTTAATAACACGATCCGATTTTGACGGCCTAGTCTGCGGTTCCCTTCTGGAAGCCCTGGGCCTTGTTGACGAATGGCTTTTCGTGCACCCGAAGGACATACAGGACGGGCTTATCAAGGCCACGGAAAACGACATAGTCGTGAATGTGCCTTATATTCCAGGCTGTGGCCTCTGGTTCGACCACCATTCCAGCGAGGAGGAACGGCTGGGAAAAGACTTTAAGTTCAAGGGGGTTTCGAAAAAAGCGCCAAGCTGCGCCCGAGTCATATACGAGTATTACGGCGGCGACGAAAAGCTTGGGCAGTTTGCCGAGATGCTAAAATACGCGGACAAAATGGACTCCGCCAACCTAAGCAAGGACGAGATCATGAACCCAACCGGCTGGGTCCTGCTTGGTTTTATCGCCGATCCCCGCACCGGGCTTGGCAGGATCCACAGCTTCACCATAAGCAACCTGGATTTGATGAAAAAACTCGCCAAGGAGACGCTCTCCAAGCCCATCGAGGAAATACTCGAAATGCCCGACGTCAAGGAGCGGGTGGACGTTTACTTCGAGCAGCAACAGTATTTCATCGAAATGGTGGAAAAATACGCAAGGGTGGAAGGCAAGGCCGTCTACGTGGACATGCGCAGCGTCGATACAATCTTCGCTGGCAACCGTTTCCTGCTTTACACGATCTTCCCGGAGCAGAACATATCGATCTGGGTGGTGGACGGCAAGCAAAAGGTCAACACGGTTATAACCGTGGGCCACAGCATTACGAACAGGACTTCCACGGTTGACGTCGGCAGCCTAATGCTGAAATACGGCGGCGGCGGCCACAAGGCGGTGGGCACCTGCCAGGCAAGCTACGAGGACACCGACAGGGTCATCCGCGAGATTGTCTCCGCGGTGAAATAGGCCAGTTGCCATGGGGCTGCCCAAAAGCACGGGCAATTCCATGGCGACAAAATCGCGTATAGCCTGGCAATGCGGTAGACAAAAGGCCGTTTTTCCGCTATATTCTAAAGTGCGTATTGTTTTACGCACGCACGGCGCCGTACCCAAGCGGTAAGGGAGAGGTCTGCAAAACCTTTATGCATCAGTTCGATTCTGATCGGCGCCTTTCGCAATGGAGAAGCCTGCCTCGTATTATATAAGCCTTGTTGCCGCGCTGGTGATACTGCTTGGCCTTTCTGCGTTTTTTTCCGTCTGCGAAACCGGCTTTACCTCGCTCAACAGAATCAAGCTGAAAAACATGGCGGCAAAGGGCGGCCCGAAAGGCGGCGAAAGGCGGCGCGGGGCCAGGGCGGGCCTTGCCCTGCGTATGCTGGAATCCTACGACAAGCTCCTTTCCGCAGTGCTCATAGGGAACACCCTTGTCAACATAGCGGCTTCCGCCATCGCCACCATGCTTTTTATCGACCTCTTCGGGGCGAGGGGGGTTAGCGTCGCAACCCTTACCATGACGGTTCTGGTGCTTGTCTTCGCCGAGATTTCCCCAAAAACCCTTACAAAGGAATCGCCGGAGGCCGCCGCGCTTGCCGTAAGCCCCCTGCTGCGCGTTTTCATAGTCATTTTCGCCCCGATCTGCCGCCTTGCAAGCGCATGGAAAACAATCATAGTGAAGCTTTTCCAGGTAAACGCCGACCGCTCGATTACCGAGGACGAGCTCCTTACTTTCGTGGGCGAAGCCAGGCAGGAGGGCGGGATCAACAGGCAGGAAGAGCACATGATCCGCCAGGCCATCGAGTTCGACGAGATGACCGCCTCGGAAATCGTCACCCCCCGGGTCGATCTGGCGGCGGTTTCAACGAACGCCACGGCCGAGGAAATCGACGAGGTCTTTGCCCGGACGGGTTTTTCCCGCCTGCCCGTCTACCGTGAAAGCATCGACGGCATAACGGGGGTCATACTCCTAAAGGACTTCCACCACGAGGTGATCAAAAAAGGCAGGCTGCCGGGCGAAATCGTCAAGCCCGTGGTTTTCGTCACAAAGACGATGAAGATACCCAGGCTCCTGCGGACTTTGCAGGAGAAAAAATCGCACATGGCGGTGCTGGTTGACGAATTCGGCGGGACGCTGGGGATAGTCACCATCGAGGACATAGTCGAGGAACTGGTCGGCGAGATATGGGACGAGCATGACAACGTGAAGGAGCCTTTGCGGGAGAACCCCGACGGCAGTTTTACCGTGCTTGGCGGCACGGGCTTTAAGGACATGCTTGAATTCATCGACAACTGCAGGGGCAGAAGCCAGGGCGAAACGGAAGGCAATGGCGCAAAGGCCGGCGACGCAAGGCCGGGCACCACGGTAGGCAACTGGGTAATGGAAAAGTCGGGCGGCCTGCCCCGCGCGGGGGAGGAATTCACCTGGCGCGGCTTGTCGATAAAGGTATCGCGGCTCAAGCACCAACGGGTGCTCGAGGCCATCGTCCGCACCGCGGAGGGAACACGCTAAAGCCTACCTGGCCCTTACCTGCCCGCAGGTTTTTTCGTACAGCTCCACGTACTTCCTCGCGGACTTTTCCCAGGAGAAATCAAGCTCCATCGCCCGCCTGCGCATGGCATCGATGTGTTCAGGGTAGTTGTACCAGGCCCAGACCGCCCAGCCCACGGTGTCGTAAATTGCCTGGGGGGTCAGGTCGTCGAACATAAAGCCGGTGCCCCCGCCGGTTTCCTCGTTGTAGTTCTCGACCGTGTCGGTAAGGCCGCCCGTCCTTCTTACGATTGGGAGCGTGCCGTAGACAAGCGAATACATCTGGTTCAGGCCGCAGGGCTCGTACCTGCTCGGCATAAGGAAGAAGTCCGAACCGGCCTCGATAAGATGGCTAAGGGTTTCGTCGTAGCCAATCCGCGCCCTTAAATTGGGGAGCCTGGACGACAGGCTCCGTATCTCGTTCTCGCACCAGGCATCGCCTGAACCCAGCACCACAAACTGGAGCCTCATCTGCGTGCAGATAGCCCAGGCGGAACCGTGCCCCGCGCCGAAAAGCTCCCACACACCCTTCTGCTCGGTAAGCCTGGACACCATGCCGATTAAGGGCACGGCCGGATCCTCGGGAAGCCCGAAATGCCGCTGCAGCGCGGCCTTGGCCTGCCCCTTCCCGGACATGTCGTCCAAGGAATAGGCCTTGGGTATGAATTTGTCCTTTTGGGGGTTCCATACATCGGTATCGATGCCGTTGAGTATGCCGGAATAGTCGGCACTGCGGTAGCGCAGCACGCCGTCCAGCCTAAAGCCGTGCGGGCCGGTCTTCGTCTCCTCGGCGTAGTTCGGCGAAACGGTGTTCAGCTTGTCCGCGCTGTACAGGCCGGCCTTTAGGAAGTTCATCATGCTCCAGTCCTCAAAGCCGGCCTGGTAGAACACGTCCCAGCCAAGGCCCGTGTAGTCATAGTTGCCCTTGCTGTAAATACCCTGGTAGCCAAGGTTGTGAATGGTAAGTATCGATGCGGTTCCGTCGAAACCGCCGGCGCTGCCGGACACCCCCCTTTCGGCAAATTTGAGGTACACTGGCACGATGGCCGACATCCAGTCATGGGCGTGGATTAGGTCCGGGTACCACCCCAGTTTGCGGCAAAGCTGGAAGGCGGAACGGCCAAAGAACGTAAAGCGGCGGGCGTTGTCCAGGAAATCCGGCTCGAAGCTTGTCCCGTAGATCCCGTCCCTGCCGAAATAAATCTCGTGGTCGATTAGGTACACCTCAACCGGTTTTTTCCTGGGCGAGCCGGGCAGGGAAGTGCTGTAAACCCCGCACCATTCCTCGCCGTGGCCGACAGGGACACCCAAGGCCCCCGGGAGCTGCGTGAGTTTCGCCCTGTCTATCGAATAATACCGGGGGAGCACGATTTTTACATCGTGCCCCATTTTTGCAAGGCTAATGGAAAGGGCGGAAACCATGTCGGCAAGACCGCCGGTTTTAGCGAAGGGAACAGCCTCGCTACAGACCATCAAAATTTTCATGCGAACCCCCAAGCCAGTCTACACCGGCAGGGGGCTTAAGGCAAGGAGCCAATTGCAAAATAATGGCCGGCCTTGCACGAAGCCCCGCTCAGAAAATGTTGGTCCGCAAACCGATGCCCATCCTAAAAATAGTCTCCCCCCGTACGTCGGAACTGGCAAACCACAGTTCGGGCTGGAGGTACAGGGCGAAATTCCTGAAAAACCTCCAGTCGGGAAAGACCGCCTGCATGTTGATGTTCGCAAAATCCCACTGCACGACGACGGCGCTCATGAACAGCGGGGTGCGATCGTGCGGGTCGTTCATGCTGAACCAGGAAAAGTTCGCCCCCACCGCAATGTTCATCGAGAAGAAGGCCCAGTCGGGGCCCAGGAACCAGGAGAACGGCAGGTTGAAGATGTTCGCCAGCAGCCTAAGCCCGAACACGTTGCCGGTATAGCGCCCGCCGGTGACAAAGGTTGACTGGCGATCCTCCGTGGGCGTAATGCCGAACTGGGCCTGCAAGCGCACGTTGTCGTCAAAGAAGCTAAGGCCAAAACCCACGTCAAAGTAGGTGGCCCCCAGAACCTTGAAATCGACGAAGGCCCCCTGCAGGAAGCCCGGAACCGAATACAGCATCTTGTCGCCGGTGCGGAGGCTAACGTCAACGCTTGCAAGGTCGTTGTTCCCGCTGGCCACGCCGGCTATGCCGTAAACCAGGATATTTTCACGGAAGGCCGTCCCTTCCGAGGGGGTAAGGGTCTGAACGTAGGGGGGCGTGGTGTCAACGTAAAGCATGACACGGCGGACGGCCTGCATCCCGTTTGCAAACTGCGCCCTTACCACCACGGGCAGGTGCCCCAAGGGAACCTCGCCCGTTTCAATCCGGAACCTCCAGTCGCTGTCGCCCCTGCCCCCCCTGGCATCCATAAAGGTATGGCCGTTGTCGTAGCTTACCTGGACACCGGTCAGGGCAAGTTCCCTTTCGAGCCTGCGCCGCTCCGCCCTGCCCACAGCCGCGGAACCCTCGTCAAAGGCCATCATATCCCAAGCCGCAAGCTGCTCGCTGGAAACCCAGGCGCGGCCCGAAAGCCAGGGCCGCCTTGTAACTATGTCGCCGTCCTGGTGGCTGTCAATCGTCAGGATGGGGCCAAAGCGGTAGAAAAACACCGTGTGATCCGGGCTTGAGATAAGCTCGCCAAGGTCCGAATAATAGAACACGGAAATAACCTGCGCTTCCCCGTCCCTAAGCACATGCTCGTCCACGGCATGGCGGAAAATCCCGAAACGGTCAACCGGGACAATCGCAAGGGGGCTGCCGTTCATCACTACATGGACGCTTGAAGGTATGGAAGAGCCGGTAACGGTCCCCACGACGCTGATCGGGCCCGAATGTACCTCCCCAGGGAAAGGGCTGAAAAGGGCAATCTGCGCGTCCCCCCCGCCAAAGGTAACCTCCCGGGAGACAACGCTCTCGTTGCCCGCAAGATCCCTGGCAATAACCCTGACGATGTACACGCCGGGCGGGAAACCTTCGATGTCCGCGTTCTCGAAAATAACGCCCCCGCCATGCTGCCTTTCAAAGTCCAGCCGGTAGCCGGGGTTCGAGGCATTGATAATCTGGAACCTAAGGTTTTCCAAGCCCGTGTTGTCAAAGACCCTGCCGGCAATCTGCAGGTCGGAGCCAACGTTCTGGCCGTTCTCCGGGAAGCTCAGGTGCAGGTCGGGCTGGGTGTTGTCGATGTTGATCATCGCGCTTGTGAAGGCGACAACGCCGTAGTTGTCCACGGCGCGTACCAGCGCCGAGTAAACGCCGTCGGTGTATATAGCCGTGTTCAGGGAAATCTCCCAGTTGCCGTACTCATCCAGCAGCACGCCCTGCCAGGTGTTGCCGCTGTCCATCGAGAAGGAAACCGCCGCAATGCCGTTGGCATCCAGCGAAAGGCCCCTGACGGTGATCGTCTGGCTGTAGAACCTCGTTATAAGCGGTTCGAGAATCCTTGTCTCAGGCGGCGCCGTGCTGATCCTGATCGTGCGGGAGGCAAGCTCGCTGCGCACGCCGTATATGTCGGTGGCGTATATCTCAAGCACGTACTCGCCGTCGGTAATCATCGAAAAATCGACGGGGATATTGAAAGTCCTGTCCGTAAGGACCTCGGCGAACTCGACGTAGGGGTATTCGGCAAAAGCCTCCGCCGCAAGCCTCGCCAGCGCGCCCCCCTCCCCTATCGAAATGGATTCCAGCGTCGGCCCAAGAATCCGCCAGCGGACGCTCTGTATGCCCACCTCGTCATAGGCAATGCCGGAAATGTAAAAAGGCGTCGTGAAAAGCTGGCCCTCCACCGGGCTGTTGACGATAATAACCGGGAGCGGGGGGTCGGGGTTCATGGTGTAGTGTGGGCTCCTGTAGAATTCCGCCCCCAGGACATCGGTTATGCGGAAAAGAAGCTGCCCCCCCTCCGCGGTAAGGGTGGTAAAGTCGCAGAAATAGCTGAACCAGATCCTCTCGAAGCACGAGGCAAAGGGAATATCCCTAAAGTATTCGCCGTCAAGGGAATAGGCGACGCTCACTATGGGTAAAGGATGCCCCACCGTCCCCACCACGGTCCTGTTGCCGTTTACAAAACGCGGGGGCAGGCCCGGATCGGGTTGCACCGAGGGGGAGACAAAGCGCACGCTAGGCTGGGCCTCGGCAAGCCTGTTGAAGGGGTGGTACGCGGGGAAGTCATTCCCCGTCCGAAGTTCCAGGTGCACCGGCCCCGACGGCCCGGCAAGGTTCACCTCGGCGTCAAAGGCCCCGTACTCGTCAAGATCCAGCGTCCGCCAGGTTTCCTGCGGGGCAAGGCGGAACTGCACCCTCGCGCCCGGGGCGGCGCTTCCCGCAAGCGTAAACTGGCCGCCCACAACCCAGCCGCCCAGTTCCGGGCTGGTAACCCTAAGCCGGGATTCCCTCTCCGGCGGGGACTCCTCCGCCTTGGTGACTCTAAGGCCCAGGGTGGCCCCGCCCTGGCCCGTCGAATCCACGGGGCTGAGCCTGAAATTCACGTTCCTCCCCACCGGAATCTGCGAGGGGGCAATCCTAAACGCAGGGAAGGTGTCGATGGAATAGACGTTGTTGCCAATAACTACCGTGGAAGGGCCAAAGCCCCTTTCCACCCGGCCGAATATCGCCATGCCCGGCGGCATTTCGGCAAGCACCTCCGGCGGTGGGTAGTCGATAACTATAAGGGGGAGCATGTCCCTGCGGCGGTCATCCAGCCTCCTGCTAAGCCTGGAGCTGTTCCCCGCATTGTCAGTCACCGTAACCGTAATACTGCCCCCGGAACCGGGCCCCTGCTCCAAGACGGTATGCCAGTATGGGTCGCCCGGGCGGACCTCTATCTCGCCGCCAAGCCTGCCCCACTGGTATTCGATCCTGGCAATGCCCACGGCGGAATGCGCGCGGCCTGAAAGCATGAAGGTATTGAACAGCGGCTCCTCCGGCAGGGGGGTCAGGATTTCAAGCTCCGGGGGGGTGTTGCTTACGAAGAACAGTATCGGCTTTACGGTGACAAGGCCCGTATTGTCCACGGCCCGCGCGAAGTAAACCACTGGGCCGTCCGGCAGGTCCCTGGTCCGTATCGGGAAGGAAAAATCAAAGGCGTTGGCACGCCGCCCGCCCCTCATGGCAAGCGGCCTTAGCCCAACGCCGTCTTCGCTAAGATGCAGGCTGCGGAGGCCGTTGGCATCGCTGACCCTGCCCCGGATCGTAAGGTTCCCGCTGATAATGTCGCCAATCTCGTGGGACGTAAGCTCTATGGACGGGGGGCTGGTGTCAAGGACAAAGCCGACCCTCTGCTCCGGGCCGAAAAGCCCGCCGCCGTCGAGGGCCCTGACGTAGAGGCTGTGCCTGCCGTCGGGAAGCCGGGACAAATCCAGGTACCTTTCCCAGAAATCCGTCCCGACGGCAAAGGCCTCGGGCTCGTCGTTCAGGCGAACCAGCACCCTTTCTATGCCGTAGCGGCCCGAGGCGACGCCCATGACGTTTATGTTCTGCCGGACGACGTCGCCTTCCCCAGGGTGCACCACGCGGGTAACGGGGAGCGCCGCATTGGGATCGACCCTAAGGTTGAAGGGCCCGGAAACGGCCTCGTTGCCGGCGCGGTCGCGGGCGTGAATTATAACATTGTGGGTGCCGGTATCCCATTCCGTCACGTCAAAAGTGTGCTGCCAGGTTTCGTCGCCTTCGGCTGTAATCGTGTCGACCTGCCTGCGCCCGGCGGCCCGGGCTTCGGGCAGCACAAACACGGACGAGGCAACCGCCAGCAAGGCGAACGCAAAAAAGCACTTCATGCATCTTCCCCCTTCAAAAACTAGAACAGGCTGAACCGAATACCGAAACCGATGGTGAACAGGGTCCGCCATGCCGCGCCAAGCGGATCGTTGTCAATGTCGGACGGGGCAAACCAGAGGCCCGGCTCCACGTACAACGAAATCGACCTGAAATACCTCCAGGCGGGGACAAAGAAACTCATGTCCGCCTTGATAATCTCCCACTGGCCAAGGAACTGGCCCATCCACTGGGGGTTTACACCCTCCCCCATCATGAAGTACGCGAAATGCGCCCCCACCGCGATGCTGGTGGACCACCACTCCCAGTCGTTGCCGAACCAGCGGCGCAGGTTGGCGTTCCAGACATTGGCAAGGACCTTCCCGCCGACGGCTATACCCTCGAAACGGCCCGGGGGGGCCTGCGAGAGGTTGAACTGCAGCTTCACGTTGTCGTCGAAGAAGGTCAGGCCAATGGCCGTCGTCCACAGAAGGCCGCCCATCATGCCGACGTCAATGTACAGGCCCTCGACAAAACCGGGCACCGCGTAGAAGTACTTGCTCCCCTGCCGCAGGCTTATCTCCACGCTTTCCAACTGGTAGTTGTCCGACGCGGATCCGAACACCATTATGTTGTGGCGGTGGGACGTGTTTTCCGTGGGGCCTATGGTGGTAATATGCGGGGTGGCGGTGTCCACCGTCAGGATTATGCGGCGCACAGCCTCCCTGCCATCGCCGAAAGTCGCCCTTACGACAAGCGGCAGGAGCCCCTCGGGAAGCTCGTCCGTCTCCAGCCTGACCCTCCAGTTCTCCCTGCCCCTGGCCAAAACAAATGTACGCCCGTTGTCGAAGCTAAGCTCCACGGACTGCGGGCGAAGCGCCGCCCTTTCCTGCCTGGAAGGCGGGTCATCCTCGTCGAATTCGGGGTGCAGCATAAAGGCCCGGCCCGAAAACCAGGGCCGCCCGGTTATAACGTCGCCGTCGCTGTGGCTGTCTATGACCAGCACCGGCCCGTAGGTATCCACAACAACAACGTGCTCGACGGATTCTATGGTCTCGCCGCCGGGGCCCTGGAAGGAGGCCTTGAACACGTAGTGCGGGGAATTGCCGAAGCTTCCGTCGGGCATTTCGTGGCGGAACACCCCGAAGCGGTCAACATCCACAATGGCCCGTGGCTGCCCGTTCATCGTAAGCGTGACAAAGCCCGGGATGACGGCGCCGGAGACCCTGCCGGAAACGGTCACCGGCCCGGAATGCACTATGCCGGGCAGGGGGTTGATTATCGCCACCTCGGAGGCGGCCTCCCCCCTTGCGATGCTGACGTTGCGGATCACTATGGTCTCGTTGCCGGAATAGTCCACGGCGCTCAACTGGACTATGTAGTCGCCGTCGGGGAAGCCGGAAACGTCGAAACGTTCCATCACGACAAGGCGCGGTTCCAGCGAGCGGGTTTCCAGTATGTCAGGATCGTCGATGTTCACAATCCGTATCGAAATGCCCCTTAGGGCCATGTTGTCGAAAACCTGCCCCGCGACGAAAAGTTCGCTGCCGGTCGAGTAGCCCTCGCTTGGGGAGGCAAGCTCCACCTCCGGCAGGGTATTGTCGATGTTGATTATGCCCGACGAATAGGAACTAACGCCGAAGCCGTCCACGGCGCGGATTAGCATGGCATAGGTGCCGTCGGCAAAGGCCCTGGTGTTCAGGTTTATCGCCCACAGGTTCATGCCCCACTCGCCGTCCTCCCAGTCATGGGTGCTTATGACGTCGGCCCGCTGCCAGCTTACCCCGTTGTCCATCGAGACAAAGACCTCGCGGATGGCGTTGAGGTCGAAGGTGGTTCCACGGACCGTTATGTTCCCGGTGTTCCAGGTGTATATCGGGGGCTCAAGGGCCACGGTTATCGGCACGGTATGGCTTACCCTTAAGGGCACGCGGGTAAGCTCGCCGTCGGTGCCGAATATGTCCCGGGCGAAAATCTCCAGGACGTTGTAGCCGTCGTCCACCGCGTCCATGCCAACGCTGACAAGGAAGTTCTGGTCGGTATCGACCCTTGCGAAGGGATGCAGGGGCTCCCCCGCGGGCTCCTCGCCATACGCAGCTTGCGGCACGGCGGCGTGGACACGGGAGACAATCTCGCCGGCGGTTTCCCAGGGGGTTAGGGGCCGAAGGATGCGCCAGTACACGGCGGCGACACCGTCGTCATCGTAGGCAAGGCCCGAAATCTCGAAGCCCCGCGTGACAACCTCGTTCACAAGCGGGGAATTAAGGACAATAACCGGCAGGTCGCGGGACTCGTCGAAAACAAAGGACGGGCCCGCCTCCACCGTGTTCCCCGCCCGGTCGGAGACCCTGACGACAAGGTTCAGGCCCCCGTGGTAGAGCCTGGAATAGTTGGCAATCAGGCTGAACTTTGCCCTCCCCGCCCTTACGGTAAAGTCAAGCGGGGTAAACTCGTAGCCGCCGTCCAGGGAGTAGCTTATACCGGCAAGGGGCACGCGGAAGTCCACCATGCCCGCCGTGGTAACCATGCCGTGGATGTCGCCGAATTCCGGGCTCGGCGATATAAAGCTTATTTCCGGGGGCCCGGCGAACCTGTTCACCGGGAGGAACATAGGGAAGTCGCCCAGGCCGCCCCTCCTGGTGCGGAACTCCAGGGGCACATGGCTTTCCGGGAAACCGGCAAGGTTGATCGCCAGGGAGAAAAACATTTCGCCCCGGGCGGCCCCCCCCACCGCCGCGTCCCCTTCGTCCCCGTAGGGATATTCGTATTCCGCCTCCGGGCCCAAGGCAACCGGCCTCCAAGCTTCGTCCCAGCGCAGGCGGTATTCCAGGACGTCCCCGGGGGCATAGTTCACGACATAGCCGCTTATGCTTATGGAGTCGCCCGCCCAGGGATGGCTGCCCGGGCCGGGGCCCCAGTACCCCGCCGGGCTTTCGATCCTTACGCGCGACATGGGGGGCATGACGAACACGGGCCCCCACTCGTCGTAGGGCGGCGTAGGGGGCAGCCGTTCAATGCGCAGGGAAAGCGGCGGCCCCTCCAGCCCGTCCTCGTCCAGCGCCCTTAGGACCAGCGTGTGGCGGCCCAGGGGAATCATGTCCGGGTCGATGCGGAAGCCTGGCTGGGCGGGAACGCTCCGTCCCGTCGCCTCCAGCCAGCCCGCCTCGAGGCGGACGGAATGGGGGAAAAAGCCGTCGGCTATGTGCCCGTAGATCGGCTGGTCGTAGGCAAGCCGGGTCCTGCCGGAAGGGGCCGGGTCTTCGATGACAATGACCGGGGCCCTGTCCGAACGGCGGTCCCGCAACTGCAGGGTCTGCCTGGTAACGTTGCCGGTGCGGTCAACGGCGGTGACCCTGAAGTTGCCCCCCCTGCCCTCCACCGGGACGTTCACCACCCAGAAGGGGTCCCCGGGCAGCAGCGGGATGTCCACCCTTTCGCCGCCCCACTCGTAGAAGAATTCGTCCAAGCCGGAAAGGGCAACCACGCGCCCGGAGACCTGGGTAAGGCCGAAAACGTCCTCGCCGGCCGCGGGCGAGAGGAACTCCACGACGGGGGGATCGTTGTTCACGAAGAACAGGAAAGGCATCGTGCTGGAGAAACCCGTCGTGTCAACCGCCCGCAGGAAATACACCACGGGGCCGTCGTCGTAGTTCCTGGTGTTGATGTTGAAGCTGAACCCCCTGGTGGTGTTGCGGCCCCTGCCGGAAGGGCTAATGGGCGCGAAGCCCACGCCGTCCCGGCTTAGGGACAGCGATTGGATTCCGTTGGGGTCGCTAACCGTGCCGCGTACCCTTACCCTGCCGGAGACAAAGTCGCCAACTCCGTGGCTGGTAATCTCGAATTCCGGGGGGGAGGTGTCCACGACGAAGTCTATCCTGGACACGGGCCCCTCAAGGCCGTCAAGATCCACGATCCTCGCAAAGACCGTGTTCCTGCCGTCTGGCAGCTCGCCCATGGCCATGTTGAGGTGCCAGAATTCCGCGCCCCCGATCGGGGAAAAAGCGCCGTCGTTGACCGCGACCAAAATCTGCCGGATCCCGAAGGGCGCGTGGGTAACCCCGACAACGTTCAGGTCGCCGCGCACCACATGCCCCGGGGAGGGGTACACGATGCGCGTAGTCGGAAGGCCCGCCATGGGATCGATCCTCATGTTGAAGGGGCCGGAAACCCCGACGTTGCCCGCCGAATCCGTGGCGTTGATTATGATGTTCCAAGTTCCCGGGCTTAGATCCCGGACGTCGAATTCCGTCTGCCATATATCGGTACCGTCGGCCTGGTGGGTAATGATTTCCCGACCCCCGCCGGCCTGGGCGGGAAGCGCGGCGAAAAAGCCAAGGACGATGGCGAAGGCAAGCCTTCGCGCGAATGGCAGGAAAGGCGGCATGGCTTTAGTACGCATGGGCTCCCTCCGTTCCACGCCAGATGTACGAGCTCCGCAGCCAGGCCATCTGGGATTGCCACGAGATTGTATTGTATGGGGTCCCCGAAGGGTGGGCGGGTATCCACTCGAATTCGTTCGCTATGCGGGTCTGCGTCGCCGCGGCGGAAAGCCAGCGTTCCGTTGGGGCAAGCCTTTCCCGCTGCCTTTCGCTGTTGTGGTGGCCCCGGGCCCAAAGAAGGTCGGCCTGCAGGCCAAAGCTGTTCCAGCCGGCCGGCTCCGGGAAGGTCGTCGCGTCAAGAAGGCCCGCGTGGTGGCGGGCGGTGTGGGCAAAAGCCCTCGCCTGGCTTAGGGGGGCGTAGAGGAACGCCGGCTCGTCGCGGAAAAGCATGGGCCAGGTATGTATCCAGGCAAAGGTAAAGGCCCCGCTCTGGAAGGGGTAGTCCCGCACCAGCGATGCGCCCTTTTCCCGCCACAGCTCCTCGCCCTGCGCGAAAACGCCGGGGCTTTCCTGCAGGAGCTGGCTTGCCCAGGCCCGAACCGCCCTGGGGTCGTTGCCGGCAAGTAGCAGGCTGCCACGCGCGTGGGCGCTGTTTAGGAAGGCCCGGCTTGGTTCCGGTATGTAGTGCCTGCGGAAAACCATCCAGGGGTCGAGGGCAAGGACCTGCCAGCCGTCGAAGGTTCTCGTGCGGTTAAGGTCTGGGTATATGGAAAGGGGGGCCCCCTGGACGGCATTGCCCTGCGGCCCCTTTGTGCTGACGATGAAGCCGAACCTGCCACGCGGGAAGGGGGAGTCGCCCACGCGGGCGCGGACCTCGAAACGGGCGGCGGGCGGGCCGCCATCCCGCAGAAACCTGTTCCAGGCCGCGCTTATGTCCTCGTCCACGTACCACAGCATGCGCGGGCGGGCAAAAAAAAGTACGAGGCCCACAAGCAGCACAAGGCCCAGCGCCGCGCCGCCCAGGATTATTGCCCGCCTGCGCCCCTCCGCCGAAAGGCTTTTGAACGGGAGGCCTTTCGGCAGGCATTTGGGGCGGCTGCCTTTGCCGCTTTTCTGTTTTTCGTTTCCGTTTTTGGGCTTTCGTTTAGCCATGAACACTCCCTACATCAAATCTCACCTGCAAGCTTACATCTGGTTGTCCGTCAACTAGTTTTAGGGAACCCACAAAATAAGGCAGGGGTACCGGCAGCCCCCCGTTTTCCCATGCAGTATACCATGCCGAAGGGAGAACAACAACAGCGCACGGTTTTGGCCAGGGCAACGGGATCCGCATACCCCCCCCTTTCCTACTTAAATTTCGTCCGGAAAAAGGGCTTTGTCAAATTTTCCCCCGGAATTTTTGCCCCCCCTAAGAGACTGTTCAACATTTTCCGCGTCCCGCATAAAACACGGCCGGTTAAGGTCAAGCACTAAACGCCGGGTTAACGCATAGTGCCTGACACCGCGCGCCTCCTGGAGGTCGGGGGCAAATAGGGTTTTCCAGGGGCTTGCGTTTTCCCAGGCCTTGGCATAAACTGTCCATGCAAATTTAAAGTCTGGGTTTAAATTTGCATGGAGGAACATGGGCTATTATTCACGCCTCGCCGAAGCAGGCATTATGGATTCGCTCCGACATTTTCCGGTTACCGCCATCACCGGGCCCCGCCAGTGCGGCAAATCCACTTTGGCAAAGCGCTTGGCTTTGGAAGGTGCGGAGGGTACGCCAAAGGGGCATGACAAGGCCGCCGGATACGTCTACCTGGACCTGGAACGCCCCTCCGACCTAAGCAAGCTGGACAATGCCGAGTGGTTTCTGGGCGCACATAAGGGCAAACTCATCTGCATCGACGAAATCCAGCGCAAACCGGAGCTCTTCCCCCTAATCCGCAGCCTTGTTGACGAATGGAACCGTCCGGGGTGCTTCCTAATACTTGGCTCCGCCTCGCGCGAGCTGCTAAAGCAAAGTTCCGAGTCCCTGGCTGGCAGGGTTTCCTACAAACGCCTAAGCCCTTTCCTTTGGGACGAGCTTGGGGGCAGGCATTCCATGGAGCAGTATTTCCGCGCCGGCGGCTTTCCCCGGAGCATTCTTGCGCACGACGAAAAGGTGTCATACCAATGGCGCGGGGATTTCATTTCCACCTTTCTGGAGCGCGACCTGCTCCAATGGACGGGCTTTACCCCGGCGGCGATGGGCAGGCTCTGGCGGATGCTGGCCCACGCAAACGGGCAGACGGTGAACTATTCCGCATTGGCCTCCTCGCTGGGGGTTAGTTCCGTGTCGGTGAAAGGGTACATCGATATTTTGGCGAGCACCTACATGGTGGAGCTGATCCCCCCCTGGTTTTCCAACCTGGGCAAGCGTATCGTCAAAGCGCCCAAGGTGTACGTCGCCGACTCCGGGCTAACCGCGGCCCTTCTTGGGCTCCGCTCCTTCGAGGAGATGTCCGGGCATCCGACCTTCGGGGCGGTTTGGGAGCAGGTTGTGCTTTCCAACCTGAGGGGCTGGCATCCCGGCGCGGAGATTTGCCACTACAGGACGGCCAACGGTTCGGAGGCGGATTTCGTAGTCGCCATTGACGGAAAGGTCTATGCGGTAGAATGCAAGGCGACGTTCAGCCCGGTTCTGAGCAAGGGCAATTACCTGGCTTTCGAGGACATAGCGCCGGCGCATACATTTGTCGTTGTCCCCTCCCCCGAGGGCTGGCCGCTAAAGCCGGGCATTGACGTGGTGTCCTTGAAAGGCTTGGGGGAAAAACTGGCATCCGGATGAAACGCCTTGTGGAATTCACAAAATTTGGGCAAGCCACTTAATTCTCCCAGCCGCCAGCCGCACCCGCTGTGCGGAAGTCAAGGTTCACCCCTGGCCCCGCTGTACTGTTTCTTAATCTGAACCCTCCCATCGCCACCGCATGGCCACTTCTTGCCCTATTACCGTTGCCAGATTCAAAACCGTAAATAGTCCCGCCTGTTTTTGTAAAGACGGCGGCTGAACTCCCATAAACACCACCTCCACGTTGGGTGGCTGTATTGCCAGAGATTACCCCACTTGTCATCGTAAAGCGCCCCCCAGATACAAACACCCCGCCACCAGAATGGTGCGCCGAATTGCCGATGATTTCTCCACCAGACATGACAAACTGTCCTGGAACTCTCAAGCCACCACCAAAACGTGCTCCATTATCAAAGATTTCCCCGCCTGTCATTGTAAAGCTCCCATTCCTAGATACATATACGCCGCCACCCCCAAGGTTTGCTCTATTACCGAAGATTGCCCCGCCTGCCATCGTGAAGCTACCGTTAACAAATACACCGCCGCCGCTCCCCTGTTGATTTGCATTGTTGGAGATCTCCCCCCCGTTCATTGTAAATGTTCCAGCACTCCTTATAGACACTCCGGCGGTAGAATTTATAGTCCGGTTTCCAGTAATCCTCGCACCCTCGTTCATTATGAGCGTTCCCCTGTTTACCACAACCAGCGTGGCGTTATTCCTGTCCCGCCCCTGGAGCGTGACATTGTTGTCCAATACCAGTGTGACGCCAGCTTCCACCGTAAAGAGCGTGCCGCTTCCAGGAAGCGAAATGACCCTCTCTTCGCCATCAGCGCTAAGCCGCACGGTAACATTTCTTGCCCTTGGAAATGCAAGCGTTTGGGGGATAATGCTTTCATTGGCTGTCAGCACAATGGAGTAGACTGTATTGTTTGCCGCATTTGCCTGGATCCAATCCAGCCTTTCGGCAAGGGTCGCCCCTTCAACGGTAACAATGGCCTGCGCAAGCTGGGCTTGTACTGCCAGTGCCTGTTGTCCAGGGACCTGTACCGTCTGCTGTGCAGGGGCCGCCGCGCCATGGGCTTGCTCCGCCCGTGTACCGCCGCCACCCATAAGCGCACTTATCGTAACTACCGTACCTATGTTCTGGTTGTACTGCCCCTGCAACCGTGCCGTCTCCACTTCAAGGGCGCGTATCGTCAGGCGGTAGTGCCCACCCAGCGAACTAATCCTTCCCGACACTATTGTCTGCGCCCCCAAGAAACGGCCCACGCTAAGTGCCGTCTCGTCGTCAACTTCCCCGGACAATTGTAGGTTCTGTTCCGTGCGGATTACGTCCAACTGCTGCCTGTCCACCACGGTGAAAACCCGATCGTTCACCGCGTTTGCAAGCAACTCGTCGATAATAAAATCGGAAAGTGGCTCGGAGTCCGACTGGACGTTCATAAAGACGACCATGCTCCCCCCAGGGATGGTGCCGTTTAGGTAATCCGACACATGGCGGATCGCCCTGCTCAATTCGTCCAAGCCAGATACTGGTACCACTGGAGCAGATGCGGGATCTGTCGAACAGGCAGTAAATGCCAATGCGGATGCCATTAGTGCGGCAAGTGCTACGGCGCAAAGGCTTTTACCCTGCGCCCCGAAAAGCTTGGATGCGTTTTTCATAAATAACTCCTTTCGTGGCTGTCCACCTTCCTATGACGGATAGCCGTATTGGTCTCCTACAACGTAGGACATATCACACAACGACAGGCAGTAATGCTTCCACAAAAAAATCACCCCCCATTTCCCCACCCCAGTCAAAGCCGCATTCGCCTCAGCATGGCACCAAAAAATGTATCAAACACCGCATTTATGGATATTATTCCAAATTACTCCCCCGCCCCTGCGGTAATTTACATAACACCAATTATCTACAGGTGATTGTAACTCACCTATAGATAATTGGCAACTGGTTTCTAGTGAGAAAATCATGTTTTTTAACTGGTGGTATATGAATGAAGTCCATTTTGCGCCATATCTTGGCATCAAACATCCGTGAACGCAGGTATGTCCTCGGTCTTTCACAGATGAAACTTGCCGAAGCCGCCGATATCGCAACGTCTTACGTGGCGATGATAGAGTTGGAGAAAAAGTTCCCCTCGGTCGATGTCCTGGAAAGGATAGCTAAGGCGCTCGAGATGGATCCGACGGAGCTGTTCTCGAAAGCCTGCTACCCCATCGAGGCCGTAAAGGAGCTTCACAAGTCGGTTCTGGCGGATTTCGAGCAGGTGGTGAAAAGCCATATCGAGGAGTTCGAGGCAAGGGCCAACACGGGGGACTTCTGCCGGCAGAAAAGCGAGGGAAAGGTTTAGGGCTTATGCCAAGGGTGTTAGCGTCGGCTTTGTTTTGCGGCTTTTTTCATTGCGGGTTCGTCTCCGCTGCCGGCAAGCCCTTGTGTCTAATGTAGAACCGAACAAAGCTCTCCATGGTAAACTCGGTCAAGCCTTCGCAGTCCTCGGAAATGGAAAGGAAAAAACACGCTGGGATTTCCCCTTGCCTAAGGTTTTTCCGTATACAAGGATCGCAGCCCTCCGAATGGCCAGCAGGATGCCATTGGCAGGTCGAAACTGGGCAGGTGCAAAAATGATTGTTCATGATATCTTTATGCAGCATAGTTGCGAAAAAAACAACGCCCTTTCCCGAACCGTCACTCGCACATCACCCCGTACTAAGCCCCGCCGCATTTGATTTTTACCCGCCCCGGCCTGCGAAGGCCAAACAGGCATGTCGCCCCTGTTTTGTCGAATATACATTCGGTGAATATTAACTCGATGAATACTTTTCCGATATTTTCCATGGCAAGGGATCAACCTTGGGCTTGGGTCTCTGGTATATGAAGTTTACAGTCATCCCATCACCCTACACCCTTTGCCATAAACAGGCAGGGGTTATCCTTGTCCCAATGCAAGGGAAAAACCTCCAGCGGCCTGAAACCCATGGCCTGGTAAAACAGCCTTGTCCTTTCATAGCTTTCGCTTTCCACGGACTCGGCCAGCGTTTTCACGGTAAAAAATTCCATCCCGTTTTCCCTGCAATATGCCTCGCAGCGTTCGATCAGTTTTCCGCCAATCCCATGCCTGTGATACTCTTTCAATATGCCCATCACGCAGACTTCCGCCGTAAAAGTGTTGTGAACCTTTACCGCAACAAAGCCAATGGGCCTTGTGTCGTCAAAGGCAGCGTAAAACGGCATTGACCGCACCTGCCCAACGTAATCGACAATGCTGGCTTCAACGCCGAACCAATCTGGCAATGCCCGCAGTATCTTGTTGCAGATATTCGACTTTTCGGCAGGCTCAAATATCTCCCTTAGCTCAATCATGCACAGTCCTCACAGCCGCAATAACCCTTTCCACCTGCTCCCCAGTCATGCCTGACCAAATGGGCAGGGAGATTTCCTGGCGATAGCTTTTCATGGTTTCGGGGAAGTCTTCCTCGGCAAGTTGGTAGCGATTTTTGTAAAAAGGCATGGTGTGCAGGGGGATGAAATGCACCGACACGCCTATGCCTGCGGTCTTCAGCCTTTCAATAAAAGTGTCACGGGAAACGCCTGTTCGCCGTAGGTTAAGGCGCAGGGGGTACAGGTGTCGGGCATCGCCGGGGCCGGTGGGCGGAAGCAGGAAACGGTCGTCGCCGGCAAAGGCCGTGTCGTAGGCGGCGGCTATATCCTTCCTTGCACGCAGAAAATCCCAGGCCCGTGAAAGCTGGACACGGCCGACCGCCGCAAGCAGGTCGGGCAGGTTGTACTTGTAGCCTGCCTCCACGACCTCGTAATACCACGAGGCCCTCGTGTCGGAATAGCGGTTCCACACGCTGCGGTCTATGCCGTGGGATCGCATGATCGAAACCCTTTCGGCAATTTCCCCGTCGTGGGTAACAAGCATCCCCCCCTCCCCCGTGGTGATTGTCTTCGTCGCATAAAACGAGAACACGCCTACGTCGCCGACGGTTCCGGCAAAGGAATTCCCCACCAGGGACGGAAATGAATGTGCGGCATCCTCGATTACCTTTAGGCCGTACCGCCTGGCAATGTCCATTACGGCGTTCATGTCGCAGGGAAGGCCTCCGTAATGCACGGGTATGACCGCCTTCGCCTTTCCTTTGGGAAGCCGCTCAAGGGTTTCCTCCAGGGCGGCAGGGTCGATATGGAAAGTGCCTGGGGCAACGTCCACGAAAACGGGATCGGCACCAAGGTAACGTGCGACCTCGGCTGTGGCGGTGAAGGTAAGGGAAGGGACAATCACCATGTCGCCAGGGCCGACTCCGCAGGCTTCCAGGGCAAGGTGCAGGCCGCTTGTTGCGGAGTTTACGGCAAGGCATCGAAGCCCGTTGTTTTTTTTGGTATCATACCCCCCCTCCCCCCGAGGGGGGGGGGTATTGCCATTGACGGCGGTTTGCAAAAATGCGGCAAATTCTTTTTCGAAAGCCAAGGCCTCGCCCCCAGTGGTAAGCCAGCCAGAGCGTAGGACACGAAGCGCCGCTTCCTCCTCCTCCCTGCCGATAAACGGCCTGGCAAACGGGATGTCTTCTAACGACATTAGCGGCGCACTTCCGCCCGAACCGCAGGCTCGTCGAAACACATGGCGGGGATGGCGTTCCGCAGCAGGGCACGGAGGAGACTGTCGTTGCGGTACACCTCCGGCCGTTCGGGGTCGAAGCGGCAGACGGGCCTTATGCTTTCCATCAGGGTGGCGAGGTCGATGGAGTTGGGGCTTTTCCTGTCAACTCGAAGGATGCGGCTGTACTCGGTTTGCCTTGGCTCCTCGTCCACGGCCCAAAGCCGCTCGTCGAGGCGTTCCCCACGGCGCAGGCCCGAATACTCGATCTTTATGTCGCTTTCCGGCTCGAAGCCGTAGAACCGAATCATCTGCTCGGCAAGGTCACGGATACGGACAGGCTCGCCCATGTCGAGAAGGTAGAGCTTGCCGTTCTCGCCAACGCCGCCGGCCTTAAGCACCAGCGAGCAGGCCTCGGGGATGGTCATGAACCAGCGGCGTGCGTCGGGGTGGGTCACCGTCACCGGCCCTCCCCTTTCGATCTGCTTCTGGAAAAGCGGCACGATTGAGCCTCGGGATCCAAGCACGTTGCCGAAACGCACCACCATGAAGTTGCCTGTCTCCGGGTTCCCGCCGTCGGCGGCGGCGACTGCGGCCTCCATGACAAGGCGCTCGCATATCAGCTTGGACGCTCCGTACACCGAGACGGGATCGACGGCCTTGTCCGTGGT
>Ga0209755_10002398_pt1 | contig 25894 bp, 32 predicted proteins | sample TergutCo191P1_FD_187301 | JGI IMG/M metagenome (GOLD analysis project Ga0209755, IMG submission 187301) | Cornitermes sp. P1 segment gut microbial communities from Petit-Saut dam, French Guiana - Co191P1 (SPAdes) (version 2) | ecosystem: Host-associated > Arthropoda: Insects > Digestive system...
GTGATCTACAAGAAGCAAGAAAAGTGTTAAACATCGAAGCGCGTTCAAAATCTCCGTTTAATTATACTGTTTATTATACTTCCGGAGAAACAGAAACAGGATTTGATTATATTGATACAGCAAGCAGACATTACCGGTTGGATTGGTTCAGGGAAAAAGACGGATACCGTAACGATGTTAGGGTCAATATGACTAAACTTCAATGGACTGGAAATAGTGACGGTTCGCTGTTGCTTGACGGAAAATATATTTGCCTATTACGCGGCGAAGATAATAGCAAAATAGAAAAAATTATATTTGTTCCGGCAAATGAAGGTTATCTCGCTGCTTGTAATGATTAATATAATTTAACAGCCGTCCTGTTATTGGACGGCTTAATTTTTAAAACAAGGAAGAAATACCAATGAAAAAATACAAAGTAAAAACACGATTTATCCATGAAGGCAGTTTCTTTGTTTATGCCGATGACAAACGACAGGCAAGGGAATATGTCGATAAACATTGCGGAATGGTAATGGGCAGGGGTATTCATTCAACGCTTCATGATGAAACTGTTGACTGGGATTTTCCTATGCACCCTGAAAAACGGATTGGAAGAATAAAAGAAATGCCGAAGGTGATATATAAAGGCTTTCCTGTTTATTGTTCTGATAAGAAAAAAAGGAGGACTAATGACAGCAGGAAAAAAAATCAAATTGTTAAACCAGAACAATGAAGACCGCGAATGGTATCCGACAACAGATGAAATACTTTTGGCAATGAACAAAGATTTGCATACCATGTTTGTTAAAGATAATCTCGCGGATAGAGATGGTTACAGAAAAATACGGATGTTTGACAGAGATTCAAATTACGACAGAGAGACAAAAAAATATAACTACACTTACAGCGTTAACTCTTTTCTTGATGTAGGCACCGGCGACGGACGTGTATTTAAAGCAGTCACTGGAAAAAATAACGATATAAAAATCGAACGGCGTTACGGAATTGAAATCGCACAAACACAGGCTGACGACCTTATCAATAACGGCGTATTTATCATCGGCAGGGATTTCTTTAAAACTTCACTCATCGACAAACAATACGGCGTTATATTCAGCAACCCTCCTTATTCTGTTTTTGAACAATGGGCAAATAAACTTCTTGACGAAGCCAATTTCGGCGTCATGTATCTTGTACTGCCAATCCGGTGGGAAAACAATGTCGGCAAACATCCCATATTAAAAACTTATGATGTAAAAAATCTGGGGGAGTTTGATTTCACTCAAGCCGACAGAGCCGCAAGGGGGCGTGTAAACTTAATCCGCATTAATCCGAAGCAGAGAAAAGTTGAGGATAAATATTCCGGCAGCGGTATACATACAGAATACGGAAATGATGCCGACCCTGATTCGTTTGAACGCTGGATGGAAACGCATATCGGACGGTTTACGAAAGAGGAGACGGAACTTGATGAAGAAAGGGAGATAAAACTCAAACTTGGTACATTAGTAGACCTAATCGAAAACTATAATTACGACATGGCATCCCTGCTTGACGCTTTCAAAGCGTTGGGAAAACTGCCTTACCGTGTGATTGACGCCCTCGGCATGAACCGTGAGTCAATACTTGAAATTATAAGGGAAAATGTTAAATCGCTAAAAAACAGATATTGGCGTTTCGCTTTCGACCGTGTTTCGGCAATTAACTCAAGGCTTACACATGACACAAAAAGAACAATGTTAAACGAGATGGAAGAGTTTAATACGCTTGACTTTAACGAAGACAATCTTTATTCAATCATTGTCTGGGTTGTAAAGCATTTAAACGATTATACAGGAGAGCAGATTTTATCCGTGTTCGATAAACTGACAAATCAGGATTATGTTAAAGCGTACAAGAGCAATATCCACTGGACTGAAGACGACTGGCGTTACGGGAAGAAACCGAAACCTGAAAAATACAAACTGGATTACCGACTTGTTACTCATTGCCATAAAAGTTACAGGTACGAATCTTGCGTTATTGACGATTTTATCGTTATCTGCCGCAGCCTCGGCTATTTCATCAATGAGAATAAATATCTTGACGGTGAAGCCTACGGAAGAGAACAAAAGTTTTACACTGCCGAAGGCGTTCCTGCCTTTTCAGTTCGGGTTTACAAGAACCATAATGCCCATATAAAAGTAAATCAAGAATTGATGATGAAATTCAACATTGAGGTTGCTAAACTGCGTAAATGGATTAACAAACATCAGGATATTCAGGATGAGTTTGACGTATCAGAAGAAGAAGCCATCAGGTTATGGAAACAGCCCGGACTTTTGAAGATAGGGGAGCGTGATTTGAAAATGCTCGTTTACAACGAAGAAAAATGCGCGTAAGGAGGAAAAATGAAAGTTAAAATCAAAAAAGAAAGCGCGGTTGAAAGAAACAAAGAAAATCCTTTTGCCGGACGCACAATCGCAGTCACAGGAAAACTCGAATGTTTTACCCGCGATGCCGTCAATGCAAAGATAAAATCTATGGGCGCCACAGCGGGGAGTTCGGTATCTAAAAACACCGACTACCTTCTCTGCGGCAGCAAAGCGGGAAGCAAGCTCGGCAAAGCCAGGGCTCTCGGCATTCCTGTTTTAACCGAACGGCAGTTTCTAAGAATGGCGAAAAGCGCTTAATAAAACAAACACTTTTGCTATGCGGTTATGTATTCATCTTAGCCGCATAGTCATTTTAAGGAGTTAAATTATGCATGTAACGGCGTACATCAACAGTTTGAAAGACAAAGAAAACAACCGCCATGTATTAGGCGGGGCTGAAATAATTAAATCCATTGGTGATAATCTTTATCTTGCCGAGTATAACGGCATCAAATGCACCGCGGTTTTTAATTTCTTCACCGGCTGTTACTACGTTGACGATGTTTACGGGCTGTTGGACGATTCAAAATTGTGATTAATAAAATATATCTTATTTCTTCGCATAAGCCGTCTCGTTTTGAGGCGGCTTTATTTTAATAAAATAAGGATGAATTATGAAAATAACAAACAAACTAAATCTGCCGTTCGGTCTTGTAAAAGCGGCAACAACCGAACGGCACAATGCCAAAAACTGCATTTCCGCAACCACATTAATACAGGGATTAAAACAAATCCTGTTAACAGAGCGGCATTGGGAGGAACTGGAAGACGACGTATCAGACCGCATCTGGGCAATCTGGGGGCAGGCTGTCCACTCGTTACTCGAACATGAAGGAGAAAACGATTTTACAGAACTGGAAATGTTTTACAAAGTCGGGAATATCACCGTTACAGGTCGGATAGACAACTACGACATGAAACACGGCGTTATCTGCGATTATAAGACAGCGTCAGTCTGGAAAGTAAAATACCGCGATTTTGCCGAATGGGAAGCGCAGGGGATGATTTACGCGTGGCTCTTAAAAAAGAACGGTTTTGATGTTAAGAAGTGCAGGTTTATCGCTCTACTAAAAGACCACAGCAAAACAGAAATGATGCGGGACCGCCAGTACCCGCCGAAACCGGTACACGTCTATGAGTTTCCCGTAACGCTTGCAGGTTTAATGAAAATAGACGGCTTTATAAAGAAGCGTTTATCCGAATACGAAAAATATACCGGAGCGCATGACGATATTATCCCGCCCTGTACGCCTGAAGAACGGTGGGATAAGCCAACAATTTACGCGGTAATGAAACAAGGAAGAAAAACAGCGGTAAAACTTTTTGACAATAAAGAGGAAGCAAACGCAAAAGCTGAAGAACTGGGAAAAGAGTGTTTTGTGGAAACACGGAAGGGAGAATCCACCAAATGCCGCCACTACTGCTTGTGCCGTCAGTTTTGCAATCACTACCGTTCGATGTCATTAGAAAAAGAAAAGAGTTATGAAATCGAAGAAAAGAAAGCGGCGTAATCAATTATAAATAATTTCTGTAAGGAATTATCAAAACAATTTTATCCATGTATATGGAAAAGGAGAAGAAAAATGGCATTCAAGAAAGCAGAACGAGCGCAGTTATATCTTCGCTGCGCTTTATTCGGACCGAGCGGAAGCGGCAAGACAATGACAGGATTGAGAATTGCGAAAGGCATTGCAGAAAAAATGAGAGTACCCTATGCGGTTATCGACACGGAAGCGAGGTCAGCGTCAAAGTACGCAGACCGTTTCCAATTCGAGGTTGAAGATTTGGAAAAAAAGTCTGTCGATAATTACATCACTTCAATGAACGAAGCTGCGAAGGCTGGTTACAAAGTACTATTTATCGACAGCCTTTCACACGGCTGGCGCGAATTAACTGAAGAAGTGGACCGCATAACGCAGGCAAGCACAAGCAAGAACAGCGTGTTGTCCTGGGCAAAGGTAAACCCAAAACAGAAACGTTTTATCGACACCATCCTCAATTATCCCGGCCATATCATTGTTACAATGAGAAGCAAAACGGAATGGGTTATCGGATTGGGCAAAGACGGAAAAATCGCGCCGGAGAAACTCGGACTTGCCCCCGAGCAGGGAAAAGGCATCGAATACGAGTTTGACTTGCTGGTTGAGTTAAATCAAAAGCATCAGGCAACGGTAACAAAAGACAGGACAGGCAAGTTTCAGGATGAAACAATCGATATGCCGGGTGAAGATTTCGGTGTCGCCCTGTACGAATGGCTTACAACAGGAAAAGATATTATACAAGAACCTGTTACACCGTCAGATGTACCGATTGTTTCCGGTATAGTTCAATCTGAAGAAAAACCTGAAGAAAAAGACGCTCCGCCTAATATTGACGAGTTTGTTTTGAAAGAAAAAAGCACAACGCTTATCAAAGAAATCGGTGATATTGTAACAGCAAATAAAAACGGCAAGAAGTATTTTTCGGATGACGAGCTTAATGAAGCGAGAGGCCTTGTCAGAAGCTTCAAACTGAGTGAAGACGGTATAAAGGACCTCCAGACGCTTAAAGAGTTTCTGGGTGATGAGTTGAACAAGCGGTGCAGGAAAGCCGCATAAACAAACGGAGGTTTTATGAACAATTTAAACAGTATTCTTATTGAAGGAACATTGACAAGGGATGCGGTAAATAAAAATACCGCGAAAGGAACATCGATTTGTAACTTTGCTATAGCGTGCAACCGTTTTTATAAACAGGCTGAAAATCTTGAAAAAGAAGTTTCGTTTTTCGATGTTGAAGCGTGGTCGAAGCTCGCGGATGCCTGCATTATTCATGGGAAGAAAGGAAGGGGTGTGCGAGTTGTCGGGCGTTTGAAACAAGAACGCTGGAACGGCGCTGACGGAAAATCCCACAGTAAAATTGTAATAGTAGCAGAACATGTAGAGTTCCGCCCCGATTTCAAAAAAGCAAAAGAAGAGCAGAAACAAAAAAAACCGGAATTAGAAGTTACTTTCTAATTCTAAAATTTATTGTAGAAGGCTGTCCATTACGGGCAGTCTTTTATTTTATTATGGAGGAAAAATGATACCACAAACAAAAACCATAGGTGAGAAAATTGTATCAGTACTAAAACAGCCACTCTTTACTATTCCGTTTTCAATTCCGGTACATGAAAAGAAAATAGAAAAAAAGGCAGTAAAGAAAGCTGTAGAACCCAAAAAGCCGATAAAGCGCAATCAAAACCGCTATTTGCCTTCCAATCGTCAAAACAGACAAATACCGGTTCGTAATTCATCACAGAGAACAAATGCTAATACACAAATAATTACATTATCCCGCAATAAAGATGAATATGAAAAAATCCTGTTTATTCTGAGAGCTTGTGATGACAGCAGAAGCCTGTCGTTTACCAATGTCATGCATGTTGAAAGAACAAAAAACGGAAGCCGCTTAATCGCAACCGACGGTAAACGTATGCATGTTGCGGAAATCAAAATTAAGATTAAACCCGGTGAATACAAGCCTGTAATCACAAAAGACGCGATAAAACTGGGCGAGCCTGTAAAAAATATTAAGTACCCGAATTGGGAACAGGTTGTTCCGAAAGATGTGGTCAGGCGCGGATGCATCAATTTTGAAAACACCGCTGACGGAGAAACCAATCGTGCGCTCAATTCGTTTACAAAAATGTCCGGAGAGAAGGTAAACCCAAAATATCTTTCGGATTTAACAAAAAAATCTTGGGTTATTTACAGCCAGAAGCAAAGAATGAAAGCGCTGCTGTTGAAGGAGTACTGTCCCGCTTCGCAGTTCGGCGCAAAGCATGAAACCTATGCGGTTATAATGCCGCTTTCGGCTTAACAAATCGTCAATCCGTTTTCGTATGAGAGCGGTTATTTTATAATTAGGAGTGTGTTTATGTTATTTTTAATTCCCGCCGCGGCGGCATTTACGGTAACAGTCGGAGAAGCAATCGGCATCGGGGCTACGGTTTTCGGTATCGGTGCAGGCATAAAAGGAGCCATTGATTACAAGAAAGCAAAAAAATTAAAAGCCGAAGCCGATGAGGATTATCAGGAAATGGCATACCGTATCAAACGCCGCGCCGCAAAGCTAAAAAAAAGCTCAAGGCGTTTGGCAGCCTAAAACTGGAGGCGTATACCGTTGTTATTCGAAATGCGGTTAAGAAATTATCGAAATATAAAACCATTGATTTATCCGCTTATAATTCAATCACCGTTGAAAGCGTAAACTTTATAAGCGCCGGATTGGATAACATGGAAAAAACCTGCATTCAGGCAAGCGATATTCTTAACTGTATTTCCGTCGGTGTCAGCACGGCTCTAAATGACCGCATCCCCTACAAAAATACCCCCGTATTAATAGAAACAATCGGAGCGTTCGGTATCGGAAAAACAACCAGCCAACTGCCCGCAATTCCTTACGCGGGAATAACAATGGCCGGTATTAGCTGGGGGATAAGCGGCAGTCTTGCCAAATCAAAAGCGGAGGAAGATGCTGTTGAAACAAAGATTGAAACTGAAAGAATGCTAAGTGTTCTCGACGGAATAAAGGCAATAGAAAGCCGTGTTACGGAAGGTGAAGCTCTGTTATTTGCATTATCGGACAAACTAAAAAAGTCGCTTAATAAATTGCAGGCTTTTTCAACAGAAGAAAAAGAGTTGTCGGAGAAAGCGGTAAAAGAGCTTAACACTTCCGTTCAATTAATAAAATCAATAAAACATGTTATTGAAACCGATATATGTAACGCAAACGGATTTCTTACAAAAAAATCAGGCGTTATCTTTCGAAAAATACAAAAGGAGATAAAAGATGTATGAAGATGAAGACGATTATGATGTGATCCCTTATGAGGATGAAGAATATTATGAAAAAACACGGGAAATTGAAAATCAAAATCGAAACCGGCGTATGTTAGGCGAAACCATCAGCGGTGTTTTAAATGCTGTTACCGAATACGCTAAAACCTTAGAACGCGAAAAAACAAACCGCGCTAATGTCGAGCGGAAACGGAATACGGCGATAACCGTTATCAGGTCTGAGCGTCAGGTTATGATTGAATTCTTAAAACAGCGTTTCGGTGAACGCGGTTCATTGTATGAGCAATATTTCAAATTGATTGACAGCGCTTTACAGATTGATAATTCTGAAATCCTGCGTATCGCCTTGGAAAGTATACAGAACATCTATCAGGATAGCCCGTGCGCCGGAATTGACGAGTTTAAACAACAGTTTGACTCTATGAGCGAGGTCATTCGGATATGAAGGTAACTTATCATATAAAGAAACCGAAATGGAATGAGAAAATAGCATTGTTCTGTAAAAAATGCGGAAAAAGGTTTTGGGGAGTTAAAATACTACTCTTTCCGAGATGTCCACATTGCAGATGTCGTAGGGCGGTTATTGAAGACCCGATGATAGGTTATTAACTATTTTTGTAAAAGTTGGCAAATTGAGTATCTGGAACAAAACATCATTGAAATTGCCTATTCTAAATTGAGTTTAAATATTTTATGGAGGTTAATATGAATAGTTTTTATCCGCCGGATCGTTCTCCTAAGTTATCGCTTTTATACAAGTGCCGGAATTGCGGTAAAAAAATTAATCTTTTATCAGGAATTATATCAAAAAAATGTCCTCGCTGCGGTCAGAAAACTTTAAAAGTATCTGCCGGGATGAGTGAATACAAACCAAATCCGCTTGATGATTTAATTCGCTGGTAGGTTTTATTCCAGAGTAAGTAATTAACTTGCTCTGGATTTTTTTTAGATTTGATTTTTAATAAGAGCTAGAGGAACAAGACAATTTATAAGAATGACACACGGTGATAAAACAAGTCAAACATTAGATTTAAAACCTGTTGTAGAAAATGAACTATTAACTGAAAATAAATGGAGATGGTTTTATCATCAAATGAAAGAAGTTACTTATTTACATGGAAATATATATGTAGCAGGTATTGATCCAAGTAATATTGGATTTATTGAAATAGCAAATATTTATATTGGAAATGGAGATAATATTATTAAAATACCAGATGGTCTTGTTACAAAATCTGTAAGAGAAGGAAATTCTTATCCGTTCCAAGACAATGATGACATATTTGATAAAGATAAAAACCCAATCGGAAATATATATTATCCTGATAGCAGACTACCAATTATAGCATTGGATTTTGATTCTGATTATCTTGAAAACAATAAATACATTCAACAATTAGCGACAAGAACTTCATTTATAAGAAAACAAATTGGTATTTATTCTATAGATGGAGTAAATATGTTACCGATAACACCAAATATAGATTCATCAAGATTTGTTGTTGTAAGCTTTATTAATAAAGATGGAGACATTGTTGAACTTATTAAAGATAGAAAATCTAATTCAAGAGTTGTAATACAAAAAGAAGTAAAAGAATTAATAACAGAAGACGGAGATCTTCTCATTGATGAAGGTGAACGTAGCTTTATTGTCTAAAAAAATAACATATATTGTATATTAAAAATAAACTAACAAGGAGATTCTTATGAAAAAAGAAGAAACATTTTTAGATCCTAATTTTGGAATAGAAGATATTACATATCCTTATGGAAAACAAGAAAAAAATGAATTTAATTTTTTAAATAATAACGAAGAAGATAAAAAAAATATAATTAACAAAAATAAAAAAGAATCATTTTTTATCCCTAATTTTGGAATAGAAGATATTACATATCCCTATGGAAAACAAGAAGAAAGCGAACTTATTTCTATTAATTCTACTAATGAAGGAAAAACATGATTAATAACGAAAATCAAAGACAAATAAAAATAAGTGAATTATCTCCTATATTCGCTAATGCAGGAGCAAATGGTGGTATAAGTAGTAGTCAAACAATAGAATTTACAGACGATATACCTTTATCTAAAGGAGAAAATACAAGAAGAACAACGTTTGGAGACTTAGCAACTTTAGTTTCTAAGTCTCAAGATATTAAAGATGTAGTTCCACAATATTTAGAAGAACACAATAAAAAAGAAAGTAAGAAAAATGATCCAATAACAAGTAAAACAAAAGTATTTGATACTTTAGAAGCACTTGAAAGGTGGCTTGGTTATCCGTCTAATGTTAATTCTTTAAATATTGGTGATAGACTTATAGTCCGAGATAATGATATTCCAAATTTTTATTGGGGATATAATAACAATTCAGAATTAGAAAAAATACCTGAAGATAAATACATACGTTATTTTACTAATAATGAAAAGGTAATTCCTTTATCAAGTTTACAAGATGGAAAATTAAAAGATGCAATTAAAGTTGGATCAGGAAATGTTTCAGGAACAATAAATGCTGCTAATTTACCTTTAGTTGGTTCTGCTGCTTCTGGTATTGTACCTAATCCCGGTTCAACAAACGCTAATATGGTTTTACAAAAAGGTTCAGCTAATTCTTCTCCTTCATTTTCACAAATAACAAACGCTCACATAACAAATAATACAGGAACTACAGGAATACATCTTAATAAACTTTCCAATTTAACCGGAACACAATCTACAACAGGAATATCATCAGGTGTTGTTATAGCATCAGGAAGTATAATTCAATTAACAGGAAGTTTACCATTAACATTATTAGCAATAGGTACATTAGGAAGTCAAGTTACAGTAACAGGTTCAAATATTTCAGGTAGTGTAATAACAAATGCTCATATAGCAAATAATACAGGAACCACAGGAATACATCCGAATAAAATCGCTAACTTATTAGCAACAGGAACTACAGGAACAACATCTGGTGTTTTAATTAGTTCTGGAAGTATAGTACAACTAACTGGTAGTTTACCTTTAGCTTTATTAGCATCTGGAACATTAGGAAGTCAAGTAACAGCAACAGGAGCAAACATTTCAGGTAGTGTCATAACAAACGCTCATATAGCAAATAATACAGGAACTACAGGAATACATCTTAATAAACTTTCCAATTTAAACGGAACACAATCTACAACAGGAATATCATCAGGTGTTGTTATAGCATCAGGAAGTATAATTCAATTAACAGGAAGTTTACCATTAACATTATTAGGAAATGGGTCTTTAAGTACAGGAGTATACTTACCAGGATTTAATATGCAAGTTGCAACTGTTTCCGGTGCTGGAGCTTTATCAGCCGGTTTTCAAACAATCGGTGGTGTTAAACAATTTGATCAACATCCTATATTTCCTACTGAGTTTCTTACAAGACCTGTTAATTTTGTAATTGGTAATGCTGCTGAAGGACATGTTGTTGGTAAAGATTGTGATATTTTACTTGACGGATTAGATGATGCTGACAAAATAAATTATGCAATATATATGTGTTCTTGGCGTGGTGGTGGAAAAATAATAATTCGTGAAGGTGTTTATAACATAAAACGAACAATATATTTATGGAGCGACGATACTACTATTGAAGGAATGGGTGGTGAATCTACTATTTTATGTGGATGTGATAATTTAGAAAGTATTATAGAAATAAACGGTGATAATTCTAAAGTCTCAAATTTAAAACTTGAAAATAAAAATCAATATAATGTTGATAAAGGTATTTGTATCAAAAGAGGCAGTAATAATACTGTTTCAGAGGTTATTTGTTCTAATAGTAGCAGAGGTTTTAATTACGGTATTTATATTGACGGCGTTGCTAGTTATGGCAGAAGCAGTAACAATAATAAAATAATTAATAATATTTGTTCTAATAAAAATCATAATCAAGATAACGGTTATGGTATTTATGTAAATAATAGTAATGAAAACTCTATCATAGGAAATACTTGTTCAAATAATAATAATGACAATAATGAATATGGTTTTTGTTATGGTGTTTATATAGAAGGTGGTAATTATAATTTAATATCTGAGAATATAATAAATAATTCCAGCAAAGGTGATAATACCGGTATTTATGTCAACGGCAGCAACAATACAGTTTCAAATAATACTTGTTCAAATAACAGCAGTGGCAGTAGCAATAACATTTATGGTATTACTATCGACGGTAGTAACAATACTGCAACAGGAAATACTTGTTCAAATACCAGCGGTGGCGGTAACAGTTACGGTATTTATGTTAGTGCCAACAGTAGCAACATAACAGGTAATATTTGTTCAAATAAATGTATCGCCGGTGGTAGTAGTTATGGTATTTTTATCATTGGTGCAAACAGTAGCAACATAACAGGTAATATTTGTTCTAATAGTAGCAATAGTAGCAATTATGGTATTTATCTTAGTGGTGGCAGTAACAACACTATTACAGGAAATACTTGTTCTAACAGCAGTAGCAGTACAAATTATGGTATTTATCTCGTTAGTAGCAGTAACAACACTATTACAGGAAATACTTGTTCTAATACCAGCAGTGGCAGTGGCAATTATGGTATTTATGTTAGTGCCAACAGTAGCAACATAACAGGAAATACTTGTTCTAATACCAGCGGTAGCAGTTCAAACATCAGTTATGGTATTTATGTCAACTGTAGCAATAGTATTATAAATAGTAATATAATTGCTAACAAAAGAGCAACGGCATCAACACAAACAACATCAAATACATTTGCTATTTATTTTTCAACAACTTGTAATTATTGTTCTGTAATTGGAAATAATTTAGCAGGTGTAACAAGGCCAAATGGTAGTACAGCTAATGCTGGCGCTGCTTATACGCAAAATGGAACAAGTAGTGCCACTATGCCAGGACAAAATGCAACAATTGCTGCTGGAAATGCAACTGTAGGTGGAGCGACTAATATTTATGGATTAAATATTGTATAATTTTTTTGTTTCAAACCCACAGTCTTAAATGGCTGTGGGTTTTATTTGTTAAAATATTTATAACTATTATTTATATCAAATAAAATATTTTTTGGAGGTTGAATTATGATAAGTACTAAAGATAAACCGGTTTATGTTTTTATAAAACTTGATGAAGACGGTATAACTATTGAAATGACAAATAATTTAGATGATTTTAGGAAATTTAATCATTATGGATTTATTCCTCATGAAGAACATTTAATAGAATTAAAAGAGAAAGGAATTACTATGTGGAGAGGTAATGATACATGGTATAGCATTTTACAACATAACTCTTGGTGTTATATGAATTTAGAATTAGATATAAAAATAAAAAGTTTTTATGATATACATTCTGAAAATTCTTTTTCTGATAGACAAGACGATTGTGGAGAAGGTGCAATTAATCGTCTTCATCAGGTACAGTAAAATCATTCAACATTTCATTCTTTTCAGTTTTTATTTTTTCAAAATTAACACTAACATTAGGATATATTCTATACATATAGGATACCTTTTTCTGATTATGGTTCTTGCATTAGGATACAATAGCATAATCAGGAATTGCTTTTCAAAATAGGTAAATGGTGACACATTAATAAATCCTATTTTGACCAGGTTTGCTTTGACCTCCTATCTAACGCGAGCCTGGATTTTTGAATATTTAAAGAAGGAAAGATGCAACGCATCTTCGTTAACCTTCTTGATATATAATACTTGGATAATTAATCTTTGTCAAGCAAAAAAATCCTTGAATTAAACAAGTTTACTCACAGTCTTTAATGGCTGTGGGTTTTATTTGTTAAAATAAAATATTAACAACTATTATTTATATCAAATAATTTTAATGGAGGTTTAATATGAAAGATGATACTAATTTATATACAGAAGAAAATAAAATTAGAATGTCTAAAATTGATTTATTTTCAGAGGATGGAGAAAAACATTTTAAATATATTTTTTGGATATGAGGAAATTACGTTGTTTTTTACAAAAGAAGATTTTGATTAATTATACAATATAATGATAGCTATAAGATATTAATTATAGCTTTTTAATTTCTCTTCTACCAATTCAATTAAACGAGTTCTAAAATAACAAGGTTGAAAACGATTTAATATTTCAAGTATGATTTTATCTTTTTCTTTTTGCGAAATAATTCGTATTTGATTTTCTAAATTCTTATTGAAATCATTAAATGTTTTAAAAAACATTTCGTTAAATTCTTTATTCAATTCGTTCTTCATATTGTTCTCCTTTTATAAATATTTCATTTACATTATTAGATTGCCTTTCACAATTATTTACATTATTATCATATTTGATATTAGAAAATAAATTATTTATCTTATCATCATTATTTAAATCTACATTATCAGTTCTGTTATCTTTTTCGTTATCTTCAACCTTTTGATCTTCATATGGATTTATAAGCATAATTTCTCCAAAAAAAATAACAACCACCGGATTATCCCGGTGGTTGTATAATTAATTATATTAATTAATCTACTCTATATATTGGTATATGGTCATATGTCCAATAACCATTTACACCAACAAAACTTGTACCTATAACAAAACCAAGTTCATTTAATCCTTGATTATCAAATACTATACCCAATGTATCTATTTTAATATGCCATGTATTAGTATAATTTCCAACTCTTAACTCCTCTGAATAGTTACCAGGATTAATAATATTACTTGTATTAAGCTCTATTAATAAACTAGTATACCTTATGTCTGCACTACCAGTATTTTTAATTGTTACATTAGTTCCATTTGATGGAATTATAAATCCAGGATTAATAAACTCCGCCTTCTCAAACGTCACCCCATTATCCAAACTATACATAACATCAAAGCTGGCTACCTTAATTAAAGTTTCAATATCTAAATCAATAGAAACATCCAATACCGCGCCGTTTTCATCTCTTGTTTTTCCGGTAATTCTTAAAGTTGTACCTGCGAAATCAGCTTTTTGAATATGCTGCTGTGCAATCAATCCTATGATGTCTCCATGATTGATATTTACTTTAATAACAGACTCAACTACAGTATTTCCGCTGGTTTCAAGAACAGTTATAGCAGAAGGATTAGCGGTTATTTCATTACCTGTTATTGGTTCAAAAATAGAACCATCTTTATTTAATTTCCCTGGAACAATTGTAATCCCTGTAATTGGAAAGTCGCCTACATTTCTTAATATAAAGAAAATACTTTCTGAATTGGTAATTGTGTAGGTTCCCAATGATACACCCCTCGCCGCATTATCTCCCATTGTGTCGCTTAATTTTGTAATTGCAAACTTTCCGGGTCTTTTCTTTGAATTATTTGTGATATTAGAATTATCACAACCTGTTATTGACAATATTGCAATAATTGTCAAAATGATGAATTTTCTCATAATTTTCTCCTTAATTTTAAAATTATAATTGTTTGTTAATTATGTCAAGCTATTAGTTGTATATAATATAAGGTTAATAACGAATTATATTACTTTACCTTATTATAGACATTTTATAAATACAAAAGGTCGCTTTTATTGCGACCTTTTGAAAATAGTTAAAACAACAGGTTCACCGATGTGAGAGTGAACCTGTTTAATTCATTAATCGTTTAAAAGTTTGTTTGAATTTTTAATACATTTTTTGCGGTAAAGTTATTATATAACCCCCAAATACATTTATACATTTAAAGTTTATTAAGTGCGCTAATACATTAGCATTTTTCAAGTTATTTTTACCAGTAAAATACACTAATTTTTTGAAAGCTAATTATCTTCTTAAATACATTTATTACACATCGTTTTTAATGGTTTTTATTCATATATTTATTTCACCTTAATATATAATATACAAACAAAAATATGGTTAAGTACAAATCCCTGCTTTTCGGGCAGGGATTTTTCATTCGCCCCCATTACATTGCTGATTTTGTTTAAAGTTGCAGTAGAAATTATTTCATTGTTTATAAATTAATAAATTTTTGTGTTGCATTACCATCATCAGTACTAGAAAACCACCAAATAATAACTTTATTTTCCGAACTCTCTCCTTCGGATCTTTCGATAGTATGATTATAATTTTTATTGAATAATTCAGTTTGTGAATTAAAATATTTGCCGTTAATATTTTCTTTAATAAAATTAAATTGAAAATATTCGTTTTCAATATTGTTGGAATAAAAATTGTTTCCAATGGTGTTTGAATTGAAATATTTACCAATATTATTCGAGTAGAAATTGTCTTTAATAACGTTAGAGTAGAAAAAATCTCCAATAGTGTTTGAGTTAAAATTGCTTCCAATGGTGTTAGAGTTGATATATTTTCCGATAAATATAGAATTATTTAAAAAATATTTATTATCATATTTATAACTTTTAAATTTATTTTCATAAACATTATTTTCATCTACTGTATTAACAGATGTTCCATTATCAAAAGTATAAAAATCTATAAATCCACTTGAAGTTTGATTTATATTTAAAGAATAATTACTATTTTCTATTTTAATTTGTTGATCTAATCTGCTAATAAAATATTTATCTGTATTATTTATACTGCATAATTTCATCCACCATTCCATATTATTATCAGGAACATTATTTAAATTATCAGATTTAATCGAAATAAAATATAAATCATTATATTTAACTATAGTTCCGAGATCATAAGTACTTGAGGAAGACCAATCATCATAACTATCTTCATTTAAAGACCATCTTCTAAATTTAATTGCTCTCACATCATATGGTATATCATTATTATTTTTAGTTATCCTTCTGTATATTTGACCCTTATCATAAGGATTAGACCAAGAATATTTTTGATTATCAATTTCAAAATCATACCATATTTCATCATCTGGATAAATTGTAGAAATCGCTTTATTATATAATTTATTATTAGAAATAGCTCTAACTAATAAAGGCTCTATTTCTCCTTCCATACTTTCATTTGTAACAGATTGATTATATATTGTTTTAAAATCGTTTATTAAATATGTTTTCCCTGTCATTAAATGATTATCACTAATTAATTTACATAATTGTTCATGTGTTACAGATTCAAAATTATTAATATTTTTCGATAAATTTTTGCTAGATATTCTTCTTCCATTTCCGTTTTCTGAAAACATAAACCAATTTGAATCTTTTAATTCTACAGATTCATCCATATCGTCTATTAAAGATATTTCATTAGCCATAGTTAAAACTCCTTATATATTTCAGGGATTATTCATTAAAAAAATAGATTATAACGATAGAATTGGCGGACATAACGATCCACAAAATGAACAAGTTTACAAATAGCAGAAAGATGTTGTTGTCTTAAAAATGGGTTAAATTTTATCAACGAAAGATTTACAAACGCAGTTGATGAAAAACCAGATGATTCTGATGATATATATGATAAAATTATTACTCTAAACAGAATTAAAAATAAAATAGAATTTATTGTAAGAGTTAAATCTAGAGGTTTAATCAATACCATCCGGATATTATGTGTGTATTTATACTACTCCTTTAATAATGCCATCTGGGATCCCTCTCTGTTATCAAACTTCCGCATTTAGGACATTTAACAAAAGGACTTCTGAAAATATCAAAAAAGTTTCGGTTTCCCTTGTGGTTAAAGTTATACCCGCAGCTGCGGCAGACATGAGGTCCGCATTCACCGGTTTTGGGCGGTATAAACTCGCTTGTATAGTTTAACATACCGCCTGAAATCTTTTCATAATCCATTGATTACTGTTCCTACTCTTGTCCGGTGTTTTGCTTCAATTTAACAATTTACTAGTTAAGCGCTCTTTCGGTCATTTCCAAAACTTTAGCCGTTGCGTTGTTAATTGCAATTTCCGTTTTGTTGCAGAAGTTTACAATTGAGTCTACCGCATCTCGTATTACTTTGAGTTTTGGATCGCTATCCCACTCAGGATCCAAACGATCTGCTTCCCAGCATGATGCTTCGCCGTCTTCTCCGGCAAGAGCTGTTTCCGCTTCGCCAAGTTTTTCAGTAAACCCTTCAAGGGCATCCGCTATGCCGTAGCCGCATTCGCATATCCCTTCCAATACGCTGGACACCGTTTCGCCTAAAAACCCGTCTGCTGAACTCAATTCTTCTAACGCTTCAAAAAGCCTCATATCAAACCTCCAAATAAAATATTGATACTCTACTTTTACTGCGTTTAAAAGAATAAATGGTATCCCTTTAGGCGACTTCTTTTTTCCGCTATTCCCTGCATAAAACTTTTTGATCTACAGAAACCAAGCAGGCATTAACATCATGAAGATCGTATAAGTTATTATTTATACAATATATGACAGTTAAATCTGTTATCGAATTGCTGCTTAACATATATCCCGCGCTTTCCAGCAGTTCGTCCATTTCTTCGCGGTTTAATTTTAGAGCCAATCCAAACGCGATAACTGTATTCTTTGAAGGATGGTAGTTCCGCTCGCCCATAATTTTTGAGTACAACTGTTTTTTTATCCATGCCCCGTTGTAAAGCTGAGCCGCCGTCATCTCCTTTCCTTTCCGCATTCTGTCCAGCATTATAGAAAACGTTTCTTTTTTTCGTTCAGTGTGCATAAACTTAGCAAGGTTATTTGCAATAGCTTCAAATGATGAGCCGGAAGACTTTTGCATATTCTGAAAAAGATCACCAAACGGCTTTCCTTTGTTAAGAGATATTGAACCGGAGGCTCTCCTGCGGCGGTTTTCTAGCGGTAAAACCGCCTGCCCTTCCTCTTCTGACGCTCCGGCAAGCTGGTAATTCTTTTTGATAAATGCTTTTAATTTCTTTATTATTTTTTCGTCTATCATAACTACCTTATATCATATTTATAAACATCAATTGTCTCTTAAAAGGCGACCTTTTAAAAATCGAAAATCGTTTATAACGAATATTAAATAATACTATTGATTATTTGTTTTATTGTCTATCTTTAGCCCATTATTATTTAATAATCGTTATTAGTTGGGGCTTAAACGGAGATAACAATATGAAAGAGCAGGAATTGCGGGAACTAATGAGTATCAATATCAAGCGGTTCCGCAGCCGCAGAGGGTGGTCTCAGGCAAAACTCGCGGAAAAACTGAATATTTCTACTAATTTTTTGTCCGACATAGAAACAACAAAAGGCTGGGTGTCGCCCTTAACATTGGTAAAACTTGCCAATGCCCTCAATATTGAAGTATACGAATTGTTTAAACCGGAAAATGCTATATCAGATACTGTGACAGATGTTGTTAATAAATTAGCGCAGGACTTAACCGTTGTGCTTACTGAGTCTGTTGAATATGCCCGTAAGCAATACACCGATGAAGGAAAACCAAAAGCGAAGTCACGCCGTATACCTAAAAAGAAATAATTATATTAACTTTAATTATTTGAAGTTGATATAAGATGTTTTGAAACAACAGCTGCGCTTAATAGTGTAACAGCGCATATTGTTTTTTCTGCCTGCAAAGATTTATTAATACCGGTTTTACACCATATAGCAAAATGCTCGCAGTTATTGAAAATTAGATTATAGCTGCATTCTCCCTTTCGTGAACGTGCGCGGCGGACTGTTTCTTCTCTCGAAAACTGTCTTAATTTATCTGTATTTCCCTCGAACTGTAAAACCTTGTATTCACTACCGAGAACAAATTGATTTAAACTTGTTTCTCTGACTTTAACATTTGCGCCAAAATCACAGCTATCAGACGTGTAATGAATAACTTTACCATTCCCGGCATAGATACCGTAATGGTTGTATAAGATACGGTTGGCAACAATAATATCGCCAGCCAGTAATTTTTTTGTTTTTATTAGTACGCTTTTCATAGCTTTAATTTATAACAGAGTAAACAAAAAAAAGTCGCTTTTAAGGAGACTATAAAATACAGATGTAATAGATAAAAAGTCAAAAATGCGAAAATCCAATGCAGATAAACAGAAACGATACAGAGAAAGCATGAAAGCGTAAGGCTGCCGCGCACGGCTGGTTTGGGATAAACCTTTAAATGCTGGTTGGACAAGGACGGCGTCTCCAGTCATTAGGGAAAGTTCAATCAATGTCGCCAATAGCAACCCTGATATTGGCGAGGTTCTGGAATATCTATGCGGAGTGTTCATAACTAATTGCGAAAAGAAAAAAATCTCTAAAGCAACATGGGAACCTGTTTATAAGGATTTGCTGCTTTATTGAAACCGTTTGGGGTTTGTAAGGGTTACATAGTAACCTATGAAAAGGATATTAACATCTTGACTTTATAAGTATTTACTTATATAATTATAAGTGATGGCTTATAAAGAACAAAAAACTACCAAAATAGAAAGAATATCCAAAAGACCAAAAAATAGTTTTGGTCTTTATTGTAAAGGTTTACGCAAGATTTTAGGAATAAATATAACGCAGGCAGCAGATTTAATCGGTGTTTCTCAACCATACCTCACTCAGTTGGAAAACGGAACAGTACCTCTGACCTCTGTTGCTCTTTATAAATGTATGAAAGGATATTTAGGGTTCAAAAATCTTACCATCGAAGCAAAATTAGAAATAGTATATGAGATGCTTCAAAATGTGGAAACAATAGAAATTGAATTATCACAAGTAACAATAATTCATAGAGAAAATCTTTTTCGCTTAATTGCGGAATTATTGCTGAATGAAGAATATCCACCTGAAACTATGGGGTGCATTTCATGGAACAGAGTAAGCGGATGTATTAACAGTTTGAAAGAACCGCCTCCAAAACAAGAAGATTGGGTTAGTAATGTAATAATACAAACTAAAAAATATTAATATAGTTCAATTTTCCTTTTTCCATGAAACTCTAATTTCTTTTATTACTAAAATATTTTTAATATCCTAACTTTTAAGATAAAATAGTTAGGATATTTCAGTTTTTTTTATGTAAAAAAAATAAAATGCATCTCTTCACAATTATAACATGATTTTTCAGAGGGAAGGAAGTCAAAATCATAAAAAATGGTGACCCCTTAATATATATTTATTTTTTTTATTTTTATTGTTATATAATATGTTATTCAGTTTTCATTATCATTTTCAACAGTTTTAAAAGTAGGCATATAACCACTATCCTTCAAAAAAATAAAGCCATCTTCATCTTTTAATAGAACTTTATCATCATTAATCAAATCATACGGAGTAATAGAATGATTTTTCATTAAATCCGGTAAATTATCAAATCCTGCAAAATATGTATTTGGAGGATTAGATAATAGTTTATCTGCTTTCCTATCCTCTTTTTTTAAAAGTGATAATAATTTTGAATATTTAATACATTCATCAAGTTTTTTACCTTTTACTCTTGTTTTATTATAATTTTCTAATTCATTACTTCTACTAATCGCCTCATCATGCGCAATGGTATATATCTTAGAAAAGTTGGGATAGTCAGAACAATTCACTTTTATTAATCCTAAAAAATAGTCCCTGTATAATTTTGCTAAATATAGAGTAAATCGTTTAATGACCTGAGTAACATTGCCTTCTAAATTGTTTAAAGTCAGATATTGAGTATTTTGATGCCGCTTTAAAACAAACTCCAATCTCATCTTATAAGGATTTTTTTGAATAAAATCATGTGTATATTCATTTCCTTTCTTTGGAAGCCATATTTCTCTGTCATATAATTTTAATACTGATTTTCTGTTTCCCTTATAATCGCAAGAATAATAAGTTGTTTTTTCTTTTATTAAACATTTGGGTCTGTCTTTAAGTTTTATTTTTTTTAAATTAATAAACTCATCAGTAGATGTTTCAATAATTTTAGCGTAAGGTGAAACCATTATATTTTCTCTTTTAAAATCAAAACAGAACTCAATAGTACTTATACCGGAAATAAAGAGAGATAAATTATCAAGAATAAGATTTTGTGATATTTCTGTAAACATAGTATTCTTTAATGTGTTTGGAATACATAACACTTTCTTTATAAACAATTGATGAATAGCGGCTGCGATTATTTCTTTGAGTGGAAGCTCAGGATGGATATATTCACCGGATATGTGTAAATACCAATGTCTCTTAAAATATATTTCAGCATTAAATTGAAAAACAGATTGGGTGTTATATATTGATATCTTCTTTCTTGGGTCTAACGTTTTTTCAAAATGGAGAAAAGGAATTATATACGGCTGGAACTTCAAGGCAATACTATCTATTCCCTCAATTATTTGTTTGCCATCATGTAACAACATAAAATCTCCTTACTATTTCATATCCTGTCAAAATACCCCTTCAATTTCAAAGGCGCATCCTCATTTTTAGCCGTCTGTTTATATTCCCTAATCGCATAATCAATAAAAGCATCCTGCAAAGACTGACCCTGCAAAGTTTTTTCTACAATAAAATCATTTTTCTTTTTTGACTTATCCTTATCTTTCTCTACAAGTTTCTTCAATTCCTCATCATTAAAAAAAACATACCTATCCAGCATATCAAATACAGGCTGAGCATATTCCTCAACAAATAAATTATTGTCCAAGGAATTAACTTGTATATATGTAGTCTTCGCATCACTGCCTAACTTGTGGCCCATGTAGTATTCCGCTAAATCATTCTTTAAACCTAACATGGTTCTGAATGTTTTTCTGAAAGAATAAAATGAGATGCCTTTGCCGGTATTTTTTAAATCCTTTAATTCTTCATGCAGAGATTTTATATCTTCTATTACTTTTATCAATTCCTTTTCATTGGAAAAGAAAGCTGTAAAATCTTTCTTGTGTTTTATCATTTTAAGGAAAATAAGGACAACTTTATCAAATGTCTTGGGGTGCAGAAAACCGTCAATCTTGCCTGTGTCTTTATCAACGACATCTTTACCGAAAAGAAAGTCTGTATCATTTATCGCTCCATAAAGCTCTTCTTTTCGTTGTATATAAAGTTTAACCGCTTCAATGGTATAGGTATGCAGAGGGATTTTCCGATATTTACTTTCACTGGTCTTATTGAAATATTCAGTTTTTTTATTCCATATCCGTAATAAAAATGTTTCCTTTTCTTTTACACCAAAAAAATCTACTCTCCTAATTCTGCTTACTTCGCTGTTTCTCATTCCGGTATTCAAGGCTAAAATACTGATAGTAAAAGGAAGCATATAGTTGTTAAATATTACTTTTCGATCTTTTAGGCTCAGTTTATTTTTGTTAATTGACTTGGTTTTAAAATTAAAATAATCAATTAGTTTTAAAGGATCGAAAAAGTCCTTGTGCGGGTAAACACCTTTCAACTTTTCTATCGGAAGTACTTCGGCGTCTTCTTTTTCCTGTTTACCGGTTATTTTAATTGATGACGTTCCCTTTGTATAAGGTAACTTATCCAGCAGCCCATTTCTAGCATGATGTTCCAATATACGAGTAAAATAAATTAGCCGATTATTTATGGTTTTATCTTTTACCCCTTTTGCTTGAAGATATATTTTAAATCCATTGTATATAGGGACCGTTATATCCTGTATATGGTTTACCTTCTTTTCCTGCAAATATGGAATTAAATCGTTTTCAATAAATGACCGCGCTTCCTTTCTTGATTTGTAAGTTACTTCGCGTTTATTTGCTGATGTATCATCTTGAAGATACTTAGAGCCATCTTCGTAATAACGAATGAGCATTTTATAAAATGCTTTTCCTCTTTCAGGTTTGATTTTATTAGCCGCATAATTTTTTAATACTTCTAAGCGATTTTCAAATCCTAATTTAACCGCTTCATTTATTTCAGATGTTTTTGTTGTGTATGTCGCTTTCCCCTGCGATATTCGACTGCCGGTAAGATCTAATTTATAACGTACTTTGTAAGAGAAACCATCAGAATATTTTTCGCTGCCACGCTTAACGATAGTAAGGTCGAAATATTTTTTATATTTTCCTGTTAAAGGGTCAAGTTCTTCTTGTGTATAAACCATACCTATTAAATCCTCTAATGAAGCTCCGTGCTTCAATAAAAGCTGAGAAAACTCTCGCAAGAATATTGTGCCTATCATCTGCCGACCTCACTGACAATATTGTCTTTAATGGTTCATTGGCAAAAAAAAATAAACACAAAGAAATTACTAACAAGGTCTAAATTAGGTACAAACCAGTCTCATTGAGACATTTTGATATACCATCTACATGATACAACAATATAGAAGAAACATAAACAGTTTCTTCACTCTCAAACGATTATCTTATACCTTGTTTTTAGACCTTTTTTTGACTTTGGTTTTGCTAATTCCTTATGTAGCAAGGAATTAGCTCACACAAAACGAAGCGGGAAACGGGAGTCGGACCCGCGACATCGACCTTGGCAAGGTCGCGCTCTACCACTGAGCTATTCCCGCGCTTTAAATAACATTACTTAAAAAAAGAAAAAATGTCAAGCCTTAAAAAAGCGGTAATTAAAAAAAAGAGAAAATGTTAATATCGGTAATCCAATGTAAAACCTAGGCTCCAGGGAGCCCACCCTCTTTTGCCGTTAATTGTATCGGAAAACTTCCATGCGCCCCAAAGATGCGGCTCCAGAAAAACAGGAAGCGACTTCATTGGAATAAAAGATGTTACCAGTTTAAAATTCAGAATAAGCGATGATGCAACGCGAATATTTTCAATTTGAAATCCTACATCATCTTTAAAGCCTGCGCCAATTTCAGTGCTGTCATAAATCACATTTCGCAAAGAAAGCGTGCTGAGAAAACGATTGAAGTAGGCATGAGACAAATGATTTTGAATTTCCAGAGAAAATAACCCGACTGAAGCTTCAACGCCGGAAAGCCATGAAAAATTTCTATTGTAAGACGGGTATTCGTTTGACGCGTAATTACTAAAAGAAGGAAGTCCGTAAACTAAAGACGATCCATGAAGGTTCATCCCCGTTAAGTCATACGCCCCGTAAACAGCTAAATGCAAAGGGAAAAATGTTTGCGCGCTTGCTCTGAAAACTCCTTCAATGCGCGGTTTAAAACCTTCCATTTGCGGAGTCCATACGTAACTGCTCCCTCTCAAACTGAAAGAAACGCCGCTGCCGAATATTTCATCCTGCCTGCGCTGAATGTTAGAAAAAATAAGACCGGTATTGATTATTAAACCTCTTTTTGTTTCTTTCCATTCATAAGCTGAATCAGATTCGTCATCACCGGCAATCCGATAATATCCCGCGCCGAAAGAAATGCCGTACCCCCATCGTCCCGGATAATGATTGAAACTGGCGCTTAACGTCACTCTTGTTTCACGATACGGATCAAACACATAATCGTAAATTACTTTATCGGAAAATTCAAGCTGCATGGGAAAACCGGGTACTGTAGTCTGCCATAAAAATGAATCGAGCATCGCCATTTGATATTTAATATCAGCGTAAGCAAACGCGATAATCAAATTTCTGTCTGTCGGATCCGTCATAACAGTTAAAAGCCCGCCGCCGTCCAAACTCATTTTAAAATTATTATCCGCATTAATACCCGCTCTCAGCAATGGAAGAGGCAGCCAGAGTTTAAACGGGTTCATATACGCAATGCCGAAGTAAGGAGATGATTTACGGGGTTCAAGAGTTGAGAGCTGAGAGCCGGAAGTTTGAAGCTGGGAATCTGTACCGGAAAACTGAGAGCCGCTCCCCTGCCTCGAAGCTAATAAAGATGTTCCAACTGCGTCATAAGCGAATCCGTATTTATCACGATCTTGTTTAACCGGATTTATATTGATAACAGTTCCTGAAATAGAATCTAGCTTTTCAGGAAAACGCAAAAAGCCGTCTCCTGAAAAAAACGCTCCGCGGTAATAAACGGTATTTTCCGCCGACACAGGATAAAAAACGCCGCCCGAGAAATCGCGGCTGCTGAAAACCGCCTGCATTTTTTCAAGATCGACAGACGCAAGTTTGTACATTCGATCATCAATGTTATGGCTGAAAAATATTTTCCCTTCCGACACATTCAAGCCGCGCATATAACGCCAGAAAAACAGATCGGACTGTTCATTGCCGTTCGCGGCGCTTTCAATACGGAAAAGCTCTTCTGTATCGCAATTATAAAGCAAGAGCTCTCGCTCTCCTTTAAGCGCAGCGACAAAAATAATTCTCTCGTCATCAATCGCCTGAGGTCCGGAGAAGATCAGTTCTTCATTTCCGCGGAAAAGAATTTCGCTGTTACCGTTAAAGTCTTCGTATACAATATTGTTATTGTGCAGTTCAGAGCGAAGAGCGATAACTCCGTCCCTAAAATATCTTGCTTTGTAAAGCCCTCGTAAAGTTCTTCCTGTCTTCCGCCCCGTATCTGTCTTATGCTCTGTTACAACCGCGCTGTATCTATTCCCTGCCAGCCTGTAACCGGAGACAAGCATTTTTGAATTGTCAGCGGACACATCAATATCATATGAAAAAAACGAATCGGTTTTAAACTCACGTACAGTTTCTTTGTGCGTATCATACACGATAATTTGATCAGAATAGCTGTCAAGGATAAAAATATCTTTGTTGCCAGCGGCAAGAGCGGAAATGAAATTTCTTTTTTTGGAAAAATAATCATTTGCGGGAAAATATTTATTTTCTTCAAGATTATTCAACGCAAGTGAAACGCTGAATTCTTTCCACGCGTCTAAAAAATCAATACTGTATACATTTTTAAAAATATGATAATAATCCGAGCGGTAAACAAAAAATGAAAAATGGAATTTATTACCCAGAGCCCGCCAAAGTT
>Ga0209755_10002399_pt1 | contig 25888 bp, 1 predicted proteins | sample TergutCo191P1_FD_187301 | JGI IMG/M metagenome (GOLD analysis project Ga0209755, IMG submission 187301) | Cornitermes sp. P1 segment gut microbial communities from Petit-Saut dam, French Guiana - Co191P1 (SPAdes) (version 2) | ecosystem: Host-associated > Arthropoda: Insects > Digestive system >...
CAGAACGCTGTTGGCAAGGCGGGTGGCGTTAACGGCGGGGGTACTGACAACCCCAACGGGGTTGGGTATGCCAGGTATCCTGCCGGCCGCGGAAGCCCTGCTGAAGGTCGCTATCTCGGTTCTAACGCTAAGTTCCGGGGGCGAAACGTCCATTATGAAACCGCGCGAAAGCTCGTCGGAATGGCCGGCCAAATCCTCGACCCGCAGTTCCAGGGTATTGATTAGGCCGTCCCGCAGGCCGGGGCCGGTCTGGGTGGACGTGGTGTCGAAGCCAAAAATCTCCTCTACGCGATCCGGGGATATCCTAAAGTCTACCGTCCTGATCCCGGCAACTTCTGTGTCGGTAACGGTAAAGCCAACATCCTGGACAAGCGGGAGCCGGGCAAGGGTGCCGTAGCTGTTAAGCCGCCACAGCAGGTAGGGGTTGCCGTTATGCAGGCTAAGGTTGGCGTCCGCAATGCTGCCTTCCAGGTAAAAAGCGTCCACGCCGAAACCCTGGCCAGCCACCGGGGAAACCAGCGTAAGCGCGGGCGGACTGGTGTCCCGCATGAAGCTGAACACCTGGGAATAGTTTACGGCGCTTTCGCGATCGTTGTCATCGGTTCCAGGCAGCCAGAGGCGGCTGTTCACGGAATCCTGAACGCGGATCCAGTAGTACACCATGCCATCGACAAGGCTAAAAGGCGGATCCCAGGCAAGCTCATGAAGATTGACGGACAGCACAAGGCTTGTGCCGTCGATCAGTTCCAGATGGGCGTTTGGAACGGTCGCCGTGTGCCAAATGGCCTCATCCCTGGATATCAATATCTGGACGGATCTCGGATCCGGGAACATCCCGGTGCCAAAGCCGTCGTCGTCCGTTACGACGCCAGTTATTACCACGTTGTCACGGTGCACGCCCCCGGAGGGGCTTATGGCGGAGGCAAAATAGGGCCCGTCCTCGGCCTGGAACAGGAATATCGTCTGCATGTAGCTCGTTACACCATGGCGCTCAATGGATTCGTTGCCCACGCCGTCCACGGCAATAACATGCAGGCGGTACTCGCCGTCGGGCAGGTTAAGACCGCGGGTGTCGATATAGGCCACTCCGTCGTCCGGATCGATCCAACCGAACGCGCCACTTGCGCCGTCGAAAGTAAACGAGAAGGAATCGACAGGACCCACGTCCGCGGGCAGCAGCCACCAACGTATGCCATAGACCTCGACATTGTCGATCGCGTCCACCGCAAAGCGCAGAACACTGTTGGCAAGGCGGGTGGCGTTAACGGCGGGGGCGCTGACAACCCCAACGGGGTTGGTTATGCCAGGTATCCTACCGGCCGCGGAAGCCCTGCTGAAGGTCGCTATCTCGGTTCTTATGCTAAGTTCCGGGGGCAGGGTGTCCCTTATGAAACCGCGCGAAAGCTCGGCGTTAAGGCCGGCCAAATCATAGACCCGCAGTTCCAGGGTATTGGCGCCGTCGGTAAGGCCGGATCCAAAAACCCTCGATACACGGTCGGGGGATATGCTAAAGCTAAACGTCTCGATCCCGCCTATGGTTTCCCTGCCAACGGCAATGCCATCCCCCGCGACAAGCGGGAGCCCGGCAAGGGTGCCGTCGCCGTTAAGCCGCCACATCAGAACCGGGTCGGCCCCAAGGTTCGCGTCCGCAATGCTGCCCCTCAGGTAAAAGGCGTCGCGGCCGAAAACCTGGCCGGCGGCCGGATAAGCCAGTTCAAGCACCGGCGGCTCGGTGTCCCGCATGAAGCTGTGCACCTGGGAATAGCTAACGGTGCGCTCGGTGGCGGTAACACGCTGGCCGTACTCGTTTACCGCCAGCTTGTTCGCGGCGGAATCCTGCGCGCGAATCACGAAATGCTTCATGCCCTGGCCAAAGGCAAAATCCGGGTGAGAAGAGAAGAGCCCGTACAGGTCTATCTCCATGACAAGGTTCGTGCCGTCGATAAGGGTAAGCCCGTCATCATTGGTTGGAACCGCGGAGTGCCAGCCGGCGGCGTAAAGCATGTCCCTGTTCGGTCTTGCGCCCGGGGCAAGGTTAAGGTTGTTGTTCGCCGATATCCATATCTCGACGGATCCCGGATCCGGGAACATTCCCGTGCCGAAACCGTCGTCGTCCCGTATGTCGCCGGTCAGGACCAGGTTACCGCCGCGCACGTCGCCGGCGGAGGGACTTATCCCATGGGCAAAGTAGGGCCTGTCCTCGTCCTGGAAAAGGAAAACCGTCTGCGCGTGGAATCCGACCACGCCGTTAACCATCGTGGTGGATTGGTTGCCCGCGCCGTCAACGGCGACAATGTGCAGGCGGTACTCGCCGTCCGGCAGGCCCAGCCCGCGGGTGTCGATCAGGACCTCGCCGCCGGGCGGGGCAACGCGGCCGAAAGCGCCCCTGCTCCAGGGCGTTAAGGCGGTGGGGCCGGGTATGTTTATAATGCCCGTGCCACCGACAGGGATATCGCCCCTTGCCGACGGATAGGCATGGAAGGAACTGACGGTCCCGCCGGTATGCATGTTTAGGACCCCGGTTTCGGTGGCGCCGGTGGTCGCCGGAAGCAGCCACCAGTGGATGCCCCCGACGGTAAGGTTGTCGGACGCGTAAACGGTAAAGCTTATAACGCTGTTCGCAAGACGCAGGGCATTCCTCGCGTCACTGCCAATACGCCCCACGCTGTCGGCGGGGATTCTGTCCGCCGCGGAGTACCTGGAAAAGGTTCTTACGGGGGTTCTAAAGTCCACCTGCGGCGGTGTGGTGTCCCTTACGAAGGCAAGCGAAAGTTCGCTGGGCGCGCCGGTGCGATCCTCGACGCGCAGCTCCAGGGTGTTGGAGCCGTCCAGAAGGCCGGCGGTAAATATGTCGGCGTGGGGTATGCGGAAGTACACCGTCTCGATCCCGTTTCCCGTTCCGCCACCGGTAACAAAGCCCGCGGTAAGCTCGAACCGGGCCAGGGGGCTTCCGTTAAGCCGCCACAGCAGGTAGGGGTTGCCGTTATGCAGGCTAAGGTTGGCGTCCGCAATGCTGCCCTCAAGGTAAAAGTCCTCGGCGCCGACGATTTGGCCTGGCGCGGGGGACGTCAAATTCAGCTCGGGCGGCTCGGCGTCGCGCATAAAGTTGAGAACCGGGTAATACCTATAGGCCTGGTAAGGCGAGAAGTCCCGCGCGCGAACCACGTAGAACTTCATGCCGTCCCTGAACTCGAAGGGCGGATCCCACGCAAGATTCTCCAGGTTAATTTCCAGCACAAGATTCGTGCCGTCGATTAGGGTAAGCCCCTGCTCGGGAACGGCGTGGTGCCAGCCCGCGCTGCCCAGGGCATCGGAGCTGGGTTCCCCGGCAAGGTTGTTTGTCGTCGATATCCATATCTCGACGGATCCCGGATCCGGGAACAGCCCCGTGCCGAAACCGTCGTCGTCCATTATGATCCCGGTTACGACAAGATCCTCGCCACGCACATCGCCGGCGGATGGCCTTATCGCCGAGGCGAAATAGGGCCTGTCCTCGTCCTGGAACAGGAAGATCGTCTGCATGTAGCTCGTTACACCAACGCGGTGAATGGATTGGTTGCCCGCGCCGTCAACGGCGATAACATGCAGACGGTATTCGCCGTCGGGCAGCCTTAGCCCATAGGTGTCAATTATGACCTCGCCGCGGCCGGACGGATCAACGCGGCCGAAAGCGCCCCTCGGCGGGGACATGGCGCTTGGGCCGGGTATAAGAAACACCCTGCCAAGCTCTGCGCTGCTTATCCTATGCGGAACGGCATAGAACGTATCGACTGTTCCGCCACCAGGGCGTGATACCCACCCAGTTCTGTTATCCTGGACGATTCCGTAGCCGATGTCCGCGGGCAGCAGCCACCAGTTGATGCCGGTAACGGCAAAATTGTCGGTGGCGTCGACGGTAAAGCGAATAGCCCTGTTCGCAAGGCGGGTGGCGTTAACGGCGGGGGTGCCGACAACCCCAACGCTACCACCAGGCATCCTGCTGGCCGCGGAAGGCCTGGCAAAGGTCCTTATCCCCATGCCGGGCCGAATGGCCACTTCCGGCGGCTCGTTGTCCATTTGCAGCACCAGGCTGCGGCTTCCAACGTTGCCAAAACGATCCCGCATGGCCAGTTCAAAGACAAACTCGCCCGAGGGTATGTACGGGCCGAAGAATTCGTCCATGCATATTCTTGCGGAAAAACCGTAGCTGCCGGCAGACGCGCCCGCGGAAAGGCTTACCCAGTCGCGCATGTTGTCGGCGTCGGCATCCCAATACCCGCCCGAAACGTTGTGCCTTACGCCGAATCTTACGACATCGATGGGGGCGTTCGCGTCGGAAACGGTTCCGGTTATGACTGCGTCGCCGGTCGGGATGGAATCGCCGTCACTTAGGCCGGGGATGACGATACTCGGCGGAACCTCGTCAATGGCGATCCAGAATTCCTCGGTGCGCGACACCCTGCGGGATTCCGCCCCCAGCTTGTGCGCGGGATCGTCGGAAACCGTCATGCTTATGCGGTATATGCCGTCCGGAAGCCTCGTGTGCGACCCGGTGCCAAAAAGGGCGTCGGCAAAGTACCTTTGGAGTATTACGCCCGTCATCTCGCGCACGGGCAGCCCGGTTTGCGGCGGCGGGAATACCCTTCGCACCACCGAATCCGGAAGGGGCACGGGATAGCCGACGACCTCAACCCTGTCGCCCTCCACGCGCGATTTGGTAATGCTTAGCTGCAGGGTGGTCAGATCCAGGCCGTCGTCGTCCCTTATCGTAAACCTTATGTCGTCGGCGGGACGCAGCCGGTTGCGCGTCCTGCCGTCGTAGTAAAAGCCCTGGGACGGGATGGCCGGGAAAACATCGGGATCCCTTACGCCGGGGTATATGCCCATGTCGAAATAGAACCGCGGCCGATCGGATTCGGCGTCCACGTACAGCAGGAACGAATAGCGGGCGACGTTAAAGGCCCTGTCCCTGGCAAAGACGTACAGGCGGTAAAACCCGTCCGGCAAACCAACCGGATAGGTTTCGATTATGTGTATGTACATGCTTCTTTCGCGAACGGGCCCATACCTGTGCACCACCGTAACCCCGGGAAGGTTCGGGGCGCTGTCAAGGGCGGCCCCGGGCGCCAGCGGCCAGAAGTCGGGGGCAAGGGCGCCCATCGCGGCCCTGTTCGCCCCATCCTCGTCCTCGTCTATAAGCACAAAAACTATTTCCTCGTCCTGCCCCCCCCCCCCGGGCCTCGCAACATTGCGCAGGCCGGACGCGGCGTCGTCCACGGAAAGCCGCGGCCTTATGACATCGTTCACGACATGGAAGGTTTCGTCGCCCCGCGTGCCTTCCCACGCGCTGCCCACGATTTCGCTTAGTATTACCGTCGGGGCTTGCGTGTCAACGGAAACGGTGGTTACCAAGGGCGTGGCGTTGACGCCCCCCAGCCTGGTTCTTGCGTACACGCTTATGGTTACGGGCCTTCCTTCCCTTGTACCCCAAAAGCAGCCAAAGTAATTTTCGTCCGCCCAGTTCGCCCCGTGCAGCGCGTCCCAGCCCCTGCCCGCGCGGATGCCGCTGTAAAACGCGGCCCAGTTGTCCCCGGTAAACCGCTGTATCCGGTAGCTCCCCCTGGCGCTTGCGTGGACCCCGTTTCCGCTTTCGTGGGTGTCCAGCGCGGGGTTGCCCCGGTAGGTAAAGATAAAATTGCGGGTGGGGACTGGCCTGTGGCGGTCAACGTGGCCCCAGGCCGTAAAACGGTTGCCGGCGAAATCGACACCCGGGGTTTCGAAGTCCCAGATAAGAAGGCCCCGGTGCTCGCCGTCGTACCAGAAGGCCACGGCGTCGCTGACCCCCTCGATATGGGACACCCTTACCCGCAGGGCAAAGGGCCCCTGTTTTACGTTGGTCGTTTCGGTAAGGAAATAATGCCGCTGGTCCGGATGGTTTGGAAGATCGTCGAAGTCGCCCAACCCGGGATTCCAGGCGACGCCATTAAGGACGTCCTGGAATCGAAGGCGCTCCAGATGGGGCGGTTCCTGCGGGGCCTCGACAAGAAAGGCCACGAAGCTGTTTTCGACATACCGCTCCGGATTGTTGCCGTACCAGTAGTCCCACTGGCCCGGGGCCCATTCGTCCCTTGGGAAATACGCCATGTAGCCGGCGCCGTCCTGGGCGCTGCTTTCCGCGCGGATCTGTATCGCAAAGAAACGGCCCCGCGCGGCGTCCGGGAAATCGTGGAAGAACATCATCGATGTGCGGTTCACCGGATCGGGCAGGAAGGAATTGGCCGGGCCTATGATCTGCCAGGGCACCTCGTCCAGGCTTGGGAGCCGGTCGTCCCGGAACCTGCGTATGCTGGAAAGCTCCCCGCCCAGGGGCGTGGTTCCGCGCTCGTATATCTCCCAGATGCGGAACCGCTGGTTCATGGAAAGGCCGTTGTCGTCCGTGATCATGACGGAAACACCGGTCACGGAATCCACCCCGCGGCTGTCCAGGCCAGGCGGGTCGTCCTCCCCGTAACCCCCGACAAACCTAAGCCCAAAGTTAAGGCCAAAGTCGCGGTTCTCGCCGGCCAGTTCGGGAAGGCGGGGCAGATCCATGGTGATAACCGGGGGATCGTTCCTGATCGTGAAAATGATTGGATCCGGGTTTTCGGTCTCCTTGCCGTAGCCGTCCCTTACCCTAAGGCGAATGCTAAGCGCGCCGTCGCGAAACATTCGCGTGTCTATGCCGTGCCTCCATTCCCAGTTGCCCCGGGCGCGAACGGAGGGCGAGGCAATGGGCTGCCAGTAATGCAGGCCCCTTTCCCTAAACTGATCCTCGGAAACGCCGTCCCTTAACATGGCCCCAAAGCCTTCGGGGCCGGGGCATATCTTGATCCATACCCTGTACAATTCCAGGTCGTCCCAGGCGGTGCCGGTAAACCCCTGGACCCCCCTAACGGTGGAACCCGGAGCCGGGCTTACAAGGCTAACTGTTGGGTAATGCAGGTCCACCACCCTGCCAAGGCCCGCCCTAAAAGGGTTTTCGCAGGCACTAAAAAGCAACGCGCCCAAACCAAGCGCGACGATTCCCGCAAAAGCGAGACCGCCGGGGGCCGCGGCCCCCCGAAGTTTACGAATTATGTTCATGGCAAATGTCCTTTTCATGCCGCGCCTCCTTTTAATCAACGTAGTACGCTATGCGGAACGGGCCGGTGGTTGGGAACCCAACCGCCGCCGACCAACCCCCGCCGGTATTGCCGCCATAGCTCGCGGTGGGGTTGCCTCTTGTGGGGAAGTTCTCCAGGCCAAGCCGGGAACTCCATACGCCGGTTCTGTCCTGCACCCTGTGCGGCGCCGGCACGTGCATGGTTTCCCAGCCGGCAAGGCTGCCGCCGAACATGTCGTTTTTCGCACGGGTAAATCTCGTGGGGTTATAGAACGCCACCTTCACGCCGTCCATGGAACCGGCGTTGCCCTCGTCGAAGTAGGCAATCCAGGGGTTCCCGTTACTGTCAAGCGATATGGTGCTGCGACGGCCGACCTCGCCCACGTTGTCCACCACCCGCGCCATCTCGAATGCCCAGCGGGCGGCACCAGAAGCAGAGGTATTCACCCTACCGCGAATGTAGACAAGACTGTTGAGGTTGGGGTTGAAGGTGGAAATATGCACCACGTTCTGGTTGGGATTGGCGACGGTCGCAGATGGGTTTTCATCGGTAGGAGCGGGCACGGTCGCCGCGGTGTCAATCCTAATGCTGACGTACAGGCCCGCGCCTACGCCCCTGATGTCGCCCATGGTTACATCGGGAATAATTACCCACCCGGCCGCCGCATACGGCGTGGTGCTATCGCTGATTGCCATTCTGAGCCTTTCGTTGGCGGCATCGAAGTAGGCGATCACCGGGTGGCCTTGGGAAGTAACGGCAATGGCGTTGTGCTCGCCAGCCTGGGACGTTCTGCTTGTGCTTGTTCGATTGACAATCCTTTCGTTTTCACCCAAGCGGCTGAAGGGGCCGATGTCGAGGGGGGTAAGTTCACTAGAAACACGAACATAACCAGTTAAGGGAGGCAGCACGAAAGCGCCAGGTGTACGTGTGAGAGTGGCGTTGTTAGGGGCTGTTATATTACCTGCGCCAGTATAAGTTAAAAGGCCACCAGCACCCATGCCGGTAAAGGTAACATTCTGAGCCCTTGCCGCTCCTCCACCACCCGTAAAGGCTAACGACCCACTAGTACCCGCTCTGGATACATTCCGCATCGCCACAGCAACGGCAGCGACTCCGCCATAAACAGTCCCACCCCCCATGCGGAAAAGGGCAGAGGCAGCGTTAAGATACACACCACCGCCAGCTTGCCCCGTGTTGCCGAAAATTCTCCCGCTGATCATGTGAAAAATACCGCCAGCTTGAACACGCACGCCACCACCGTTGCCGGCTCCTGCACCACTGGTAGTGTTATTGCCCGATATCTCTCCTCCGTTAAGGATAAACACCCCACCATCGTTCACGCGCACGCCGCCACCGCCGTCGGCAGCCGTGCCTGTGGTATTGGTGTTGCCGGTAATTCTTGACCCTTCGTTCATGATCAGGCGACCACCGTTTAGTACCCGCACCAAATGATTAGTGTTGTTTTCAGCAGCAGGGGGTTGTGCAGCATTCGCAGCACTGCGCCCCATAAGCGTGATGTTTTCGTCCAACACCAAGGTAACGCGAGGAGGAACCCTAAAGAGGGTTCCGTTATTACCAAGCCAGACGGTGCGCATACCCCCAACACCACGAAGGACGACGGTATGATAGATTCCAGCACCTGGCGTTGGCAACAACTGGGCAGCACCAGTATCAGCAGTAGCGGCAAACAGAGTATCGTTTCTGCTTAATTCGATGACGTAGATACCGCCGTTCACCGCATTCGCCCGCACCCACGCCAGTTGCCGGTAAAGCGAAGGCTCTCTGGCAAGCGGTTCCATATCGTCATAGTCATAACCACCGTCCAGATTTGTCCACGCGCGAACCACGTAGTTAGCGGCAATTGCAGAATTGGCCGCCGCACCACCAGTATTAGCAGTGCCTATTCGCCCAGCCCCCAGTACAGTACCATTAGTATGTCCACCTGTAAACGGAATGGCAGCCCCTGCCTGATTCCGCCTGTTGTACCTGTATTTGACGGAATTGTCTTTGCTATCCCAGTAGACCACGTGAATGTGCTCGACACCGGCCTCATCTCTGAACGTCACAACGCTCGGGTTCCTAAACTGGTTGAGCGAGGGCGTTGGGGTTACTCCCGACTGATCCGTAGGCCAGCCCGAGGAAATCTGGAGCGAGGCATTATACCAAGTGCTTTCAACGTGGTATATGTTTTGGTTGATGGGGTTAGCAGGGTTGGCATTGCTTATATCCCACCTTCTCCCCTGTGGCCCATACACCATCAAACCACCCAAGCCAGACCACTGTGAATCATCACTCCATCTGCCTATAACGCTGAACGCGGACCATGGCTCACCTAAGGAGTTGACGAAGACGCTGGAGTTAATAATCGGGTCAACGAACCTGGCCACTTCCCTGGTGGTACCCCCGGGGCTGCTTATAAGGGTGGAGCCAATATTATTAGCACCAGGCATCCCACCCTCGTTATGGCTCGCGACAAGCGCCCCGGTAAGGGGGTTAATCGACATGGAGGTGCCAAAGACAACCCAATTGGCGGTACGCATGGGGAAATGGTCGTTGTCATCGGAACGCCAGATGTGCACTGCGGTACGGTTGTCCCACAGGTCGGAGCCTTCCACCGCCACGGAACGCTCGATGTTCCAGGGTTGTACGTGCCGTGTACCGTTGGTTCTGGGATTATCGCTGGTGTTTACCGCAGGCTGTGCCGCACCGCCAACGGTAAGCCTTACTATGCCGTCACCAGTTACCGCCGTGGCCGGTATGTCAAAACGCTGGTAGCGGGCCGCATTTTCGGAAGTAAGATTGAAAGCTGTGTATTCAGCCGTACTTACCGCACCAACGTCTGTCGCCGCCACGGTTCCCGGCAGGGTAATGGCGGTAGCCAACGGTGTCGCCCCAGCGCGGCCAAGGTTAAAGCCCGTAACCACAACGGTCTCGCCCCTGGAGAAGGGGTACCTGCCCTGCATGGAGCGGGTGTTGTTGAAGAAGCTGGACGCGTCGCGCCTAAAGCCGGTTATGTAGGGCCACACGTTCATCACTATCGAGTTGTACCGGTACACGTTGATCGGGAAACCGGGGTTGCGTACGTTCCGGTTGTAGCGATCGGTGTTGGTTTCCATCGACCCCGCACGGCTCGCCCATGTCATTTCTGGGCTAGGTATGGGGGCTGTGTTGGCATTATGGGCAATGACCTGCACGGTAACGTCGCCCACCACCGTGGGAACATTCGCTGCCGTTCGCGGGTAATGGGCGGTGTCCCAGACAAAGGCCCATTCCACGCGGTGGCGGAACAGGTCTATGGTGTCGTAGAAGAACACGTCATCCCGTGCGGGCTGCAAGAGGCCAGTCCCATAATCGCTAAGCCCATCGACTGGGTCAAAGGGTTCCAATATGGTAACCGTGGACTCGGTACCCCCACTAGTAAACACAAGGTCAACCCGGTATACCCGCTGGTCGTCCTCGACATAGCCACGCAGTACAACCCTGCCGGACACGGTGTCCCTTTCAAAGAAGGCCGCACTGTTTATGTTCCCACCGCCCATCTGCGCCGGGGTAAGACTGTGCCTGTGCAAGGTGTACAGGTTCGGCGTGCCGGGGGGCAATGGGGCAGAAGACGTTATGTAGCGCGGCTCGATGTTGCCGGGCCTGGAAAGGTTGCCATAGCGGTCGTTCCGCCACAGGCCACCCCTGGTACGGTTAAGCCCTATACCCGCCGGCGCAATTCCAGCCGGTGGCGGGGCATCGGGGCCGTCCACGGCGACGAAGTGCTCGGCCATGGGGTTAAGGTCGTGGAGCTGCGCGAAGGGCGCGGTTCTGTCGTTGTTGTTCACCCGCATCGAAAGCAGGGTAAAATCGGTGAACAGGTCGCCGAAAGCGTGGTCGTACACCCTTATGATGAACAGCGAGTAGCGTTCGTGCAGATGGGTAGCACCTGGGTCATGGTCAACAATCCAATGGCCAGTTCTTCGACTTTGGCCTGCTGCATCAGTACTGATCCAGCCACCTTCACCAAAGGCATTGCCGCCATAGGCGAATTCCCGCGTAAGCCCATCAAGAACCGCCCCAGTCTCTGGACTGACAGAGGTTTGCAGTCGCAGGGGGGACGTTGCAGTCAGCCCGACATGGTCGTTAAGCTCCCAGGCGCTGACAGTGCCAACGGCATTGTTGCCCCAGTCGCTTGGAATCTCCGCCGATGCAAGGAAGGCGTATCCCGCGGAAACGGTGGCGTGGTTCGCGCCGACAGGCTGCCACGATATGCCGCCCGGTTCCTCGACGACGAACACGCCGCCAGATCTATCTCTCAACCGATCCCTAAGCTGGGTACCCGCAAACAGCCTTGCGCCTGAGACATACTCAACCCTAAAGTTCCTTGTCGCGGATTCGTGCTGCCGCGGCGTCGTTACGCTAATGGCGAGGAATTCGTTCCGCACGGTAAAGTTGTCAACATGGTGCCTGGTCCCGGTAACCGCCGATGGGCTCCCGTGGGCAACCGGGCTTTGTTCCGATGGAGCTATACCCCGACGAATATCCCTTTCCCTTGGTTCCAAGGCCGGGGCCGGGTCGAATATGGTTCGGAGTCGCGAGAAGATATCCGTCCCAAACACGCCTCTAGTAGTACCGCCCAGGCCCAAAACTGTTTGCCTATTGTCATTGCCCAGAATGTCGGTGGCAAGCTGGATGTCCATGATAAGCGGCGCGCCGTTCATTACGGTAACCCGCTGCATATCGTGGAAGGCGTTGCCGGCGCGATCAAACGCGACAAAGTGCAGTTCCAGGTTGCCGGACGGCAGTCGGTTGGTGTCTATCGTAAAGTTCCATATCTGCCCCTGGCCTCCAGGAATCCACCCAGTAGCCACGCTGTTGACGCCGCTTTCGGGGGAATCGTTGCCCCATACCGCCGGCGTCACGGAACCAAACGGGTTGTTGCGGTCTATGACGATGGCGGAATTCCCGCCAGTCGTCGCAGTGCGGGCCGGTATATGCGGCAAGTTTTGCGTTCTGGTCCCACCGATTCCATCGGGTACGGTTACAGATAACGGGTGGGACGAAGTGGCATCGGCCCATTGGAAACCAACGGGAGTGGCAGCCGGGGTACCGGGAGTATATCTGCGCCAGGAAACGCCCTCGCTTGGAATCGTGTACGGCTCCATATCATACGGGTAATCCTCGCTAGGCCTTTCACCCGTCCTCTCTATGGTCTGGAACCAGACCACTACCCTATCGACCCCGCCGGGTACTCCCGTCTCTCCTGCCTCGCCGGCCCTTGCGCTGCCGCCCATGGTGGCCAGGCTCGCGGGCCACACGTTAAGCTCGTGCCTCGCGCCCGGCGGGCTGTTGTCGATTGGCAGCCTTACGACCGTCGTTGCCTCGTTGGGGCTTGGCGTGGAAATGTCGGCCGTGGATATTCGCAGGGGCAGCCAGAAGGAACTGCCAGAACCCTGCTGAAGTAAGTCGGCAAGATACAACGTGTTCACTACGACATACACATCATGCTCAACATAGCGTAATTGCGGCGGAGTGCCCTCGGTTATCCTACGTTCATTTTCCGCTCTTACCGAAAAACCGTGACTGACCAGTCGGGCGGAAATGTCGGTTTCGGTCACGACAATAGGCTGGGTAACCGGTTGCCCGTCGGGTGCATTCACGCGCTCGAAGAGGGAAATTTCAGAGCCGGTAGGCTGAAGAACCCACTGCGCCGGTTGGTTTGCGGGTGCGGTATTCACACGCGTAACCTCCTGGTACCTTATGTCCTCAATCCCTACCTCGTGTCTTACCGTAAACCGGAACGTCGCGCGTCCCCCGCCCATGTGCACCAGGGAGGGAGGCCCCTCGATTCCAGAGGCAAGACTTATATGCTCGTCCGTGATAAACGGCGCACCCGACACGACGTAGGCGCCTCTTGTCGCCCTGCCGATCATCGGCGTAGCGGTATCCCATTCGCCATCCACCGCGTTGCCACCAAGACGGGCCGCATCCACGGCGATAACCTCAATTGTGATTTGGTCCCCGCGACCCCGTTCCTCCGGCTCAAGCTCGCCGTAGGAATTGATAAGGGCGGACCAGTCGGTTTCCCAGGTTCTGGTACTGTTGGCCCTGAACCAGCCAGCGCGCCCATCGATTGTCCTTGAGGCTTGCGGGCTGCCTTCTATCCCGTAGTTGACCTCGTCATGACTGCCATTTGGAAGTTCGACCCTGAAAACGGGAACGCTCATCTCGATTGGATCATCATCCCGAAGCACCCTGAAGAACACGTTCTGGACGCGCTCATTGTCCCCGGCCATTCCCCTGATGGTGAACGGGCCGCTCAGCAAGTTTTCGCCCGCGACTATACTTTCGGGTGTCCAAATATCAACCCAGGGCCTGTCGCCCTCGGGGAACAGCCAGATATCCCTCATGGTAAAGCCGACGTTGCCTGCCGCATCCTCGGAACGTATGGCAAGGCGCATACGGCGGGTATCCGGGGGATTTGTGCCAGTGCGCTCAATCTGCTCCCCGCGCCAGGTAATGGCGCTGGTATTATCGACAGGCACATAAGTCGCCGCAGCAGAGGGGCTTTGCAGGATGTTGCGGGTGTTGTCTATGCTAATAGTCCAGCTAAGACCGGGGTTGTCCTCCATCCGCATTAGTTGCCTGGTATTGCCGTTGTCGCCAAGATCGTAGTCCCATGCGCCACTTCTCCAAGAGGTAAGGGGAAGGCTCGCGAATTGCGCGTTCCAGGCATCCCATTCCGCATTCCAGGCCGCAATGGCTTCCGTGCCCGTAGGCCGTTCAGGGTTTGGGGGAGCACCGGTCGGCCCTTGGCCTTCACGCAATAGGAGGAACTGCACGTCTTCTATTCCGCCAGTACCGTCACCGGCTATTGCCCTGCCCCGGATTGCAACCGGGCCGGCAAGCGCGATATTGGAGTATGCAAGGTTGCCCGTAACCGCCGGCGTATCGACCACGGGGCGCGGGGCCTCGTTGCCAATGGTGAAGGTTCTGGTGTGGTTCACGTTGGTTTGGTTACCAGCGGCATCCCGCACGGTCAAAACCAGCGTGTACTGGCCTGTGCCCAAGCCATCAGGCCGCAGCCTGACATGGCGCAACCCAGTATACCAGTCCTCGTTACTGTCATGGTCTTGGTCGCTACGATGGCCGAACCAATCCTCGATGATGTTGGCGTAGCTTCCGGAAGCGTCGGTTCTTGCCACCACCCTGTTGTTATCAAGAACATCCAGAATCACGGCGCTGAAGTACGACACAGTGTTCGGATCCTGCACAGTAAAGTCAAACCAGAGGTTCGCGGTACCTGGGTTCGTGTTAAAGAACCGCCTTTCGGTTTGTCCTGGCAAAACCGGCCAGGCAATCGCAGGCGCACCGCGGTCGATAAAGAAGCGTCCGCCGTCAGGATCGCCAGGAATGTCACCATCAAGGGCGTCATTCGTTCTGGCTACCGTATTAGTGGGGTTGCCAGCATTTGTGTTCGTACCATCCCAGGCCAGCGATCCGTCGCGCGCCCAGACGTCAATCCTGTATTGGCCTTCCGCAGTAAGCGTGTAACCAGCGGTGGCAAGCTCGGCCGCGTTCACTGTCCAGCTTACAAAGGTGTCGCCTGCAGTCCAGAGGGTCTCAATGCCTCGGGTGCGCGGAACATCAGACCATTCCCAATCCTCATATTCGTGAGACTCCGCATAAAAGCCATCCCCATCGAACCAACGCCATGCTTCATCTTCATAGTTCCATTTTGCCAGGACGAACCTCAAGCCCGTTATCCCCGTGGAGTCCTCCACACTTCCCCTAAATTCGATATTGGCCGGAACATTCGGAACAGGCTGGCCTTCGGCGACGGTTCCGGGAACGATCACGCGCTCCAGGTTAAAGTTGATATCCGGCGCGCTGCTGTCCAAAGAGAAGGGCCAGTGCACGGTGGTACGGCGGTTTGCGACATCCGTGGCCACCAGGCTTATGTTGCCTTCGACATCGTTACCAGAGCCTCTTAGGGCGGCGACATCGGTTGCCAGCACATCCAGTTCCCATAGCCAGTAATCCGACCCAAGCGCCGGCTGCGTAAAGCGAAGTCTCGATGCGGGGTCAGACGAAGCGTTCGTGTACGCCGAGGCGGTTATGGTGCCAACAAGGGCGCCGCCGCTAATCGAAACCTCAAGCTGGGACAGGTTGGCGTCGTGTACCATACCCCGCACCCGGAATACCATGTCACTAGCGGGAACACTCGCGGTGTTCGCACGGAAAACCCATGCGTGACGGGTGCCGAACTGGAGGTCAGCGGTACTATCTGGCATACCGGCCAGCCTAACCCTGAACCGTTCGGGGGCGTTACGATGGATATCAGCCGGAGCCGAATCAGGAGCTGGTACGATATCTCCCATATAGAAGAACGGGGCGACGGTGTCCACGAAGAAGCGTATGCCCTGCACTTCCGTTATGTTGCCAGCAACATCGTTGAATCTTATGTCAACGCTGTGCTCGCCTTCCGGGAAGTTACCCAAGGGTATTCCCCATTCCAAACGATTGGCGGGAGAACCGTTCTGGTCAACGGTATTTCGAGTCCAGCCGTCATTAGGGCCAGAATCACGTACACCACGGCGAGTAAAACGATATTCTATGACGGCTTCTTCGTCATCCCAAACGTTGCTTAACCTGTCGTCGAACCTTACCTGTATCGCGCCAAGGTTACCGCCGGCAAGGCGGTCGCGGAAAACAAACGGGGCCAAGTCTCTTTCCGCTTCAAGCCTTCTCAGGACTGAGCCAGGCCTCCCATACTCTCCACCATCGTCGAGTATAAACGCAAAATCGGATGGCCAGTTCGCTATGGCGGTTATCCACGCGCCGTCAAGATGCGTGGCCCATGACGTGACCCAATCACCACCAGCCAAGGGCCAGTCAAGAGGCCAGTTACCAGGGAAATCACCGGCTACGATATCCCTGCCAGCGATTTGATCATTGTGGCTAATAGCCCGTCTCATTCCACCCTGCAGGGTAAGGGTCGGGCCTTCGGTGTCCTTTGTAAAGGTCAGATTCGTCGGCGCGGAACGGTTGCCCGCCATATCCTCGGCCACGAAACTTATCGTATGCTGCCCTTGCTGCGCGCCGAGGAACCAAGTCCCCAACGTGCCACTAATGGCTTCAAAGTTCCAGGCGCCCGAAGATACAGCCACATTCAGCGGCGTCGCGCCTGGCCCGAAGGCAACGGTAAAGGATGAAAGGTTTTCCTCGACCATCGTGCCTCTAATAGCCGCCACCAATTGGCCAATGTTCCGGAACATACGCGGGCCATCTTGTATGCCAATTACGGGCGGGCGTGTGTCCAGAGTAAAGCGGTTGGGCTCGCCTTCATACGTGGTGTAAGTCGCAGAGGTCACCGTAGGCGCAGACGAAACCGGACTGGCGGGATTGCCGGTAAAGAACCTGCCGATCACACCGTCGTCACCCTGTGGGTTCTTGTTCCTGGTACGGCCCAGGACCGCTCCGGCGTGGTCCCTTACCCTTATCTGGTAGAGAATTTCGCCGTCGCCGCGACTGCGGATTGCATAGGGTATAAGCGGGTTGAAAGTGGCGACGAGCGTAATCGGATTAAAAGCGGTGATAACGTCGAAGGAGAAGTCTATCGCCCCCGCGCCATCAAGCCTGCCGGGAACGGGTATCCATCCATCGTCAGCCCAACCGTCGTCATAGAACCGTATGTAGACATGGTCGTGCGCAAGAAGATCGCTGTCCTGTAAAGTCGCGGGGTTAAAGCCGTCCGTGTCGCGGGCAAGGCCCGTTATTCGCATGGTCCCCGCGGCGTCCAGACGCGGGAAGGCGATAATGCCACCCTCGTTTCTTGGGGCAAGCCTGTCCAACTCGGGGAGATCGGCATCCTGGTTCACCCTGATCCTGCTGATGGGATCCCCATCGCCCAGGAATGTCCGTGTCTCGTTGCCCACCACATCCCGGGCAATGATATGTAGTCTGTAATACTCCTCATCTTCGAGGGTGATGCTGTCAAAAACAGCCTCGAAAACCGCGCCGTCCTGGGCGAAGAATTGGCCCCCCATTCCCCTAACGAGGGCAGAGGGGAACGCAGTGTTCCATGTGGGTGGAGCCACGTTATAGGGCAGCAACCACCACCTTACTTCGGCGAGCCTTTCGTCTTCCATGCCGGGCGGCATGGTCACGCCCGACGGAATAGCCGAGCTACCAATGCCGTGCAGGTCGGTAACGTTCACCGCAAAATGCACATTGCCCCAAACCTCGAACACAAGCTCGCCTTCTGGATAATCCAGGTCATACGGCCTGACCGGACGACCCTGGTTAAAGCCAGTGAAGCGCACTGTTGGGGGGGTGCGATCCCTCGTAAAGTCCCAGTTGATTGACGGGCTGCGGTTGCCGGCCCGGTCCTCGGCCACGAAGCTTATCGTATGCCGTCCATCACCCGCTCCGTTCAACCAAGCGGTAAGCCTGTCTTCGACACTGTTGGAAGGATCCGAACCTTCCACAGGAGTATCCCAATCCCAAACATGTGTCGGACCCGTGGGATTATCCAGCAACCTGTAGGTATAGCCACCAAAGGTAACATCCAGGAAACGCAGGTTTGCGTCATTCACCGTGCCAGACCCAAGAACAGCCAACAGGTCGGTAACACCGCTGAACAGATGCGGGGGGGCGGGCAGCGCGCCAATAACAGGCGGGGTCGTGTCAAGAATCAGGCTGAAATGCCCGGTTTCGGATGGGAATACCCTGACCGATGCATCCACCATGGGCACGTTTGGAAGCGGGCTTGCGGGATTACCGGTAAAGAAGGTATTGCCCACGGCAATCTGGGGATTCTTGCTTCTGATTCGGCCTTCGATAGTCCCGGCCTCGTCGCTTACCCTTAGCCGGTAGCGGATTTCACCGTCGCCGCGGTCGCGGATAGCCTGGGGTATAAGCGGGTTGAAAGTCAGCGCACGCGGATAGGCGGTAAAGGCCGTAACCACATCGAAGCCGAAGTCGATCGCGCCGGTGCCGTCGAGACTGCCGGGAACGGGTATCCACCTTGTTTCGCCGTCAACATATTCCTCATACCAGCCGTAGCCGCCAAGGGAGTGATCGTAAAAGAGTATCTCCACAGGGCTTACAAGGACATCGCCCGGGAACGTGGCGGGCGGGTTAAAGCCGTCCGTGTCGCGGGCAAGACCCGTTATGCGCAGGTTCCCCGTGGCACCCGGGCGAAGCACCAAAGCGTCACTCGGGGCAAGTCTGCCCATGTCCAACTCGGGGAAATCGGCATCCTGGTTCACCCTTATCCTGCTGATGGCATCCCCCTGGCCCAAGTATCTCCGTGTCTCGTTGCCCACCACATCCCTGGCGATGACGTGGAGTCTGTAAAGCGTGCCCTCATACAGGGCACGGCTGTCAAAAACAGCCTGGAAAGTCGCGCCGTCCTGGGCGAAGAACTGGCCCCCCGTTCCGCTGGCGGGGCCAGAGGGGAACGCAGTGTTCCATGTTGGTGGAGCCACGCTATAAGGCAGCAGCCACCACCTTACATCGGCAAGCGTTTCATCCTGCAACTCCGGCAGGGTCACGCCCGCTGGAAGAGGCGAGCTGCCAAGCCCGCGCAGATCGGTGGCGTTCACCGCAAAATGCACGTTGCCCCACACCTCGAATTCGCCGGCCGCGTTAATCGGGCGCCCCTGGTTAAAGCCGGTAAAGCTAAGAGCCGGGGCCTCGGTATCCTTGATAAAGTCCCAGTTCATTGGCAGGCTGCGATTGCCGGCCCTGTCCTGGGCAACGAAGCTTATCGTATGTCGCCCATCTTCCGCGCCGTTGAACCAAAAGGTAAACTCCTCCAGGAGGGTGGTCGATGTTCCGTCCTCCCTGCGACCAGGACTGCTCCAACCCCAGATATGGGGGCCGGTACCTGCGGATTCGTCCCACAAACGTAAAGTACGGTCGCCAAAGCTGACATCGAAGAAGGAAAGGTTAGGTTCGGTTACCGTGCCACCGATAAGCGTATCTCTCAGGTTAGTGGTACCATCAACAACATAATTGAACATGGTCCGGTTTCCAACAATCGTGTTGGCAATAACAGGGGCTGCCCTGTCCAGGATCATGCTGTAAAACCCTGTCGCGGAAGGCCAGTAGCTTACACTGGCCCCCCTTTCGACTATAGTCGGAAACGGGTAAAAGGTAACAACGGTAGCGCCGTCACGTATTTGGGGGTTCCTGCTTCTCGTTCTGTCCGCCGTGGTCCTAGGCTCGTCGCTTACCCTTAGCCGGTAGAGTATGGGGCCGTCCCCGCGGCCTAGGCTCATTACGTCAAACCTAAAATCTATCGCGCCGGTGGCATCCAGGGCGCCGTCAACGGGAAGCCAGACGCCGTCCCAGCCACCGTCGTGGAAGAGTATCTCCACGTAAGGGGTTACAAGAACATTGCTGTCGGAGTGGGTGGCGGAGTAAAACCCGTCCGTGTCGCGGGCAAGGCCCGTTATGAACAGGCTCCCCGTCGCGTCCACGCGGGGGAAGGTATTGTCGGCGGGCAAAATCCCGCTAAACACGGGATAATCGGCGGCCTGGTTAACCCTAATCCTGTTAATACCGCCTTCGTTCAGCCTTTGCGTATGGGAGTTGCCCGCCACGTCCATGGCGATGACATAGAGCTTGTAATACCCATCCGCAAGGCTGTCGCTGTCAAAAACCGCCTCAAATGTCGCGCTTAAATCGCCCCTGGCAAGGAAGCGCCCGCCGGTTTGGTTGACACCATTAAAGTACGTTTCCCATGTTGGAGATGGGGCATTATAGGGAAGCAGCCACCATTTTACGTCGGCGAGCCTGTCAGCCGCGGTACCACCCGGCAGAACCGTACCGGTTGGCAACTGCAAACTACGCGACTCGCTTCCAATGCCGTGCACATCGGCCACGCTTACCTCAAAATGCACGTTGCCCCACACCTCGAACACAAACTCTTCACCTTGTTCCGGGTTGGTCGGGGCTATGACCGGGCGCCTCTGGTTAAAGCTGGGGAAGGCCACGGTAGGGGGGGTGCGATCCCTGGTAAAGCTCCAGCTTACCGGCGCACTGCGATTGAAGGCCATGTCCCCGGCCTCAAAGGTTATGGTATGTATGCCATCGGCTGCCCAGTCGTTGAACCACTCTTCAAGGGCATCGCCTATACTAGTGCCGTCGGGCAATTGGTGGTTCCAGTCCCAGTCCCCAGAGTCCCGCAGGCGGAAAGTGTCGCCCCCAAAGCTTATGTCGAAAAAGTCGAGGTTTTCATCGTGCACCGCGCCGCCGGGAAGCGCCAGCAAGAGATCGCCAACGCTGTTGAACGTGCGCCCGGGAATTCCAGGCTCGATAGAGATCACGGGCGGGGTGGTGTCCAGGGTAAAGCGGTGTTCCGCCGCATAGAAAGTCGCGGAGTCCGCCCAGGATATATTGGGAAACTGGTTGCCGGCGTATTCGGAAATAAACGTGTGGATCCTGTCGCCATCCTCGTTGGTCTGCGGGTTTTTGCTCCTTATTCGGCCCACGGTAGTCGCCGGCTCGTCGCTTACCCTTATCAGGTAGCGGATTTCACCGTCGCCACTACCGGGGATCGCGTCGTTGCGAACATTATTGGTTACAACGTCGAAGGTAAAATCGATCACCGTGGTGCCGTCCAGGGCACCCGAAACGGGGAGCCATCCGTCGTCCATGTCCCAGCCGTTGTTGTAAAAGAGTATCTGCACATGGCTGTTCGCGGGGGTGTTGGCGCCAACCCTGGCCGGGTGGAAGCCGTCCGTGTCGCGGGCGCGGCCCGTTATGCGAAGGTTACCGGCGGCATCGGGGCGAAGCACAAGCCCGGCGTTGGCCGGGACAAGCCTGTCAATTATGGGATCATCGGCATCGCTGTTCACCGCGATCTTGCTAATCCCCCCTTCGTCCATCCTTTGCACTTGCTCGTTGCCCGCCGCGTCCCTGGCTATGACGTATAGCTTGTAGACCGCGTCTTCATCGAGAGCCCGGCTGTCAAAAACGGCCTCGAAAGTCGCGTTCAAGTTGCCGCCGCATAGGAACCGGCCCCCCGTTCCGTACACGCCAGCGGGAAAGGGGGTATCCCATTCGGGGGATTCGAAGTCGTTGTCATAGCGGAGCAGCCACCATCTTACGTTGGACAGCCTGTTGTGGTCGATTCCATCCGGCACGACAGCGCCCGACGGCAGGCTTACGCCGTCCGGCAAAGGCTGGCTTCCAAGCCCGTGGGCATCGGTAACGCTTACCGCAAAATGCACGTTGCCCCATACCTCAAACCCGCCACTCTCGCCCAGCGGGCGGCCCTGGTTAAAGCTTGTAAAACGGACGGCGGGGGCCTGGCTGTCCTTGGTAAAGTCCCAGTTTATCGACGGGCTGCGGTTACCGGCCCTGTCCTGGGCCACAAAGGTGATGGTCTGCATCCCCTGCCCCACCCCTTCGAACCAGTCATAAAGGGCCGTGACAACATTGGCTGTCCTGCGGGGCACTGATCCCACCACATAGGCATACACATCCCAGACCCAATCAGGGTTTGGGCCCTGCTCGTCCAGCAGGCGGTAGGTATTGCCACCAAAGGTGACATCGAAAAATTGGAGGTTGTACTCGATTACGCTGCCACCGGGAAACGCTCCCAGCAAGCCTTCTACATCCCGGAACAGGTGGGGTGGCTCCGGCGGGGTAAACTCGGGCAGGGTAAACTCGGGCGGGGTGCGGTCCAGAACCAGGCTGAAATACCCGTCCCGTGATGGGAAATACCCATATGTGTGGTAGGCACGTGGCGTACCCGGAAAGGTATCCGGTTTTTGGGGGGTGCCGGTTAGGAACGTGTGCACCTCATTGCCATTCGCCGCTATCTGCGGGTTCTTTCTGCGCATTCGGCCCGGGACAGCCCCATCGTAGTCGCTTATCCTTATCCGGTATTTTATAAGCCCGTCACCGTCGCCGGGGATCGCGGGGTTGCGATTATCGCCGGTAACAACGTCGAAGGCAAAATCGATCGCGCCGGTGCCGTCCATGGTACCCGGAACGGGTATCCATCCGTCGACCTCGTCCCAGCCGTTGTCGTAAAAGAGTATCTGCACATGGCTGCCCACCTTGTCGGGGCTAAAACCGTCCAGGTCGCGGGCAAGGCCCGTTATGCGCAGGTTGCCCGCGGCATCGGGGCGCGTAACGGCATCGGGCCCGGGGGCATGTCTGGTAAACTCGGGGATGTCGGCGTCCTGCCTTACCCTTATTCTGTTGCTCCCATTCTCGTCCAGTAACAGCCGCCCCTCGTTACCGGCGGCGTCCCTGGCGATTACGTAGAGCCTGTATACCTGACCAGGTCTGAGGCTACGGCTGTCAAAAACAGCCTCGAAGGTTGTGCTTAAATCGTTGGTCCCGGCAAGGAACTGGCCGCCGGTTCCCCCCACGCCGGGGATGTAAAACGGACTGTCCCAGTGCAGGCTTGCACCAAGGGGGCGATCGGCGGGGCGCAGCCACCATCTTACGTTGGACAGCCTGTTGGGGTTGATTCCCCCGGGCACAAACGCCGGTGCCACCACACCGGGCGGCAAGGGCTGGCTCCCAAGGCCGTGATCGTCGGTAACGTTTACCGCGAAATGCACGTTGCCCCATACCTCGAACTCGCCGGCGGCGTTAATCGGGCGACCCTGGTTAAAACTGGTAAAGCGTATCTCCGGGGCGGTCACGTCAACACGCACCCAGTTTGGTACCGCGGCGTTCGTAAAGCCCAGGGTATCAAAAGCCCTTAGGGTAAATTCCCGCCGCCCATCGTCAGCACCCGTACCGCCGGACCCCTCGGTGAAGGACACGTTCCTTACATACCAGCGATAGGTATACAGGCCACCGACCCTTTCGCCGGGTTCGGTTACCTCGAATCTTCCACCGCCCTGCCTGCTCTCGCGGAGAATATCGTAGCTACCCCGATCGCCTATAACGTCCGGGGTAAACGTAATCCACAGGCTATCCAGCCTAAACGGGCTTGTTACGGATCCATAGATATCAACCCCTAAACGGGACTCCAGGGAATTGTTTGCGGGCGCTGTCACTGTTACGGCCGGGGGGGTGCTGTGCACGGCAAAAAGGAAAACCTTTTCCTCGCTATCCCGCGACCCGGGCCTCTCACCGCCTATCGGTACCTTGAATAAATCGCTGTCCCGCACCCGTATGGCAAGGCGGTACACCCCGTCGGGCAAGCTGCCGCCGGTGCCAAACAGATCCGCCATCAACGATTGCCCAAGCGTGCCGGACCATGCCCTTTCGGAGGTGCCCTCCAGGAACCCAAGACGCGCGGTGCCAAGGGTTTCGGAATCCCACCGGTCATCCCCGTCTTGATCGGCGCCCAAAAACCTGGACAGGGTTATGAAGACATGCCGGTCGTCCAGGACGATACCATCATCGTCGGACAAGCGAATATTTATGCCCTGTCCCCCGGTCAAGACGTTTTGCCTGGGGTAATTACCGCCAAGCCCGGGATTGGACGGATCATCGCCGGCCATGGTTACCCAAAGATTGTCCAGGGTTTTCCCGCGGTAAAGGCCTGGGATTTCTATCACGGGAATGTCGGTTTCTTGGTCAACCCGAATTCTCTGCATGGCAAAGCCAAGGTTGTACACCTGGTTCATTGCCACCACGTACAGCCAATAATCCTGGTTGCCGGTTAAATACCTGGTGTCGAACTTGAAATTGTGCGCCCTATACGTATCGCAGGGCTCGCTTACCCAGCCACTATGGTAGCGGGGGCCGTCAGGGCCGTCGAGGAAAAAGCCAAGGTTAGCCCGGCTCGGCTCGCCCTGGAACTCCCGAAGCCTGGCGAGTATGCTGTCCGGCGCGGCGGGGTCAAAGTACGGCCCGATAAACCACCTGACCATCTGCCGCCCGCCGTCGAACATTATCGGCGGGGACGCGGTGCGGTCAACCTCAACCTGTATGTTGCAGTTCACCGTGACGGGGCTATCGTTGACAAGCCCCCCGTGCATCGACATGTTGCCCCCGGCCGGCGTGTCGATGGCCCCGTGTATGGACGGGCGTATTTCCACCCTTGGGGCCTCCCCGTCCATGATCAGGCTAAACGACCCTTCCCCGTAAACCTCCGCCAGGGACCTGACCCTAAGCGTAAGAAGGTATGGCGTGGGATGTGTGGTAAAGATGTCCCTGTGGTTTCCATCCGCGGTAAAGGTAAAGTGGACCGCGGTCGGGGTACTGTACTGTACTTCCAGTTCCCCCCTAAAATACCCATGGCGCACCGGAGTGGCGGGGTGTTCCCAGCGCAGGTACGCCGTGCCGGTATTGATACCGTCGCCGTCGTGCGTCGCCAGGGCCCTTAGGCGGAAGATCGGCCTGTCGGGAACGTGATTCTCCAGGGATATTATCCGTTCGCCGATCCCGGTTCTTACAAAAATGTTGGGCCTTGCGGCGAGCAAGTCCGGGTAAATGTCGCTGTTGTCTATGACGATAAGCGGGGGCGTGGCGTCGCTGAAAACGCTTATCGCGACCGGGTCGCCCGGCCTGGAACGGTCTTCGCCGGGAGCGCCGCGATCGTAGGGGGGAAAGTGCCCGACAATCCCCCTGGCGTCCCTGGTTATTATCCTAAAGAAATGCGGGCCGGCCAAATCCTCCGTGCCAAAAGAGGCCGCGCGCACATTGGGATTGAGGGGATCTTCCCCTATAGTAAACTCGGCCAGTCTAAACTGGAAGCTGGCGACATTGACCTGTCCCCTTTGTGCATAGGTACCGGCGCCATCGTTGCCAAACGGGTCGTCGTTTTCGGACCCAGGCGGATAAAGGACGGTAAGGAACATGCTCGCAAAGCCGAAGCGGTCGTCGCCGGCAAACGCGTCCGGGTTGGCGGTAATATCCGCCCTGTGGGCCGGCCATATCTGAATCATGGGGTAGCCGGGCGCGAAGCCCCTGTCGTCGGTTACCCGGCCCTGTATCAAGGCGGCGGCGGCGACACGGCCGGTCCAGTGCTGGTGGTTCAGATCGGGGACCGAAAGCCTTACATCCGAAGGGTCGTTTTTTACGTTAAAGACAAACTCTTGCGAGATGGCCGGTTCCGGCGTGTTGTCGAACACCCTGAACCAGACCCTTACGACGCCGTCTTCCAGGCGTGCCCTGCGGGCGGCCTGCGGCATGGCAAGGGTGTCCAGGGAAAATCCCCAGTTCCCGCCAACCCCGTCGTCCCGATCGGCCAAGGAAAGGTCTCCTCCAAGCCGGGTTATGTCCGTCCAGTCAAGGATCACTTCCTCGGCGTTGTTACCGCTTATCCTTACCTCTATGCGGCGCAGTTCGCGTTGCGCCCACGCCTCTCCCTGGAACCTTGCCACCCCGGCCAGAAAGTAATTGGAAGCCGGTAGAACGTTGGAAATAGTGGGCCGTTCCCAGACAACCTGTTCCCCCATGTCCGCCCTAAACGGGTTGTTACAAGACAGAAAAAGCCCCGAAATTGCGGCGGCCATAACCACGGCGCAAAGGGACAAGACCGACGAGCTTCTTAGATGACCAAACTTAAACACCATGCTCCGCCTCCTTATTAGTGACAACGATGCCTTCTATTTCCGTGTGCCTCCCCCCCCTTGCGAAACCGCAAAACATACACACGACAGCCACAAGATATTACCACAAACCAACCGGGCTCGCAATACATATTTGCGCCCCGCCGGCCCTGGAAAATTTCACCGCGGCGAAAAGTTCGGCAACCTGCTCTTTAAGTTTAGTTCGAAAGAAAACCGCGGTCAATAGAAGCCTCTGCCATAGCCAAAAGAACCCCCCCCCTCTCCAACTGGGGGGGTGGGAGGCTT
>Ga0209755_10002400_pt1 | contig 25868 bp, 19 predicted proteins | sample TergutCo191P1_FD_187301 | JGI IMG/M metagenome (GOLD analysis project Ga0209755, IMG submission 187301) | Cornitermes sp. P1 segment gut microbial communities from Petit-Saut dam, French Guiana - Co191P1 (SPAdes) (version 2) | ecosystem: Host-associated > Arthropoda: Insects > Digestive system...
TCACTCGTTGCCCAAGTAACTTGCTTGTTAGTAGCATCAGGTGGAAATACCGTAGCTACCAAAGAAGCGCTGTCTCCAACTTCTAAATCAAGAGAAGTTTCATCAAGTAAGACACCAGAAACAGGAACAGTAGGAACTACTTCTGGAGCAATAATGATCTCAAAGGTAGCGTGTGTCAGGTTGTGGTTAATGCTACTTGCGCTCACCGTGAAAGAGAAAGTTCCTGCTTTTGTTGGAGTGCCTGTTATCACACCACCTTCAGAAAGCGTCAGTCCATCAGGTAGACTGCCTTCATACACCGCCCAGGTAACAGGAGTTGCATTCACTGCTTCAAGTGTTGCACTGTAAGGTGTGTTTACTGTGCCTGTCGGTAAGTCTTCGGTAGTGATTACTGGTAAGTCTTCAACAATCTTTACCATGACACTACAAGTTGCCTTAAAGCTACCGTCTACCGTAGTCGCCGTAATGGTTGCGCTACCCATACTAACAGCAGTAACTACGCCGTTTTCAACAGTTGCTACCTCTTCGTTACTCGTTGACCAAGAAACAGATTTGTTAGTAGCATCAGCAGGTGTTACGGTAGCTATCAAGTTAGAAGTATCTCCAACTTCTAATGAGAGAGCGTCTTCATTAAGGGTGACACCAGTTACAGGAACAGTTACTACAGGAGCGGTGACACTGACCGCACAAGTCTTAGTGAAGTTTCCATCTGTTGTGGTAACTGTAATAGTTGCTTGTCCTGCGCCAACAGCAGTAACTACGCCGTTTTCTACGGTAGCAACTTCAGCGTTACTCGTTGTCCAAGTAACTTGCTTGTTAGTGGCATCAGCGGGAGTGATGCTTGCAATCAAGTTGGAAGTGTCTCCAATATCTAATGAAAGAGTTTGTGGGCTTAAGGTAACACCGGTTACGGGAACAGTTACTACAGGAGCAGTGACACTAATTGCGCACTCTGCAGTAAAAGTGTTATTTCCTTCACCTGCTGTTGCACTAATGACTACATTTCCTTGACCCACAGCAGTTACTACACCATCTTCTACGGTGGCTATCGTTTCATCACTCGTTGCCCAAGTAACTTGCTTGTTAGTAGCATCAGGTGGAAATACCGTAGCTACCAAAGAAGCGCTGTCTCCAACTTCTAAATCAAGAGAAGTTTCATCAAGTAAGACACCAGAAACAGGAATATTAACTACGGGAGCTTCAAAAGGAGCTTCGAACTTCACAAACTTATGGGCATCGCTCAAGACATAATCTAGCCCATCAGGAACTGCAACCCACCCTTGTTCTTCAGGGTCGATATTATTCGTAATTGCCCAATAGCGATAAGGTTGCTGTGGCGTATTTAGCGAGATAGGGGAGTAATCGTGCGAAAAAGCTTGCTTATTTCCTCGAGAGACAAACACACCTTCATTAATCGATAAGGTAAGATTGTTTTCCCAATCGGAATTGATTATTCCAAAGCAGTTCGAGCCTTCGAATCCAGCCAGTATTTCATTTCCAGAAGCGGTAAGGTTCCCGCCGTTGAGGGTGATGCTTAAGTCTGGGTTTTCAATTCCCCTATAGTTATGGGCTTCAATGCCAGCGCTGCGTCCAAAGGGTGCGTTTCCAATAGCTAGCACCGATCCGCCATTTACGGTCATGCTTGTGGCGGTAATCCCACGTGCTCCATCAGAATCAGCCGGATAGGTGCTGCTGCCTTCGGCAAGAACCGTGCCGCTTTCAACGGTTAAAGAAGTAAGTGTTCGAATGCCCGTTCCCGCACCGTTTCCTGCTGTTACGCCTAATACATCAAGGGATCCATCTCCGGTAATAACAAGCCCATTGGGGGCATAGATTCCGGTCGCGTCCATTGTTGGGCTGGAACAAGCTAGTCGATTTTCGCCTTCAAGTTCTAAGGTAATGACCTGGTTTGTACCCTTTGCTATCGTAAGAGCAACAGAATCGGTAGTTTCCCAAACAAAACCATTGAGCTTCAGTGTGCTGCCATCAGGATTCCAGGCTGTTCCTTTTTCGGAAGCAATAGCTTCGGTCTCTTCGTCATATATCCCGTTGCGGTTTTCATCAAAGAAAAGTGTTCCGCCCTCTAGCGGGGTATAGGTAAGGTTGAGTTTTGCGTGAAGAGGAATCACTTCAACCGTACAAGAGGCAGTAAACCCACCTTCTTCTGTGGTTACTGTTATTACGGCAGTGCCTGGTGATTCAGCAATCACATTACCTTGCTGGTCTACAGTAGCAATCGAGTCGTCGCTGGTTGCCCAAGTGACATTTTTGTTGTCTGCATTTGCTGGCAAAACGGTAGCTGTTAGGGTTGTTGTTTCCCCTAACCCAAGCTGAATTTCTTCTTCATTCAGAACTACTTCTTCAACGGGGGTATGAGATATAGTTCCCGTTGCTATTTTTACATATTTATCGTTTATGTCGAAAACATATTCAGACTCTGAAGGTACCCCGGTGCCAGGTCCGCCTGGATCTGAATTACCTGTATTCGTCCAATAGGTGTAGGGCTTTGAAGTAGAAAAAATGAAGGAGTAAGGATAATCAGGGGTTTCAGGATCAGAGTTTATGGCTCTAAAAGCATTTCCATCACCTTTTGCAACCAGTGACCCATCATAGATATTAATCGGGAATTGGTGACCCGCTTCAAGCCCCCAAGAGTATCTTCCTCCCGATGCAGAAGCTACAAGAGTTCCTCCATTGATAAGGGTTATGTGGTTGTAGGCATTTGCAAAAGGTACCTCCCAGCCATGATCTCCAGGAGATAGTCTAAGCCCGATTGAACCTTTCGAAGGAGGGCTTTCTGCGGATGATCCCTTTGCCTCAAAAGTACCGTTGCTGACAACAACGCTTTGCGCTATCGCTCCTTCGCCCCACCAGTAGTAGTTTTCAGGGTTAGTTGTTATTCCCTCACTAAAAACTGAGCAGTTTTCAACAACAAGTGCATTGTAAACATCAATTCCAATTGGCCAATCCATGTTGTGCGACTCCGCGCGCGCATTAAGCGACCCTTCGCCTGTTATTGTTAGATTCGTAGCTGCTATGCATTGCACAGCTGACAAAGTATACAAATCAGAGCTTATTCTAAGACTATTCGTTCCCCGGAGCTCGAGTGAAGAGTACTCCCCTCGCAAAGAGAGCGCTGGAGAAAATGAACAGTCCCATTCGAAATTATCTAGTATCAGCGTATCGCCGCCAGCAATCCAAGTCTCGCCTTCTCCGGGACAGATAAGGTCTTCATCATCGAAATGCCAATTCTGATTGAGGTCGCTATAGAGAACTCCGTTATTGACATTCGGGTCATAGACTAGACCGAAGTCTTCATGGTTTGCTACGAATACTTCACAGATTGCTTCATAGCCACCATCTTCGCTGGTAGCGATAATGGTAGTCGACCCAGAAGATACACCAAAAACTGTGCCATATTCATCCACCGTTGCGATAGCTTCATCACTGCTTGTCCAAATAATTTTTTTGTTGGTTGCTTCTTTTGGCTCGATTTCTGCTTGGATAGATTTGCTAAAATCAACAGCCAAGATTAAGGATGATTGCCACATTTGAATTCCTGTTACCGGAAAATAGTCTGTAACTGTGACGTTGCAGGTTGCAGAGAATCTTCCGTCTTCAGATGTGGCAGTAATCAGGGCTGAACCAAGAGAGAGTGTTGTTACCTTCCCGGTAGCGTCTACTGAAGCGACGGATTCATTGTCGCTTTCCCAGGTAATTGTTTGCTGTTGGGCCATGTTTGGTACTATGCTGGCCTTCAGCTGAAACTCAGAGTCAGGAAGAAGGGTTTTCGTTTTGCTATTAATGCATATCCCCTTGGGAAAAACCTCGCCATTTTTATATTCGTCAACTACATCGACAGCCATAGCAACATCGAGTACTCCGTGACCGTAGTAGCTGTCGTGTCCGATAGTATCTTTGGGGTCTTCGGTAAACAGATCTTGTGCTGTCCCACAAAGAATTTCTTTAACCTGATCAGGGCTAAGACTTGGGTCTAAAGCAAAAAGCAGGGCTGCTGCACCAGAAACTTCCGGAGCAGCCATGGATGTGCCTTGGAGTCCTGAAAGACTGTCGTCAGAAGAGTTGCCTAAAGAAAGAACTTGCCCTAAACTGTCTCCTCCAGGTGCGGCGATATCTTTGTTTTCGCCATAATTACTATAGGAAGCCCTTTCTCCATTTCTGTTTAGAGCAGTTACCGAAAAAACCTCAGGCCAATCGCTGGGAAAATGAGGGTCGGATTTACTATCGTTTCCAGACGCAGCAACAGAAAGGATTCCTTCGTTGCGGGCTGCTTGAATGGAGCTTCGCAACGCCCGGTCATCAGAACCAAGTAAATCGGTTTCGCTGTAGCCGCCAAAACTCATATTAATAACCCGAAGGTTAGTTTCATTTTTTGTATCAATGAAATAGTCGAACCCGTCAATTAAAATTCGTGTTGTGGTTTGGTTGAACTGATTAAAGATCCTCACTGGAAGGATTTTTGCGTTAAAGGAAACGCCAGAGACGCCTATCCCATTGTCTGCTTCAGCAGCAATAATTCCTGAAACGTGTGTTCCGTGACCGGTTGAATCACCAAAGCTTGCAGCATATAAAGAGCTTTCTTCAAGAAAACAGTTTTCGAAAGCATCCCAGGCCAGGATAGTACCACTTTCATTTCTAGCCAGGTTGTTTTTGAGGTCGTTATGGGTTAGGCGTGCGCCCGTGTCAAGCACTCCAACCGTAACCTGGTGGTTTGCTTTGATGGCATCCCAGGCTTCTGGCGCGTTAATCATTTCCAGATCCCATTGATCACCAAAAAACTGATCATTCGGGGCGTAAGCAAGGGGAGAGACTTCCGATAGTCCTTTAGAGTCTTCTGGGTTATCGATTAAGGTGTATACATAATTCGGTTGCACGTAATCGAGCGCATCGTTGTTGGCGAGGGCTAAAAGCGCGTCATCGATGATCACATCAGAGGGGAGGCTGATGGTGGCAACTGCTTTATCGTCGCTCGAAACGCTGAACACTTCAACCGATACCGCGTCTTTTTCTTTCGAAAGCTTTGCAAGGGTGGCTTCAACAGAGGTGATATCAGCTTCAGGAGGGTTGGCATCTTTGAAAAAGATGACCAGCTCTTCACCGCTATAAGCATTTTCGTCTTGAGGAATGTTGCCTGCTGCACCAGCTTCTTGGGCAAGCGCAATGGTTTTAAACTGCGGACCATTTCCTAAAGACCCTAGGGATCCGAAAGGTGCAACACCTCCAAGCGAGTTAAAAGCGAAATATGCCACTAAAACGATGAGGCTTACTCCTAGGATTGATAGAGCTAAAACCCTTGAAATGAAACTTTTTGAAGACTTCATAAAACTCCCCTTGCTGCTGCGCTAGCAACATAAAAATATTAACCTTATTACTATAGCAAAAAAAGTACAATGTGCCAGACAGAAGCCCAAAAAAGATAGTTTTGTTTTCTTGGGGTTAGATCCTTCGCTACGCTCAGGATGACAAGGAGGGGGAGGCTGCTCAGGGTGAGGACGACAAGGGAAACGTCATCCTGAGCGAAGCACGTAGTGCGGAGTCGAAGGATCCATAACTCAACCACGTGGATCCTTCACTTCGTTCAGGATGACATGAGGGGAGGAGTTCCAGGATGACATGAGGGGGAGGCTGCCTCAGGATGACATGTTTCGTGCGATGACAGGGGAAGGGGTTAGTTGGTGTTGTCTTCGTCGAGGCAAAAGCCTTCTGAAAGATGCACTAAGTTGCGCAAACTATTCACGATAATCTTAGAGCCTTTAACGGTAATAATATCGTCGTTTTGCAGCTGAGAAAACATTCGAGAAAGAGTTTCTGGCGTAATACCCAGGTAATCAGCGAGCACCCCTTTGCGCATCCCTAATTCAAAGTAAACGCCTTCCCCATGGGGCGATCCTGCTTCAAGGGCGCGTCTGAAAAGATAGCGGCTCAGTCGAGCAGGAGCACCGAAACTCAAGTCTTTCAGCAGGTCACACAAACGAAATACGCTATCCATAGAATGACGGGCAACCTGGCTCGCAAAGGCTGCATCGGTGCGCATCAACTTTGTTATGCGGTCAACAGGAACAGAAAGAACCGAAGCATCTTCGCTAATTTCTACAATCCCGTTATGTCGGGTTCCCATAAGAGCTGTTTCGAGCGCAAAAGGTTTATCGCACCCAATGTGGTAAATGATAGTCTTTTTACCGTCAGGATGAAGGAAATAGCAAATTCCTTTTCCTTCCTTCAGGATGTAGAAGTTAGAAAGAGTATCACCATCATGAATCAGGATTTGATTCGTCTTTTTATTAGTTTGATGGGTCTTGTTGGAAAGGGTTGCTAGTTCGTCTTGGGTAAGACGCGAAAATAGGGCAATCCCTTTCAAATATGTTGCGACCTCAGTATGCTTCACAGTTTCCCCCCTGCCTTAGCCTAACCATTCTGCACTGTAGCGGTGACTTTTAAATAATATCATCAACAGTGCTCATGCAGCTAAATAACCTTTTATGCTTTGATGTCCAAAATGTTTTTCGGGCACGCATCAAGGCATTTTCCGCACAGCATGCAATCGCCTGAACGCACCACTAAATCTGTTTCTGCTATAACCGGATCAAGAATAGAAGGATCAGCGATGCAAACCTTTTTGCAGGCATCACAATCGATACAACCTCCCTTTGATTTGACGCTGAAAAACCCGATGCGTCCAATGAACTGATAAAACCCACCAAGAGGGCAAAGCTTGCGACACCAAAGCCTTCCTGGGAAGAATACTTCGAAAATCACCACAGCGATCAAAACCCAGGTGCCAACAAAAGCTCCGAGAATCAGGCCTCTAAAAACAGCCCCAACAGGAGAGAAGAGCTCAAAAACAGGAATTCCGCACAGTGCCGATAGTATCAAAACCCCGAGTGTGGTTACAACTTTCGTGCGCCGATTAATTTTCGTAAAGAAAGGAACTTCGCCGTCGCTTTCCTTATACATGATTCGTTTTAACGGTCGCGCCAAAAATTCGACTACTTCAACAATCAGGTTAACCGGGCATATCCAGCCACAAAAAATGCGTCCTCTGATAAGCAAGTAAATTACGAGAATAGTTGCAGTTCCAACTAGAAGCGAAATGGTTGGCAGTTGTCGTGATGCCACAATGCTTTCTAAAGCAGCAAAGGGGTCAACCAAAACAAGAACTCCGAAGATAGTTGACGAAGCAAGCGTTCCGAAGAAAAAGAAGTCTCCTGGAATAGCGCCGGTGAAAAGTTCAAATGCTACCGGAGAGAGAAATAAGGCCAATACCAGGCATTGTACTATATGTCTTGCGACATTGAGTCTCATAAAACCTCATCCTCGAAATTGCAGTAAACCAAATTGGTATTGAGAACACCTTCTAAAAGGGTGATTTTTGTTGCAAGAGCGTAGGTTGAATCTACCGAATCTGATTCGATGGTAATTACAATCTTGCTTACTTCATCTTGTCCATGAATCTCGACACCTTCCGATTCGAGCGCTGTGAGCCCGGCAGTAACTTCTTGTTGCTTTTCAGGTAAAGTTTCAACGACATAACTTGAAATAACCATTTAAAAATTCCTCCGACCCTGGTTTATGTACCCAGCTTAATGTGCCTCCGCCGCAAAAACTAAGGCTTTCACGGCGGAGGATTTGTTCCAGTAAACTAGCTTATACCTTTTCAATCTTGACACAAGTTTTTTTGTAGTCAGGCTCTTTTGAAAGCGGGCAATAATAATCATGTACTGCCAGGTTAATGAGAGTTTCTTCGGCAAAGAATGGTGCAAACACCAACCCCTGAGGAGGTTCGGTGCGACCAGCGGTGCTCGCTTTGATTTCAAACACACCATGGCGTGAAGTAACACGAACCAAATCTCCGTCTTTGATGCCCAGTTTCTTGCAGTCATCTGGGTTGATATCGAGCAAAGCTTCAGGCAAAGCTTTATCGAGCTCAGGAACGCGACGGGTCATCGAACCGCCGTGCCAATGTTCGAGTAAGCGTCCGGTGCAGAACCAGAAGGGATATTCAGCATCAGGTTCTTCAGCTGGTTCTTCGTATGGCCTAAAGACTGCAGAAGGTTTCATGCCTGCGCTCTTGTAGAAACTAATGTTGCCAGGTTTGCCTTTTTCGCCATAAGTTGCAACACCAATTTCATCGAAGCCGTCAGCTTGCGCACCGTCGGCAAAACGCCAGGTAGTTTGAATCCATTCGCCGTTAACTTCGCGTACCGGCCACGTAAGAGCTTTCTTGATATATTCGTCGTAAGGAGCAAGCTGCTTGTTTTCCATCTTCAACGGAGCCCACTTCTCGTTTTTGCTTTCGTTGGTGGCAATAGCTTTGGCGGCGGCATTCAATGAAGGGTTCGAGAAAATACGATACTCATCAAAAAGACGACGATTTACTTCAGTTTGATCGGTAATTAGGTCGTCTGTTTCTGGGTCCCAAACAAAACCAAAGAGCTTTTCGAATGCTGGCGTTTCACCAATCATAGTTCCATCAAGAACGCGCTTTGCTACCTGCAAGAAGATCCACGTATCCCACATTGCTTCTCCAGGGGGCTCAACTGCCTTTTCAAAAATGGAAAGACGACGTTCTGCGTTGCCGTATTGTCCTTCGCGTTCAATCCACATAGCTGCAGGGAATACCACGTCTGCATATTGGGTGGAAAGGGTTGGGTACACCTCATTCACCACGATAAAGGTGTTTTGGATGCCCTCTTTGTATTCTTCGTCGATGCCCAAGAAGCGGGAAAGATTAGGTAGAGTTACCGCCCAGTTGTTTGCGCAGCTCCAGAGGAAATCCATGCCGCCCTTGGAAAGGTCTCTAAAGATCTTAATCGTGTGCTTGCCAGGTTTTTCAATTGCATCAAGATATTCACCTGGAAGATCCCAGATAGCTTCCGCAAAGCGACGATGTTGTCCATTTGCAACCAAAAGGTCGGCAGGAAGACGGTGAGAGAAAAGCCCAACTTCACGTGCGGTTCCGCAGGCGGTTGGTTGTCCGGTCAGGCTGAAAGGACCAGAGCCAGGGGTTGAAATCTTGCCGCAAAGCAGGTGGATGTTGTAGATACAATGGTTCATCCAGGTGCCACGCGTGTGCTGGTTCACTCCCATCGTCCAAAGAGACATGATTTTCTTATCGGGGTCACCAAAGAGTTTTGCCAACTCTTCAATGTCTGCTGCAGGTACGCCGCTGATTTCAGCAGCATAATCAAGAGTGTATTTGCTGAGACGTTCTGCGAAGGCAGCAAATTCGATAACCTTTGCGTCATCAGATGCGGTTGCTTGCTGGATCAGATCGGTTGCATCATAGCCATCTTCATAGGCATGACCAAGGTTTTCGGTTCCTTGTTTGAACTGAACGTGAGCCTCAACAAACTCTTTGTTATAAAGGTCGTTTTGAATAAGGTAGTTGCTGATAGCATTAGCGATAGCCAGGTCTGAACCGGGGCGGAAAACCAAAACCTTATCCGCGCTGGCACTCGTGCGGGTATTGAGGGTGGTAATGTCGAAATGCTGAACACTTTTGTCGCTGGTCTTGCGAGCTGTTAAGCGAGAGTACAGTACCGGATGGGCTTCTGCCATGTTGGCGCCCCAGGTAACAAATACGTCTGCCAAGTCCAGGTCGGAATATGAACCCATTGGTTCGTCAGTCTGGAACACGTTCATGAAAGCAACGACGGCACTCGCCATACAAAGACGCGCATTGGGGTCGATATTGTTGCTTAAAAGGCCTGCTTTCCAGAATTTATGCAGGGCATAACCTTCGGTTACTGGTTGCTGACCAGAACCCCAAAACGCTAAACGACTCTTATCCTCGAGCCAAACAGCCTTTAACTTTTCGGCTACCAAATCTAATGCCTCTTCCCAGGTGGCTTCAGTGAGACCTCCCGGTTTGCCCTTAGTCTTGTTGTCTTTACGGATCAGGGGCTTCGTCAGGCGATCTTCGCCATAAAGAGCTTGATACAGGTGAATCCCCTTAATGCACTGCAAGCCCTTGTTTGATTCGTTGTTTGGATCGCCATAAGTAGCGATAACTTTGCCACCAAGTACTTCGCAAGAAATACCGCAGCCGGTACCGCAATAGCGGCAAACTGCTGTTTTGACTTCTACATCCGGATTGCCACTGGGACCGTCACCGCTTGGTTTTTGACAAGCTACCATGGTTCCAGCAGCAGCACAAGCCATTGCGATAGCTGTTCCTTTTACAAAATTACGTCTCGATAAATCCATCCTCTTTTTCCTCCTCTGATTGTTGTTTCCACTTGCAAAAAAAGAATCTCGTTCCAAAAGACGACAACTGTAAAACCCCCTTAAATTATTCCGCTCCTATTTTTCTTCGCCTCTTGGTCGGACATAGATTGCAACTCTTGGTTTGGATATTACGCAGCGCTCGACGCACAAGCCGCATCCAACACAGTGTTCGCCGTCAATGACTGGCTCAAAAATAGCGTGGGTGTTGTCTCCTTCACGCATAGAATATTTAATATAGATTGCTTTGTCGATTAAAGGACAAACGCGATAGCAAACCTCACAACGAAAGCCGTCAAGGGCAATACATAAATCACGGTCGAGAACTGCAACACCCATTCGAACGGCTGTTTTGTCTTCAACGGGAATCAAAGCACCCGTAGGACAAGCTTCAATACAGGGGAAGTCTTCGCACAGGCGACAGGCACCTTCTCGTGCATCAATGTAGGGCGTTGCGCCAGCCTTGATGTCATGGTAGAGCACTACTCGATAGGGGCACGCTAACCCGCATTTGCCGCACCGAATACAAAGAGCTGAAAACTCAGTCTCATGTAATGCTCCGGGGGGTCTTAAGAAGGAGCCGTCTTGCTTCTGAGGAGCGAGCAGCTGATAGCCTGCTGCAACCCCTACCGCGAGAGCCCCTGCACTTCGCAGTACCGACGTCGAAGTCGTAGTCATTGTGTAATAATCCCTCTTCTTCTCTTCATGAAGAGAGTAAGAAGAAAAGCATAAATTATCCTTGATTTATGTCAAAATTGTGAATAATTAAAGGAAAGCTTTCGTAACTGGACTAAAGGATGAGGTGATAAGCTTTCTGTTTAAGTAGTATTTTCGAGCGATTTCTCTATGGAATATACGAGTGAACCTCAGCAAGGTAAACGAGCTATGATAAGGTAGCAAACGGTCGAAGGAAAACGAGTTAATCTCTGGCTCGTGAAAGAGGAGGCATCTTATGCGTGGTGAAATTCGCAACGAAATTCGGATTATGTCGGAAGAAGATACGCTCGCGCTTATTCAATCAACAGAGCATGGGGTTTTGGCGACGGTTAACGAAGCAGGGCAGCCTTGTACGGCAACCCTTAACCATGTATATCTCGATGGTGCACTTTATTTTCATTCTGGCCCGGGTGGGGAAAAACTCGAGAATATTTCGGTAAACCCTACCGTTTCTTACTGTATCACCGGTTTAGCAGACGTGATTTACGATCAATTCACCACCGCGTTTTCTTCAGTGGTTGTGCATGGAGACATGAGTTTTGTTGAAGATGCCGAAGAAAAGTTGCGTTCGCTTACCGCTTTGGTCGATCGCTTTTCCAATGACGTTATTCCTGGGCAGGTTAAAACCGATTTTATCGCCCAAGGAGTTGAATGCGTCGTGATGCTAAAACTAGAACCCGAGCATGTGACGGGAAAAGCTCGCTTTTCTCGCAAACGCCCCTGCTTAGTCTACTAATGTCATCCTGAGGCACAGCCCCTGTCATTCTGAACAAGCATGTCATCCTGAACGAAGTGAAGGATCCATCAACTATCTGTCGGTTGCTTTCGCAACCTCCCTATTAATACTTCGTTCGCTTGCGCTCACTCCGTTATGGGTCCTTCGACTGCGGGTGCTTCGCACCCTCCGCTCAGGACGACAAGGGGCAGTGTCATTCTGAGCGCCTCCCTGTCATTCTGAGGCGCAGCCGAAGAATCCATCTTAAACGACAGGGGGTAGTGTCATCCTGAACAAGCATGTCATCCTGAACGCCTCCCTGTCATTCTGAGCGAAGCGAAGAATCTACGTGGTTAGCCCCAAAGCCCCAGGGCAACAAATATAAAGGCAATTATGACACCAGCAATAGATTCGCCCGCAAGCAAGCCCGAGGCAGCAATCAAACCAGTTTCGTTTGCTGCCTCGGTAAAACGTTTTCTTTCTTCTTCTGGTTTCCGCTTGGCAAGATAACGTTTAATTGCATCAAAAATTACTTTGATCATCGCACCAACGAAAATGGTCGACGAAAGATAAAAGGGAAGATAAAACCCAAGTCCCAGCATCATGACGGGCAAACCAAACATATACAGTACGCAACCTAAAATAATGCCAGAGACAAATGCGGGAACATTAACTATGCCAGAAATCATGCTAGCAACAACTGAAGCTTGAGCAGCAACAAAATCTTTGCCCGCACCAAAAGCTTCCGTTCCGTAAGCGTTAACCAGCACACTCATGACGACAACTGCAACAACTGCCCCGATTACGCCACCAATGGCTTGTCCAATCCACTGGGCACGAGGGTTGGTTCCCAAAATATGTCCGGCCTTGAAATCGTTCATCAAGTCGCCGGTAAGTCCGCATGCTACAGCAATAATGCCAGCGATGAAAACCAACTGCACCTGGGGTGTAGCTGAAAAGGCTGCCACAATAAGCAAAACGATAAGCCCGAATATTTCCATGGGGTCGATGCCTGTTTGCCCAACACTTTGAGCTGCCATTGCAGTGGTTGCCCACACCAGCGCTACGACAATAAGGCAAGGAACGGGCGAAAGACCGAGCAAGAAGCAAACCAGAAGAGCAACGGCTGCCACGGCACCAGCAGCAATGCCGGCAGTTACCTTGTTTAGCTTTAGCTTTGAGGTCGCGCCATCTGTTCGAGCGCTTTCGACAGAAACACTGGCTTCCCGGGTCTTTTTGTTTTTGAACGCAGCCAACCCATTCGTGAAAATAAGCTTTGCAATAACCCCAATACCACAGCCCATCATCACGCCCATACCGAGGCTAGAGGTGAACCCCTGTCCAGCTTCAACACTCCAATAACCAAGGCTGGAAAGTCCGAACACTATCCCAAGATGTCCAAGCAGTGCTCCAATAAAAAGCACAACAACTGAAGCAGTTCCTACAATAAAGCCGACGGCCAACAGCATGGGGGAATTATAGAACCCAAAAGCAACACCGGGGAAAGCGGCAGATCCGAATAGCAGGCCGGGAACTGCAGCAAACCAATCACGCAATGCGGTGTAAAGGCCAGCAAAACCAAGGGATCCCAAAAGATTCAAGCCTGTTTTGCCGCCCTTGTCGCCTGCGACGATAGTTTGAGCAGCGGCAGTTCCGATAGGGAATTCCAACTGAGATTTTTCAATAAAGTGCTTGCGCAACAATGCCGTACAAATCGACCCAAGAATCACGCCGGCAAATGCAACGACCAGCATTTCGACCAAACTTACTTCGCCAGCACCTATCATCCAGATGGCCGGAATAGTAAAAGCAAGGCCACCAGCAACCATAGCACCAGCAGACATGATGGTGTGCGTCACGTTCACTTCATGGTAATTAGTTTTTCCGAGAGCTTTAAGAAAGAAGAGGGAGATTAGTGCAGCAAAGATGATTGGCCAAGGCAGCATTCCCATTTTAAGGGCGATATACGCGGAAGTTGCCGTAATTACGACACAGCCGACACTGCCTATGATGATGCCACGTAAGGTCACTTGACCTTTAAGTTGATCCATTTTGGCTCCTTAGTGTATATCCGCTTCTCCTTCATATCGAGAAGTCGGGTTACAAAATTGTCTGATACATTATAATTGATGGAAGAAGAAAACTGACTACAATTGCACGCTTCTCAAAAAGTGGCGCGTGCGCAAGGGTGCTTTTTGCAGAGATAGGTGTTTGTTATGGCTGAAGTTGCTTTGAAAAAGGAAAATGTTCTTGCGGTATCCATAAACAACGATCACATAAAAATCGGTTTATTAGCCGAAGGAGAACAGCTGGCAACGTATATGATTGCAACCCCGAAAGAGTGTACTGCCGACGAAGCGGAATCTGCTCTTTATGCTTTTTTCAGTGCAGCTCGCAGGCAAGGCCTCCAGGAAATTTTTCAGCCAACCGGTTCAATTATTGCTTCGGTCGTACCTTCCCTTACTGGTCCTTGGACCCTTGCGGCAAAGAAAATCTGCATTAGTCGCCCCATAGTAATAGGCCCTGGTTTGAAAACGGGCTTGAAAATGACTTACAACGACCCTTCAGAAATCGGAGCCGATCGCATCGCAAACATAGTGGCAGGTAAGACTTTTTTTGATGAAGCTTTCATCGTCGCGGATCTTGGTACTACAACTAATCTTTCCGTGGTAAACAACGAAGGTGCTTTTTGTGGCGGCATAATCTGTCCAGGCCTGCGTATTTCAGCTTCTATGTTAGCGCAGGGAGCTGCTCGTTTGAGCGACGTTGATATAAAGGCTCCGAAAGCGGTCGTTGGGAAAAGCACAAAAGATGCTATGCGTTCGGGTATGGTTATGGGGGAAATCGCCCGCCTTGATGGATTAACGGAAATGATTTGGTCAGAGCTGGGATACAAAACAGAATTGCTTGCAACCGGCACCGATGTTGCCGAACTGTCTTCTTTGTCTAAACACAAAATTCGCGTAGAGGAAAACTTAACCCTCGCCGGATTAGGGATCCTTTATTCCCTTAACCGTTAAGGGGCTTTTGTCGTCTTTCAAAAGACTGTCGGGCGCTGTGCGCCCTCTCTATTCACACTGCGTTCGCGTGCGCTCACTTCGTTATGGATCCTTCACTTCGTTCAGGATGACATGGGGGTTCAGGGCGACAAATATGTGTCGGGTGTTTTGCACCCTCCACTCAAGATGACAAGAGAGTTGCTCTTTTGTCATCTTGCCGGTTACTCCATGTCATCCTGAATCAGCATGTCATCCTGAGGTTACCTCATGTCATCCTGAACGAAGTGAAGGATCTAGAATGGATTCTTCGGCTACGCCTCAGAATGACATGGAGAAAAACTTCTTGTAATGAGAAAAAACGATGATACAATTACAAGGTTTCATAAATACACATGGCTGAGCGACTTGAATCCGCTAGTGACCACAGAAAAAGGTTGCGGTTTCGAGGAAGACCTCAGGCAGAGGACTAACGAATGGAGAAAGTATGACTAAGGTCAGTATTGCTACGCTGCTTGATGCCGGCAGCCACTTCGGGCATCAAACTCGCCGCTGGAACCCAAAGATGAAACCCTATATTTTTGGTAGTCGCGGAGATATCTACATTATCGATCTCAAACAAACTCTTATCGGCATGGATCAGGCGTATTCGTTTATTTCTGATTTGGCGCGCAAGAACGGCACCGTGCTTTTCGTTGGAACGAAAAAGCAAGCCCAGGAAGCTGTTTCAAACGCAGCAAACCGTTGCGGAATGCCCTATGTGAACGCTCGTTGGTTGGGCGGTATGCTGACCAACTTCGTTACTATTCGTTCTCGCGTAACCCACATGGAAGACTTAGAGGCTATGGAAGCCGATGGTCGCATGGAAGTTCTGCCGAAAAAAGAACAAATCCTACTCCGCAAGGAACTGGCTAAACTTCAAACGAACCTGAATGGTGTTCGAAACATGAAGAAAGTTCCTGAGGCTATTTTTGTCATTGACACGAACCGCGAAGGAATTGCCATCCACGAAGCTCGTCGTTTGAACTTGCCCGTGGTTGGCACTCTTGATACCAATTCTGATCCTGATGATGTTGAAATTGGAATTCCTGCTAACGATGATGCGATTCGTTCAGTGGGGCTTCTTGCGGAATTCATTGCCGACGCGGTGATAGCTGGCAGCAACACTTTGGTAACTGCTGAAGATATGGCAGCAAAACCGGCTCCTGCTAAAGAAGCTGCACCTGCTGCAACCGAAGCACCAGCTGAAGCTGCAAAGGTAGCGGCTGAAACTGCACCAGTTATTGAAGCGGCAGCAGAAGAGGTTGTTGTAGAAGCTGCAAAAGCTGTGGAAACTGCAGAAGTTTCAGAGGCAGCAGAAGCTCCGGCTGAAGAAAAAGCAAGCGAATAGACCGAATAAACAAGACCTGTTTCTTTGTGGCGTAAGCGGCATAAAGATTGTAAGAATTATAGAAAGGATGACCCATGGCAGAGATTACTGCTTCTCTAGTAAAAGAGTTACGTGAAATTACCGGTGCAGGCATGATGGAATGCAAGAAAGCACTCGTTGAAACTGAAGGCGATATTGAAAAGGCTATTGACGCGCTGCGTACCGCTGGCTTAGCGGCAGTGGCGAAAAAAGCTGGTCGTGCTACCAATGAAGGCACCGTTGCAGCATTAGTTTCAGGCTGTGGCACGTCGGGTGCTTTGGTAGAGCTCAACTGCGAAACAGACTTCGTCGGCATGAATGAAAAGTTCAAGGCTTATGCAGACACTATTGCTCAAGCTGTTATCGACAACAAACCAGCTGATCTTGATGGCCTTTTGGCAGCAAGTGCTGGCGAATCAACGGTTGAGGCAGTAATTGCAGACGCAATTCATACTTTGGGCGAAAACATTCAACTCGCTCGTTTTGCATACGCTTGCCAAGAAGGTGGCGCAGTTACCAGTTACATCCATGCTGGTGGCAAAATTGGTGTTTTGGTTGAGTTTAAAGTTGGCGACGTTGCTCTGGCAACCAACGACGATTTCAAGCGTTTTGGTCGCGATATTGCTATGCAGGTTGCTGCCGCGCAACCCGTTGCTGTTAACCGCGAATCAGTTGATGCTGCTCTTATCGAACGCGAAGTATCAATCTATAAGGCTCAGGCTGCTGAATCGGGCAAGCCAGAAGCAATACAGGAAAAAATGGCCACTGGCCGCCTGGAAAAATATTACAAGGAAAACTGCCTGACTGAGCAAGAGTTTGTTAAGAACCCAGATCAAACAGTTTCTCAGTATGCTGCTCAGGTTGCAAAAGACCTTGGTTCAACTATCGAAATAGTTGCTTTCACCCGCTTCCTTTTGGGTGGCGAATAATCATCTGAACGGAACGGAAGGGAAACTTTCCGTTCCTTTTTTGCGCGCCTCTGTAGTGCGCGCTTGTGGTAGGCAAGCAAACCCGTGTCTTTGTTAGCTTGGTCGAGCTACGCGGTAGGACTCAAACATACTAGGGAATTGATATGTCAAAAGAAAACATCATTATTGAAGGCAATAAAACCTTGAAAGGTTCTGTGCAAGTTTCAGGAGCAAAGAATTCAGCTCTAAAACTAATTGCTGCTTCAATTCTGGGTGGTGGGAAAAGCACCCTTCACAACGTTCCCATTATTTCTGATATTGATGTTATGAGTGATGTGGTGACCCATCTTGGGGCAATAGTTGAACGTCATGAACATACCTTAACTATCGACACTTCTGTTATCAATACTTTTGAAACATCATACGAGCTGGTTATTAAGATGCGTGCATCTATTGCAGTTCTCGGGCCTCTCATCGCGCGTTTTGGGCGCGCTCGGGTTGCCATGCCCGGTGGTTGCCAAATTGGTGCTCGAAAAATCGATATGCATTTGGTAGGGCTTGAGGCTTTGGGTGCAGAATTCACCATCGATCACGGTTATCTTGATGCCAGTACCCCTCGTGGTTTGAAGGGGGTTCCGGTGGTACTTGAATTCCCCAGTGTTGGGGCCACCGAAAATCTGCTGATGGCAGCAGTGGTCGCTGAAGGTACAACCACCATTCAAAACGCTGCTTGTGAACCTGAAATCACCGATCTGGCAAATATGCTTAATGCCATGGGCGCACGAATAAAAGGGGCAGGTTCTCCTTATATTGAAATTGAAGGCGTGGCCCTCGATTCGCTTCACCCCTGTGAACACACAACAGTCGGAGATCGTATTGAGGCTGGAACGTTTCTTGCGGGAGCCGCTCTTACCGGGGGGCCGGTGACGGTAAGTGGCATAGACCCAGCTTTTTTACGTATGGCAATTATGAAGCTAGAAGCTCTGGGAGCAACGGTGGTTGTTGAAAATGGCAGTATTACGGTGAGTAGAGAAAAACCGATAAACGCGACCGATATTCAAACACTTCCCCATCCAGGGTTTCCAACTGATTTGCAAGCGCAGTTTATGGTTCTTGCGGCACTTGCTGATGGTAATTCTGTTATTACGGAAAATATTTTCGAGAATCGTTTTATGCTTGCAGCAGAACTGAACCGCATGGGCGCAGATATTTCTATTGAAGGGCATCATGCGCTTGTTCGTGGAGTTACACGGCTTCAAGGAGCGCCGGTTTCTTGCTCCGACCTGCGCGCAGGTGCAGCTTTAGTTCTTGCAGGAATCGCTGCAGACGGACAAACACGCGTTCACGAGATCGAGCATATTGATCGGGGTTACGAAAACTTTGTTGGAAAACTGCAAAACCTTGGTGCTCAGATCAGCCGAGTTCAGGTGGAAGAATAAAGCGTTTAGATTGGCAATAGTAGATGGCTCAAGGTAGTAATCGTCACAATAAAGGATTATCATTTTCGCGCTCAAAGCGCAAAATCCCTCGCGTAAACAACGTCATAATTGGTACGCACGTTTCTCGAATTCACGATGAAGACCCTGCCAGTCAAGATAGCAGCACGCTGAAAAGCAATACTTTTTCCAGCCCTAAAAAAGCGCAGCGGGCAAAACGCGGGATGGTAGACCATATTACGCCTGATACGAAAACGGGCGAAAGCCATGAAGAGGCTCAAAGGCGCAGAAGCAGGCCTGAATATGCGGAAAAGCTGGCACGGAATGCTCGCGTAAAAGGCTGGGTCATCGGGCTGAGTGTGGCGCTTACTGTTGGAATTATTGCGGCGATTGTTGGGGCTGTTTCTTATGTGGGGTCGGTTTCTGATCGCATGGGCTTAGGGGAATCCAACGCGAGAGAAGCCTTAGCGGTGCCCGAAGAAAATCAAGCATATTATATGTTGGTGGTTGCGGAATTCTTTGATTCAGCCCAAGAAGATGTGGGGCCGCGCTTGCTTTCATTGGTTCGCATTGACCAACATGAAAAAAAGGTCACCATTCTTTCAATACCCTCAAACCTCCAGTGGCAAATGCCTGATGGCAGCTATAAGCGCATCGCTGAATCGCAGTTAATGGGAGGGGATGCAGCCCTCATTGACGCCGTCTCCGATTTGGTAGGTGTTCCCATTGCGCATTTTGTGAAAACCGACCGCAATGGTTTTGTTGCGCTTGTTGATTCTTTAGGTGGCATAGAGGTTGAGGTTTCAGAAGAAGTTGACGACCCCCGGGCAGGCGCGATTTATATTCCGGAGGGCACGCAAACTCTTAACGGGGAAGAAGCTTTGGTTTTGTGTCGTGCGAAAAACTTCATCAACGAAGAAGAAGTGCGGGCTAACCACCAAAACCTGGTGCTGTTAGCGCTTTTCCAAAAACTTCTCGATGCAAACCCCATTCAGTTGGTAATCGCCCTAGACGGAATCGCTCCGGGTATTACCACCGATTTTTCCGCAATGAATTCTTTGGGGCTTGTTTCGTCTTTAAAGGGTATCGACAAAGAAAGTGTTTTCTTAACCCGCGTTCCCGGCTCTAGTTCAACCTCAACAGTCAATGAGGTGAAGTATTACTATATGTTTGAAAGCGCGTGGAAAGCCATTAAAGACACTTTTATCGCAGGGGAAAAGCCGCTAGCGGCAAGTTCTTTAGTGGAAACAGTTGACCCAGCAAGTTTCACCATTACCATAAAAAACGGATCAAGCGCAACGGGTGCTGCCAGAGAAATGGCAGATTTGCTCACCGGGAAAGGCTTTGTTGTTCCTCCGGAAAATGTTGGCAATGCCGACCAGTTTGTATACAACGAAACCCTGGTGGTCTATAAGGACCAAGAGCATCTTGCTGCTGCTGAAACAGTAGTGGCCGCATTGGGCGTTGGGCGAGCCATTCCTTCCAACTGGCATTATGCATTTGAAACCGATGTTTTGATTATGCTCGGAAAAGACTGGAAGCCGCTTAATTAACTTCAGATGACATAAGGGTGGTTTCAGGTAGGTTTTGAAGCCATTATGCTACAATCAGAAAAAACTTTTCAAAGGAGTAAAAATGATAGATAAAGAAGAAGTCGCTTCCGTTCTCGAGCTCATTCGTCCTAGCTTGCAGGCTGATGGTGGCGATGTCCAATTAGTAGATGTTGCAGAAGATGGTACCGTCACTGTTGAACTGCAAGGGGCTTGCAAAGGTTGTCCTATGTCTCAAATGACCCTTGCAAACGGTGTTGAGAGAATCTTGAAAGAACGCATTCCTGGCGTTTCGAAGGTTGTTTCGGCCTCTTAAGGTACGAAAAGAATTTCGGTAGGATCATGGCTTTTTGTTGGGAGCTACGCGGGTGCGACGAAGAAATGATGTCGCGTTGTCCTCATAATACTCCCGGTGAGCCCTGTCCTGCCGAATGTCATTTTGCGGCTTGTACGCGACCCTCTCATGTGGTTGAAGATGACCTCGATTTGCTGCTCAACCCTGAAATGGATTACGAAGCAACCGTTAAGGAAATCTGCAAGTTTTGCCATTTCTTCCTTACCCAAGGTCCCTGTTTAACTGAAGGCGAAGCCTCGCAATCGAGAAAAGGTAACCCCAACCGCTTCCTCTTGTAAATATCTGTCGGTTGCTAGCGCAACCTCCCTAAATATGTCATGTTGAGCGTAGTCGAAGCATCCATCCTTCAAATATCTGTCGGTTGCTAGCGCAACCTCTCTATTTACACGTCGTTCGCTAACGCTCACTTCGTTATGGGTCCTTCGACTACGTGGCGCAATGCGCCACTTCGCTCAGGACGACAGGGGTGCTACTTAAGGTGTAGTGTGTCATCCTGAGGCGTAGCCCCTCATGTCATCCTGAGGCGAGCCCTCATGTCATTCTGAGGCGTAGCCGAAGAATCCACTCTGGATCCTTCACTTCGTTCAGGATGACAGGGTGGTTCAGGATGACAGGGTGGTTCAGGATGACAAAAGAGTGTTGCACCCTCTGTCATATAATCTTCCTGGAATTAAGTAACCAACCAGAAGATAGTGACTTTTGGTATAATAGGCTCAGTTGCAAAGGGTTACACCTAGCAGACGAAGGAGGTCGAAGATGGTTGCTACAAAGCTAACGTGCCCCGCGTGTGGCGCAGAAAACCTCGACGTTCGTCAGTATGATTCCATGATGGTACTGAGAAAAGATACGGCTCTTTTCACCCTGAGCTGCCCAAAGTGTTCCACCAAAGTATCTTCGGTGCAATCAATTCCTCAAGAATTAGCCGAGGAAGTAGTTTTTGCAGCAGACGAACTTGGTGCTGGCATGGGGCGCGATCGCTAGATTAAACTGTAATCGCAGTAGTTGAGATGCTGCCCTTTGGCAGCTTCTTTGTATGGAGTAGAAATGTTAAACGATATCTATCAAAGTCTTGACCCGGTCGCTTTTTCGATCGGCCCGCTTTCTGTGCGCTGGTATGGTTTGGCGTATATGGCTGCTTTTGTTTGCTTTGCCCTGGTCGTGCGCTATTTAGCAAAGCGCTGGAAAATCAAAATCGATTTTGATGCTTTATCAGTTATCGTTCTCTGCATAATAGTTGGTGTTATTGTTGGTGCGCGCCTTGGTTATGTTGCATTCTACCAGGGCACTTATTATCTGGAAAACCCGGCACAAATCTTAGCTTTCCACCAAGGCGGCATGAGCTTTCATGGCGGCATGCTTGGTGCTTTATTGGGAGGGTTTGTGGCTGCCAAGTTTACGAAAATACCCTTTTTAACCCTTGCAGACCTGGGTGCAATAGCAGCACCTATTGGTTTGTTTTTTGGGCGCCTTGCGAATTTCGTCAATGGTGAACTTTGGGGTGCGCCAACTGATGCAGCGTGGGGCGTTGTGTTTCAGATAGGCGGAGTAGCGCGACATCCGTCGATGCTTTATGAAGCTTTTCTTGAAGGAATCGTGCTTTTTGTTGTGTTGTTTTTTTTGGCACGAAGAAGACCCGCCCTTCCTCGGGGTGCTTTTCTCGGGATTTTCCTTATAATGTACGGAATCTTTCGATTTGTTATCGAATTTATCAGAGAACCTGATATTCAGTTAGGCTATCTTTGGGGTGATTGGTTCACTATGGGGCAGCTTCTGTCACTACCGATGGTTTTGGTAGGGATTGGTTTGCTAATATATGCGGTTCGGAAGAAACTGCCACAAGCAGGTATAGCCGAACAGCAACTTTCCGAGATGGACGACAGTCATTGATAGGTATGTGCTAGACGAGGGAAAGGAAACAGAATGGATGTAAGATTTTTTGTTTGTGCACACTGTGGAAATGTAGCTACAAAGCCTTTTGATAGCGGGATTCCGCTGCTTTGTTGTGGTGAGAAAATGGAAGAACTGTCTGCGAATTCAGTTGATGCCGCCGTTGAAAAGCATGTTCCTGTAGTTACTCAGGAAGGAGCTCGGGTACTTGTTGAGGTTGGTTCCGTTCCTCATCCTATGACGCCAGAACACCTGATTGGCTTTATTTGCTTAGTTAGCAACAAGGGCTATCAGATTGCGCGCCTTACTGCTGATGATGAACCAAAGGCAGAATTTGCGCTTCTCGAAGGTGATGAAATAGTCAAGGTTTATGAATACTGCAACCTTCACGGATTGTGGGTTAGCTAGTTTTATAAGCAAGGATTATTTTGGCGCCTTTTGGTGACCAGGCACGATGATAGGCTGATGGCGCAGAGAAGTATTTCTTTGCGCCATTTAATCATCCTTCGGTTACGCACGCCCCCCTGAACGCAGCCATCCTGAGGTGCACCTGTCACCCTGAGACCCGCATGTCATCCTGAGACGAGCATGTCATCCTGAGCGTAGCGAAGGATCCAGCCAGATAAAAAGGACAAAATGAAAGACACTTTCGATCAATCCAACAAAGGCATTCGAAAAAAACGCCTCAAAAGGTTCATTCTTATTCATGGCATAGTGGTTGCTTCTTTTGTGTTTATCTTGCTGGTGTATAAGTGTCCCTTTAATCTAATTTTTCAGATGCCTTGCCCCGGGTGCGGTATTACTCGAGCGCATTTTGCGCTACTGCATTTCGATATTTTAGGAGCTTTCACCTATCACCCCTTGTTCTTCCTGGTGATTCCCGCTTTAATTTATGTTCCTCATCGCGAGGTTTTGCCTTGGCATTTTAAGCCCAGAACAGAAATAGTTATTCTATCAGTAGTCGTAGTTTTGTTTATCCTGGTATATATCTTTCGTTTGGTGTTCGGCTTTCCCTTTACGCAGTAATTTGTCACCCTGAAACTCCCTGTTATCCTGAGGCGCAGCCGAAGGATCCATAGATCCTTCATTTCACTCACTGTGTTCGCTCCATTCAGGATGACAATTACGCCCCCTGTCATCCTGAGGACACCTGTCATCCCCTGAGACCCGCATGTCATCCTGAGGCGTAGCCGAAGGATCTACGCAGTTAAAAAAGCTTTTTTGCTGCCTCTTAGTTTTTTAGTAAAAAATTTATTCTTTGTGGTATCATAGGCGAGCTGTCTTTGCCTTGGTCGGAAACCAAGGCGCATACATAGGAGAGATAATGAAAAAAGAAATCCATCCGGATTATTTAGAATGCACGGTTAAGTGCAGTTGCGGAAATACCTTCCAAACTCATTCTACGAAACCTGAACTGAAAATTGACATCTGTAACGTTTGCCACCCTTTCTTTACTGGGCAGCAGAAGTTTATTGACACTGGTGGACGCGTTCAGCGCTTTGCAGACCGTTTTGGTTCTGCAAAAGACACGGTTGCTGCACGTGAGGCTGCCAAGAAGGCAGAACGTGCAGCTGGAATCGAAGCTGAAGAAGCCAAGAAAAAGGCTGAACGTGAAGCTAAGGCTGCTGAAAAGGCAAGTCGTGCTGCTACCTTTGCTGCAAAGGCTGAAAAAGCCGCTCGCAAGGCAGAAGCTGAAAGCGCGCAAGAAGCTGTGAGTGAAGTCTCTGAAGAAGTAAGTGCTGCTGAAGCTGCGCTTGATGCGGAAACTATCGTGGTAGAAACGGTGGAAACCGAAGAATCCTAAGGCGTATGGATCCTTCGCTGACGCTCAGGATGACAAAAGGGCTGGATCCTTCACTTCGTTCAGGATGATAAAGAATCACTCAGGATGATAAAAATCTGTCGGTTGCTAACGTAACCTCTCTATAAATGTCATGCTGAAGCGAGCATGACATCCTTTGGCTACGCATGTCATCCTGAGCGAAGCGCGTAGCGCGTAGCCGAAGGATCTTATGGGTCCTTCGGCTACGTTCAGGATGACAAATAATCGTTCAGGATGACAATGATATCGTACTCCTATACTAGATGCTGCCTTCGAGAAGTTTCTCTACTTGCGCATCGGTGAGATCACAGTGATAGAAAGTCTTATAGAATTCTTTCGTGGTAGCCGCCATGTCGATGTCGTAGACATCGGGGTAGAGCGTATGTGCTATCCACTGAATTCCCAAGAAACGGTTAACTGAAGGCGGACGGTCGCACCAAGCAAAGGGAACGTTGGGCATGGTGTACACGCGACCATTTTGAACAGCTTTGATGGTTGACCAGTTAGAATTCGTGCGAATAAGTTCATCGGCTCCACCGCGAAGCACATCATCCCACGCAATAATAACTTCTGGATTCCAAGCCAAAACCTGTTCAAGAGATACAGGAGACATTCCCTTTCCGGGGGTTGCGCCTACGTCTGCAACATTTTTAGCACCAGCTATTTTGAAAGAAATCGCATGAGAAGACTCTTCGGGTTCAGTCTGAAGCCCTTCGGGGCCTTCCGCGTAATAAACCCCAATACGCTCAGATTCAGGAATAGTGGCGACTGCCTTTTCGACGTCTTTCAGAATCGTTTCGCAGTAGGTAGCTAGCCTTTCCGCTTCAGCTTCTTTACCGAGGATTTCACCAAGCTTGCGATACGTTGTGCCACTGTTTTCCAAAGAGCCATCAAGTACCACAATGGGTATATTGGTCATGTTTTGCAAATCATTAGCGTCTGAAACATCTTTCTCGCCAGGCTTTTGAGTTGACACCGAAAAGATTACCTGGATGTTTGCTGCCATGATAGCTTCAGGGTTTAATTCTTTGCCGCCAGAAAGCGTGCCCAGATAGGGTAGGTCGCCCGTGCCTGCGGGCAAGTATTCAAGGTCTGTTTCGTTGAATTCAATGGCAGACCCACCAGCAAGTTCAGGTGCAAGGGTGAAGCAAAATATCTGTCCTGGCGAACCAGTGTAGTAAATGGTTTCGAGCAGATGTGCAGCGGGCAAAGTAACTTCTCGCCCCGCATCGTCGACAACAGTTTGCGTTGTTGCCAGTTCGGTCTGTTCTTTCGTTTCTTGGTCGTTCGGTGTTGTTTGCGGTGATGAACACGCGACAAATAGCCCCAGTACACCCGCCAGACAAATGATTAACGCCGCTACGATAACATTCTTTTTCTTCGTTGTTTCCACTATCGCCCTCCTAGGCTTCGATTGCAGTAATTCGTACCAAGAATAAGCTTCGCACTCGAGATTCGGTTGGCATAGTTAGCACCATTCAATACTAAAGTGATACCATGCGCAGCATCGAAGGCTCTGAGTGAAACAAGCATTTGGTTCAAGTACGAACTGTATTTCTAATTCTACCCCAAAAATCGATATTTCGTTCAGGATGACAAAAAGGCTGGATCCTTCACTTCGTTCAGGATGACATTTACACCCCCATGTCATCCTGAGGCGACCCCATGTCATCCTGAGGCGACCCCATGTCATCCTGAGCGTTAGCGAAGGGGCTGTAACATAAGCCCCTGAAAGACAGAACCAGAATCGCATGAAGATTCTGGTTCTGTTTATTTTTCAATGAGAAAACTTAAGCCATTTGTTGACAAAGTTTTCTCATGTTGTGTCC
>Ga0209755_10002401_pt1 | contig 25858 bp, 26 predicted proteins | sample TergutCo191P1_FD_187301 | JGI IMG/M metagenome (GOLD analysis project Ga0209755, IMG submission 187301) | Cornitermes sp. P1 segment gut microbial communities from Petit-Saut dam, French Guiana - Co191P1 (SPAdes) (version 2) | ecosystem: Host-associated > Arthropoda: Insects > Digestive system...
CTTTATTTTAATCCTTGCGCCTGCTTGACATGTTTGATTCGGCTTGGATTCCGTTTGGCGCTTGATGCCACGTATCTTTTGTTTTATATTGGGTGTGACCTGTAACCATAAAACATTGCAATTCATTATCGAGTTGCGGTTTCTTTGACTTTCTCGCACAAATTGGTTATAATAATCATGCGGAGGCAAGTTAGGAGCGTTAGCTCTTGACAGGGTGTCCGCTAATTCATTTTTAAGGAGGTCGGCGTTTTGAGAGTAAAAGATTCCAACGTCAAAAAGGCTAACGCTATCCCGGACGACGCTCCTCCCACCCCACGAAACGCTCGTTTCGCGGGGACCCCGATTTCGCGTAGGCCCGGTGCTCGTACCCCATGATGGTCACTTTCTTCGAGATTACCGAGGGCAAGCGCGAATTTGCGCAATGGCGGATCTTTGGTTCAATATTCTCAGCCATTATATCACCTCTTTGTGCTTGATTATGGTGTAATACCAATAATAACCAATGGAACGGCAGGGGTACTCCTGCCTTGGCGAACGACATTGTAGACTTCACCCTCATAATAAGCAACACCAGAAGACATTTGCGTCGTCAACTCTTTCATCGGAAGAATCTCAATGCCAACATCAATTTTATCGCCAACATAAAAAGCCATATGCTTTACGAATAAATCATAAGCTACAAATGAATACTTGCCAAACTGAACTTCAACAGCAACTCTGTTTTTCACAAAGTCCGTTTGGTTATATGTAAAATGTGCAGTCTTTCCAGCTTCTTCAATGATGTCTTTTTGTTGGGAAGCCTCAAGCATTAATGTTTCTCTCGCAAGCCTGATATCGGCGGTAACATAATACTGCGTACGGCTCTCACTCCATCCCAATCTCTCAAGGCGAACCTTAAACTCTTTATTCATTTCGATAGGGCTGTATAGTAACTTGCCCATCTTCGTTTTCTCATTCGAGATTTTCGTTTTGCATTTTTCTGCATCAATATCTCGGATGATACTCTCAATTTCCGACCATAATTCAGGTAGATGCACTTTTAAGTATTCTAATCCATTCAAATGGGAATAAATCTCAAGAATCTTCATTTGTAAATGCTCTCCTGTTGTAGCCACTCAACAGGAATTTGAGTTATTCGTTCTTTTCCTGTTGGTTCGTAAATTGGCTTTCCTAATGGGCGAGTTTTTAGTTCATCGGACAGTAATAACTCAATACGATTATTACCAATGTCAATATACTCTTGGCATCGATCAACACCAATCGCAACCCTCTTGTGCATGAGAGCTGCTATTAAACTCGATGCGACACCCGCATATGGATCCAACACAACATCGTTCTCGTTTGTAAATGCTAAAACACAACGCTCAACAAGCTCGACAGGGAATTGACAGGGATGAGAAGTCTTTTCAGGATGATTCGATTTCACATTCGGTATCTCCCATATTCCGGCATCCCATTCTTTCTGTAATAGTTCCCAAAAATCGGATGGATTCTTACCGTTCGGATTGCCAGAGAGTTCCCCCCTCTTATCCCCTTTGAAATGCCGCTTATTTGGATATTTCGATGGTATCCGAACGTCATCCAGATTAAAAACATAATCATCAGTCTTAGTGAACCACAAAAGTGTTTCATATCGTCCGGAGAAACGTTTGCTTGCATGAAGCCCATGTCCAAAATGCCAGATAATGCGGTTACGAAGCTTTAGATTCAAGTTCTTGAAAATTTCGTAGTAATAAATATCAAGCGGGTAGACCTCTCCGTTATTGACGTAATTACCAACCTGCCAACAAATACTGCCATTGGGGTCTAATACACGCACCAATTGCTCAATAACTGTTTTTTGCGTATTTAAGTATTCTTGAATAGAGACACGGCTCTCATATGACTTCCCAATGTTATAAGGCGGAGATGTGATTATCAGTTGAACGTTATTTGCCTCTATTGTCTTGAGAAAACTCAGAGTATCATCACATTCAAGCTTGTATTGCGCGTTATCATATCTACTTGCAAAAAAGCTTTGCTGTATCATCGGACATCCTCCCATCCAGTCAGGATAGTCATACAGTTCATTTCCAAAAAAAGTATACCATACAACAGGGTGCTTCACAATTCCTAGTTCAACTCAAAGGAAAACGCGAACGCCTCCCCGACGAAAAATACGCGGGTCGGGTTCGCATTAGTTCCTAATGGCGGAGAAGGAGGGATTTGAACCCTCGCACGCTTTTTACACGCCTACTCCCTTAGCAGGGGAGCCCCTTCGGCCACTTGGGTACTTCTCCGTATGTGATTTATTTTTACTTGCAGATTATTCTAGCGCTCTTTTGCCCAAATGTCAATACAATTCACAGTAAAATACACGACAAATGCATAAGTGAACGTTACAGGTCACTGGAGGCATAGAAACCATCTCAATCACCTGTCATTTTGCGCGCAGTCGCAGAATCCATTGAGAAAATAAACACATATAGTTTGCAGTCAATGCACGTCATTTACATTATAGCCTTGTAAAAAGCTTACCAACCCTATAGAGGGAAACTATGACTTTGAACATTTATGCAAGTTTCATGGTTCATTTCTATTTACATCCACTAACTCAAATTTCTCAAAGACCAAAAGCATATCCTCTCTAAAATCCATTCCGTGTTCCCCAAGTTCAGCAGTGAAAGCTTCTTTATGACTGTTCCACCAGTACTGATATGTCAAATCGCCCTCACCCTCAGCAAGCGCAAGTTCCTCCGGCACCTCGTTCATCTTGACAATTAAAACCTCGCTAGTTCGGACGATTGCAACCGGATCGTCCTTACTGCTCAGAACAATGGTGTATTGACCAACGGCGGGCAACGGCTCATTTTCTATTTCATATAGAGAATATATGCTGCATGTAGCAGTTTTCTTTCCATCGACTATTAACTGTGCAAGCTCGTCAGCTATATCAGCATAGCCAAACTGCTCTGCTGATATAATTTGTTTTTGCCCAAATCCTTGCCAAAATTCATCCCAATACTCTCTTGCCTTATCATTCATGTCTGCATCCCCTCATATTTTGTAGTATTTCCTAAACGCGTCTATCCGCGCACTCTTCACGCTACCTCAAGCACAGCGAAGTAATGTCTTATATACCGGTGCGCTTGATACGTTTGCGTTCTATTAGCTCTGTCATGGCTAGACGACTCATTGCCTCGTTAGAAATGTTATTAGATACTCAGTGAAATTAACAAAAAGGCAAATTAGATATTAAAGTCGCCCAAAGAGTTTAGAATATGCTATAATAAACCGGTCAGTCAAGTCAAACATACCTGTAAAAAGCATTAATTAAGCAAAAGCACAAATATATTTCGACAGCAAGAAAATGAAAGAGTAAAATAGAAATGTGTGAAATCACCATCAAAAAATCACGCTTCATCGGTTATGCCGCACGCATAGGCGCCGAAGACGAAGCCAAAGTATTTATTGCAAAAATCACTTCCGGGCATCCAAAAGCACGGCATGTTACATTTGCCTACGTTCTGCCAAACACCGCAAAAACAAACGATGACGGCGAACCGCGAGGCACGGCAGGATTACCCATATACAACGTAATCGATCGAAGAAATATAAAAAACATCGTTGTCGTAGTCGTCCGATACTTTGGCGGCATACTTCTGGGAAAAGGCGGACTGATTCGAGCATACAGCAAAGCAGCCGGGTTGGCAATAGACAGTTTGGGGGATTTTTCATGAATATTTTTGACCTACCACCTCTCCCGCTGCCTGATGAGCTGACCACTAAGCTTAATGACAGCGATAGCACTCGTATTGAGCGGATTATCAGCACCGGACAGACATCCGACTGGTACGACCAAGTGGAAACGGAGTTTGTGATTCTATTGGATGGTCTGGCAACTGTTGAGTTTGAAAATAGCAGAATCGTCACAATGAAAAAGGGCGATACGCTTACAATAAAACCACACGAGCGGCATAGAGTTAGCTCAACTTCAAGCGAACCTCCCTGTAACTGGCTTTGCATTTTCTATTGATACTCTACAGGGTTATTATTTCTGATTTTGTGGCATCACCGGAGCGTCGCACAGCAAAATCTTTGACCCTTTGTCCGACATAAACAAACGTTGTACTGGTCACCGGGCATACGAAAACGAAAATAGCCATGTCACTAGCACTTTTGTAATCATTGCAAAATGTGAGTTGCGCCTATATACTAGACTCAACCGCAATCTTACGAATAAAATACCTTTTATGAGGAAAGGATGAAAAAGCCATGAACGAAATAATCCGCAAACGTAAATCCGTAAGAAAATATGACCCGACCCCTCTCGATTCTGCCACTATCGATAATGTACATGAGCAAATCAAAAAGGTTATACCACTATACCCCAACATAAATTACAGCATCGAAGTAGCCGATAAAACAAAAGGGCTTTTCAACGTGAAAGCGCCTCATTACCTAATTTTCAGAAGCGAGGAAAAAGATGGAGCTTATGAAAACATTGGCTTTATAGGACAGCAGTTAGATTTATTCTTTTCAGAATCCGGTCTCGGCTCCTGTTGGCTGGGTTCTTCAAAACCAGAAGAAAAAGACTCCGCCGAACTGCCTTTAATAATCTGCATGTCATTCGGAAAGCCTGACGAAGCATTGCACCGCACGCTTTCAGAGTTTAAGCGCAAGCCGCTGTCAGAGATTAGTGAAGGCACTGACGAGCGATTAGAAGCGGCAAGACTCGCCCCTAGCGGCATGAACTCTCAAAACTGGTTTTTTGCAGCAAAAGAAGGTAAAATCCACTGCTACCGCAAAAAGGCAAATCCATTACTCGGATTCATTTACAACAATATGAACACTATAGACATGGGTATCGCCATTTACCATATTGCAAAAGAAAGCAATGATTTTTACTTTTCTAAAAACAAAGATATTCCTGAAAAAAAGGGCTATGTCTATACCGGAACAGTCGGTAACGGCTCATCATGAAAAGACATCAAAAACTTTAAAAAGTAAATAAGCGCAAACAAACCGCTTCTAAACAATCGGGACAATATTGCACCTATATCAAAAATCCGATATACTTATCTTCCTCGACCAAAAGCTGCCTGCGTTTCAGTCTTGAAAAAGACTAAGACGCAGGCATCCTCATAAGTTCTGTTTGTTTTTATGCTGCGCTGCCCTTTCTTTTTTTGGAAACAACATCAAAGGTAACAGCAGCTAATAGCACAAGACCATTTATGACGCTCTGCAAGTTAATATCAGCGCCAAGCAGTGACATGCCCATCTTTAGCACACCCATAAAGATAGCTCCGATAACGACGCCGCCGACTTTACCAATGCCTCCGGAAGCGGATGCTCCACCTATGAAGCATGCCGCAATAGCGTCAAGCTCAAAGCCCAGACCAGCTTGAGTACCCGCTTGGTTAAATCGAGCCACTACCACCAGCGCCGCAACGCTTGCCATCAGCCCATTGTTTGCATACGCAAAAAACAACATGCGTTTCGTGTTTATTCCCGAAAGACGTGCGGCTTTCTGATTGCCGCCCATTGCATATAAATGTCTTCCCCAAATCGTGTTCTGAGTAAAATAGGAATAAATTATAAAGATTATGCCAAGCAGGGTCAGCACAGCCGGCATACCGTTGTGACGTCCCAACTGATGGAAAAGGAAAATAATTGCACCGCAAATTATTGCTGGACTCAGCATTTCCTGTATAATGTTTCCTACGTCATACCCTTTGCGTTTTCTTTGGATATAAGAAAACAGCTTCATGCAAAAAAGCAATAAGCCTACTACAATACCCACAATCAGCGTTGACATAAACACCATATCCCTAGTGGGCTCTGTAATCCAATGCGCCGGCAGAAAGCTGTTGAAGATGTTTCTGTATTCCACAGGGAAAGGACCAATGCCGCGCGCACCCAACAGTATAAGCGCTATACCACGAAATGAAAGCATCCCCGCAAGCGTCACAATAAATGCCGGTATTCCAACAACCGCAATCCAAAATGCCTGCCACGAACCGATTAAAAGCCCAATGCTAAGGCACATTAAAATTGCCACGTAGGTATTAATTCCCAGCTCAACAATAAAGATACCGGCGAATGCGCCAACCAAGATAACGATGCTGCCCACCGCGAGGTCGATATTACCTCCCGAGATGATACACAACAACATCCCGATAGCCAAAATCGCCACATAGCTGTTTTGGATAATCAGATTATTAAGGGTGTGGGGACCGAATAATGAAGTGTTTTCGGGCAGAAGTAATTCAAAAATAAGCATGGAAAACAATAGTACAAACAATAATGCATACTTGCCCAATACATTTGTTGCGAAGTTTTTCATTTTTTTTGACCCCTTTCATCATTTACATGCGAGGCTTTTAGAATCATCATCATTATAGTCTCCTGACTGGCTTCTTCTTTGCTTAACTCGCCTATCATTTTGCCTTCGTTCATCACATATATCCTGTCGCACATGCCAAGAAGCTCCGGCATCTCGCTGGAAATCATCAGCACTGACTTCCCTTCTGCAATCAGCTCGTTTACAAGGGTGTATATTTCGTATTTTGCACCCACATCAATTCCGCGGGTAGGCTCGTCCACAATCAAGATATCCGGCTCTGCAAACATCCACTTTGCCAGTAAAACTTTTTGCTGATTGCCGCCGGAAAGATTGCCAACAATTTGTTCAATCCCGGTGCTTCGTACATTGAAACGCGCCGAGAAATCAGACGCCATTTTTCGTTCCAAATCCTTGTCAAGGTGGAATCCCATTTTTGTCACCCGCTCGGTATTAGCAAGTGTTATATTTGGTCGGATTTCGTTTGTTAGTACAAGCCCTAAAGCTTTTCTGTCTTCGGTCACGTAGGCAAGCCTGTGACGTATGGCGTCTTTTACGCTATTGAGGCGTGCCAACTTGCCGTTTAAAAATAACTTGCCGGAAATACCGGCGCCATAGCTGCGGCCAAAAATGCTCATGGCAAGCTCTGTGCGACCGGCACCCATCAGTCCGCTTATACCCACAACTTCGCCGCGCCGTATGTGAAAGTTCACATTATCGCACACCTTACGTTGTCTATAAAGCGGGTGATACGCATTCCAATTTTTTACATCCAGGCAAATATCTCCGGGTTCTCGTTTCTCTCGCTTTGGATAATAATCATTAAGCTCACGCCCTACCATACCTCGTGCAATACGGTACTCGTCTATTTCGTCCTCGCCTTTTACGAGCGTCTCAATCACTGCGCCGTCCCTAATAATAGTTATTTTATCCGCAACCTGTTCAACTTCTTTTAACTTATGAGAAATGAGGATACAAGTCATGCCCTCGCTCTTGAATTTCAGAAGTAGTTTTAGCAGATTTTGCGAGTCATCTTCGTTAAGGGACGCCGTCGGTTCATCCAAAATAAGCAACCTGACATTCTTTGCCAGCGCTTTTATGATTTCGACCAATTGTTGTTTTCCTACACCGATATCTTGTATCAGAGTGTGCGGCGACTCCTCCAGTCCGACAATATCCATAAACTCTTTTGCACGCTTAAATGTTTCGTTCCAGTCGATTTTGATGTGCCGCCCGCATTCGTTCCCCAGAAACATATTTTCGCCGATACTCATGTAAGGATTCAGAGCCAACTCCTGATGGATGATAACGATGCCCTTTTTTTCACTGTCTTTAATTCGGTTAAATCGGCATACCTTGTCTTGAAAAATAATTTTGCCCTTGTAGCTTCCATAGCCGTATATACCGCTAAGTACATTCATAAGTGTAGACTTGCCCGCGCCGTTTTCACCGACAAGGGCATGTATCGTACCGGGGTAAACCTCCATACTTACATTGTCCAGTGCTTTTACGCCGGGAAAAGTCTTGGTAATATTCTCCATTCGGAGCAAAGGGACTTCCATGAACAACCCTCCATAACCGAACCCTTGGGGAATATAGCAACTCCCCAAGGATTATTTCATTGCAAAGGAATCATCTAAAAGTTAGCCGAGAAGTTCCGCCTCAGTGTAGTAACCGCCGTCGATCAGCAGCTCTCTGAAGTTGTCAATTGTTCCGACAACCGGCTCGCTCAGGAATGTCGGGATAATGCCTGTGCCGTTGTCATAGGATTCTGTGTCATTAACCGGAACCGGACGACCTTCGGCGATTGCAACAACCATTTCAACCACGTTCGCTGCAAGTACTCTGGTATCCTTAAACACTGACATAGCTTGAGTGCCGGCAATCATATTCCTTACGGAAATTATATCACAGTCCTGACCGGTGACGAGCGGGAAGTCATCGCCTGCCGTCCAGCCGGCGTTTAGCAATGCATTAGTGACGCCTTGTGCAGTAGAGTCGTTAGAACACATAACTGCGTGAAGCGGATGTCCGCCGGGGGTGAGGTTATTCAGGGCAATCAAGTTTTCCATCCTGGTTTGAGCAGCCTCGGTAGACCAACCTGGTGTGGCAACTTCCATGATATCTGTTTGACCTGACGGTGAAACAATGGTGCCATCATCCAAGAAAGGCTGTAAAATACTCATAGCGCCGGGGAAGAAGAAGAAGATGTTATTGTCGCCCGGATCACCTGTGAAGAATTCCATGTAAAACGGTCCCGGCTGATTCGGCAGATCAAGAGCATCCCTAAGGAACTCACCCTGCATCACGCCGACTTGGAAGTTGTCGAAAGTAGCATAATAAGAAACCGCCGGGGTATTCATAATCAAACGATCATACGCAATAACCGTAATGCCTTGAGCTTGTGCTGTCGCCAATACTTCCGTCAGCGAATCGCCGTCGATTGCTGCAATAACCAGTACGTCAGCGCCTGCGCCAATCATGTTTTCCAGTTGGGAAACTTGGGTAGGAACTTGATTTGCAGCAAACTGCAAATCAACATCGAATCCTCTTTCCAGGAGCAGTCTCTGTAAGTTTTCGCCGTCTTGATTCCAACGCTGTAGGTCTCTTGTCGGCATCGAAACGCCTACTCTGAGACTAGTAGTGGCATCTGCTCCGTCATTTTGGGGCTGTGCCGGGTCGTTTTGTCCTGCTGGTGATGTTGTCGGGCCGCAAGCGACAAGCACGAACATCATTACCGCAAGGGCAAGAGCAAAAATTTTTGTACGCAGATTTTTCATGATTTCCTCCTAATAAATTCTTTTTTATTTCGATTATCCACTATTCGCAGGGCATAATAATGTGCACTTAGAGATACGCCTCACTGTGCCCGTGCAAATTCACAATTCAATAATAATGCTTCTGTTTATAAATGTCAATACTTTTATTAATATATTGCGTATTTATTATTTTAAGATATATTTTTTGTTACTAATCAGTGGTTATTTTAATCATTTTGTTGTTACAGCAATGCCGGAGTGCTTCATTAAATACCTGGCTTGATGTCAAAAATTGGCAAAAAACACTGTAATAATCACGTATTTTTGCTTACCCTGCCGAACAAAAATATTTTTCTTTACAAAAGATAAGATATTTTAATTTTGAGCTTTACTATAGCGTGAATCTGCTGTACAATGTATCTGCTCGGAATTTTTGTCCGTGCACAATTCAAATTTTCCTCTCCTGACAAATTTTCAATGTTTGCGGAGCAAATGAGTCAATATTTATAGATATAGATGGCAGGTGACATGCTATGCCCACAATAAAAGAAATTGCAGAACTCGCCGGTGTTTCCCGCGGAACGGTCGATCGTGTTTTGAACAACCGCGGTTCCGTAAACCCTCATAAAGAAAAAAGGGTGAGCGAGATTGCCAAAGCGCTCAATTACACCCCCAACCTTGCGGGCAAAACGTTGGCTATTAGAAAAAAACAGTTGAGATTTGGTTATATTTTGTTCGGCAGCACATCGAGTAACCCATTTTTTCTCGATGTTGTGGACGGAATCGAAAGCCGCGCCGCACAACTGAGTGAATACGGTATCAGCGTGGAAATACGCTATGCCGTTATCGACGACCCTTCCCTACAGATAGATCTAATAAATGAGTTGCTTGAAAATGGCATTAATGGGCTCGCTATAACGCCAATCAATCATCCTCTGGTAATCGAGCGCATAAAACAGCTTACCGACAGCGGGTTCCCGGTGGTAACTGCAAACTCAGATATCCCGGACAGCGGAAGACTTGCGTATGTCGGAAGCGACTACTTCAAAAGTGGTGAGACCGCAGCCGGAATTATGAACATGATTTGTGCGGGATGCGCAAAGGTCGGCATTGTGATGGGGTCTCCTCTGGTGCTGTGCCACAGTGAAAGAGTCGCGGGGTTTACGCGCTGTATCAGGGAAGAATACACCGGCATCAAAATAATAGACACGCAGATTAACCATGACGATGATATTCAGAGCTTTGTTGTCACCAAGCATTTATTAAAAGTACATCCGGAAATCGACGCGCTCTTCCTTGTTGCCGCGGGCGTGACAGGCGCGTGCCGTGCGATAAGAGAGATGGGATTTGATGGTAAAATCAAAGTAGTAAGCTATGACGCGACCTCTGCATCACGTGAACTGATTAAGTCCGGCGCGATTGCCGTGGCTATAACGCAAGAGCCGTTTATTCAAGGAGCAAAGCCTCTGGATATCCTGCTTAACTATGTTGGAATGGGAATGAGTCCGGAGCAGGAGTTTTTCTACACCGAAATGGGAATCAAAATAAAGGAAAACTTATAATTGTCCCTCCATAGACGTTGTTTGATTGGCAAATGTATTGTACATTTGCCATGATTTCGCTATATCTCCGTTTGACAAGTTTACTTGGCTTACCTTTCGCGCAAGCAATTACTCCTCTACTTATCCAAGGAAATATTATCTATCCCATTTTGTTCGAACTCTTCAATATATTCGTCAATCCTGTTGCTTAACTCGCTATAGTTTTCAGGACCGATCGGCTCAAAATCCATATCGCGCCTTGCCAACTCCTCGGCAAGTATTTCAAAGAAAACAGAATCTTCATATTCAGCAATCGCTTCATGTATTCCGCCGTTTTCAAATGCAGCGGACGGCTTTGCCACACCTAAACTCAAATCCGCCAAAGTAGTCATATCGTTAGAAGGACAATATGAAAACAAAAGGCTCTCCACATCATCATAATCAGTGAATCTATCCGAACCCCTTGTTGAGTTAAGTATCCAGTTCCCAATATACGTCATATCTAAAAGACGTCTGAACTCCAGCTCCGTTAATTCGATTTTCATAACGAACCTCCCATCCGGACTGAGTGTTTTTGCCCATAAAATAATGGTCTCAAAATTTCTGTGATACCGTATTATAGCAAAAAAGCAAAAAAAATTCCACCGAAATTTCTGGAAATTCTTTTTTTACAAATCTGGAAAATCTTTTTCTAAGAAGATTGGTACTGGCCACCGGGGTATCCGATAACTCGCATTGGTTACATGCTCATGCATACAACAAACCGCTTGAATCCGACTGCCTACCTATAGTATCTCTTAATTGGGAAAAATATCGTTGTTAGTATCAGGCGGCGGCGCATAAACTATATTCTCAGACGAAAAACCAAAACCCTCATCAGTTTTCTCGCCGGCATTAGAGTAAACAACCTCGTCATTTTCTTCAAATACAGCCGCGTCAATCAGAGCCGGAATCACAAAAGATATCTTGGTTCCAAAACCCTCGCGGCTCAAGACCTCCATATATCCCTTATGCCTTGCTGCAATCCACTGAGCAATAGAAAGTCCCAGTCCTGCACCGCCCGTGGCGCGTGCACGTGACTGATCTGCCCTGACAAAGCGATCAAACACATTTGGCAGAATATCAGGGCTGATCCCAATGCCGTTATCCTCAACAGAAAGTTTGGCAAAGCAGCCATCCAATGCAGCGGAAATCGTAATCTGACCTTCAGCATCCGTATATTTTGTCGCATTATCCACCAGAATCCTCAACGCCTGTTTAATAAGAGCTCTGTCAGCCAGCACCACTGCCCTATCGCCTGATACTGTGATGTTTTGCATTGTCCCCAACATACGCATTTCACCAACAACTTCATTTACTATTTCGCCCATTACAACCCTCTCTTCAAAGAGACTGATTCTGTTACTGTCGCCGCGTGCCAAAAACAGTAGTTGCTCGACCAACTCCTTCATACTCTCCGCCTCATCCTTTATCGCGGAAATCGACTCGGCAAGAGCTTTCTCGTCCTCCTTGCCCCAACGGTCAAGCAAATTTGCATAGCCTTGAATCACTGCAATCGGTGTTCTAAGCTCATGTGATGCATCAGAGACAAAACGCGCTTGTGCAGCATAAGACTCATTTATTCTATCCAGCATTCCATTTATCGCCTCTGCAACATTTTTCAGCTCCGAGTGCATATCATCTACTTGTATACGCGCGTCAAGATGACCGGCGTCTATTCCGTCAAGTCTGCCGGCAAGCGCCATCATCTTTTCATGATTTAGTTTTTTATTGACATCTGAGATATTTTGAGCTGAGCGAGCAAAATCAGAAATCGGATCCATCGTTTTCCGAATCACTTTTCTATCTCTAACAGTTTGCGAAAGCAGAATTAAAAACTCAATAACCATAAGCGCAATAAATGCGTTGAAAAAATAGCTCAGAAATACCCCAATATGTATTTCAACCTCAATGACACTTTCGGCAAAAACAATACCGACAATATATGTCACATTGTATAGACCATCAAATGCGTTGCGAATCCCGCGAACAGTGTATTCAACGCCATAAGGGAGATGCCGCATAAATGGCAAGGCAACGCCGCCCTCAAAAGAAATCTCGGAGAGTATGCGAACATTTGTTCCTGAAAACTCCATCCACTCTACATCAGTAGGAGCCTGTGTTTCTATAAGTATATTAGCGGCATTGACGATTTTATTTTCACAATAAAACGTAAGCGTTATCACGGTAATGGCAATTATTAGGATATTTATGCTAACAAATATACCCAATAGGCGAAAAAACAATTTGATCTGAAGCCTATTTGTTATAGAAGTTCGCATTTTGACTACAGGCTCTGTAGTTTTATCATGTTTATTCATCTTTGATCACATACCCCACACCCCGAACAGTGTGAATTAGTTTGATATCAAACGCTTCATCTATTTTTGCTCTTAAAAAACGTATATACACATCAACCGCGTTTGTCCCGCCATCGAAATCATACTCCCATACATTTTCAAGCAGCGCCTCTCTAGACAAAACTATATTTTTATTTTGCAGCATGTAATTGAGAAGATCGAACTCTCTCTTAGTAAGCTCAACAGGCGTGTCCTGATATCTGACAATGTGTCGCTTTATATCAAGACTAACACCCTGCGCACAGATGCTTTCCGGATCGGCAGAATCTTCAATACTGTTGTTTGTACGAAGAGCGGCTCTTATACGCGCCAGAAGCTCTTCAATCGCAAACGGCTTTGTTACATAATCTTGCGCACCCTGGTCAAGTCCCGCAACCTTATCCATCACTTCATCACGAGCAGTCAGCATAATGACAGGCACCTTCGACACTTTTCTCAGACGGCGCAAAACCTCCATGCCATTTAGCTCCGGAAGCATAACATCAAGCAGAACCAAGTCGAAGTCGCCTGTTACAGCAAGCTCATAGCCTTCCCTGCCGGAAAAAGCCTTTGTAACGGCATATCCTTCGTGACATAACTCAAGCTCAACAAACCTTGCCAGCTTTTCCTCATCTTCGACCAGAAGAATTTTTACTGCATCGCTCAAAAAACACACTCCAATTAGTAAAACACTTCGTCATCCGCATTATTTTTCTTGTTTTTATTTTCATCCCGGTCATCGTCGTCATCGTCCGAAAGTGTTCTTTTCACATCGTCAACCAAATCAGATGCGCTTTCCATAACTTTGTTAACCGATTCCTTATCAAAGTCCGGTCCGCTGAGTCTATATCTTATGCCACAAAAGAGTGTTATTATAAAAACAGGAAACGTGACCCAGAATGCAAGCAGCAACAAAATGAATATTATTATCGGTACTGCGAATATGCGTTCTTCATTTTTGACCGCAACAAGATAATTTGTCATGCCTTTACTAAAAACTTTTTTACAAAAAACTCCGAACCGTCTCATTAAATCAGAAAAGCTCTCGCTTCCGGTCTCTGACTGTTTTCCGCCTCCGGACGCGCCATCACCGGCAGCACTGTATCCGGCGCCGGAATAAAACCCGCCGCCGGGCGGAGTTTCGACCTTCCCCTGTTTCTCCAAATATACAAGTGCATCAAGCAGGCTTCCATCGGAACTATCAAGAGCTTCCTTTGCCTCAGTGTAGCTTACGCCTGTCTTTTCCCTAAGTTTTTCAGCTTTTTCTAAATCAGTCATAACTATGTCCTCACCATCATTGATACTATCATTTTAACATCAAAGAATGAAAACGCAATTTGTCAAAGATGAAAGACGCATTAAAAGAAAATATTTATAAGCAACCACTGAGAGTGAGGTTTAAACAGTGGTTACATAAGACCGCCCCAATGAGCATTACGCACAGTGGACGGTCTACAACGTGATAGTTGGTGCTGGTGATCGGAATCGAACCGATACGGGATTGCTCCCACGGGATTTTAAGTCCCGGGCGTCTACCTGTTCCGCCACACCAGCATATCGTCACAGCATTATAAAATATATACTCATTTTTGTCAAGAACCCGCAGACTGTGTATTTGGATACCCGCTAACATGTAACTACAGGTCACTGGGGTATCCGAAAACTCGCAATGGTTACAGTCTCAAGCACACAATTAAGCAGTTTCTTACAAGTATATGCCGCAAATGACGTGCCTTGACTGTAACCAACCTGTGTTTTTGGATACCCCAGTGACCTGTATAATCAGTAGCTCATTTTGTTTTCAAGGTAGTATACATAACTAAACTGCATAGCACACATGCAAAACGGCGGCATAGTAAAAACATTGCCGCCGCTTGTCAAAGAAAATGAGATTATTTTATAACCAGCCCGGTTTCCGGATCAAATAAATGAAGCTTTGTACAATCGACTGCCAGTTTTGTTGCTTCATCAGCTCGTGGACTTTCATGCGGTAAAACCTTGGCAATAAGATTGACATCGTTGAAATTACCATAAAGATATACTTCAGCCCCCATGAGTTCCGCGACGTCAATACTGATATCAAATGTAGCATAATTAGATTTATCCGCAGCCACAATCGCTTTTTCAACATGAATATTTTCCGGACGAATGCCAACTGTTACTTCCTTGTCAACATAATCCGCGAGCTTATCGGGCGAAACTCGCTCCGCTAGAATTGGTATGATAAGTTCGCCGGATCGCGCTGAATACTTGTCACCCTCTTTTACAACAGTAGCACTAAGAAAATTCATTTGAGGCGTTCCAATAAAACCCGCGACAAACAAGTTAGCAGGACACTCATAAAGCATTTGCGGCGTATCAACTTGCTGAATAAAACCATCTTTCATGACAACAATCCGATCACCCATTGTCATCGCTTCAGTCTGGTCGTGCGTTACATATATAAATGTAGTCTGAAGCTTCTTATGCAGCTTGATAATCTCGGTACGCATTGAAGTTCTGAGCTTCGCATCCAAATTTGACAGCGGCTCATCAAGAAGAAAAACAGATGGATTTCTAACCATTGCACGCCCTAACGCGACACGTTGCCGTTGACCGCCCGAAAGCTGCTTTGGCTTGCGCTCAAGAAGATGCTCTATATCAAGGATTTTTGCGGCATTTAGCACCTTTTCCTTTATAACTGCTTTAGGCTCTTTCCTTAACTTGAGAGCAAAAGCCATGTTTTTATAAACAGACATGTGAGGATATAGGGCATAGTTTTGAAAAACCATTGCAATATCGCGATCCTTTGGCTGAATGTTGTTTACAAGCTTGTCACCGATATAAAGCTCTCCGCTTGTGATCTCTTCAAGTCCGGCGACCATTCTTAAAGTAGTTGATTTTCCGCATCCGGAAGGTCCCACGAGGATTATAAACTCTTTGTCCTCGATTTCTAAAGAAAAATCATGAACTGCCGTAACATTGCCGGGATAGACCTTGACAATGTTCTTTAATGATATTCCTGCCAATTTTCACGCCCCCATTTAATTAATATTTCTTTTACTATGTTTACGGCTACCCGCCATAAAATAACAATGACAAGCTGAAAAGCCATAGTTTAATAATCTATCAATCTCACCAAAAAGTCAAGTTACTTTTTAACAAATCAGTCAAATATTGCCGCCATACAGCCGGTAATGGAGAGTTGTGAACGGTACTGCTACATACGCATTATTGATTGTTAAAGACCGATGGGTATCAATAAAAAACCACAATGGTTACAGAAAATTACAAAATAATTACAAACCGGTTGACAAAAGAAACATTTTATGGTACTATGAGCGAAAAATATTAGTTTTTAACAGCAAAAAGGAGTTTTTACTAGTGAATCGCTATATTAAAAAGTTACTGTTTGTAATCGTTTTTAGCAGCTTGGTTTTTGTCATGACACAAACGGCAACAACAGCAACAACAGTTAGCTTCATAACAACAACCGGCGTCAATTTACGCAGCGCCCCCTCAACCGATGCAAATATAATAACAACCGTAGGCACAGGCACGAATGTAACACTAATAGACCACGATCCGGCCGGTTGGTCTAGAGTCAGGGTAAACGGGACAGAAGGCTCAATAAGTTCTGAATTTCTCACATTCCCTTCGACAAACTCACCGGTTACATTTAGAACAACCAGCGGCGTTAACATGAGATCAGCACCGAATATCGACGCAAGCGTAGTCAGAGTTATTAACACAGGAACAGATGTTGAAGTAATCTCTCACGACCCCGCCGGCTGGTCAAATGTCAGGGTTAACGATACAACCGGATTTGTAAGATCTGATTTCCTGATGATGCCGGCAAGCGGAGTGCAGCAAGGCAGCGATATTCCAACGGCTTCACAGACTGTCACAACATTACAAACAACAAGCGGAGTAAACTTCAGATCCGCCCCTTCAACCGATGCAAACATTATAACAGTGCTCAACTCCGGAACGCGAGTGCAGGTTCACGGCAGCATCGTTGACGGCTGGTATGCCGTTCATCATAACGGAGAAGCCGGATTTATCAGCGCTGAGTTCCTGACTGTCACAGCAGGAAGAAATGTTGAGCTTCTCACTATGGCTGAAGTAGCCCCTCTTCTCAGAACCGGAGTAGATCTCAGACTTACAGACGTCAGAACCGGCAGAACTTTTAACGTGCGTCCATTCTCACTCGGTCGTCACGCCGATGTAGACACATCATCCAGAGAAGACACAGATATAAAGTTTAACCTTCGCAACGGCACTTGGTCTTGGGCGGCAAGACCCGTCTGGGTTCATATCGGCGACAGAACAATAGCAGCATCAATCAATGGTATGCCCCACGGCGGCAGCGTAGTCTCCGGCAACGGCGTCAGCGGACACTTCTGTCTGCATTTCCACGGCACAATCACAAATAACCAAAGATATCAAACTGATTTGAGAAACGCTATTGCAGAAGCCTATAGCGCAGGCAGATAGAAGCATCAACTAAATATCCGCACTTGACCTCTATGAGATGGAGAAATCAATGCCAAATATTGGGCTCGTTTTGTCCGGAGGCTTTGCCAAAGGCGCGTATCAGGTCGGCGTACTAAGGGCACTGGCGCAACACCTCCCGCACGACAAAATAAAGTACATAAGCGCATCGTCCGTAGGCGTATTAAACGCCTACGGCTTTGTGCAGAACAAGCTGGATGAAGTAGAAAAAATGTGGCGCAATCAGAATTTTTCCGATTTGCGTTCATTTTTGCACTCTTATGTGCGCAGCTCCTATGTGCCAAACGCGATAAGGGAAATAACAAAAGAATATCGCTTTTTTCGTCCCGATTTATACACAACTCTTCTAAATATAACCGACAGAAGGTTAAACTATATAAATCTGAAAGAAATAGACCCAAAAATAATTTGGGGATACCTTCAAGTAAGCGTATCTTTGCCGATGGTATCAAAGATTGTTGAAATATCCGAAAAAAAATACTGTGACGGCGCGTTTGTCGATAATATCCCGGTCACACCACTGCTCAAACGCCCGTTAGACTATGCTATTGTCGTCCACTTTGATCAAAGCAACTATGTGTTTGAAAACAAATACTTTAACTCAAAACTAATAAAAATCAACTTCATGGACGACAAAATCATGAGAGACTCAATGGCTTTTGATAAAGACTCAATAGATCATATGATCAAGTCCGGTTATGACGAGAGCATTGCCATGTTCGACATGCATTTTAAAAACGGACTTGATGATATCGAATACATCTACGACAAGATTCGGTTTGTGGACAACATCAGAGGTAAGCAGCCATTCAGACTGACAGGTGATGTGGTTGTAAATAATATGAACCGAGTGCTCAAAAGAATAATTCGGTCAAAAATAAAGAAATGAAGACGGAGGTTAAAGAAAAATGAAGAAAGTAAGTGCAATTTTATCAGTGGTATTCTGGTTGCTCAGCACATTTTTCGGCATGATTTGCATTGCCCTTGCCCTCGCGGACTTATCAAAAAAACTTCAAGATTCAAAAGGCTCCACACTTGAAAAGGTCAAGAACTATCTGGCTGATAAACTCGAAGTTGTAAAAGTCGAAGCCGAAGATGTAAAAATCACAGATACAGAAACCCACGATTAACTCCCACAACAACACAAAATAGAAATCTGAAAAGTCTAAAAGTTTAGCTTATTTTCTTTTTCTTTTCAGGTTTTCTATATCTTCAATACGTTTTCGCATTTCTTCCGGCGAGGGGTACTCACAACTCTCGTCAAGTTCAGCATCCGCAAGAACAAATGCTACACATCTTGCCATTTCGTTTTTTCTTATCACATTTTTATACTTTTTTTCCTCGTTGATAAGAATATCTACTGCAAGTTCGCTTGACTTCGTATCTTCCAAATACTTTCCATATAGCTCCTTGCATGTCAGAAAGCCCATCATCATAAATGGCATTTGCTCCTTCGGATAAAGCTCGCGCATCAGTTTCTCCAGATTATCGCGCTGCATCTGTCCATGCGGAAATGCCCACGTTGAATATTCTTTTTCTTCTTTTTCCCTTTCTGCCTTGCTTTTGAAAGAAAAAAAACGTGATTCGCCAAATATCATAATGTCTCCTTCCTGCTGTGCCTGGTGCATCGTTCTTGAAAAAATGTATGTTATTTTGGGGCTACAGGTCACAGGGGTATCTGAAAACTCGCAATGGTTACAGTCTCAAGCACACAAGTTAGCAGTTATTTACAATTTTATGCCGCAAATGACGTGCCTTGACTGTAACCAACCTGTGTTTTTGGATACCCCAGTGACCTGTAACACTTTGAGAGCGGTGTACTAACAAAATACAAGTATCCATTGACAAAAACTAGTCCTTGAAGATTCTCGGCAATCTACCGCCTAACCGGCACAGAATATCGTTTGTAATCGTACCCGACGCCGCCGCAAAATCTTCACATCTGATAGTCTCATCTCCATCACTGCCAATCAGCGTTATTATATCTCCCGCACAGACTCCATCAACATCTGTAATGTCAACCATTAGCATATCCATACAAATCCTGCCAATAATCGCAACCTTATGTCCGCGCACTATCCCCATGCCGCCATTGCCGGACATTTGCCTAGGAACGCCGTCAGCGTAGCCGATGCTGCAAGTTGCGATCTTCATAGGTCTTCCGGAAGTGAATATCTTACCATAGCTGACCCTCTCACCCGCACCAATCCAACGCACCTGAACAATAAGAGCTCTGAGCGAGAGCACAGGTCTGAGCTCCGGCATACAAGCCAGCGCTCCATTACTGCTCATCAAACCGTAAAGTGATATGCCTGCACGAGAGTAATCGAAACGGAGTTGCGGAAAATTAAAAATCCCATAGCTAGCCTGCGCATGGAGCTTTCCAACATTATACCCTTTGTTTTTTAATGTCTCAATAAGTGAGAAAAAACGCTTAATCTGAAAATTTGTAAACCTCATATCGTCTTTTCCAAGGCTGTCTGACGAAGACAGATGCGTTGCTATCCCATCCACACGCAAGTTCTCACATGCATATACCCGCTCAATCTCGGAAATCCCCCCCGGTCTGAACCCAAGTCGATGCATTCCGGTATCCACCTCAATATGAACGCTTATCTTATGCCCCGTTTCATTGAGCGCTCGTGCATGGACTCCATCAACTAATGTCTGAGAAATTGAATATTCACTGAGTAGCCACGCGTCCTTTGGATGGGTATACCCTAAAACAATAATCCCGGCATCACCTAACTCTTTTCTTAAGCGAATACCTTCGACTATAGTTGCAACGCCGAATACCCTTACACCATGTTCATAAAGACGCCTGCCGCATTTTTCTATTCCGTGTCCGTAAGCGTCTGCCTTTATAATGGCAATCAGCTCACACCCTTTGGGCAGATGTGCGCAAATCTCAGCAGCATTATGCTCCAATGCCGCCAAATCTATCTCGACCCAAGCTCGACCATCATCGGACGGTCTGAATTTGCTTTCCATAACTAATCTTTCCTCCATACCATCTTGACGGACAGCACTGAAAACAAAGTGTTTTAGTCATTTTATACTCATCATACTCTACAGGCTTGTATCAAAGGATAAATCAATAAGCCTCTCCACTAGGTTGGGATAGTCTATTCCCAGCTCCTGCATCATCTTTGGAAATCGGCTCTGCGCTGTAAATCCAGGAATGGTGTTTGCTTCGTTGAAAACAATCCTATTGCCCTTTGTCAAAAAGATATCAATTCTACAATAGCCCCGGCAGCCCAAAATCTTATAAATAACTTTTGCGGTTTCCTGAAGTTTGCTTTCCATATCCGTGCTAATACGCGCCGGCATATGAATTTTGGACGTCTTCAAGGTGTATTTTTCTTCAAAAGTAAAAAATCCATCCGACAGCTCAATTTCATCAACGCGTCCAACAGTAAGTTCGTCATTACCCACAACCGCGCAACCGACTTCAAAACCATCAATGTTTTCTTCCAAAATTACAGCATCGTCAAAGAAAAAGGCAAGCTTGACCGCGTCAGTCAACTCCTCCATGCTCTCAATCTTTGAAATCCCGAAAGAAGACCCCGCTTTGACCGGCTTGACATAGAGCGGCAATCCAAGTTTTTCTGCAGCGGCAAATATTTCTTCATCAGACGGAAAGTATTCAAAACACACAGCCTCAGGCACAGAAATACCCGCAAGTGAAACCAACTTGTGCGCTCTGTCCTTATCCATACAAAGCGCTGACGAAGCCGAACCGGCGCCTACACAAGGTATACCCGCCAGTTCACAGAGTCCCTGAATCGTCCCATCTTCTCCGTATCGACCGTGCAAAACGGGAAACGCTACATCTATCGGCACATCGGCTATGCTTCCATCCCTTATTTCAATAATGCCGCCGCCACGTTCCGGAGAAATAATTGCACGAGTCAAGACCGCATCATAATCATGCCACTTATCTGTAGGAATATCTTCAACAGAACCTGTATATTTATACCAATGTCCCTGTCTAGTAATACCAATTAGAATTACATCATACTTCTCGCGATTTATCGCACAAATAATCGAATATGCCGACTTTAAAGAGACTTCATATTCAGGCGAGTACCCGCCAAAAATAATAGCAACAGTCTTCTTTTTCATCTGTTCACCAGCTTTCCCTTTAACCTGCTGAATATTGTATCACAAAAAACAATTTATCACAAATCCCAATCCTCATCATTGATTCTTTGCTGCAACTTTTTAAGCCGGGACTGGCACTCTAAATAGTCGGGACAATTTCTTCTGACAATGTCCCAAAAACGAGTAGAATGATTCAATTGAATTAAATGCGCCAGTTCATGTACAACAAGATAATCAATACATTCATCATCCGCCATCATGACCATCCATGAAAAGTTAAGTCTTTTTTTTGCTGAACAACTGCCCCAGCGTGTCTTCGCGCTATTTATTTTCAGCGCATTTGGTTTTACAAGCATCAGCGAGGCAAATCTGTTGACCTTTTCAGATAAATCACGTTTAGCAAGCAATTTATATATTTCGATAACTGCCGTCTTGATATTGTCCAGGGAAAGTCCGTGCGGAAGGAAAAACGCAGAGCCATCAAATCCCATTTTATCACTATCCTGAGCGACAATCGGATATTGTTGCCCTCTATAGTGAACGACGCTTCCATAATCAAGCTCAAACGCCTCGCGTTTTCTAACGGCAGACGTTGATTGCGCAAGTTTTTTTGTAATCCAACTGTCTTTTGATAAGACGAATCTTTCAATATCTTTTAGCGACATTTCTTGCGGAGCGCGCACTTTTACTAAACCGTCGCGAATATAAATCGCAACGGTCTTCCTGTTTGAGCGAATCAATGTATAATCAATGTTCACCGCATAACCTCACAATAAGACTTTATTTGTAAAACTGCATGGGAACAGCTCGCGCCGTTCCCATGCGCAAATAACATCAGGAAAACTATAGCGGCTCAAAATCCGAAGCCGGGTGCTTGCACAACGGGCAAATATAGTCATCCGGCAAAACGTCATCCTCATACACATATCCGCAAACCTTACAAATAAAGCCGTGTTTCTTCTCCGCCGAAAGCTGAGGTTTAGGCTTGATATGATCAAAATAGTATTGGTATGTGACGCTATGCTCGTTTGAAAGGACAAAAGCCTGTGTTACATCAGCAATAAAGAGCATGTGCGCCCCATGATCCTGCACAGAGCATACATCAGCGGAAATCACGCCATTTGTATAGACCGGAATATAACGGATACCATTTGCCGTCCGGTTATCATAGCTGACCCCGGCAAACTTATCAACATCCTTTCCGCTGCTAAATCCAAACTGCTTAATAATGTCAAAAGGCGTACTTTCATCCAATACCGAAATATTTAACTTGCCTGTCTTTACAATCATATCACAGGATTGGTTTGCCTTGTTCACAGCAACGGCAATCATAAGCGGAGAATCAGTAATCTGCATTACTGTGTTCACTATGCAACCATTATCCTTTCCATCGCATAAAGCAGTCAATACAAACAACCCGTATGAAAGTTTTGAGATAGTGGCTGGATCTATATCTCCTGATTTTTCATCAAAAACATTGACTACCGGCGTCGGCAAAGTCTCCGCAAGTGCGTCTGCCATAGCATCAAGCTCAACAAGTTGCTCAGACTTAAGCCCGGAAATAATAGTAATAGTTTTGTTGAGAATAGTCATTCTCTCGCATTCTTCCAATTTTTCGGCAATCAAGCCGCCGCTTGTCGGCGCCCAAGAGCCGTTTTCGATGATTGCGACTGTTCTATTTTGAATATTATGGGCTACCAAATCCGCAATCAATGCTTCCATTGTTACAAAAATACCTGCATTATACGTCGTTGATGCAAACACCAGATGACTCCATTTGAATGAAGCCGAAACGATTTCTGAAATATGGGTAACCGACACGTCAAACATCTCTGTTTTTATGCCTTTATTACGAAGCTTAGTTGCGAGTATTTCCGCAGCGTTTTCTGTGTTGCCATAAACTGATGCATAGGCAATCATAACTCCTTTCTCCTCAGGTTCATACAGACCCCAGTGCATATACTTTGAAACAAAGCTATTGATATTTCTTCGCCATACAAAGCCATGAAGAGGGCACACCATGTCAATTTCCACAGTGGAAGCTTTATTAAGCAGACTCATTACCTGAGTGCCATATTTACCCACTATATTTGTGTAATACCGTCTTGCTTCATCCAGATAATCTCTTTCAAAATCCACCTCATCGGCAAATAAAGCACCATTTAGCGCACCGAAGCAACCAAACGCATCAGCAGAAAACAGAACTTTATCTGTGGTATCATAAGTGACCATTACCTCAGGCCAATGAACCATCGGAGCAAATAAGAAAGTCAGCTTTCGTCTTCCAATGTCAAGCGTATCCCCCTCATTGACAATAATTGCAGTTGGAGTCAAATCATAGCTATAAAAATTATTTATCATCTCGCATGTCATTTCGTTGCACACAACCTTGACGTCAGGATAAAGCGCCAAGACATCCATTAGTGCTGCGGAGTGGTCGGGTTCCATGTGCTGGATAATCAAGTAGTCCAAATTTCTGCCGTCAAGTCCATATTTAAGATTTTCAACCATCCTTTGACGTACAGCTTTGTCTACACAGTCAACCAGAACTGTCTTTTCATCCAAGATTAAATACGCATTATAGGAAACACCGCGGGGAACAGAATAAACGCCTTCAAACATCGCCAGCCGCCTGTCATTAGCTCCAACCCAAATAAGGTCATCTTTGATTTTTTTAATACAGTGCATTATTTACACCTCTCAATTATTTGATTATTTTGTTCCGGTTGCAAAATCGGCAATTGTGGCACTTGACATGCGATATATAGAACATCCTCTCATGTCTTGAGCGCCGAGTGCTTTGTAAAAGTTTATGCTGTCAGTGTTCCAGTCCAGGCACGCGCATTCCATACGACAATAGCCTGACTTGTCGGCAATCCTCGCAAGGCGCCTGAGCAAAGCCGACCCGATGCCACGATAACTCGTCTTCGACCTCTTCTGTCATCTAGATCCCCCCTTTCTATTGACAGCAATAAGCCTATGAACCTAAAATACTTTATACGACCATGCACTAGGAGCAACATTATATCATACGATAATCGCCAATGCACATGGTTTTTGACAAAAAATACAAATATTTTCGCTGCTTTTTTGCATGAAAATCGCATTGCAGTTATCCGCAAACTAGCTATTGAGCCAGACCGCAGCAAACCAGTTTTGCTCCTCATTTTCATCTCTAAGCGCTTTTAGCGGAAGTCCGAGTTTTTTTGCGGTTGCAAAAACATCTATCCCTACACTGTGAAATGCCGGACGCGCCATTTTTACATTCCTGCACGGCTTATCCTCTCTGCCCGCACAGTCCGTACAAAGTGCGCAGTCAGACATAGAAAACGCCAATGCATCTCCATCTAAATATGCTTCCCTTTCAACCTCATAAGAAGCTTTCTGCGCTATTTTTTTATCAGTCGAATGGACTACAAGTACCGTTGTGTACTTTTTTAGCATTCTTTCATAATCTGCAGGAGATAGAGCGCCGGGTCGAGACGGGCATGTACAGCCTTTCCCCCAGTCCGAACAGCCAAACATACATTTCAGCAGCGATCTGTCGTCAAATACCACCTTGTCGGGCGTTGTAGAAACAACATTTGCCGCCCCATAAGCCAATGCCAATGCTACGTATTTACTCATAAAAAGCTCTCTCCCCTATTACAAAAAACAAACATTTGAAATCGCAAGAAAATGTTTTTTCGTATTATAACCTGCCGCAAGTTTTTTCGCAACACTGCAAACACAATTAATCACAACTTCCTTCCAAAAACTATTGACAAAAACGCAGAGCCTGTTGTAGAATTATCTCCGCTAAGATGGACGGTTAGCTCAGCTGGTAGAGCTTCCGCTTGACGTGCGGAAGGTCACAGGTTCAAGTCCTGTACCGTCCACCAGAAAAAAACCTTGCAATTGTAGTAATTGTGAGGTTTTTAGTTTTCACATGTACAGCAAAACCATAAAAACAGGAAACAATCACCACTAACCCTTGGCGCTGCAATGACTTTAGGGGTTTTGTTTATCACATGCTATCTTCGCCAAGTACCATATTGCTTTTAAGTATCCGTCGAAACCCATTCCGGAAAAGGTCTTTACGCATGCTTTCCCCGCATATGAAATTTGGCGGAACTCTTCACGTTTGCCGATATAAGTTAAATGCACCTCTACAGCCGGAATCCCAACCGCTTTCAATGCATCAAGAATCGCGACGCTTGTGTGCGTGTACGCCGCGGGATTTATTATAATACCTTCGAAATTGCCGTATGCCGCCTGGAT
>Ga0209755_10002402_pt1 | contig 25857 bp, 18 predicted proteins | sample TergutCo191P1_FD_187301 | JGI IMG/M metagenome (GOLD analysis project Ga0209755, IMG submission 187301) | Cornitermes sp. P1 segment gut microbial communities from Petit-Saut dam, French Guiana - Co191P1 (SPAdes) (version 2) | ecosystem: Host-associated > Arthropoda: Insects > Digestive system...
AATACCACGGCATTTCTACTCAGGTTATAATTGGCGTTGAGGAAGGACTCAAACATGACAGTTCCATCTTCTGCGATGACCTTATTAGTTTTCCTAAGCGTATACTCACAAATTTTGTTGGTCATCTTTCAGATTCCAAAATGGAAGAAGTAAATACCGCATTACGTATTGCATTGGCTGTTGAATAATAGTTTCTTTGCATTTATAAAGGGAAGCGCAATGGAAGTATTATTGATTGACGATCACCCAATGTTAAACGCAGGCATTGTTTCTATTTTGGAACAGACAAGCATGTTTAAAGTCTGCGCTCAGGCACAGTCGCTTAAAGAAGCTATGAGTATCATCGAAAAAACCGATACTCTGCCTTCCCTTATTATTCTTGATATGCTTCTGGGCGAAGATAACGGTTTAGATTTTCTTCCGATGCTGGAAGAATTTTGTCAAAATAAAAAAGTACAAGGGATTTCAATCCCAAAACCGCCTGTTCTTGTTTGTTCTGCTCTCGGCGATTCATTTAAAATACAGACGGCTTTAAAATTGGGAGCTGCTGGATTTTTATCAAAAACAGGCGGCAAAGATGAATTATTAAAAGCGATAGACACGATACTGGGCGGCAAGGTTTATATTTCAAGCGAAGTTAATATTAAATTAAAAGAAAGCTCATCTGTTTACGCGAAGTTTTCAAAACGGGAAATAGATGTGATTGAATTAATAAAAGAAAATAAAACAAACAAGCAAATTGCCGATGCGATGCATATCAACCTAAGAACCGTGGAAAATTATATTAGTAAAATTTATTTTAAAACAGGTTTTTCAAGCCGCGAAGAAGTAATAAAACTCTAATACCGCCGTCATTCGACATCAAAGTATAAGTTCGTGATGGCAGGGTAACAATTTATTTTGCGGTTACATCAGTATAATTTACAACTTCGCAGCCGCGGTCTGTAAAAAGTTTTTTTGTTCCTTCTGCGCTTTTCATGGTTCCGCCGCCTGCTGATATCATTATAATTTCGATCTTCTTACCGGACGGAATAGCTTCAACGATATTATTAAACGCCGGCGCGGGATGGCTTGCCCAAACCGGAGCCATTATTATAATTTGCTCATAATTATTTAAGTTAGCGGCAATCGGTTTTATCTTAACGGTTTTTCTTTTAATCGCGCTTGGAGCGCCGATGAAAAATGAACCTATTAAAGAGACTTTCTTTTCTTCGGTTATTTCTTCAATATCAGCGCCGGTTTCTCCTGCTTTTTTTAAAGCAAGCATCTTTGTTTTTCCTGACCAGGAATAATACAGAATTATCGTTTTCATATTATTTATTATAATAGATTATTTTATCAATGTAAAGCAGCGGCAAATATATAGAACGAGATCATTTTCTAAGTTCGTTCGCTTTTTTTTGCGCCGCTTCTATTACAGCTTTTGCCTGAGTTTCGCCTTCCTGTTCAAGTTTTCTGGCGTTAGTTTCACCTTCGCTGCGCAGTTTCGCGGCGGCTTCTTCCGCAAGCCTTTTTTGAATTGGGTTTGAGCCGGCATTGCTTACCAGCCTGTCCGCCGAAGCGTTTGTTTCAGTCCGCACCCTGTCAGCGGCTTGCTTTGCGCTGTTGCGGATATTATCAGCCTGTTTATTTGCTTCCGCCATTATTTGATCTATCTGGCGGTTGATTTCTTCGTTCACCTGAGTTCTGGCTTCATCTGCTTTTTGAGTTACAACTGTTGTAACCTGCTCTCTAACCGCCGTTGTAACCGAAGTTGTCATGTCACCCATGCTAAGGCTTATGTCAGGATTTTTTAAAGGCCCTCGTACATATCCTGATAATTTTACCTCTTTAATATTTGAGCCGCCGGGGATCTTTCCTAAAATATCGGAAGCGCCGGAGCCGATAACTGAAACCGGCATACTTGCACTGACTTTGTAATTTAAAGTCAAATCAAGTCCTTGATCGCCTGTCATTTCAATTTTCGACGGCGGTATGTTAAATACTATTGGGTCTTCTATATACAGCCGTCCGTCTCTTATTACAAAACCAATATCAAGATTGTCAGGAGATGGAGTCCGCCAGTTTTCATTTTTAATCAAATCCGCTATAGTTCCAAAAAGTTTTGAATTGCGTATTTGCAGGTTTTGCGTTTGAAGCCGCCCTTTTGAATTTATCTTGTCCAATATGGGCGACATGTGTTCATCCAGTACGCTGTATAAAGTCAGCGCGGCTGATACCTTACCGACATAGTTCTGCGGCTCCGGCAGTATTTTCGACAGAAACTCAAATGACGAGAGCGCCGTAGTTATATCAAACTGTTTTATATCCATATTAAAATCCACAAACGGAACGGCAATATTCTGCGTATTGTATTCGCCGTTTAATATCATGCTTCCCTCCAGCAGATTCATTCCCAGATTTTGCATAATAACTTTTCCGTCCTTCACCATGACCGCACCGGCAGTGTCTGTAATATTGAGCTTGTCAAAAAGGATTCTGCCTATATTTACATTCAGCGCAAAATCAATATTCTTAGGAACTTCGATAACGTTTAACGGGCTCGATTCTTCCTTTTCTTCTTTGACTTTTTCTTCTTTTTCTTTTTTCTCGCCGCCCATAAATTCGTTCAGATCGATGTTTCTTGATCTAAGCGCAAGGTTTCCTCTTACCGTTTCATTATTTAACACGAATGGAATAAAATTTTCCAGCGATCCTCTTACCGAGACATCGGTGCTGCCGACAACCGCGTCAAGGTTCGCTAGTTCGACCCTTCTTGGCGTAAAATTTATATTTGTGCTTGTGATTGCGGCTCCCAGCGGGAAGGCTGGGCTTTCAAATTTAAATCTGCTTAAACTTAAATTTCCGCCAAGCTGGAAATTTTCGTATTGTTCATTTTGAATTGTGGACAACCTTCCTGCAAGAGCGATATCACATTCAAGCAAGCCGCTTAAAGATGTGTCGGTAATGGGGATAATATCTGTAATTGAATCGATGTCGATCTTTCCCGCGAATTTTGCCGCAACCTGCAGATCGCTTTCCGGCGTTTTTACATGAACTTCTGCCGCAAAAGGATTACCCGCTATTTCAAAACTGAATCTGTCTACATCCGCCGTAGTGTTGTCAAATACTTCGCCGTCGTAGTGAGCTCTTACAGCGATATTAATTTTTTCTACCGACTTTGGAACAGCAGGGTAGCTGAACATGGCGTTTTCGACAGTAAGGTTCACGTTTGCGCTTGGCATGGTATTCGCGCTGTATGTCCCGATTATATCGCCGTTTAAAGCGAGAGTTCCGGCTGTTCTTAAATCTTTGAAGCTGTTCATGTAAATTGCCGGAACAAGGGAGAGCAGGCTTTTGAAATCTGTTTTTTCAGTCGCGAATGTAATATATGTGTTGATATCGCTTCCTTTTATTCCGGCGGAACCGTTAAGTTTTAAGACAATATCATTTAAATTGAATCTGTTGTCTTTTAAAACAAAGTCCATGTTTTTTAAATCGGCTCCCACTTCTGAAACAAATCCCACGTTCGCTTTGTTCGCAAAACGGACGCCGCCCATCCAAAAATCAATCCCGTCAATCGCAAGTTTCATATCTAGATTAACAATTTCTTTTGCCATATTGCCGCGCAGAACAAAATTAAATGATTGTATTTCTGCGTTCATTTTATGCGCGTAATCATTAAACGCCGCATGCAAATTTCGTATTTCAAATTTTCTTAATCCCACCTTAAACTTAAACGGGCTTGACGCTTCTTTTCCTGTTTCGGCAGTTTCTTTAACTGTTTCTTCCTTAATCGCTTCTTCTTTGGATACCTTAGTTTCGCTGGTTTTCACTATATTCCAGTTTGCGCGCCCGTCTTCCAGTATGATTCCGTTAAGGCGGGCGTGATCAAGCAATATGGATTTTACTTCTATATTCTCCATTTTGATTACGCTCATCAGATCTACCGTTACGCTGAACCTGTCAAAAGCAACCAGCAGTTCGCCGTCGAAATCACCCGCGCCTGTTACTTCCAAACCATCGAGACCGATATACGCATTGGGAAAATTACGGATAAAAGAAAGGTTTAAATCTTTAAAATCAACTCTTGCCATAAGCATCTTGTTTAATTCTCTTTTAGTAATTTCCATTAATTGCCCTTTGAATAATAGCGGCGTTATTAATAAAACTAAGAAAACAAATAAAATGATACTTAAAAATATTATAGATATTTTTTTTATAATTTTTGAAATTTTAAACATAATTTACCTTCCTTTAAATTATATGTACAGTATTATAGCACAGTTTCAACGATTTTCCGCAGACCACTTGACTAAAGTGTAAATTTTTAGTAGAAATAAACAAGAACAAGGGCGTTCATCTTGCCGCTTAGCGGTTCTGGTGAATGCTTTTGTCATTTCAGGAGGGAATAATGTCCGAAAAAGTGCTTTATGAAGGAAAATCAAAAATAGTGTGCGAAGGGCCGGATAGCGATAGTTATATTATCCGTTACAAGGATACAGCTACAGCTTTTAACGGTGAAAAAAAAGAAGACATTGCCGGTAAAGGAAAATTAAATTCCGCAATTTCAAATTTGATCTTTGAACACCTGATGAAGAACGGCATTGAAACCCATTTAATCAAAATAATCGATGATACTTCCGCGGTAGTTAAAAAAGCCGAGATCGTCATGGTGGAAGTTATTGTCAGAAATATCGCCGCCGGCAGTTTTTCTAAAAAATACGGCGTTCCCGAAGGGACAGCTTTAAAAAACATCACTACCGAATTCAGCTTAAAGAGCGATGAACTCGGAGACCCGATGATAAACGACAGCCAGATAACGGCGATTGGAATCGCGACCAACGATGAACTTTCCTATATGAGACAGCAGGCATTAAAGGTGAACGAACTTTTATGCGCGCTGTTTATAAAAATGGGAATTAAACTTGTCGACTTTAAACTTGAGTTTGGACGAGCAGGCGGCAAAATTATTCTGTGCGATGAAATTTCTCCTGATTCATGCAGGTTCTGGGACGCGAAAACCAACCAAAAACTTGATAAAGATGTTTTCCGCCGCGACCTTGGCGATGTGCTTGAGGGATACAGAGAAGTTTTAAAGAGACTCTCCGAGGTTAAGAGTGCCTAACGATACCAGTCGTTACGAAAATCCATTATGTAAAAGATACGCAAGCGTAGAAATGCAGCGTATCTTTTCTGATGATTTCAAATTTTCAACATGGCGCAGATTATGGATCGCTCTTGCGGAAAGCCAAAAAGAATTGGGGCTTAACATAAGCGGCGAACAAATCGAAGAGATGAAATCGCGCCTTAACGATATTGATTATGAAGCGGCAGCCGGTTACGAAAAAGAAATACGCCACGATGTTATGGCGCATATCAAGGCTTACGGTGATCAATGCCCAAAGGCAATGCCGATTATTCATCTTGGCGCTACTTCCTGTTATGTCGGCGACAATACCGATATTATCGTTCAGCGTGACGCTTTGCTTCGCGTTAAGAGCCTGCTTGTTACCGTTATCGATAAACTTTTCCAGTTCGCGAATGAACATAAATCCCTGCCGTGCCTTGCATTCACGCATTTTCAAGCGGCTCAGCCGACAACCGTAGGCAAACGCGCTTCGCTGTGGCTGCAGGATCTGCTTTTCGATCTTGAACAGCTTGAGTTTTGTATCGGGAATTTAAAACTTCTCGGCTGCAAAGGCACGACTGGTACCTGCGCTAGTTTCCTTTCCTTATTTGACGGCGACAACGAAAAAGTAAAATCACTGGAAAAAAAGATCGCCGAAAAAATGGGCTTTGACAAAGTCTACGCCGTAAGCGGCCAAACCTATTCGCGCAAAGTCGATTACTGCACGCTGTCTGTGTTATCAGGTATTGCGCAGAGCGCTTACAAATTTTCAAACGACATCCGTCTTTTATCGCACCTGAAAGAACTTGATGAACCTTTTGAATCCGGGCAAGTCGGTTCAAGCGCGATGGCATACAAGCGCAACCCAATGCGAAGCGAGCGCATTGCGTCTCTTGCGCGTTTTGTAACTGTGGACGCGCAAAACACCGCGCTTACCGCAAGCGCCCAATGGTTCGAGCGTACACTGGACGATTCGGCAAACAAACGCATCGCAGTCCCCGAAGCGTTCCTCGCCGTAGACGCGATCCTCATGCTGATGATAAACATTACAGACGGAATGACAATCTACCCGAATGTGATAAAAAAACATTTAGACGAAGAGCTGCCGTTTATGGCAACCGAAAATATTTTAATGCATTGTGTTAAAAAAGGCGGTGACAGGCAGGCGCTTCACGAGCGAATCCGGCTGCACTCTGTGGAAGCCGGAAAGCAGATTAAACTGAACGGCGCGGAAAATGATTTGCTCAATCGCATTGCTAATGACGCGGTCTTTAGCGTAACACGCGAAGAGTTAAACAGCTTGTTAGATGCCGGACAATTTACAGGAAGGGCAGAGCAGCAGACAGAGGAATTTCTGCTTGATGTTAAAAAGGTGTTAAATACAAATAAAGAATTCTTAGGCGCAGACGCAAAGATTTCAGTATAAGGAGATTTTTATGCTTACGGCAATAGTTGGAATTAATTGGGGTGATGAAGGTAAGGGCCGTATGGTCGATTTGCTGTCAGAAGGTTATGATATTATCTGCCGTTATCAGGGCGGCAATAACGCGGGGCATACTGTTGTAAACGACAAGGGAAAATTCATTTTAAATCTTTTGCCGTCCGGGATTCTGCGCGACGGCGTTACAAATATTATGGGAAGCGGAATGGTGATCGATCTTGAACATCTTTGCGGCGAGATCGATAAATTAAGCGAAAAAGGTATAATCGTTACTCCCAATAGTTTAAAAATCAGCGACAAAGCTTTTATCTGCCTGCCGTATCACAAACAGCAGGACATACTCGAAGAAGACAGGCTTGGAGATCAAAAGTACGGTTCTACCAAGCGCGGTATTGCGCCTGTGTACGGGGACAAGTATATGAAGAAAGGTTTGCGTATGCTCGATCTTTTATCGCAGGATACTCTCGAAAAAAAACTTGCGAACATTCTTTCGTGGAAAAACCAGATTTTAAAAAGTTACGGAGCAGATGATGCCGATTGTTCAAAAATTTTAGATTGGCTTCGCACGTACGGAGGTAAACTCCTGCCTTTTATCTCGGATACAACAGAATATTTAAACAACAGCGTAGGCGCCGGAAAGAAAGTTTTGTTCGAAGCGCAGCTTGGCGCTCTTCGCGATATTGATTTTGGCATTTATCCGTACACCACATCTTCGCAGACGCTTGCAGCTTACGCTCCGATAGGAGCCGGCATTCCCGGTAAAAAAATCGATTCAGTAATCGGAGTTATGAAAGCGTATTCAAGCTGCGTGGGCGAGGGTCCCTTCGCTGTCGAAATGTTCGGCGAAGAAGGTGAAAAACTCCGCGAAGCCGGCGCCGAGTACGGAGCTGCGACAGGCCGCCCGCGCAGAGTCGGCGCGTTTGACGTTGTCGCGAGCAAGTACGGGGTTATGATGCAGGGCGCAAGCGAAATCGCTCTTACAAAACTGGATGTGCTTTCTTACCTTGATAAAATCCCAGTTTGCACAGCTTACGAAATTGACGGCGTTAAAACCGACCAGTTTCCTTCCGGCGATAAACTTACAAAAGCAAAACCTGTATTTGAATATCTGGAAGGTTTTAAAACTGATGTTTCAAAATGCCGTAAGGCGCAGGATCTGCCTGACACAGCTATTAAATACATACGTTATATCGAGAAAGCTGTCGGCTGCCCAATCCGTTACGTGTCAGTCGGTGCAGAACGCGATGAATACTTAAAGCTGTGATATAAAACCGGAATGAGGTAATAAATATGAAACGGGTATATGTTAACGAGAAATGGTGTCTAGCCTGCCATTTGTGCGAGTATTACTGCGCATTTGCGGGAACTAACGAAAAAGACATGGCGCGCGCGTTAAAAGACATTAAAATCAGACCGAAGATAAAAATCGAGGAAAAGGACGGAGTCAGTTTTGCCGTTTCCTGCCGCCATTGCAAAGAACCGCTTTGCGTAAAAGGCTGCATCACAGGCGCGCTTACGATTTCTGAAGGCGTTATTACCATTAATCAAGACAGATGTGTTAGCTGCTTTACCTGTATTTTAAGCTGCCCTTACGGGGCGATTTCTCCCTCCGAAGATGGCGCTGTTGATAAGTGCGAACTTTGCGTGAAAACAACATCCGGTACTCCTGCATGCGTCAGCGGCTGTCCCAACTGCGCGATTGTTTTTGAGGAAAGGAGCTGAGCATGACAACAAAGTACGTAATAATCGGCAATTCAGCGGCAGGTATCGGCGCTGTGGAAGGAATCCGTCAGATCGATAAAGACAGTGAGATTACTATTATCACCAATGAACCTCATCATACTTATTCACGCCCTCTCATTTCGTATTTGTTACTCGGAAAAGTTACTAAAGAATCGATGAAGTATCGCGGTAATAATTTTTATACCGATAACAATGTCACTCTTTTAACAGACGTTACGGTGACAAAGATCGACGCTGAGAAAAAGCAGGTTTTAATATTAAAAGGAAAAAGCATTCCGTACGACAAACTGCTTGTTGCGGCAGGTTCTTCTCCGTTCACGCCGCCTTTTGAAGGGCTTGATGCCGTGCAGGATAAGTTTACTTTCATGAGTCTTTATGACGCGCAAATGCTGGATGATGCGCTCACCAGAAAAGCGCAGGCTAAAGTGCTGATAGTCGGCGCAGGTTTAATAGGATTAAAATGCGCGGAAGGGATTGAAAAAAGAGTTTCCAAAATTACAGTTGTTGATCTTGCGCCCAGGATTTTATCAAGTATTCTTGACGAAGAAGGCGCGAAAATTGTTCAAAGCCATCTGGAAAGCAAAGGTATTGAATTCAAACTTGCAAGCAGCATAAAAAAGTTTGAAAAAGATTGTGCAATTTTCGAGAGCGGCGAAACTGTCAAATTTGATATTCTTGTTCTTGCTGTCGGCGTACGCCCGAATACATCGCTGTTAAAAGACATTGCGGATATTGACCGCGGTATTATCGTAAACAGCAAGTCGGAAACTTCTGCCAAGGATATTTATGCCGCCGGCGACTGCACGCAAACGCTGGACGTATCAAGCGGGCAGAATAAAATTATGGCGCTTTTACCTAACGCTTACATGCAGGGCGAATGCGCCGGAATCAACATGGCTTACGGCGAAAAAAGTTTTGACAAGGCAATTCCAATGAACGCGATTGGCTTTTTCGGTTTGCATATAATCACCGCGGGTAATTATTCCGGCGAAGTTTATACATCGCGCGAAGGCAGTAATTATAAAAAACTTTTTTACAGTGATAACAAATTGAACGGTTATATAGTTGTCGGTAATGTTGAAAAGGCCGGGATTTACACAAGCCTGATCCGCGAACGAACTCCGCTTGATTCAATCGATTTTGCGCTGGTTTGTGAAAAGCCCGGTCTTATGGCGTTTACCAAAGAAGAAAGAATGGCAAAGCTCGGCAAGGCGAAGTAGCGGAGCATCAAACTGTTACGCTACTTTTTCAAAAACGGGAAGATCGTTATTGAAAAGCACGTTCCCTCTGAGTACAAACGGTCCTTCAATATTATTAATAAACACTTTGCCATCTGTAATGGTATATATCATCGGATATTCATTTGGGTTTGATGTATAAATACAAATGTTTTTGTCCACAAATTCCATTGATATTTTTCCGCGATACGGTTCGCACCAGCTATCCCATTTGGTGCCAATAAGCTGTTCCGGCTTTATAACTTTTAATTCAGCCTTTTCCAATGATTCAAATGTTTTCATAAAAACCTCCAAAATGTATTCGTATAATATAAAAATATGAAAATTTATTACAAGCGGCAAGGAAAAAATGATAAGACAAATGGCGTATTTTCTAACCTCTTGACTAAATTTTTTATTTCTAATATAAATAAAAAAGAACAAGGGCGTTCATCAGGTGACAAACGGCGATAATCGGCTTTTTGAGTTGATGACCGTCTTTTGTTGTCCGATGAACGCCTTTTTTTGGGGGAAAAATGAGCATTTTAGCCAAGAATCATCATTTTAGAGAATTAAACGAAAGGATTAAAACCGCCGGCGCGTTTGTGCATATAGATGACTGCTACGGGCAGCGTTTTATCGGCAGCGCTTTAAAAGATAAAACACTCATTATAAACGGAACACCCGGCAACGCGCTTGGCTGTTATCTTGACGGCGCTGTGATTGAAGTGCATGGCAACGCGCAGGATGCAACAGGCGATACAATGAACGATGGAAAAATTATCATACACGGCAACGCGGGAGACGCTCTTGGTTATGCCATGCGCGGAGGAAATATTTTTGTTAAAGGTAATACAGGTTACAGAACCGGTATTCACATGAAAGAATATAAAGAAAAAAAACCTGTAATTGTAATTGGCGGTAAGGCGGGGAGTTTTCTCGGCGAATATCTCGCAGGCGGACTTATTGTCGTGCTTGATATAGGAGCTGAAGAAGAGCAGTCTTCGGCTGCGCCTGTCGGCAATTTTACCGGAACCGGAATGCACGGCGGGAAAATATTTATTAGAACGCAAAAAGATTTGGTTGCGCTTCCTGCTCAGGTCGCTGTGGAAATTGCAAGCAAGGAAGATTTAAAAGAGATTGAGCCGTATGTAAAAGAATTTGCGGATCATTTTAAAATGGACAGCGTATCGCTTTTAAAAGATCAATTTTTTGTTTTAAAACCTAACGCTAAAAATCCATACAAGCAGTTGTATACGGCGAATTGAGGTTATTATGAAACTTCGTTTCATTTTCGATTATAGTGTGCGGTCTGTGACCGCACGAGGTTAAGGTTATCGTGTGCGGTATTATCGGTTATATCGGAGAAGATGACGCGGTAGGCATTATTGTTGACGGTCTTAAAAAACTTGAGTACCGCGGTTACGATTCTGCCGGGATCGCGATTTACGGGCGGAACGGTTTTGATGTTGTTAAACAAAAAGGGCGTCTTGCGATTCTGGAAGAACGGCTTGCAAGCCGTCTGCTTGAAAATAAACCGCTTTCAGGGAACCTTGGTATCGGTCACACACGCTGGGCGACTCACGGTGAACCTTCCGACATTAATTCTCATCCTCATGTGGGCAGCAAAAATAAAATCGCCGTTGTGCATAACGGCATTATCGAAAACTATAAACAATTAAAAGAACGTCTTGAACATTGGGGTGTATCTTTCACTTCACAGACCGACAGCGAAGTTATCGCGCAGCTTGCCGAACATTACTATGACGGCGATTTAATTGACGCGGTTGTAAAAGTGTCAAACGCGGTTGAAGGCTCTTACGCGCTTGGTATTATGTGCATAGACGAACCTGATACATTAATCGCTGTAAAAAAAGACAATCCGCTTATTATCGGTGTAAGCGATCATGGAAACTTTATTGCTTCCGATGTGCCTGCGGTGCTGAAACACACAAACAAGGTTTATTATCTTAATGACAAGGAAATAGCGGTTCTTCGCCGCGGCTGCAGCGAAGGTAACAGTGTTCAGTTTTTTAACATGGATAAAGAACCGCTTGAAAAAAAGCTCGAGACTGTAACGTGGAGCCTGGACAGCGCGGAGAAAGACGGTTACCCGCATTTTATGTTGAAAGAAATTATGGAACAGCCCAAGGTTCTCCGCGATACGATACAATCAGCGGTTAAAGGCGGGGATAATAAAAACATTTTGGAAAAACTCGATGTTTCAGTTTTTAATAAAATAATAATAACTGCCTGCGGTTCGGCGTACAATACCGGAGTTACCGCAAAGTATGTGTTCGAAAAATTATGCAGAATTTCCGTGGAAGTAGAACTTGCTAGCGAGTTTCGATATAAAGACGCAATCATCGATAATAAAACACTTGTTATTTTAGTAACACAATCGGGAGAAACCGCCGACACAATCGCTGCGATGAGAGAAGCAAAATCAAAAGGAGCTATTACGCTTTCTATCGTCAATGTAGTTGGAAGCACAATCGCCAAAGAAGCGGATTACTGTCTGTTTACGGCAGCCGGCCCTGAAATTGCTGTAGCAACGACAAAGGCTTTTTCCGCGCAGTTGGTATTGCTGTATATTCTTGCAATCCGTTTTGCCGTTAAACTTGGAAAGTTATCCAGGCAGGAGGAGAATAATTATATTGAAGAGATAAGCGCTCTGCCGGATAAAGTTTCTTCCATCCTGGATAAAATAGGTTCAATCCAAATGTACGCATCTACCTGCGTCGGTTACAAGAGCATTTTCTTTATCGGCAGGAATATTGATTACGCTATTTCGCTTGAAGGTTCTTTAAAGTTAAAAGAAATATCTTACATTCACTCGGAAGCTTACGCAGGCGGCGAGTTAAAGCATGGAACAATTTCGCTTGTGGAAGAAAATACGCTGGTTGTAGCTCTTTCAAATTGTTCGTATTTATACGGAAAGATAATGAGCAATGCCGAACAGGTTATTAGCCGCGGCGCGAAAGTATTGTTAATCGGAAACAGCCCAAAGAATGCTGACACCATGAATGAAAAACTTTATCACATAACGCTGCCGCAGGTGACGGATTTATTCTCTCCGTCTTTGTCGGTTATAGCATTGCAGCTTTTCAGTTATTATGTCGCCGCGAATAAAGGTTTGGATATTGATAAACCGCGTAACCTTGCCAAAAGCGTTACGGTGGAATAGGAGTTGATAATGGAAAGCTCCGGTGCGGGAAGCGAGTCAGTATTGATAGTTACAACTTCAGAAAAGAGCATAACGCTGTTTTCTGAAGCTTTCGCTGCCGCTTCTATAAATCAAATTAAAGTAGCTGCGTCCGCAAGCGAGGCGCAAAAAATCCTTTCGGAAAAAAATTATGACATTGTAATTGTAGACGCGCCGCTTTCCGATGAAGCCAGCGAAAATCTTGCCCGCAGTATCGTTGCGTCTATAAACGGCAGATTAAAACAATTACAGGCAGAAAACGCAAAGTTAAAACAAAAGATCGAAGATATACGAATAATTGACAGGGCAAAGTGCATGCTCATTTCTTACCTCAGCCTGACAGAACAGGAAGCGCACAGGTTTATAGAAAAACAAGCGATGGATTTACGTTCAACAAAAAGGGTAATTGCGGAGGAGATATTAAAAACGTATGCGAACTGACAAATTAAACGAGGAGTGTGCGGTCTTTGGCGTTAGTCTGTACGCCGATGAAGCTGTCGGCGTAACTTATAATGGTCTTCTTGCATTGCAGCACCGCGGTCAGGAAGGTGCGGGGATTGCTGTCGCCAACAACCGCAGTATTGTCTGCCATAAAGATGAAGGACTTGTAAGCGAAGTATTTTCCGGCGAAAAACTTACGCGTCTGCCAAAAGGAAAAGTTGCCGTTGGGCATACACGCTATTCTACAACAGGGCAATCGTGCAAGGAAAACGCCGGACCGTTTGTAACCGAATATCTGACAGGCAGGATCGCGACTGCGCATAACGGAAATATTGTAAACGCAAAAGAAATTCGCGCGGAACTTTTGAACCTTGGATTAAATTTTAACGCAACCAGCGACAGCGAAGTTGTCTCTTCTTTAATTGCATACTGTATAAGCATGGAAAGAAGTTCACTGCAGGGTGTCGCACATGCCGCAGAACTGCTTCGCGGAGCGTTTTCGCTTGTTATTGTTACCAGCAAAAATAAATTGATAGCCGTACGCGACCCGAACGGCTTCCGTCCGCTTTGCATCGGAAAAAACGGTATCGGCTGCGCAGTCGCGTCGGAATCCTGCGCGCTTGAAACCTGCGGCTTTGAATATGTACGTGATGTGCAGCCCGGCGAAGTTGTAATGATCGAACACGGAGAAGTAACCAAGCAGTTAACGATTAACAGCGAACAGCAGAGCCGGGAACATGGGCTTTGTATTTTTGAATACGTTTATTTCGCGCGCCCTGATTCAGTGATCGACGGTTTAAGCGTTTACGAGGCGCGCTACAACATGGGTCTCGCGCTGGCGCGTGAATACCCTGTAGAAGCCGACGCGGTTTGCGGTGTACCCGACTCAGGACTTGACGCAGCATGCGGTTACAGCGCGGCAAGCGGTCTTCCGCTTGTTACAGGTTTTGTAAAAAACAGATACATCGGCAGAAGTTTTATTTATCCCACGCAGGACAAACGCGACAGCGCGGTAAGGTTAAAACTCAATCCGTTATCTGCAAATATTAAAGGAAAGCGCATTGTGCTTGTTGATGATTCGATTGTGCGCGGCACAACAAGCGAAAAAATTGTAAAGAGCCTTAAAAACGCAGGCGCGAAAGAAGTCCACATGCGGATTTCATCGCCGCCTTTCCGACATACCTGCCACTACGGAACAGACATCGACAGTGAAGAAAATTTAATCGCAAACAACATGAACCTTGAAGAAATCTGCCGAAAAATCGGTGCCGACAGTTTGGGATACATCAGCATAGATTCGCTGAAAGATGCTTGTAAAAATTGTGCGTTATCATTTTGTACTGCGTGTTTTACCGGAAACATCAGCACAGATTGGGCAAAAAAAGATGTCTTTGAGTGACTAATACTGCACATACATTCGGGCAAATAAGACAGTTGCTGAAAATTAATTTAAAAGCGCCGTCGCTTTAGGCTAGACAAAACCTTTCGTTTTCTCCATACTGTAATTATTGAACAAAGGCGTTCATCAAAGGAATTTTAAATGAACGGGGGCAGAGCATATTTAATTCTTGAAAACGGTAGGGTTTTTGAAGGCGAATTCTTCGGCGCGCAGGGCGAAGTAACCGGGGAAATTGTTTTTACTACCGGAATGACAGGCTATCTTGAAACGTTAACCGATCCAAGTTACCGCGGACAGATAGTAATGCAGACTTTTCCCTTAATCGGAAATTACGGCGTAATCCCTGAAGACTTTGAAAGCGCTAATGTCGGCGCGAAAGCGTACATTGTAAAATATCCGTGCGCTGTTCCTTCCAATTTCAGAAGCAAAAACGATCTTGATACTTTTTTAAAAGAACGAGGCATTATCGGGCTTTGCGGAATCGATACCCGCGCTCTTACAAAAATAATCCGTCAAAACGGCGTAATGAACGGAAAAATTTCTTCCCGCGCTCCAATGGACATTGATTACGAAGAGATAAAAAAATATACGGTCATAAACCCGATAGCGGATGTTTCTTCTAAAACAAGCGAAAAAAATTTACCGAAATCGCAGGCTGTCAGGCGTATCGCGCTTCTGGATTACGGCGCTAAACGCGGAATTGCTAACGCTCTTTTAAAAAGGGGCTGCGAAGTGCAGGCTTTTGCGCATAACACTCAGGCGGAAGAAATTATTAAATACAAACCAAATGGCATCATGTTGAGTAACGGTCCCGGCGATCCTGCCGATCCTGCCAATAAGGCGATAATTGAAACTTTAAAAGCGCTTATCAAAACGGGTATTCCGATTTTTGGAATCTGCATGGGGCATCAGGTTTTGGCTATGGCAAACGGATATAAAACCAGAAAATTGAAATTCGGACACCGGGGAGCAAACCAGCCTGTTAAGGATATTCAAACAGGGATGGTGTACATAACAAGCCAAAACCACGGCTACGAAGTTGTCGCGGATAACAGTTCGTTTATAAATGTAAACGACGGAAGCTGCGAAGGGCTTGATTACGGCGTTTCGTTTTCTGTTCAGTTTCACCCTGAAGCCAAAGGCGGCCCGTTGGACACAGGTTTTTTATTCGACAAATTTATAGAGAGGTGTAACAACTATGCCTCTAAATAAAAACATTAAAAAAGTTTTAGTAATCGGTTCAGGCCCTATCGTTATCGGCCAGGCTGCGGAATTTGACTACGCAGGCACGCAGGCTTGCAGAGTGCTTCGCGAAGACGGGATCGAGATTGTTCTTGCCAATTCAAATCCGGCGACAATAATGACAGATAACAACATCGCCGATAAAATTTACATTGAGCCGCTCACCCTTACTACCGTAAAACGAATTATAGAGAAGGAACGCCCGGACAGCATTTTGTCAGGCTTAGGCGGACAGACAGGGCTTACCTTGTGTATGCAGCTTGCCCGCGCTGGTTTTTTAGAGCAATACAATGTTAAACTTCTCGGTTCTTCACCTGAGACAATCGACAAAGCGGAAGACAGAAAGATCTTTAAAGAGACAATGCAGAGCATAGGGCAGCCATGCGTCCCCTCGGTAATCGCGACGGATGTTGAAACAGCCGTAAAGTTTGCGAACGAAATCGGTTATCCTGTAATCGTGCGCCCTGCGTTCACATTGGGCGGCTCAGGCGGCGGCAGCGCAGCAGACGAAGAAAAACTGCGCGAAATTGCCGCTAACGGTCTTGCGCTTTCTCCGATTAGGCAAATACTTGTGGAAAGATCAATCGCGGGCTGGAAAGAAATTGAATTTGAGGTAATGCGCGACCGCGCCGGAAATGTAATAACAGTCTGCTCCATGGAAAACTTTGACCCTGTAGGCATTCACACAGGCGACAGCATTGTAATCGCGCCATGCGTAACTCTTGCGGACAAAGAATACCAAATGCTGCGGACAGCCGCATTAGATATAATCAAAGCGTTAGGTGTCGAAGGCGGCTGCAATGTGCAGTTAGCGCTTGAGCCCAACAGTTTTGAATACGCCGTTATCGAAGTAAACCCCCGCGTTTCGCGTTCATCCGCTCTTGCAAGCAAGGCGACAGGTTACCCAATCGCCAAGGTTGCTACAAAAATCGCAATTGGCTACACGTTAGACGAAATAACAAACGCCGTAACCGGCACAACCTTCGCCGCTTTTGAGCCTGCGCTTGACTATGTCGCGGTAAAATTTCCCAAGTGGCCATTCGACAAATTTGTTTACGCTCACAAAGAACTTGGAACCCAAATGAAAGCGACAGGCGAAGTAATGGCAATAGCCGACACCTTCGAAGAAGCGCTGCTAAAAGCAGTCCGCGGCGCAGAAATCGGCTTAACAAGTTTGGATATGCTGCGCCTTGCGGCAAAGAGCGACGCCGATATTTTAAAATTGCTTGAAACTGTAACGGATGAACGCTTGTTTTTCTTATACGAAGCCATTAAACGCGGAGTAAGTATAGACGAGTTATACAAAATCACCAAAGTAGACAGATGGTTCCTAAACTGTCTCCTCAATATACATAGAGAAAAAATTAAATCTACAACCAACTTTATTTACAAAATGGTCGACACCTGCGCCGCCGAGTTCGAAGCAAAAACCCCGTATTTTTATTCGCTGCAAAACGGTGAAGAAAACGAAGCGCTCCCGTTTATTCAAAAAAGTAATAAAAAGCGAATCGTAGTTTTAGGTTCAGGCCCCATACGAATAGGGCAGGGCATCGAATTTGATTACGCTTGCGTTCACTGCGTGTGGACGCTAAAAAGCATGGGCTATGAAGTAATCGTAATAAACAACAACCCTGAAACAGTCTCCACGGATTTTGACACCGCTGACAGATTGTACTTTGAACCGCTTTTCATCGATGACGTTATGAGCATAATCGACATTGAAAAACCAATCGGAGTAATTGTCGCGTTCGGCGGCGGCACCGCAATCAAACTGACAAAAAAACTGCATGAACGCGGCGTTAAAATAATCGGCACCAGCGCGGACAGCATCGACATCTGCGAAGACAGAGAGCGCTTCGACGTGCTTTTGGAAAAACTGCAAATCAAACGCCCTAAAGGTTTCGGCGTAATGACAGAAGCACAAGCCTTCGAAGCTGCGGAAAAACTAGGCTATCCTGTGTTAATGCGCCCGTCGTATGTGCTCGGCGGTCAAAACATGATCATCGCGTTTTCCAAAGAAGACATAAAAGAGTACATGGAAATAATTTTGCGTCAAAAGCAGGATAACCCAGTTTTAATCGACAAATATTTAAGCGGACTGGAAATCGAAGTAGACGCAATTTACGACGGAAAAGACGTGTTGATCCCCGGCATCATGGAACACATCGAGCGCACCGGCGTCCATTCAGGAGACAGCATCGCGGTGTACCCTGTGCTGAACATCAACGATGAAATGGCGAGTAACATTTTTGAAGTAACTAAAAAACTTTGCGAAGCGCTGGAAGTGCGCGGGCTTGTAAACATTCAATATGTGTTATACGAAAATGAAATATATGTAATAGAAGTTAATCCCCGCGCATCGCGCACTGTGCCTTACATCAGCAAGGTGACAGGCGTTCCAATGTGCGAGCTTGCGACAAAAGTAAGCGTAGGCGAAATGTTATCCGCTCTTGGTCATTCATCCGGCATCGCGAAAATACCACCCTATGTCGCTGTAAAAGTTCCTGTCTTCTCGTTTGAAAAACTCGCGGGTTTAGATACGCATTTAGGCCCTGAAATGAAATCCACAGGCGAAGTGTTAGGGCTTGGAAAAAATCTTGAAGAAGCGCTTTACAAAGGACTTGTCGCGGCAGGCTATAAAATGAAAAAAACAGGCGGTGTGTTATTAACAATCCGCGACGGCGACAAGGGCGAAATAGTCAGCGTCGCCGAAAAATTAAACAAACTTGGCTTTAAACTCCACGGAACGCGCGGTACCGCAAGATTTTTAAACAAAAAAGGTTTTAAAGTTGAACCAATAGACAAAATCTGCGACAACCATGAAGTGAATACGGAAACGCTTTTAGCAGGCGGAACGATAAGTTACATCATCTCTACTTCGGAAAGAGGCAGAGACCCTGCGTTCGATGATGTAAAACTCCGCAGAAAAGCAGTCTCGCTCGGCGTTCCATGCCTTACCTCGATAGACACCGCCAACGCGCTTGCCGATTCGCTTCTTTCCGATTACAGCGAGATAAATACCGAGTTAGTTGACATTAATGATTTAAGAAGCAGCCGCGTCAAACTGCCGTTTACCAAAATGCACGGTACCGGCAATGATTATATTTATATAAATTGTATGCCGGATAGTAATAAAGAAAGCACAGAAATAGCGGGAAACTTCCCCGAATCGCTTTCGGTGCTGTTATCGCACCGCCACACAGGCATTGGCGGCGAAGGCGTTATATTAATTCTGCCATCGGATGCCGCAGATGCAAGAATGAGGATTTTCAATCTTGACGGCAGCGAAGGCGCTATGGCAGGAAACTCCATCCGCTGCGTCGCGAAGTATCTTTTTGACAACGGCATTGTTAAAAAACAAAACATGAGGATAGAGACACGCAGCGGAATCAGAGAATTGTTTTTATCTACCAGAAACGGAAAAGTTTCATCAGTAAAGGTAAACATGGGATGCGCCCAGTTGAAACCCGAAAAAATCCCCGTCAACCTGAGCGGCGAAAATGTAGTCGCAAGAAAAGTAAAAATCGCCGACAAAGATTACGATATAACCTGCGTTTCAATGGGAAACCCCCATGTCGTCGTTTTCTGCGAAGGAGTTGACAGCATAAACCTGCAAACAATCGGTCCGTTATTCGAAAACAATCCGCTTTTCCCTGACAGAATAAACGCCGAGTTTGTAGAAATCATGGACATAAACCATTTAAAAATCCGCGTCTGGGAACGCGGAAGCGGCGAGACGCAAGCCTGCGGAACAGGAGCGTGCGCGGCAGTTGTAGCTGCAGTTTTAAACGGCCACTGCGAGAAAGGCAAAAATATAAAAGCGCAGCTCCCCGGCGGAGAGCTTATCGTCAGTTATACAGATGAAGCTGTTTTCATGACGGGTGACTGCGTGACGGTTTATGACGGGGTTGTGGAGATTTAAGACCTGCTTAAATCATGCGCTTTCAAAGCTGCAATTATCTCTCGAGCTTTTATATAATCATTTTTTGCAAGTTCAAACTGTTTAATTTCATTAAAACATTTACTTCGGTAAAGATAGGCTTCATAGTCATTATAATTTAATTTAATTACCGATGTAAAGTCTTTAATCGCGTCTTCATATTGTTTGTTTTTTGCGAATAATAAAGCACGGTTAAATAATGTATATAAATGGTTGGGGTCAAGTAACAAAGCCATATCATAATAAAATAATGCGTTTTTAAAATTTTCTTCTATTGAATATGCCTCCCCAAGATTGATGTATGAGTTTGTATAAAGCGGATACAGAACCATTGCCGCGAAGTAATTTTTCTTTGCTTTTCCGATATCACCGAATTTTTTAAATTCTAATCCCATGTCATTTATTTCTTTTGCATTATTTATTAATTCTAAATTAGGATAATCCTGTCTTATTTTTTTCCATCTGCCGCTTAAATCTGAAAAATGAATTCGTGAAAGTCTCTCTTTTATATCAATTACATCTGATATTAAATTATACAGTTCTTGCTTATTCTCTCCGAACATTTCAAGCGCATAACCATATCCGTAATAAGAATCGTTTTTATTATTTTTCTTTTCAGGATTAAAAAATATATTAATTGTTATTGCTTCTAAAAGAAATTGACCCAAGTATTCGCCGGCGTATGCCGCACCTTCTTTTAATGCAGTTTTATAACCTTTTAATATTTTTTCTTGATCTTCTTTATTTTCTTTTAATGAATTACCTTTCTCGAATATTAATTTTCTTGCTCTTAACCATGGAGAAAAAAATTTTTTTGAATTAACGCATTTCTTTTCTATTTCATAGTGTATATTTTCTGATATGTCCTTGTCAGGAGCATTTATTAAATGATATTCAAGGCACATATTTATTAAATGCATATGCTCCATAGATTTATAAATATTTTCGTTATAAAAGTTTTCAGGGTTCTTTCTTTCATCATCTAACATTGTAAAAATATCATTTATTATTTCTTTTTGTTCTTTCTCTGATATTCCCAAATGTTTTTCAAAAGCCTCTTTGGTATTTTTTAGAAAATATAACCCAATAAGACGATGAGCAAAGGAATGTTTATCATTTTTAAAAAGAAAATCTAATATAGGTTCAAGAGTTTCCCATCTGGGATTAATATTATCATCTTTGCACCAGTCGTTGATATTATCATTATAATAAAAATCATTATTCTGTGAATCTTTTTCTTTTGAAGAAATATATTCATTAAAATCTTTATTATTAGAATTTATATATTCATATAAATAAGGATATTTAATTTCTGATTCTGGAATCTCATTTATTATAGAATCTATTGATTCGGGTTTACCAAGTTCAAAATTAAGATGCTGCTCTATCGCCTCCAAAAATATTTCTTGGTAATTATCATCATTTTTAACAGCGCCGAGTAAATTGTATACTTTTGGCAGTTTGTATTTTATATCATCAGGATAATCTCCAAAAGTATCTTTTATTTCATTTAAATAAAGATCGTTATTAATCAACTCATTATATATTTTATTTTTTATATTTATTGGTTTATTTTTGGGTAAGTTTTCTTTCAGATATTGTTTTAATTCATCAATGAATATTTTATTTTCTTTTTTAAATTCCTCATTTATATCATCAAATATTAATTTATTTCTGTCAGTTAATAAAAATTTAATAGATTCTTTTTTTATATTATATATTTTACCGTCAGACAGTGGTATATCATTTAAAAGATTGTGATATATTATATTAAAGATCAGCTTTTTCGCTAACATTAATGCAATATCTTTTTTTAAAGTCTCAAAAGGCGTTGTGCAGGTAAGCGCGTGAAAAAATTGCCATGTAAAAGAATCAATCAAAATCATAGCTATGGAAGGTAATTCTAAAAAATTTTTAAATAAATCGGCAAAATACCACTGAGCGCTTCCCTCTGCAGCTGTTGCGAATTTTGAGTATACGCCTTCGCCGCGGCACATTCTTTCAAGACTGCTTTTAAATGCTTCTCGTTTATCCTTATCGGGAATCCTAGATAATATGACAATTTGCCCGATAATTTCAACAAGCAAGGCAGTTGCTTCGCCATAAGTGATATTTCCGTAAGAATCCTTAATTTTTTTACCCATATTAAAGAAGATTATACCGTATTTTTTATAAAATTATGTAATAATACGGCTCAAAAGACAAGAAAACTTTAATTTATCCAGACAATAGAAATTTTGCCGCCTTTTTTCGCCGGGAGCAAATTAGTAAATTGTTTTATGATTTAACCTTCTCGTATAAGAAAAAATCTATTTGGAGGTTAAGAATGAAAAAAAACAAATTAAGGATCAGGTTTTTAGGAGCTGTCGGGACTGTTACAGGGTCTTGCACTCTTCTAGAGTACACGTGCTGTACAGACGGTAAAAAGCGGTATTTTTTGGTTGATGCCGGAGCTTATCAAAATGAGACTTCGGATCAGGATTTTGAAAGAAAAAAGGTATTATCTCATATCGCAAAAGACATAGAAAAAATTTTTATTACTCACGCGCATCTTGACCATATCGGGATTCTGCCGGAAATAATAAAATATGGTTTTAGAGGCGAAGTTTGCTGCACTACCGCAACACGCTCACTTTTGACAGAAATGCTGACTTACGGCGATGGTAATGAGAATAACATTGCATTATTAAAGAAAGTATCTTTTTTTGATGTTGACGGAAGGCACAACGAGAAGCAAAACAACGGATTTGGCAGAACATATTTTAGTATTGGTTATGATTTTAGGTATGGATTCTTAAGAACTAGTCATGTTCTGGGATCATGCAGTTTTCATTTTCAGTGGACTGAAAATGTTTATCCTGAAGGTTTCTTAAATCCGGATAAAGAGTGGAAGTGTATTCATTTTTCAGGCGATATTGGTTCTGTATCGGATAGCGTAGTAGCTAATATATTATTTAAGGGATATCAAACTCCTTACTGGAATCAATACGAAAAATGTATAGTTGTAGAATCTACTTACGGCGAAAGAATCAGGCAGAAAGATAATATTGTTATGAGAAAAATGGATAAACTTACAGGAATAATCGAAAAAGCAATTTCTAAAAATGGAACAGTAATTATTCCTGCCTTCGCACTGGACAGAGCGCAGCAAATTCTAATTGATTTATTCAGTATACAAAAAGAAAAAGATAATAAATTATTACTTACAGAAAACGTAAACGACTGGATTAATATTTTACATTTTGTTTTTGATGATACAGCGCTTAAGTCAATTAACAGTTTATGCAAGTTACCTGTATTGCAGGGAAAAGATAAAAAGTCATTGCGAAAAACTCTTGAAAAGGAGATTGAACAGATATACAGAAATACTAAAACTGACAGTACTGCGCTTTTTAAAAATTTACCGGAAGAATGTCAAAAATTAATCGCGGATGTATTTAAAAAGCATAATGTTACCAAGCCGAATATTAACGATGATAACTTGCAAAAAAGCCGCTTAAGGTATGCAATTGATTCGCCGTTGATTGAAAAAATTAATGAAATATATATTAATCGTTTAACCGATGAATCATATTGTCAGAAAAATAATGAAAGAAAGTTTAAGTATTTGTCAAATGAATTCCTGGAGCGTTTTAATATTGTTGAAGGCGATATAAACGCTAAAAAATCAGAAATAAAAAAGACTCTGGGTATTTCTTTTAATAAAAACGCAAAGAATGCTGATGTTATTGTCGCAGCTTCGGGAATGTGCGATGAAGGGAGAATGGTTAATTTACTGGAAAAATATTTAACTGACGAAAACGCCGTAATAGTGCTTACAGGTTTTCAGGCGTCGGGAACAAACGGCTCTTTTCTTAAAAATTTGCTGAGCTGTAAGTATAATGAACAGGATAAAAATACAATACCGTTTAAACTTTACAAAAATGATTTGCGGCTGGCGGATGTTAAATGCAGTATTGAGGATATGTCAGAATTTTATTCAGGTCATGCTGATCAGGAGCAATTAATTGAATATGTTACGCCTGATGAAAGGAATACAGGGAAAACTACAATTATGCTGAATCATGGCTCTGATCAAGCAAGAGAAAAATTAAAATCCGCAATGGAGGAGAAAGGAATATGCGTTAAACTTCCTGAATTTAATAAATGGATAAATCTTAGTTCATATGAAAATGAAGCAGATGACATTGATTACGCAAATGAGACAAAATTAGAAATGGCGTTTATAAAAGTTAATGATTTTCATATTTATTATCCTTCCAGATTAAGAGCGGAAAAGGTGGAAGCGCTGGCAGATTTTATTAGCGAATTATAACGAATTAATGGAGAAAAGGGACCCTTACCTTTTCCCCACGCCCGTATACTCAAGCTGAGGCTGCACGCATTTGTACGCGGGGCGGATAATTCTGCCGCCTGCGATGATTTCTTCAAGGCGATGAGCGCACCAGCCTGCGATGCGGCTTACTGCAAAAATGGGCGTGTTTAAGTCTTCGGGGATGCCTAACATTCTGTAAACAAAACCGGAATAAAAATCGACATTGGTGCAGATGTCTTTGTCCGAGTTTTTAACTTTCTTAAAAACTTTAGGCACAAGCTGTTCGATAAGGCAATGAAGATTGAATTCCTCTATCATGCCTTTTTCTTCCGCGAGAGCCCTCGCCTTGTCGCGTAACAAAGTCGCCCTTGGGTCTGTGATCGTGTAAACCGCGTGGCCTTGTCCGTAGATCAATCTTGTTCCATCGTAAGCCTCGCCTCTTAGGATTTTTTCAAGGTAGGCGGAAACTTCGTCTTCGTCTTTCCAGTCTTTTACGTTCTGCTTGATTTCATCCATCATTTCAATTACTTTCGCGTTCGCTCCGCCGTGTTTAAAACCTTTTAAAGAACCGATGCCGGCGGCGATTGAGGAAAATGTATCCGTGTCGGAAGAAGAAACAACATGAACTGTAAACGTAGAGTTGTTACCGCCGCCGTGTTCCGCGTGAAGAACAAGAGCAAGGTCAAGAAGCTGCGCTTCGTATTGGGTGTATTTTTTATCGGGTCTGATAAGAGAAAGCAAAATTTCTGCACATGATAATGTAGGATCAATCTGATGGATAATTAAACTTTCGTGTTCAAAATGGTGTCTCATCGACATATAGGAATACGCGGCGATGCTTGGGAAACGCGCGATTAATTCAACGCACTGGCGCAGAACATTTTCAGGCACTTGGCTTTCGGGGTCTTCGTCATAAGGATACAGCGCAAGTATGGAAGATGCGAGTTTGTTCATGATGTTACGCGAAGGCGCTCTCATGATTACATCTTCTACAAAGTGGGCGGGAAGAGCGCGGCTTTCGCCGATGAGTTTGTTAAAATCTTCAAGCTGCTTTTGTGTCGGCAGTTTTCCAAAGAGGAGGAGGTAAATTGTCTCTTCAAAACAAAAACAGTTTTGGTTCGATGCTTCTTCGGCGATTTGTTCAACGTTGATTCCTCTGTAAAAAAGTTTGCCGGGAACGGCGACTTTTTTTCCATCGATTACATCGTAACCGTGTACATCGCCGACTCTGGTAAGACCTACAAGTACGCCTGTGCCGTCTTCGTTTCGCAAACCGCGCTTTACGCTGAACTTTGAGTATAAGTCGCCGTCAATATAATCGTTACCGGTTATTTCGCTTAGATGTTCTTTAACGTCCATCATGGATTCACCTCACTTTATTTTTTAGAATCTTCCTCGCGTATCTCCACACGGCGGATTTTTCCGCTGATTGTTTTCGGTAGTTCGCTGACAAACTCCACAATGCGCGGATACTTGTAAGGCGCTGTTGTTTTCTTTACGTGATCCTGCAGCTCGGTTTTCAATTCTTCCGATGCCGAATAGCCTTTCGCGAGCACCACCGTTGCTTTTACTACTGTACCACGATCGGGGTCAGGTACGCCAGTGATCGCGCACTCCAATACGGCGGGATGTTCCAAGAGTGCGCTTTCAACTTCGAATGGTCCGATGCGGTAACCGGAACTTTTGATTACATCGTCATTTCTGCCGACAAACCAGTAGTAGCCGTCTTCGTCTCTCCACGCGACGTCTCCTGTAAAATAAACATCATCATGCCACACGCTGGATGTGAGGGCATCGTCCCTGT
>Ga0209755_10002403_pt1 | contig 25853 bp, 25 predicted proteins | sample TergutCo191P1_FD_187301 | JGI IMG/M metagenome (GOLD analysis project Ga0209755, IMG submission 187301) | Cornitermes sp. P1 segment gut microbial communities from Petit-Saut dam, French Guiana - Co191P1 (SPAdes) (version 2) | ecosystem: Host-associated > Arthropoda: Insects > Digestive system...
CGCTTAATAAAAAAATCAACCTGGTCATCGAAGGTGAAGACACAGAACTTGATAAAACAGTTGTTGATGATCTTCTCGATCCAATCATGCACTCGGTAAGAAACTCTATCGACCACGGTATTGAATCCGGAGAAGCCCGTAAAGCCGCTGGCAAGCCTGAGGAAGGCACGGTTCTTCTTAAAGCAGCCAACGAAGGTAACATGATTGTTATTGAAATTGGTGACGATGGTAAAGGTATTGATGTTGAAGCGGTAAAAGCGAAAGCGGTAGAACGCGGTCTTATCAGCCCGAATAAAGTTCTTACAGATGTTGAGGCCTTTAACCTTATTTTTGAACCCGGCTTCTCGACGGCAAAGTCAATTACGGCAATTTCAGGGCGCGGCGTTGGTCTCGATGTTGTTCGCCGCCAGATTTCAGATCTTAACGGTACTGTTACCGTTAACTCGGAACACGGAAAGGGAACAAAGTTTATTATCAAACTGCCTCTTACATTGGCGATTATTCAGGGTCTTCTGGTTCGCGTTGGAACAGAAATCTATTCCATCCCGATTACTTCAGTTATAGAAAGCTTAAGAATTAAACCGGACGAAATTAAGATGATAGACAACTACGAGGTATTCAATATTCGCAGTGATGTTATTTCTCTTCTGCGTCTTAATCGGCTGTTCGGTATTAAAACTGAGGAACAGCAGGATTACCACTTTATTGTTATTGTCGGAACGGCAGAGAAGAAAATGGGCTTCATGGTAGACAGCCTCATTGGTGAAGAAGATGTTGTTATCAAACCTCTGCGCGATCAATTTACGAATTCTCCGGGAATTGCCGGAGCTTCAATATTGGGAGATGGATCGGTATCTCTTATTATCGACGTAAGTCAGCTTCTCGAACTTGGACTCAAAAAAGAAATGGAATCGCGCCGAGTTCGCGAATCTTCAGTAGGCAGAAGGTAAGATATGGCGGCAAATACAACAAATTCAGTAGTCAGAAATTTAGAGCAGGTTAACGCCGATTTACAGGAACAGAAAGAAAGAGTAGATAATGTAGATTTTAAAATGGTTACTTTTTCTTTGTCAGGGAAAGAGTATGGCGTTGATATTATGAACGTAAAAGAAATCGCCAAGGCTGACAAGTTCACTTATGTACCAAACGCGGCCTCCTATGTCCGGGGCGTATATAACCTGCGCGGTGATATTATTCCAATCATCGACCTTAGGAACTTTTTCCACTTGCCTTTAGAAAAACACAAAGCCGAAGTTCTGGAGAACATGCTTATCCTTCATATCAATGATCAGGTATACGGAACAATCGTAGATAAAATTGATAAGGTAGTTGGAATCAACAAAGAACAGATCCAACCGCCTCACCCGATATTCGGCGATATAAATATCAAATACATTAGCGGCGTTGTAGAAAAACAGGGTGACCTTTATATCATTCTTGATGTTGTGCGTATCTTCACGGTATCCGACGAAGATAAAAACAAGTCGCGTTCTTCTGTTGGCGACGGTGAGTATTATGTTCCGCCTCCGTCAGCCGATCCGGCTCAGCAGCGCGCCGCGGCAGACTCAACTATTGGTTTTATTCAGGAAAGTCTCACAGCTTTACGAGGCTTTTCCGCTTCAAGCGTGAACGATGCCTGGGTGCGCAGACGCTTCTCCGAATGGAGTACAGGACATACAGGAGCAGATTTGCAGTTAAGAAGCGCGTCAGATGCCGATGAGTTCCTCGACCCCTTCTATTCCCCATGTGTGGGCAGTTTCTGGACTGATTCTTACGCTCACGCTATAGGAAAAGTCATTCCTAATTATACTTCTGGAAGTATAAATGTCTGGAATATTGGCTGCGGAAAGGGCTATGAAACTTATTCATTTGCCTGTATACTTAAAGAAAGGTTCCCGGATGCCAGGATAAAAATCTGGGCCAACGATAACGATATCATGGCTGTCTCGCAGGCGCCTAATATGACCTATGATCTGGAAGATGTACCGGAATACTGCAGGTCTTTTATGGTGCGCGGCACGAGCGGATATTCATTCAATCCTGCCATAAAGGACTCGATTGTTTTTGAGTATCATGATATAACTAACGAGAACACCCTGCCTGAGGTTGACATAATCCTGGTTAGGGATATAATCTCGTTCCTGCCTGAACAGGAGCAGGAAAAGTTAATTACCGATTTTTCAGAAAGGCTGAAGAAACACGGTATTGTTATTCTTGGAAGAAATGAAGAGCTGAACAGCGTAGATTGGCAGTCTGTTGCCGATGACCCGGTTGCTGCTTTCTTGCACGGCGCCTGATCTTTGGTCGGCGGGATTTTATAAACAAATACACCGCGTAAACGCGGTAAATGTTTAAAAAAGGTAAGGAGTAAATTATGAGAGTTGAGTACATCAACCCCTTTGTAGAGTCCGCTTTTAGTGTATTAAAAGAGGTGTTGAATTCTGAAGTCAAACGCGGCGAAATCTATCTTAAGCCCACTTCAATGTCAATCATGGGCGTTGCTGCCCTTGTAGGTCTTGCTGGTGATGTCGAGGGACGCGTTCTTTTCGATATGACAAAAGATACCGCATTGTTTGTGTCCGGCGCTATGAACGGTGAGAAATTCACGGTTCTTGATGAACTCGCGAAAGCTACTATTCAAGAGCTCGCGAATATGATTACAGCTCAAGCCGTAACTAAACTCCATGATCTTGGATTTAAATTTGACCTTACTCCTCCGGCTCTTTTTACAGGTGAAAACATGGAAGTTTCTACAAACCTCGGTGAAGTAGAAGCTCTTATTGTACCGATGGAACTTGGTAATAATCTTAAGATCGAAGTAAACGTCGCTATCCGCGAAAGAGTAAAATAACCCGATGACCGCCGAGTTTCGGCGGTCAGCGCAGGGCGGTTAGCTCAGTTGGTTAGAGCACCAGCTCGACACGCTGGGGGTCACAAGTTCGAGTCTTGTACCGCCCATGACCCTGTATGAAAAAAATAATTATATTTTTAATAATCTTAATAACATTCGCTGCAAGCGCTTTCGCGCAGAGCGGTTTGCGCATAACGGTGGAAGATAACGCAACAGGTTTTACAGTTACAGGTTCCACAGGAAGAGCCCATACTTTAAATATCCCTGAAACAATTGACGGCAAAAATGTAACGGTTATAGGAGATGGCGCCTTTATTGGAAAAGGTTTAAGAGAAGTTACCATTCCTGATACAGTGACAGTTATAGGAGAAGGAGCGTTTTCGTATAACAGGCTTGAAACAGTTTCTATTGGAGACAATGTTACAAGAATTGGCAGGGGAGCGTTTACAAACAACAAACTGACAGCCGTTTCGCTTGGTTCAAAAATTGAAAATATCGGCAAAGGCGCTTTTTCCAATAATAAAATTGAAGCTATTGAATTACCAGCGAGTCTTACCGTAATTGACGATTACGCCTTTCTAAGTAACAAATTAAAAACTGTCACGATTCCTTCGAGTGTTACAACAATAGGAGAAGGCGCTTTTTCCGGTAACAAGCTTACAAATATCGTAGTCGGTTCAAGCGTTAAAACAATAAGAGACGGCGCGTTTTATAATAATTTAATCACAGGCGTTACAATTCCCGATTCGCTTGAAACTTTAGGAGACCGCGCCTTTGACGCGCGTTCATCTGACGGTAGGATACGCAGTAATATTGTTTTTGCCGATGTCGCTGGTAACATACTCTACACAACCGCTAATAACTTTGACGCCTTCTACGCAAGTAACGGGAAAAAACCCGGGAAATATACGCTTCTTGAAGGAAACTGGAAGGTAGAGTAATACTTAAGCTTTTATATCTTCGACAAATTTTTCTATTTTTTCGTCATTGATTGTATTAATGTAACCGGATTTTTTTGAGACTATCTTAATTATTAAGCGTTCCATGAAGTTTGCTTTTTTAGGATCAAATGCCCCGCCCATAAAACCTCTCGCTTTTGCTTTTTGTAAAAGATTCTCCGGGAAATTTGATTTAAAATAGGTATCTTTCCCGTCTGTTCCAATCCCGGATAAAAATAAGCCGAGTGTTTTTTCCTGCATTACTTTTTCGTTATTAGCCAAAAATTCTTTTGCTTCTTCGCGGATACTGCCCGCGTAAACAGAGCTGCCGAAAATAACACAGTCAAAACTGTCAAGCGCGGGAAGCGTATCTTTTATATTGTAAATTTCGCACGCATCGCCGCCGGGGAGCTTGTTTGCGATACGCTGCGCTATTTCTTTTGCGGCTCCGTACTTGCTGGCGTATAGAATGATTGTTTTCATGCTGATAATATAGTACAATAACAACTAATATAGATCAACTGTTTTTTTAAATGATTTTATATTTATGGAGATGTTTATTTGTTTAATGTTGATATTTCGATAATTATACCCTGCTTTAATGAAGAAGAGTCAATTAGGAATATTTATAATGAAATTTCTAAAGAGATGGCTTCTTTGAATAAGCATTTTGAAATGGTTTTTATAGATGATGGTTCGCAGGATAATACGCTTACTGTTTTGCGAAATCTCGCGAATCAAAATGCGTCCGTGCATTATATATCGTTTTCACGAAATTTCGGCAAAGAAGCCGCTTTGCTCGCCGGATTGCAAACAGCGAAGGGCGACTATATTGTTACGATGGACGCTGACGGTCAGGATCCGCCTTCGCTTATTCCCGCTATGCTGGAAGTCGTAACGTGCGGGGAATATGACTGCGCCGGAACGCGCCGCGTAAATCGAAAAGGAGAGCCAATATTCCGCTCATTTTTCTCTAAATGCTTTTATAACATAATGAATAAATTATCTGATATTGAAGTGCCGCAAAGCGCGAGGGATTTTCGCTTAATGAACAGAAAATATAAGGATGCGCTGCTGGAATTGCAGGAAAGAAACAGATTCTCTAAGGGTATCTTCCCATGGATAGGTTTTAAAATAAAATGGTTTGAGTATTCCAACATTGAAAGAATTAAAGGAAAGACAAAATGGTCTTTCTGGAAATTATTTTTATATTCACTTGACGGAATAATAGCTTTTTCTTCTAAACCCCTTGCGATAGCTTCATTTATGGGAGTTTTACTATTCTTAGCGTCTATAACGTCCATTGCGTTTATTATTATCAGAAAACTAATATGGGGAGACCCGGTAAGCGGCTGGGCATCTATAGTTTGTATAATACTTTTCTGTTCAGGTGTTCAACTTTTTACTACAGGAATATTGGGGCAGTATGCCGCTAAAATATATACGGAAGTAAAAAATCGTCCGCATTTTATAATAAAGGAAGCACAATGAAAAAGAATTTACAGGTTTTATCGATTTTATTAGCAGTTTATTTTGTAGTTTTTGGAATAAGAATATTCTGGTTTACGCAAAAGAACGGGTTTCATGTTGACGAGGGAATGACAATCGCGCTTTCCAATTATAAAGATTTTATAATTTCCAAAAATTACGAGTATGAAAAAGAATATACAGGGAGGCAGATAAAAGAAGAAAGTTTCACAGGAAATGAAAGTTTTTATAACGCTCTTAGCGATATTAAATCATTATGGAAAGATAACCGCGACTCGCCTCATACAAACCTTTATTATACTTTGCTTCGTATTTCGTTTATTGGAATAAATTCAGCCGATATTAAACCTATTGTTTTAAGAGGCGCTGTATTAAATTTAATCCTTTTTACAATTTCATTTATTTTCTTTTTTTTACTAATAAAAAGATTGTTTGCGGATTCTATTTTTATGCAATATGCCGCTGTATTATGCGCCTTTTTATCAAGCGCTTGTATTTCCAATACTTTGTTTTTAAGACCTTATCAAATTCAAGAAACAATGTTCATTGTCCTTTGTTATCTTTTTATTAAAACTATAGATTTGGATAATAATATATTAAATAAAAATAATCGTATTAGTATTTTTAAGCAAATTCCAATTCTTGCCTTAATTACAGGTATCACCTTATTAACCGGATATTACGCTGTTTTCTTTGTCGGGCTATTAGGATTATATGTTATTTATTACAAATGCAGAGTAAAACATTTTGCCGATATCTTGTTTTATGTTTTAGTTTTAATTCTTGGAATTGGTATCGCGTGTATATTATATCCGAATTATTTCGAAGGTTTTAGCTCATACAGGGGAACGGAAACAATAAGGACAGTATCTGCAAATATTTTACAAAACCTTAAAATTTCCATGCTTGCCGCTTTTATATTATTAAAAACACACTTTTTTACTTTATTAACCGTTTTGTTATGTCTTTTATGCGCAGGATACCTGTTATATAAAAAACAAAAATTAATAATTCAAAAACATTCGCTTTTTATCTTTATCGCGGCAGTGTCATATTTTATTATTACATTAATAATCGCGCCATATAAGGTTCTGCGTTATGGTATGCCTGTTTTTCCTTTCTTTATTATTTTACCTATGATTTTAATTAATTCCATTTATAATAAATCTAAAAGAATTGGCGCGATTGCGGCTGTGTTGTTATGTCTTTGCTTATTTCCAGGCGCTTTTGATAAAAATAAAATTGAAAATCATTTTAATAAAAAACCGGAACAATATGTTTTCGCGAAAGAAACAGAAACCCCTGTTTATATTCATATGTATTATTTTAAAGACTGGAATTATACAGCGACATGGAAATACGGAAACCTTGTTCCTTATTTAAATAATAACCAAAAATATTATTTTATAAGCGATTATAGTGAAATTGAATCGTCACCCTATGATGAATTTTATATTGTTGTGGAGAATATTCCGCCTTTAAGAGAATTTAATAACCCAAAGTTTAAGATTATTGAAGAATTTGAAATCTTTACAGGAGAGCCGGAGACACCTTCGGGTATTGGAAATTACTTTTTTGGCAAAAAACTAAAAAGGATAGAAAATTAACTCGCAGCGCGTTTAAGCCTGTCATTAATCGCTTCGCCAAGACCATTTCGCGGAGCGAGTTGCGCGAATATTTGGCTCACACCGAAATTATCAATTTCGTGTAAGGTTTCAAAGAGGCGCGAAGCTGCTTCTAATAAATCTCCGGATTGCGAAAGAACTTTTACAATAAAGGAATCAGGCGGCTCTTGCGCGCCAAATTGCTTACTAAGCCATTCGTCTTTTGCAGTGCCGTCAAAAAATAAAAACGCAATTTTTTGATTTTCTGTGTTTACTTGAGTTGAGGCGCAGTTTGGTTCCTTAGGTAATTTAATAATTTCTTCGCGACTCAGTACAGTTAGAGGCGTATCTGGCGCGTAATGGCTTTTAAGTAAACCGGGTGACGCTAAACCTTGCCTGCCTGAATCTATTTGTTCATTATTATCATATCCTTCTACAGCGCCAATCAGTTCTTCGATTGCCTCCATCGGCGTACCGCCGGGACGCAGTATTTTTATACAATCATACGTAATGTCTAACACGGTAGATTCAACGCCTATTTTGCATGGTCCGCCGTCAAGGATTAAATCCACCTTCTCTCCAAGTCCTGTTTTTACATGCTCGGCTCTTGTAGGACTTAGCGCGCCGAAGGGGTTGGCGCTTGGAGCTGCCACGGCTCCGCTTGAAAGAGCAATTAATTTTTGCGCCGCCTCGTTGTCAGGAAAACGTATTGCCGCTGTCGGCAATCCGCTTGTTGCGATACCGGGAATTTTATCGTTTTTGGGCAGAATAATGGAAAGGGGACCAGGCCATAAGTTTTGCGCGAGTTTAAAAAGCTTGTCATGTGTTTTTTTACTTTGCATGGAAAGGTTCGCGGTTTTTTCAAGAGTATCGATACTCGCGATATGGATGATTAAAGGATCAAAATAAGGGCGGTTTTTGGCTTCAAATATTCTGGCGATAGCCTTGGGATTGAACGCGTCTGCGCCAAGACCGTAGACAGTTTCCGTGGGAAACGCGACAAGTCCGCCGCTTTTTAAAATCTCCGCCCCCTTTTTTATGGACTCGTCTGTTACTCGTAAATATTCCATGTTGATTCATAATAGTATAAAATCGCTTCGCGATAAAGCGCGAAATTCTATTTAAAAGTGATTAAAATCTTTGTATTATATTACGAAAAAAAGACTGATAATAAGCCAAAAAATGCGATCTTTGTCATAAAATTTAAATTATTTTCCTGTTAAATTCGGCTTTAACACTTGCCATGTACCCCATGTATGGTGTACACTCCAAGAACGCTACGCTATTAGTATGGTGATGTTCATTACATGTACATTGTTGCGGCAGTTGGAGTGATCAGTATCATATTATTTTTCTAATATTTTCTAAAAAAAGGATTTGGGATGAAAGTTCAACGATTTTTCACTGACTGCGAAAGCGGTCCGTATTTTGATATCGTATGGGAAAAGCGCAAAAGCGAGATACGAAACCATAACGGTAAGGCAATTTTTTCCGAGGATACAGTCATTGTTCCCTCATATTGGAGCCAAATTGCTGCCGATATTATCGCGCAGAAGTACTTTCGTAAGGCTGGAATCCCTAAAGACAGGATTTATGACTGGAAAAAATTGGCAAAAATGGGTAATAATCCCGAAGATCCGGGAAATTCTCTGCCTGAAGACGGCGCAGAGCACGACGCACGTCAGGTTTTTCACCGTTTAGCCTTTACCTGGCTCGAATGGGGCAGGCAAAACAACTATTTTGACGCGCAAGAAGACGAAAATGCCTTCTATGACGAGACTTGTTACATGCTTGCGCACCAGTTTGCGGCTCCAAACAGCCCTCAGTGGTTCAATACTGGTCTTTATTCGGTCTATGGTATCGACGGTCCTGCTCAGGGGCATTATTATTTCGATATCGAGAAAGGGAAGGTCGTAAAATCCGACAGCGCTTACAAGCGCCCGCAGCCCCACGCCTGTTTTATTCTTTCTATTGACGATGACCTTGTGAATGAAGGCGGTATTATGGACCTTATGACACGCGAGGCGCGTCTTTTTAAATACGGCTCAGGCACCGGCTCAAACTTTTCGCGTATACGCGGCATGAACGAAAACTTGTCAGGCGGCGGCGTTTCCTCCGGGCTTTTGTCCTTTTTAAAGGTCAGCGACCGTTCAGCTTCTGCGATTAAATCCGGCGGCACCACACGCCGCGCGGCAAAAATGGTAACCCTCGATATCGATCATCCTGACGTGGAAAAATACATCGGCTGGAAAGCCGGTGAGGAACACAAAGTCGCTTCCATGGTAACAGGTTCGCTTGTTCTAAAAAAACACATCGACGCAATTAAACGCGCGCTTGCGAGTTTCCGCGGTCCTGAGGAAGACAAGTTCAATGCGGAAAAAAATCATGAACTGGCTCTTGTTCTCCGCGCGGCGTTAGGTGATAAAATTCCGCCGTCTTATCTTTATCAGCAGCTTCGCCGCCTTGAGCAGGGTGATGAAGAAGTTGATATTTCGCAATATTCAACGGCATGGGATGATGAAGCTTACAATACTGTTTCCGGGCAGAGCTCCAATAACTCTTTGCGTTTAAGCGACGATTTTATGCGCGCTGTTTTAAATGACGGCGACTGGGATTTAAAAAACCGCACTGCAGGCAGCCCTGTTAAAACCGTAAAAGCGCGAAAGCTCTGGAACGATATCGCTAAGACAAGCTGGCAGTGCGCTGACCCTGGCTTGCAGTATCACACAACAATTAACGACTGGCACACTTGCCCGGCAGGCGGCGAGATTCGCGCTTCCAATCCCTGCTCTGAATATATGTTCCTTGATGACACTGCGTGTAACTTGGCTTCTATAAATCTTTCCGCTCTTTACGACAAGCGCAATAAATCTTTTAATGTTGACGGATACCTCCACGCGATAGATATTTGGACAACCATTTTGGAAATCTCTGTTGTAATGGCGCAGTTTCCGGCTCCGCGCATTGCCGAGCTTTCGTACCAGTACCGCACGCTTGGCTTGGGTTACGCGAACCTTGGAACGCTTCTTATGGTCATGGGGCTTGCCTACGATTCAGAAGAAGGAAGATCTGTCGCAGGCGCGTTATCTGCAATTCTTTCGGGCGAAGCGTACGCGCAATCGGCGCGCATGGCGGCGGAACACGGCGCTTTTGAACGTTACGGTGAAAACGCGGATAATATGCTTCGCGTTATTCGCAATCACAGGCGCGCCGCTAACAACGCGGCTGAAGCGGAATACGAAGGGCTCCATACAGCTCCAAGGGGAATAGATCCTTCTAATTGCCCCGCGTATCTTTTAGATGCCGCGAAATCCGCATGGGACAGAGCTTTGGATTTGGGCAAGCTGCACGGTTATCGTAACGCGCAAGTTACAGCGATTGCTCCAACAGGAACTATTGGTCTTTTAATGGACTGCGATACGACAGGCATAGAGCCTGATTTCGCTCTTGTTAAATTTAAAAAACTCGCGGGTGGCGGTTACTTTAAAATAATTAATCAATCTGTTCCGCCCGCGCTTGAAAACCTTGGTTATTCGATTCAGGAAAGCGAAGAAATTGTCGCATACGCAACCGGAAGAAAAACTTTAAGCGGCGCTCCTGCGATAAGCCACGAAACATTAAAAGAAAGAGAATTTACGCCGGAAGTAATCGCGCTTGTAGAAGAATCATTAAAAACCGCGCTCAATCTTGAAGGTGTTTTTAATCCGTATATACTTGGTAAAGGATTTGTAGAAGATGTTTTGAGAATCCCGGAAACAACATGGTCGCTCCAGGGTTTTAGCCTGCTTAAGCATTTAGGTTTTAGTACGCAGGATATCGACGACGCGGAGCTTTTTGCCTGCGGAACAATGGGCTTGGAAGGCGCGCCGGGACTTAAGAAAGAACATTACGCAGTTTTTGATACAGCCGCTCCTTCAGGCAAAAAAGGAAAAAGATCGATCTCATGGAAGGCGCACATAGATATGATGGCTGCCGTTCAGCCTTATATTTCCGGGGCGATTTCTAAAACAATTAATATGCCCAATAGCGCGAATTATGATGATGTAAAAGGCGCGTACATGGTTTCGTGGAAAGCCGGATTAAAAGCTGTCGCGCTCTACCGTGATGGATCAAAACTTTCACAGCCGCTTAATACCTTCGCTCCGGGAACTGATCCGTTAGCTGACACTATTCTAAAAGTGGAAAAAGGACTTGACCTTCCAACCGCGCCGCAGGACCGCAGAAAAGCGGCAAATGTGCGCGGGCTTAGAAAGCCGCTTCCAAACCGCAGAATGGGTTACACGCAAAAAGCAAAAATCGGCGGACATTCAATTTTTATAAGAACAGGCGAATACGAAGACGGAAGCCTCGGCGAAATCTTCCTTGATATGCACAAGGAAGGCGCGGCATTCAGAAGTTTGTTAAACAGTTTCGCTATTACAGTTTCCTTGGGCTTACAGTACGGCGTTCCATTGGAAGAATATGTTGACGCCTTTACATTCAGCAGATTTGAACCTAACGGTTTAGTGCAGGGGCATGATTATGTAAAGATGGCGACAAGCGTTATCGATTATGTATTCCGCGACCTCGCTATCAGTTATTTAAAACGAAGTGATCTTGGGCAGGTAAAGCCTGAAGATTTAATCGCTACAGCGACAAAGAATGAAGCAGGAGGAGCGGGACCCGATTCCAAACCGCGCGCGGAAAAAAACAGCCCGGCTGGTTTTAGACCTTCGAGTGTTACGGTTCCGGCGTCAAATAAAGTTGTTAAACAGCCAGGTCCTTCCGGTAATTTACCCGGTATGCCTAAAGCGCATTTATCTTCTCCTGTTTCTTCAGCGCATTCACCGGTAATGACAGCAATGCCGCAGCATTCATCGCAATCGCAGGTTGCTGTAATGGAAGAATCGTATCCGCAGGAAAGTGAAGTAATTAAAATCGTGCAGGCTCGTATTAAAGGCTATGAAGGCGACCCATGCTCGTCATGCGGATCTTTTACGCTTGTAAGAAACGGAACCTGTATGAAGTGCGATACCTGCGGCGGAACCACAGGATGTTCGTGACAGCGTGAGCAGCGCACCCATGAATTTATTTTACGCGGCGTTTATTCCCGGTTTACAAAATTTTATTGAACAGGTAATTAAAGAACGTCTTTCTGATGTAAAAATTCACAAACTGCTTGACGGTGCTGTTCTTTTTGAGACAGATACGAGTTACGATAAATTAAACTTTTTTTGTTTTAATAATATTTTCGCGTGTATTGATGTTGCGGAAGAATCTCACACAGGAACAAGGAGGCGCGGAGGAAATGGAAAACAAGATAATAATTTATTAGAAGGTTATATTGAATCTATTTTAAGCAAAGATATTGATTCAAGAGGTATTATCGCTAATAACAGCAAGAATATACAAAGTTTTAGGATAGTTGTTTCAAATGAAAATGTACCGGCGGCAATTGACGACAGACTGCGCGCGCGAGCCGAGAGTTATATATCGCGGTTTTCCGGTCTAAAAGTTAGCCGCAGTTTACCCAATACCGAGTTTTGGTTTTTATACAGAAGGGACGATAACAGCAAACAGAATTTTTCTATATTCATGAAGCGTCTAACTCTGCGCTCTTCCTGGGAGAAGACGCTCCATAAGGGAGAACTGCCGCCGCCCCTTGCCTGGACACTTTGCCATCTTGCAGAACTTAAACACAGCGATGTTGTTCTTGACCTGTTCTGCGGTTACGGCTCTATCCCGGAAGCTACGTTTAAATATTTTCACATAACGAATTTTATCGCCTGCGAAAATGACAGCGAAGCCGCTAAGTATTCAACTGCCAGATTTATAAAACGGAAAAAAGGTGAGTTTAACTTTTACAGAACAGATTTCGCTGAGCTGCCTTTGCTGCTTAACGAGAAAAGCGTTGACGTAATTGTAACAGATCCGCCGTGGGGTCATTTTAAAGAAAGCAACGAAGACGGTTTCTTGGTAAAAATGTTTGGAGTCTTTGATAAATTGCTGAAAGACGGCGGCAGAGCAGTGGTATTGTACGCGAACGATGAAAATTTTGCAAAAGTAAAGCCTGCGTCTTTTGAATTACAGGATCAAATCCCTATATTACTTTCCGGCAAAAAGGCAGTTATATATATTTTAAAGAATAATAAATGAATATCTTGTTCATTTTGCCATATCGCTATATAATAACCAAAAGGAGTAAATAATGAAATTAATATTTTTAGGTCCTCCGGGAGCAGGTAAAGGAACTTTGGCTGTAAGAGCCGTAGATATTTTAAAAGTTCAGCAGATCAGCACAGGTTCGATTTTCCGCGCCGCGATTGCGGATCAAACTCCATTGGGAGTGAAAGTAAAAGCTGTAATTGACGCAGGCAAACTTGTAGACGACGAAACGACAATTGCCCTTGTTAAAGAACGCCTCGCGAAAGACGATGTTCAAAACGGTTATATTTTAGATGGTTTCCCGCGTACCATTCCGCAGGCGGAAGCGCTTGCAACTTTTTCAACTGTAGAGAAAGTTGTTAATTTTGACATCCCGGATTCAGGCGTGCTTGAACGCCTTGGCGGACGACAGGTTTGCAGAAAATGCGGATATAATTTCCATAAAATTTTTACCCCAACATCAAAAGAAGGGATTTGCGACCACTGCGGCGGTGAAGTATATGTACGCGATGATGACAAACCCGAAGCTGTGCAAAAGCGTTTGGAAGTTTACCGCGCGCAAACAGCTCCCTTAATTAACTATTACCGCGGAAAAGGCTTGTTAGTTGACATTGATGCGAGACCTATGGTTGACGAAATAGTTGTTAACTTTAAAAAGGCAATGGGGATATAAAGAGAAGATTTTAACCACGGAACGATCCGTGGTTAAAAATACTCCATTAAGTCTTCTTCGATTTTTCCGGCAAGCTCCGCTACGGCTTTATCTAGATCCACCATGTAATTATCTTTCTCGCTGCGGTGTTTAATTTCTATTTGCGCGGGTGAGGCTGCTAAACCCTTGTCGCCAATTACAACGCGGTAAGGTATACCTGTTAAATCAGCGTCATTAAATTTTACGCCGGGGCGCTCGTTGCGATCGTCGAGTAACACTTCTATGCCCTGTGCTGATAAATCCGCGGCGAGTTTATCGGTAGTTTCTTTTACAGCGCCTTCGTATTTAATAGGAACGATGATTACATGGAATGGCGCGATTGTAATAGGCCAGATAATGCCGCTCTCGTCGTGGTGTTCTTCAATTACAGAGGCAAGTGTGCGATCGACACCGATGCCGTAACAGCCCATTGTGGGCATTTGGCTTTTGCCGTTTTCATCGAGGTAACTTACATTCATAGAACGAGTGTACTTGTAACCAAGTTTAAAAATGTGTCCAAGCTCATTGCCCATTTTGGTATACAGTTCGCCGCCGCAGAGAGAGCATTTGTCGCCTGCTTTAACAGTGCGCACATCTTCGGCTAGCCATGCTGTAAAATCGCGACCGTACGCGGCGTGTTTGTAATGTTTATCTTTTTCCAGCGCGCCTGTAAACGCGTCCGACATTGCGGTAACTGTGTGGTCAACAACAATGGGAAGAGAATTAAGCCCGACAGGGCCCGCAAACCCTACAGGAGCGTTTGTTAAGCGCGTAACATCGGCATCGGACGCAAGTTCAACTTCGCTTGCTTTTAGAACCGCCGCAAGTTTTATTTCGTTCACATCCAGATCGCCGCGAATTGCGACCGCGAAAAAACTTTCCGCGTATACTTCAGGCGCTCCAGGTGAAGGTTTTTTACGTTCAAGTTTTCCGCAGCCGGGCGCGGAAGAAAGGTCGAGCTCAACATTGAGCGCGCGGTAAATTAAAGTTTTTATAAATTTTGTCGGCTCTGTTTTTAAGAAGCCGCAGAGTTCGTCAATTGTTTTTACATTCGGCGTATCAATTTTTTCGTATGCAGGTGTGGAAGAAGCGGCGGTCTTCGTGCCTTCTAAAGTTTGCGCAGTAAAATCGTTTTTGCACGCCGCTTTTTCGACATTGGCGGCATAGTCGCAAGCTTTGCAAAGGATCAGCGTATTGTCGCCGACATCGCTTTCCACCATAAATTCTTCTGAGCCGCTTCCGCCCATCGCGCCTGAGTCGGCTTTTACTGGAATAACAGAAAGCCCGCAGCGTTTAAAAATTTTTCGGTACGCACGTCCAAACGCCTGATAGGTGTCATCGAGACTTTTTTCGTCCGCGTGCCAGGAGTAGGCGTCCTTCATTGTAAATTCGCGTCCGCGCATTACGCCGTAGCGCGGGCGGACTTCGTCGCGGAACTTTGTGTTTATCTGGTAAAGCGCGAGCGGCAGCTGACGGTAGCTGGAGAGCTCGTCGCGCACGATCGCGGTAAAAACTTCTTCGGCGGTGGGGGAGACGACAAAATCGTTATCCAGGCGGTTTTTTACGCGAAGCATCGACTCGCCAATCGAGTCCCACCTGCCCGATTCCTTCCATAATTCGGCAGGCACAACCACAGACGGCTTTATTTCAAGCGCGCCGATTGCGGTCATTTCCTCGCGGATAATATTTTCTATCTTGCGAAAAGAGCGAAGCCCGAGCGGCAGATAGGCAAAAAGCCCGTTCGCCAGTTTGCGAAGAAGCCCGGCGCGGAACATCAGCCTGTGGCTCGCGATTACAGCGTCAGCGGGAACTTCCCTGAGTGTGGGTATAAATGCTTGCGAATAGTTCATGTTTGTCAGCTTAACAGAATTAGTGTCTTTTGAAAACACCGAAAAATCGACAAAATGGCTTGACCTGTCCATCCGTGCGAGCGTAAAATGAATAAATTCCTTAAAAGAGCCAAGCCGAAGGCTTGACGAAGGGCGCGATTTTTGATAATTTATAGGAACATTGGGGGCGTGGTGAAGCTGGTTTATCACGCTGGCCTGTCAAGCCGGAGATCGCGGGTTCAAGCCCCGTCGCTCCCGATTATTTGAATTTCATAAGTTCTTATAACATAAGGATTTATGAATGAATAACCACCGTAAAAAGCGGAGCTATTACTTTCATGCCACAGAAGTTACAAAAAGACTTCAGAAGGAGGAATGTATGGCTGCCGCTTTTTATTTATTTAAACGGAAAGGCGTATTTTATGCTCGATTTGTCAACCTTACGGACGGGAGGACCGTTGACCGCAGTACGGGCGCCATAAACCGTGATAACGCCGCCGCCATTGTAGGGAAATGGCTTATTGAAGGTGTGCCGACCAAGGATAAAGCCAAAAAACCACTAAAAAACATTTTAGATTTTAATTCCCTGTTTAACAGTATAAAAAACATGAGTCTTAACGAAGTGCAAATCATGGAGCTCTTTAAATATTGGAAAGCCGAGGGATTGATTAATTTTAACGCCTCCTCGGCTATACAGGGAAGACAGGGTTTTATTCAATTTCTTTATGACTTTTATGATTATGACAATTCCTTATATTACCGTGATAAGAGGGCGCGCGGGAAAAATATATCTTTACGGCATTGTAAAGACGCTAACAATAAAATAAAGTTATACGTCAATGATTATTTTAAAAATAAGAGTATTGCCGAGATAACGCGTAATGACCTGAGAGAATTCGGAATATCTTTAACAGAAAGTCTGGCTGGGAAAACAATAAATAATATAATGCAAACGATAACAATCCCACTGCGCTGGGCGGCGCGCGAGGAATTAATACCAAAAGATATTACGGCGGGTCTAGGCGGTTATTCAGGCAAAAAAAAGAAACGTGGGACGTTGACCGATGCCGAAATGGAAAAATTAAGAGATTACAAGTATTGGAAAAACAGAACAGCGTATATAGCTTTTCTTTTATCGGCAACGTCGGGATTAAGGTCGGGCGAGATACGCGCTTTAAGACGGCAAGACATAGGTGAGAAACTGCTTCATATAAGGCATAGCTATAATCGAATTGAAAAACTTAAAGATACAAAAAACCATGAAGACAGGCACTCTATACTATTACCGAGTGTAAAAATTTTACTCATGGAATTATTAGAAAAAAATCCTACTGAAGTAGGCGCAGATCAATTTGTATTTTATTCTATAACAAATCCTACAATACCATGCGGCGATAACTTGTTATCAAAAAACCTTCATATCGCAATTAACAACGCTGGTATTGATGTTGCGGGGCGAAATATCTGCTTTCACTCATTGCGGCACTATTGCGGTACGGTATGGGCCAATAAAACAGGCGACATGAGAATAGTGGCGAAAATTACAGGGCACAAAGATCTGTCCATGGCAGCTCATTACGCCGACCATGTACATGAATCTGAAATGGCAGAGCTTAGTGATAAGGCTGCGAATATTATTGATTTTTCAGGAATAGCGAAGGGAGCGTGAACGGTATAATGCGCATAACCGGACTGTATAGACCGGAAAAAATAATAAAGGAGAGAAATTATGGAAATGCAGAATTACAAAAGACCAATTATCGAAAGGGACAGCTGCGGAGGAAATCCTGTTTTATCGCTTAAAAACGAAGGCGATAACTTTCCGTTTCAAATCGGAGTTAACCGCGCCAAGCTCTTGAAAGCTGCGCTAGAAAGCGAGCCTGGTATAATTGACAGGTTTATAGCGGAGGCGCAAGCATGACAGAACAAGCTTACAAAAGAAGGGTTGAGAAAATAGGCGGTATAGTAACCACAAACGGCAAAAGCATTGATTTTCCAAAAGATTATCATATTAAGAATAAAGCAGATGCCGTTGAACTAATGGATTTAATGATAAATGATACTCATAACAACGAGCAGTATTTATGGTCAATGGACAATGTTCTTAATGCTCTACGTGTTTATATAGCACAGTGCGAGTACGCTGCGTAATACGATAATAATAAAAACTCTGGAATAATACGCTTCCGGGGTTTTATTTATCCCTTGACTAATAGTATCATATATAGTATTATAATAAAGGTATGGCGGGAATAACTAAACTTGTACAGAAAATGAAAAATCAACCTCATGGCATACTACTAGACGAGGCTGATAGAGTACTGCGTCATTATGGATATAACTGTAAGCGTGTAGAAAGCTCTCATCGTCAATATATCAATGCGACAGGTGATGTTATTACTATTGCCGGGAAAGGTAAATTAAAAAAAGCCTATATCGTTGCCATACTTGAACGCATAGGCGAAAAATAACGGAGGATATATGAACATAAAAAATTATCTTGAGCGCCCGTACCATATTGTAATACAGCATATTACCGACGAGTCGGGATCTTATTACTTCGCTACTGTCAGGGAATTTGACGGCTGTATGAGCCACGGCGACACTTACGCGCAAGCATTTGAAAATATTCAGGACGCAATGAACGGCTGGATTGAAGCAAAGCTTGATGGCGGCTTTCCTATCCCTGAGCCGATTGATGATAATCAATACAGCGGTAAGTTTGTATTGAGATTACCAAAAAGCCTTCACGCGCGGCTTGTTTTTGAGGCTGAACGGGAAGGTGTATCGCTTAACCAGTATGCTCTTTATAGGCTAAGTAATTGAGCATAGTCTTGTAGAAATATTAAAACGCTACCGAAAAAAGCGGAGGGGAAGATGGCGAATATTGAATTAGAAATTGAGCAAAATATATCTTATTTTATACAGAATAACGATAATTATAATTTAATATCTGCTATTGATAACGTATGCAGTATAGTTATACCTCGATTATGTAAAGAATGCGATGATATATATACACAGTCAATTTTATTAGAAAACGAGAAAAGCGGAATAGAATTATATTCTAATAAAATTAAAATTTTTGAAGATTATGCTTCTCTTGTAAAAGAACAATGTGTTCATTATGAAAAATATAATTTATACTTCGTTGAAACATTAAATATACTAAAGAGCAAGCTTGACGAATTAAAAAAAAGAGATAAAAAAGGGTAAAAACTAAAGATAAAGAAATCCCATTACAGAAATGGCAATTACATTTAATAGAAAATAATTTTTTATACCCTGACGGAAAAAGAGTTATAAATAATATAAATACAACAGCTTATGAATATGTAAAATTTACAAAAAAGAATATAAAAAGTAGTTTTATTGAAAAATATTTCAGAAAAAGCGATGGTACTGAATACGCCCCGACTACTATTAACCATGCTCGTGATTATGCAAATAAAGCATAAGAAGCACATTAAAAGCGCATTAAAAGCATAATGACTTAAGCCTTCATACGTTCTAATATCTACCCATAAAGACCAATATATTATTAAAGGAGGGTCTATGGGTGAACTAATGACTATTACAGATATCGCTCCTCGATTGAAGCATAGCGAAACAACCATCAGGCGGCTTATACACGCAGGCGCGATGCCCTGTAGAAAATCGGGTAGGCGTTATTTCTTTACCGAGCAGGATATAAACGAATATCTTGAAAAAAGCAAAATAAACGGACAGGAGGTTTTTAATAATGAAGATTCCTGTTGAAGTTATCGAGGCAGCTGAAAAAGAACTGGATACATTAGGAAAATTCGGTTCTCTCTCAATAATCCTGACCACACATGATGGACATATGAAACCACGAATAATAAAAGAGATTTCTATTATTCCAAACAAAGAAACTTCCGGGGCAATAACAAGGATGGGCATATGAATATTGAATTAAGAGACATGGCGGCTCTCGCGGCTCTTACAGGTTTATTGGCTAACGGTGATTACGTTGCTAACAAGACAGTAGATATTGCTTTAGAGTACGCCGACCAATTTATGGCAGCGCATACTTTCCCTGACAAAATAGAAATATATACAGAGCAGTATATAAATAAAATAAATATGGCGGAAGAGAGAAGAAAAGCGAGGGAAGCAGCTGCCGCCAATGAAGCCGAAGCTTCATGCGTGCCTACAGAACGTCTTTCTCTTACTGAAGAGTTTGCGAAGATTGCGGATAGAAATAGCGTATGAGTACAAACAAGTTTAAAAGCACGGTAAAGCGTGGTGTACTTGTAAACGGAAAGCGTTATGGAAGCCTGTCAGAAGCCGCGAGAGCTTATGATATACCGCTTTATAAGATACACAGAGCAGCAAACGCAAGGATAAAAATTGAATGGTTGGAAATTATGTATGAATTAAATATAAAAGGTATTAAAGGAGAGCCTGAGCGAGAGAGAGGGAGTACACCGCTTTTGTTTTATCCTGTTGAAGCTGACCCTTTACGGGGCGGCCTTCCCGAGAGGTGGAAGTAAAAAGGTACTGTGAAGACAATGAAAAAAGCTGTAGACCGGACGGCAAGACCGCGCGCTTCCGACACTGCGGCTATATGGATTTATATTGACATGTTAATAAAAGGAGGGATGTATGGCAAAAAATAAAAAACAACGCGAGCCTTTATTAATAACAATATCGGAATTGGCAAGGAAAGCAGGCGTATCCAGGGCAGCAGCGTCCGCATGGTTAAAAAGACAGGAAGCGCAAGGTATAGAATTAATACACTCAGACGGTCGGCGTCGAAAATTAGTAGATATAAATAATCCGCTTGTAAAAAATTATATAAATAATATCACAGAAAAATCAAAGCGTAATGACAAACAAGTGGAAACTGTCCCGGCCATGTCATTAAAAAAAATAAAGTATCATGCCGAAAAACTACGGCTTGAAAATAACGCGCTTCGTAATAAATATATTAAAACTGAAGATGTTTTATCAGTTTTAAAAAATTATATCGAATATGAAGAGAAACTGTATAAAGATTTTGCGGAACGTCTTTTATGTAAAATAGAAAGCGAAATGAATATTATTATTACTCCTAATAGTAGAGTAGAAGCTAAAGGAGTTATTAATACCGAACTGTCTAGAGCGCACGATTCGACAATAAAGATATTAAATGATTTTAAAAAGGAATATGTGAAAAATGGCGGAGATTGATCGTGGGTAAAAAAAAACACTGGGAGATGATTTTTTATCCTGCGATTATTCCACTGCTAAAGCAGGATTGCTTGAATTAAAAGAAGGAGAATTAGTAGAACGATTAAAAATAAAAGCTGAAATATTAAAGGGTGAATTAATACTCAGAAATATAGCGGCTTCGACAATTGGCAAAATATACAGTGTTTATAGAAACAATGTATTATCAATGGACATGTCTACATCGGACATTATTTCGTCATTATTAGGGATAAAAGAGCATAATAAATTAACGGCGATTATTAGTGAAAAACTTTATGAATTAATAAACGAAATAAATGAAAGGGTAAAAAACAAAATAGAACAAAGCGGCAAGGAGGATTAGACCATGGCAGACCTAAGTCTTAAAATTAAAGCTGATTTTGACGAAGCGACAAAAGCCTTCAGGGCTTTAGCCGATAATTCTGATTACGCTGAAGCCGCTCTTGATAAGTTCACAAAGTCTATGAAGCTTGACCACGCTGAAAGATTTATCGATGGCCAAGAGAGGATGGGCGCCGCCCTTACGGCGACTAAAGGACAGCTTGCCGCCGCTGAGGCTCAGAAGGCCGCTTACGGCCGTGAGATAGAGCGGCTAATTAAAAATGGATTTGATCCTGAAGACGAAGCTGTACAGAAATTAAAAAAAGAATACGACGCTCTTGGTAAGCAGATAGATATAAGCAATGAAAAAAAGAAAGCGACCGAAGCCGCTGCTAAAGTCGCTACAGGAGCGTTACTCGCGCTTGGCGCCGCTGTTACAGCGGCCGCTGGAGTAGCGTTAAAAGCCGCAGCCGATATGGAAGACCAGATAGCGTCACCTGTGCCAATGATGGGCGGCAGCACAAAAGCGGCAGAAGATTTATTTAAAACTATAAGACAAGAAGCGATTACAACGCCGTTCGAGATAGATAATATAACAGCCTCTGTGAGAAGTTTAATGCCCGCCTTCCAGGGTTCAAGTAATGAAGCTGTAAAAGCTTTTAGGATGATTGGTGATACCGCGCAAGGTAATTCTCAAAAATTAGAAAGCATAACAAGGGCGTACACTAACGCCATGCTGAGCGATAAAGTGCAAATGAAAGAATTAAACACAATTGCTGGCGCTGGCGTTCCAATATTTACAGAGATGGCAGAAAGCATGGGCATTACTGTTGAGCAATTACGCGATATGTCAAGTAAAGGGCAATTGACAGCGGACGATTTAACAGGCGCTTTTCAAAAGATGACAAGCGAAGGCGGATTGTTTTATAACGGAATGGAGAGCGCGAGCGATACGCTAAATATGCGCATGTTAGGTTTAAAAGAAAGTCTTGGCATAGTCGCGAGCGAGATAGGTATGAAATTATTACCGGAGGCTAAAAATATCGTGGGAGCCGCCGGAGACGCTGTAGAGGGTTTCGCTCTATGGATACAGGAAGGCGACAATCTCGAAAAAATGCTGAGAACATTAACAACTACTGCAATAGCGGCAGCGGCAGGTCTAACTGCATTTGTTATTGTAAATAATTTAACCAATGTATCAAAGGTTAATGAAATGAAAAAAGCTATAAGCGGACTTATGAAGGCATTCACGGGTCCCGCTGGTATCGCAGGTATCGCTATAGCGGCGCTAGCGGCAGGTGTAGGCGCCCTTGTAGCTCTTAACGCCTCCCAGGCAAAACAAGGCGAAAAAATAGCAGAAAACCTTGTAAACCAGAAAACGAAAGCAGACCAGTTACTATCAGCTTATGGCGGCTTAAACCCTGCAAAAAAACTTGACGAAGCGACCACTAAAGAATTAATTAAACTATACCCGGAATTATCGGATGTTATAAAAGAAAACGAGTCTTCTGTAAAAGACGCGGCAGACGCAATTGAAGGATTAAATGAAAAAAAAGCAAAAGACGCTTCGCAAAAGTTTATAGACCAGTTGTTAAAACAATCCAAAATAATTGATGAGGCCCGTAAAACAATAGAAGAATATAAAGGTACCTCAAGCGAAATGTTCGCTACTAAATTAATGGAAGATAATATTAAAGATGCCGAGAAAAAGCTTGAACGCGCGAAAAAAAACGCAAATGATATATTATCAACCATAGGTCTTGAAGTAGATATATCTAACAATTTTGAATTTATCAAAACGGCTGAAAGGAATATAAAAGAGTTAACAGATACGAGGATAAAAGAAGAAGAGAGAGCGAGAAAAACAATCGCGCAAATACTCGCTGAGGTGCCTCTTACTGAAAAGCAATTATTAAACGAGCGAATAAATCAGACTATGTCATTTTTAAACAACCGAGCCGACCTTGAAAAAACTGAAGGTGAGGCGCGAGTAAGCTCAATACAAGCGGAAGCGTCAAGAGCCTTGAATATTGAAGGTTTAAAAGAAGAAGAAAGGCGTGCGATTATCGCGGCATCTAATGAACTGATAGCTCAAATACATAAAAAAGCAACAGATGAATATTATAAAACTGAGGACGGTAAGAATGAAAAGCTTGCCGAAACATTAAAAGGCAGAGTAGGTCTTTTTAAAAACGCTTTAGCCGAGGAAGATATAACAGAAGCGCAGGCTCAAAAAGACAGAATAGCTAGCGCCGAGCAATTTTTTACAGCAAGAGCCGAAGCCGAAAGCGAAGAAAAAGACAGAAGAATAGAGTTTTTAAGACAGCAAGCCGAGGAAATGAAAGCGGTATACCAAGAAGACGCAGCGGCACGTGTCGCAATAGAGCGGGCTGTACAGAATACTATTTTTAAATTACAAGACGAGGCTAAAAAGAGAGAGGTAGCTCTTTTAGAAATAAGGTTAGGCGCCATGATGGATTTTACCGGAGGCATGGGACAGCTATTTGGCGAGCTTGGTAAAAAAAATAAAGCCGCGGCGATGGCAGCCAAGGGTATATCCGCTGTGGAAGCTGGTATAAACTCATATCTGGCGTTCACAAAAGCGTTAGCCTCTGTGCCTTATCCTTTTAATATGGTCGCGGCGGCCGGTACGCTCGCGTCAGGTTTAGCGCAGCAGATAAAAATACAAAACACTCCAATAACAGCGGAAACAGGCGGTAATTTTATAGTACCTGATTTATCTCCAAGAGTTGACAATATTGGATTAAGAGTTCAGGGCGGCGAGGAAATAAACGTCACACCCAGAGGCATGGTCGGGCGAGAGGATGGAAATATTCATATCAAGGTAAATATTAATGACAAAGAGCTTTTTAATATTATTAATGATGGGTTTAAGTCTGGCGAAATATATATGCATAGGAATTTATAATGCCCCGTAAAGATATAAAAATTAATGAAATACCGGAATTACATGAAAAATCTAAAGCATTACTGGAAGCGGTGAACGAAGCAAGGCGCGATGTATATCGTATGGATAATGTTATTGTAAGGGTAAATACCAATTCTAATACGGCGAAAATAGAACCGATAAACCAATATGAATTAAGACATGAAGTATCACAAAGCGCGCGATGTATAAAAAAATGTCCGGATAATCAAGGTGACTGGATATACAAAGAAATACACCCGCCGATCGATGCCTGCCGTGACGCGATTGCTTCTTCCTGTACAGCGCTACCGAAAATCAAAGGCGTTGTTTCGCACCCTGTTGTATCTGTAAATGGAGAAATATCAGAAAAAATAGGCTATGATAAAAATACCTGTCTTTATATAGACACAAATGAAAATATAATAGCCGCGCTTCGTGATATTCCGGATAAACCTAATGAAAATGAAATAAAAAAAGCTGTTGACAGTATATGGGACATTGTTGCGGACTTTAAATTTAAAAATGAAGGAAGTATCGCGGGTTTTTATGCGCTTTTATTGAGCCTTATATGCCGACCAAGTATCAATGATAATATGCCTGCCTTTGTTATAAAAGCCGCGACACCGGGGACAGGTAAAACTCTTCTAGCAAGGGCGGCAATACATATAATCACAGGAAGAGATGCCGTAACAGCGAACTGGGAAACCAATGAAGAAGAACTTGCGAAAGATATGCATTCCCGATTACTGGCGGGACAGGAATATATAATTTTCGATAATATTAACGTGAAAATAAAATCAGGTACAATAGCGCAGATATTAACTTCCGGTATATTTTCAAAGCGTATATTAGGACAAACGAAAAATCAGGAAGTACTATGCAATTCAACTATAATTTTTACGGCAAATAATCCTGAATTATCTTCAGAGATAGCGCGGCGATGTATTCCAATAGAATTGATTTCAGATATTGAACATCCTGAATTGCGTACAGATTTTAAATATAAAAAATTACTTGAGCATATTTCAAATAATCAGGCTGCTTTATTAAGGTCTTTGTTTGTTATGGTACAGGCATGGAGGGCAAGCGATAAATCCTATACAGGTGACAATGCAATCCTTGGCAGTTTTTCAAAATGGAGCCGAGCCATAGGTGGTATACTGAATGCTTGCGGCGTAATAGGTTTTTTATCCAATCATGCCGATTTTGCAAATACCGCGGATACAGACACAGATATATGCCGTCAATTTTTTATTAAATGGTATGAGACGCATGGCGGTAATCCCGTATCCGCGAAAGATCTTCTGGGTATTGCGCACGAGCTAGGAATAGTGGACACAAGGCGCAGCGAACAATCGCAAATAAAAAGCCTTGGACGCTATATAGTCAAACGTGAAGGGCAGATATACGAGAAATTAAAAATAATACCAGGCAGTTATGAGAAGGGGAATAGGCGATATAAAATAACGAGTATCGTAGGATTATGCCATTAGGTAGGATGTATCTACGCCCATTTTATTTTTTTCTAAAAAATATATTTTAAAGAGTAAATTATTGGCATGTAATCCTATAATCCTATGTTATCATAATCAGTTACAAAAAAACCTACAAAAAAATAGAGTTTTTTAATGATAAGTATTGACAAATATTAACCATTATAATAACCTACTATATAGAAAGTATAAGCGGAGTTTTAGGGTTCAAGCCCCGTCGCTCCCGATTAAAGCTCGTCAATAGACGGGCTTTTTTTTATGGAAGGCAAGCCCCGTCGCTCCCGATTATTAAAGTCTGGTTAACGCCAGACTTTTTTTTATTTTTGGTAAAAAAAATTGCATATTAGCGGG
>Ga0209755_10002404_pt1 | contig 25851 bp, 19 predicted proteins | sample TergutCo191P1_FD_187301 | JGI IMG/M metagenome (GOLD analysis project Ga0209755, IMG submission 187301) | Cornitermes sp. P1 segment gut microbial communities from Petit-Saut dam, French Guiana - Co191P1 (SPAdes) (version 2) | ecosystem: Host-associated > Arthropoda: Insects > Digestive system...
GTTGGTCGAATATTGCCAGTTGCTGTTCAAGGCAAGCAACGGCGAGCTTTCAGAGAAGGCCTTGGGCAAGCATTTGGTCAAAATTGAAAACATCGTCAAAAACAAGCTGGGTTCGAGCCGCATTGAGATTGCGTTCATATCGTACAAGGCGTCCATGTCCGACTCTCTCGAGTCAATCTACCTTGCCGCCAAAGACGACCCGGACTGCGACGCATACTGGATACCCGTTCCGTACACGGAGCACGGCTCAGGCGGGGCCGCAGACAGGACTGTCTATGAGGGGGCGGAGCATTATCCCGACTATATTGAATGCACGGACTGGCGGCAGTACGACTTTGAAGCGCGTCGCCCAGATGCAGTTTTCACCTTTAACCCCTATGATGGCGCAAACTATGTGACGAGCATACATCCGAATTTCTATTGCGAGCGCCTGCGCGAATTTACCGACATGCTGGTGTACTGCCCATATTTTGTCGTTCCCGGCGACAAAGTGCCGGAGCACTTTGTTGCTCTTCCCGGCTGCATATATGCGCACAGGGTTATAGTGCAGTCTGAAAAAGTCCGCAAGTCGTACATCAGCGAATTTGAAAAAAGCTATGGGAACCACTTTGGCAAGCCGGAGGACAAGTTTGTTGCGCTCGGCAGCCCAAAATATGACAAAGTCCTCAGCGCTAGGCGCGAAGATTATGAGCTGCCGGAGAAGTGGCGGGAGCTTGTTAAGGACAAAAAAGTCATACTCTACAATACGAGCATTGGGGCGGTTTTGAAGGGCGGCGAGTTGTATCTTGACAAACTAAAGCATGTGCTTGAAACATTCCGCAAGCGGGAGGATGTACTGCTGTGGTGGCGGCCTCATCCGCTGCTGGAATCCACATTCCGGTCTATGCGCCCGCAATTGCTGGAGGAATATAATCAGACGGTTTCGCAGTATATCCATGATGGTTGGGGGATTTATGATGATTTGCCCGATTTCCACCGGGCCATAGCTTGGAGCGATGCTTATTATGGGGACAGGTCAAGCGTTATGGTATTGTATCAGGCTACAGAGAAGCCGATTGTCATTCAGGATGTCAAAAGTATGGCAAATGAGGTGCTGCTCAGGTTTGCCGATTTCGCTTTCGATGACGATGGCAATGCCTGGGCGTTTAGCTTGTTTGGCGACGGGTTGTTTAAGTTGGATTTTGAGACGAACACAGCGGAGCTAATGGCGAAGGGAGAGTTTACTGCGCCTAAATATGAAGGAAAACCTTCGCAAATGCAGACGCATAGCTACATCGCCATTCATTGTGCTGGAAATGAAGTTATTTGTTTTCCGTATTATTCAGATAGTATTTTTGTCTACAACCGGAGGGCCGGAAAAACGAAACATATTCAGCTTAATCATGAGTATATGACAGCAAATGACTACAATGGGTTTGCATTAAGACATGCAGTAGAGTACCAAGGGAAGGTATATGCTTTTGGACTCTATTCAGGGTACTCAAAGGCCGTTATTATTTACGATGCTATGAGCGGTAATGTTAGTTATGATACGAGCCTATATGAGAAAGATTTTGCGCCCAATCAAAATAGAGAGGCAACATATCCTATTTATATAAGTGATTGTTCAGAAGATGGCGCAGTTGCGATTTTGTTTAAGAATTGTGAGCATCTTATACGTTATAACCTGGCTACGCAGAAAACTGAGTATATTGCCTCGAATGCTTTTCTGTCAGAGTGTTTTTGTGCGGCTTTCGATGGAGAGCATTATTGGTTTGTTTCGGAAACAAATGACAAGCTTATAAAGTGGACTGCCGGTTTTGATGATTATTTTGAGTATTCTGCGTCTGATGACGGATTTACTGTTTTATCGGAAAATGCTTTTGGGGGAATATCAGATTTTGGGGAGCATCTTTTGCTGTATCCTTTGTTTGGCGATATTGCTTTAAGCTTTGATAAGAACACCGAGCGTTTCAGTGAGTACATTGCGATACCCGCATTTGCTAGTATCGGGGAAAATATATATAAATACGATCTGCCAAAACAATATAGCGATAAAATATACGCCTTGTCAAGAGTTAACGCTACCATATATGAACTCCATGGGTTTGCGGAATCAGTTACTCCGCATGGCTTTAAACTTAGTAGAGAATATTTTGATTCATATTTTGACGGATGTTTCTACAATTATTTGCATCTCCGCGATTCCGGTTTAGGAAATATAGCAGAATTTTTTGAATATTCATTAAACGCAAAAGCAGATTGTTGCAAGAAGCGTCAGGAATATTTCCCTGAAAGTTCAATAAATAAAGACGGAACGTCGGGTCATATGGTTTATGAATTTGTAAAGTCTAAATCGATGCATGAGAGGTAACACACATAAAATGAAAAATGCGGTAATTTTCGGCGTTGGACACATGTTTAAAAAAATCAAAAAATACTTATTTGATAACTATAAAATTGTTTCTATTGTTGACAACGATTCCTTTTGCCAAGGTATGCATGTTTTGGGAATAGTCGTTTCCGACCCGGCGGTAATAAAGACAGTACAATACGACTTAATTATTGTAACCTCTCAAAACCAAAAGGAAATAATTAACCAATTAGCAAGCTTAGGAATTCCCAGTGAAAAGGTTATCAATGGCTGCGATTTGGTATCGGTTAATAAGGATAAAAACTACTTCCTAAAATATAAACCCGGCAACCCTTGTAGAGACTCAGAATTTTCGTTCACAAGTCCGCTTATTTCGATACTTGTTCCTGTTTTCAACAATGAACGTTATCTTTCAAATGCTATTGAAAGTGTGTTAAATCAAGAATTTACGGATATAGAAATAATAATAATTGACGATGGCTCGACTGACAATACGCCGCAAATAGCAGATGAATTCGCTCGAATAGATAGTCGCGTTTCCGTCATTCATCAAGAAAACCAATATTTCTATGCAGCCTTAAATAATGCGATTATTAGGGCAGCGGGTGAGTACATTTTCCACCTTAACTCTGATGATACCCTTTATCCCAATTCTTTGCAGACTATGGCAAATATCGCAAAAAAATACAACCCGGACGTTATTTACGCAAAAGTATTGTCGCATCAATGTGACGAAAATCAAACTATCATTCACTATGATAGTTCGGGATGGGATGCGCTTGCTCTTAGTGATGCTTTTTATGACTCTAAGGAAAGCTTTCGCAATAATTATATTTACTCTTACAAATCGAGATTAGCCTACAATTCAGCTAATTTGTATCGTACAAAAATAGCAAAGAACCATAAATTCAGAAATGATATTTTCGGAGCCGATTTGCTCTTTAATGTCGCAATTGCAGACGACATAAGCTCGGCATATGTATGCGCCGCTCCGGTTTATAACCATTTTGTGTATGGACACGCACAGTACAATATTTCCATTGGCAAATGGTACGCTTATTCAAATGAAATGGTCATTGATTTTTATAATGAGCATCAAAAGCTATTTGTAAAATGGAATATTTTAAGTGATGAAATTGAGCAGACATTAGCCGCTGACCGGATTTCGGATTTTTCTTGGGTGTGCAGAAGCTTATTCGCACAAAATTGCAATATTACAGCCGATGAAAAATTACGAAAGATTTTTAGCGAATACATTGACGAAACTGCATACAATTGCGCTGATAAGTTCGGCAGAATCGGCGAAATAGAAAGACTCGTATTTTCTTTTTGCAGAGAAATGTTTAAGGAAAAGGAAGTTGTTTGTGAAAGATCTGATTTTTATTTCGTTTATGAAATGCTTGAAATATTACGCAAACCATTGGCAGCGCGGTCAGAAGACGACATGGTAAAGTTAAAAAGCGCTGCTTGCAATATAAACAACCCTTGGTCAGTTGGGAAGATCTATATACCTTAAACAAAACTAAACAGTAAATTAGGATGGATTTTCAAATGAATATTCTTTTATGCGTAATCCACGCTTTAGATAGTAAGTTTACCGTGCTGCCTACCGGCATCGGGTTTATCAGTGCCGTTTTGAAGAAAAACTCTTTTACCGTATATAATTTTGTGTGGGATATGTCTCGTGATGATATTTTCAATGTTGAGCAATTAAAGGAAAAAATAACTTCATTTAATATAGATGCGATAATGTGCGGAGCAATGGTTAATAACTATACGATTCTAAGGTTACTTTTTGAAAGCGCTAAAAAAGACTTTCCTCAAATTTATGCAATTCAAGGCGGCTGCTTTGTATCCTATAGCCCGGATGAAGCAATGACACTAATTCCTGAATGCGACTGCGGCGTAATTGGCGAAGGAGAAATAACGATTTGCGAGTTGATGGATGCGTTAGTTAATAAGAAGGATATATCTGCTATAAAGGGAATTGTTTACAGAGACGATCTGGGTGAAATTAAGTTTACAGAAAAAAGAAATGAAAAGCCCGATTTGGCAAGCCTTCCGATACCTGACCACGAAGGATTTTTCGGCGAATGGCTTGTGGAGCATAATGGATTTATGATTACATCGGGTCGCGGTTGCAATTACTCCTGCACCTACTGCACAAAGCTTGAAAACAGGTACAGGGAGCGCCCGCTTGAGAAGTTTTTTGAAGAACTGGATTACTATGTGACAAAATATAAAATAAACAGAATTACAATCTTAAACGAGTTTTTTAATGTAGAGCCTGAGTATTTGGAATGTTTTTTAGATAAAGTAAAAAATTATAATCTCACCATTACATTGCAAACAAGGATATCGAAGAATCTTACAATTGATGTCTTACAAAAACTGAAAGACGCAGGTGTTGCTGCAATTTTCTTTGGGCTTGAGAGTGCTGACGACACGGTGCTCAAAAGCATGAGAAAAGGCATTACGGCAGAGCTTATACAATCGGTTTTATCCGATGTTAAAGCCGCACAAATCAACGTTACCACTAATTATATATTTGGTGACACAGTTGAAACCGCTGCGACGGTAAACCGGACGCTAGAGTGGGCAAAGAATCATAGAGATTTGCTGCATAATTTGGCTTTCGTGATGATTCGCTTATATCCGGGTTCGCTGTTGTATGACAAGGCTGTGGCTGAAGGCAAAATAGACCCTATCACACACATTGAAAACCAATGTCCGCCTGTCAATGTTTCAAGGTTAAGCGATGATGAGTACATGTATTATAATGATTACTATTTTAATTATTTCTATACGACTCAAATAGAGATAGACCTAAACATTAAAAACGTAGAAAAAATACGTATAAGCGATGTCGAGTATTCATTTTTGTTTCAGTGTGCTTCTTGTTCAAAACAATATGAGATAACAATGAAATTAAAAAAACAGGTTGGATGCAGCTTTTTTTGCGACTGCGGGGAAAAATTAGTGTTAGAGTGCGTCCTTCACTTAATTGATAAAAATGAAATTGTAAAGACGATTCAAAATCAAACTACAGCATTTTACGGAATCGGGCGTTTGTTTTATAGATGTTATTTTGGTTGCGAGTTACAAAATCTGCCAAACGAATATTTTCTGCTAAATAGCGGTTCACGGTCAACTATTGCTGCCGGAGATAACAGGCTGACTGTTCTTACGCCGGATGCGATAAGGCAGTTTAACATTGAAAAGGTTATTGTAACAATATCTGGAGCGTATGATGTTGACTGCATAATTTCGGATTTAAAAGAAAGCTATCCCTGTACCGATTTCGTTATGTGGTACGAATATATTTGACGTAGGATATATATATTAACAAAAATTATATTCCTGTTGCCGAGCAAATAGGTTAAGAAAAGGAGTTATAAAGTGTGAATAGTTCACGGAATATTTATAAATTATTTGTGCCGCCGTGGGCGGCGGAATGGAGTCAAATATGAGCAAGATTTTTGTTACCGGCGGGCTAGGCGTTGTCGGAGCGGCGCTTGTCAGGCGCTTGAGAATGAGTGGGCACGAAGTATGGTTATGCGATTTGCCGCATAACCATCATGCTCAATATTATCGTTGCGATATTTCCGAGTATAGGCAATTAGAAGCAATATTTAACACTCACGCTTTTGATTATGTCTATAATCTTGCCGCTGAATTTGGCAGATGGAACGGTGAGGATTTTTATGAGAATGTTTGGAAAACCAATGCAACCGGAATGAAAAACATTCTTCGACTTCAGGAAAAACACAAATTTAAGCTTATTCACTTTTCGAGTTCTGAGGTATATGGGGATTATGACGACATCATGTATGAATCGGTGCTCAAAGAGCGCCCCATAAAGCAAATGAACGATTACGCTATTTCAAAATGGGCAAATGAGCTGCAAATAAACAATTCAAGACTGATGCACGAAACTGAAACCGTAACTGTGCGCCTGTTTAACACGTACGGCCCAGGAGAATTCTATAGCCCTTATCGCAGCGTTATTTGTATGCTTACCTATCGCGCCCTGCACAATTTGCCGTATACCGTTTACACACGCCATCACAGGACAAACACCTATATTGACGACTGCACTGCGGCGCTGTCGGCGATAAGTGAAAACTTTATACCCGGTGAGATATATAACATTGCTTCAAGCGAATATTACGACATTAAAACAATATCGGACTTAATTTTAAAACATACCGGCAAAACCGACGAGCTTGTGGACTATAAAGAATATGAAAATCAGACGACAATTTACAAAAAGGTTGACAATTCAAAGGCGGCAAAGGACTTGGGAATGAAAACAACAGTTTCTCTTGACGAAGGGATTCGACGGAATGTCGAGTGGATGAAGAATGCCTATGATGTGCGATAAGAAATTTTGCGTGGTAGGGATTGGGTATGTCGGGCTGCCTTGTGCCGTTATGCTTGCAAGTGCCGGGTGCAAGGTATTGGGTGTCGATATAGACAAAGAGTATGTCAAAAGCATCAACAATGGCACCGCTTGCGTTGAAGATGGGCTTTCAGAGCTTTTGCTTTCACCAAGAGTGCGTGAAAACCTCATCGCATCGACAAAAATAGAGAGTGCGGACGTTTTTATCATAGCAGTTCCAACGCCCATAGACCATCGGAAAAAAATTGCCGATCTTTCCGCATTAAAAAACGCGGCGAGATCCGTAGCTTCCGCAATCAAAAAGGGCGACCTTGTGATTATTGAATCAACAGTGCCCCCCTTATCTTTAAGGGATATACTTGCACCGATATTCTATGAAAACGGAATGATAGCCGGCGAGGATTTTTATCTTGCGCATTGTCCGGAGAGGCTATTGCCTGGAAATATCGTCTATGAAATTATCTATAACAATAGAATTATAGGGGGCATTACGGCTCAGTCAGCGCAACGCGCTGCTGATGTTTACAGATTATTCGTCAAAGGGGCGATTGCCCTTACTGACGACGTTACGGCGGAGTTATGCAAATTGATCGAAAACGCCTATCGCGATGTCAATATCGCTCTTGCCAATGAGCTTAGCGAAGTGTGTGCAGATATCGGTGTAAACATAAATGAAGCTATTGATTTGGCTAATATGCACCCAAGGGTGAGCCTTCTAAAGCCCGGTATAGGTGTCGGCGGCCATTGCCTGCCTATTGATCCGTGGTTTATTCACGAGGTTTCGCCATATAACAGCACTATGATTCGAACAGCGCGTTTAATCAACGATGCGCGTCCGCTCGCTATTGCGGCAAAAATTCGAGCGATGATATCTGCAGATATGACACAGGACATATTAATCTTAGGAAAAACCTACAAAGAGGAAACAAACGATGTTCGCGAAAGCCCGGCGCTGCGGATAATTGAAATGCTCCGTGCAGACGGTTATCGCATTTCTTCTTATGACCCTTTTGTCGATACATCTGTATCGCTAAAAGAAATAGCGTCCAGTGTCAGATATATCTTTGTTTTGGTATCTCACAAGCAATTGCTAAAAGAACTTGACGAGTTAATAAGTGAATATCGCAAAAGTGGCAAAAGCGAACCAAGGGTTGTATTTTACTCTCCGCAATCGTCGGCAGAGAACACAACTGGGCTGATTATTGTATGAAATATGGAATGGGGAAATTAAGATGAATTTTTTATTTGTGCTTCCTGATGAGTTTTATCCAAGTTATATGTGGGGTTTTATGCGTTCAGGTATTGCGTATGTAGCGGCAAGTTTAAAAAAACATGGCTATAATGTCCATGGTCTTAATCTTTCATATGTCGATGACACACATGAAGCAATTAAATCATCATTAAAGGCTAATGAAATAGATTGTGTTTGTATTGGCGCATTGTCTGCCGAATATAACTATGTAGAATATATATGCAAAATCGCAAAAGAAGTTAACCCTAAAATTATAACTATCGGGGGGGGGGGCTAGTTACTGCTTCCCCGGATTTGGTCATGAGTAATCTTCCGCTAGATATAGGAATCATAGGTCAGGGAGAAATTACGATTTGTGAGATTGCAGATACATTAACAAGCGGAACGCCGCTTGATGATGTTAATGGGATTATTTATAAAAAAGGGGAGGAATTGGTAACGACCAAACCAAGAAAAGAAATGAGTTGTGACGAAATAAGCCAACTGCCTTACCCTCTTTATCAAATCTTTGATTTTGAAAAAACCGTAAAAAGAGAACGAACATTGGACATAATCGCCGGGCGGTCATGCCCGCTTAATTGTACATTTTGCTTTCACCCTAGCGGCAAAAAATATGTGCAAAGAAGCTTAGACAGCATATTTGCAGAGCTTGATTATTGGTTAGGCTTATATTCGTATATCAATTATATAAGAATTAATGACGAGTTGTTTGCAAACAACAAAGAACGGATTATGGAGTTTTGCACTAGAATAAAATCTTATAATATCAAATATATGTTATCGCTACGTGTTACCGATGTTGATAAAGAAATACTGACTGCACTCAAAGGTTCCGGGTGTAGCCTCATAAGTTATGGTATTGAAAATGTTAATGCTAGTATATTAAAAAGCATGAGAAAACCTATAACTCCGACCCAAATAGAAACCACGCTGAAATTAACAAGAGAGGCTGATATATCCATCGTAGGCTATCTGCTTTTTGGGGATATTGAAGAAACTATAGAAACAGCAATGAATAGCTTGAATTGGTGGATAAATAATTTACAATACCGTCTCGGGCTTGTCCATATTAACACATACCCCGGTACTTTTATTTATAACTATGCTGTAAAAAATGGGATTATCAAGGATGAGCTTCAATACTTAAAAGACAGGTGCCCTATCGTTAATATATCAAAGTTAACGGATAAAGAATTTTCCTTTATAAGAAAGCGTATTAACTACTCTTGGAAGCTATCAACAACATTTGTTATTGATATGTCCATTAAAAGCATAGATGAAAATAATATTTGCACCGGAACTTCCGAATGTTTTAGATGCGGTAATGAAGTTGGCTTTTCGATGCCTTTTCAAGAGATGTCGGTTATTCTTTGCCTACAGTGCAGCACGCGCTTATATATTTCGCCTAAACGGGAAACTGACCAGAATTTTTATGAATATTTTAAAAATACAAATGCCCTAGCAGATTTAATTAATATAGCGAAAGCGCGCAGTAATATTATAATTTACGGCGCAGGCAAGCGGACAACATTGTTGCTTTCGTTTTTAAGTGGCTTGCGGCCGAAGATAAGCTGCATAATTGACCAAAACCCATTGTTGCATGGGGAGCAAGTCTTTTCACAATATCCCATTAAACCAATTGAAGCTTTAAGCAACGAAGTTTGTGATTTGATAGTTGTAACCGTTTTAAGAGATTCAAAGGAAATAAGGAAAAATATAAAAAGTCACAACGCAAAGGTAGATGTAATAAATGTGTAGATTTAGCATGGTTATGCCAACGCAGGCACTAGAGGAGGGGTGCTTCAACAAGCTGGACTCGGCGCAAATCCATCAAAGCGCAGAAGTATGGCAAATAAATACCCAGAACAATCTATTTGGAGGTTTTGAATGAAAATAAAATGTTTATTCCTCGGACATTGTTCATGAGGGATATGGCCTGCCAATTAAGCACAGTTGGCGGCGCAGTGGCGGAATGTGGGGTTTTACGCAGGAATTTTGCAGCCCTTATAAATCAGCTGCTTCCAACTAAGAAGCTTAATCTGCTTGACACCTTCACCGGATTTGACAACCGGGATACAAGTAAGGAAGATGAGCAAGCCGGGCGCTGGCTTTATGAAAAAGGGGGAGCAGAATACTATGCATTAGGGAGCGAGTTTTTGACTTTATTGCGTTGCCCTAATTATAAAATGGTGAGCACCTACAAAGGCTTTGTACCGGATACATTCGAAGAAATAGAAGATATGAAATATTGCTTTGTTAATCTTGATATGGATTTATATGCGCCGACATTGTCGGCAATAAGATACTTTGCCCCTCGCATTGAAGCAGGTGGGATGCTCCTTTTGCGCGATTATTTCTGCGATGATTTGCCAGGTATAAAAAAAGCAGTGGATGAGGCAGGGGACAGTCTGACTGACTTTATTCGCTTCTCTGTGAGTGATGGTTATTCACTCGCTCTGATGAAGAAGGATTAGGGAGGCACACCCATGATGCACGAACTGGAGCGAGCCCAAGGGTTGTACTTTACTCTCCGCAATCGACGGCAAAGACCACAACTGGACTGATTATTGTATGAAATATGGAATGGGGAAATTAAGATGAATTTTTTATATATGAAAAAAGCAATTATTTTTGGCGTTGGCCAAAATTATGAAGCTCACAAAAATATAATACCGGAACTTCACTATGTTGAAGTCATTACAGTAAAGTGAGGTGAAACAATGACGAACTTAAACAATCCGCTAGTTAGCATTATTGTTCCCGTATATAATATCGAGCCGTATATTAAGCGCTGTGTCCGCTCTATAATAAATCAAACTTACAATAATCTTGAGATTATCTTGGTAAATGATGGCTCACAAGATAGCTGCCCTGCCATTTGCGATGCTTTCGCAATTGAAGACAAACGTATTTTTGTAATACATCAAGATAATAAAGGTCTGGGAGCGGCGAGAAATGCCGGGTTGGATTTATTTAAAGGTCAGTGGTGTTGCTTTATAGACGGAGATGATTGGGTTGAGCCTAATTATGTAGAGGCTTTATTGAACTCAGCAGTTGAGAATGATTGCCTTATTGCATCTTGCGCATATAAAGAAGTGTTTTCGGAACAAGAGAGTCAATTAATACCTAATTTAAAAATCGTTTTGTTAGACTGGAGAAATTATTTATTTTTTACTTTTAGCACAAATGGTTATAATCCGCATTCATCGGTATTATCAATCTATAACCGCAAACTATTAGAAGGATTTAAGTTTTCTCTAATAGTTCTTTCCGAAGACGTAGCAAGTGTATACTCATTAATCTATGCTTGCGGCGTTTTAAATAGTCATATTGCTGTTTTGAATTTATGCCTATATAACTACTTTCAAAGAGATAACAGTTTATCAAGGGGTAAAAAAGATTATAAATGGTTTTCCGGGATAGAGGCTTTTGACGCACCACTTGAGTTTTTCCGAGGCACTAAGGAGCATGAATTATATGATTTTTATTGGTTTGATTATTTTGATAGATGCATAGAGGTAGCTTGCGAATGTTCAAAAGATATTCCGCAGTACAAAACAGAAATTGACAGTATTGTTAAGCGTATTCAAAAAGGTACGGAAAAAGCGTATGAAATGCCTCACCCTTCATTGCAATTATCTTTAAGCGCACGGTCTAATTGGCAAAAACTGCAAACCGATTCACGTTTTGTATTGTATGGTTACGGAAAAAACGGAAAACGTTATTTAGAGTGGCTGTTATACTTCAATATTCCAATCGTTGAAATTTGGGATAATTTTGCTGTAAAAGACTATGTGATAGACGGCATTCCTATCAAGCAGATGCATCCCAGATATATAAATGGAGACGTTGTAATCCTAAATTCATTAGGAGAAAGTAATGCAATGAGTCAGGTTAGTTATAACCTTCGGATTTTGGGGTATCAAAAAATAATTCGTTATGCGGCATTAGATAACGCAATCAAATTTGCTAAATATCGGGCTTTTTTGCCGTTTCTGTTGGAGGATGATAGATAATGGAGTCTGTTCAATCAAAGCCCAAATACAACTATCAAAAAGATGTGTACAGATTCTCTGAAATGACCGAATCGGAACGCAGCTTTACCGCAAATATTATAGCGAAATATAAGCCAAAAAACTTACTTGAAGTTGGTGTAAGCGCAGGCGGTGGAACAGTGGTTTTGCTCGACGCTATAAAGAAACTGCCTAGCGCATCTGTGACATCAGTTGAGTTTTCGGAGAGCTGGTATATGAATCCGGATATGCCTGCCGGGTGGCTCGCCCACCATGCATACTCCGGCAACATACCGTGGACTTTACATAAAGGTGTCGACTTTTCGGAAATAGCAGACAGGTTTACAGAAAAATTTGACTTTTTGCTACTCGACACTGCGCATGTTCACCCTTGCGAGTCGCTGAATTTTCTTACAATACTACCTTATCTAACCGGCGACGCAGTAGTTGTTTTGCATGACATCGGGTTATATACCCACGTTAATTCTGTAGATGGGAATGCCTGTAAATTATTATTCGACACTGTTACCGCAGAAAAAATCGAATGCTTCGATTATGAGTACAAATTGGCAGCGCATACTCAAAAAAGGGCGCTTTACGTTCCAAATATCGGCGCATTTCAGGTAAGTTCCGACACTCGCAAATATATTCGAGATGTCTTTTCAATGCTCCGCTACTCATGGGGATTTCATATGGAAAAATTAGGTTCTATCCGCAAAATTCTTGAAAAAAACTATGACGGCGAATGCCTACGGTTATTTGAAGCAGCGGTTGCGTTAAACCTAAGCTATCTGTTCTGTGGTAAACGATATGATTTTTCATCCATCAATAATTGTTTGTGTAAGATACAGTCGGGCAAAGAAAATATACAAAAGGCTTTAGAAAAGTATGACAGAATTATTTTTCATGGCGCTGGGGAATTATGTCCGGTACTGCTTGATTTGTTTGCGGCACTTGGTTGTAGAATGCCGACTGAAATTTGGGATGTAAACCCACAGAAAGCGAGGGTTAAAGATTTTTCGGTGACTAAACCTGAGTATAATCAACTAAATGAGAACGACTTGGTCATAGTTACTATCGCAAATTATATTACGGCACATGCAATTTCTGCTAAAGCTTTAGTAACAAAGTGCTCCGGTATTTTTGCTGTTCACGAACTTGCAGAGCGTTTATGTGCAGTCACACCTGAAAAAGAGAGGATAGCAAAATGAAATATATTTTTCCATTTAAGAGATGCACACAGTTGAATTTTACAAATATTGTCATTTTCGGTGCCGGGGTAATTGGATGCAGTTTACAAGAACAAATTGCAGAAAAAGCTCAGGTGAAAACTATCGGCTTTGTTGATAATTTTATAACAACAGAAGCTGCACCGGATATTGTTAAGCAAATTGGCGTTCATACACCCAAATACCTTAAAAATGCAGAGTATGATTGCATAATACTTGCGTGCAGAGAAACGTTGATTCCAGAGCTATGCGAGTGTTTATTTAATCTTGGCATAAAAAGCAACAAAATAATTTTGCCATTATTTTATAACGACTATATTCAGCCGAACATCGGCTCGGGTTGGAATCATTATTATGCAATAGCTGAAGATTCTGCCACTCCGGAATTTGAAAAGTATTTTATCCCATTTTTAACAAAGCATAATATATCTCTGGGGCATGTTTTAGATTTTCCAAGCGGACGAGGAAGAATTGCAGAAGTGCTATATAAAAATAACTCTGAAAAGATTGACAAAATAATGTGCTGTGACGCAAATGGCGAGGCAATTGAATACTGCCGCGAACGTTTTTCCGAAAATGACAGGTTTGCATTTTTGACTAACACAGTAGATGATAATAATCCTCTCCCCTTAGAAATAGGGGATAATAGTTTTTCATTCATTTATTCTTGGGATGCTATGGTGCATTTTTCATATAAGTGGCTTGATTTCTATATTGGCGAGTTCTTTAGAATATTACAAGACGGCGGGTATGTTTTTATTCATCACTCTAACTTAGGAGCTTGCGATGCAACTTCTTATAAAGATATAAGTGAAAACTTTAATGAAAATCTGCATTGGCGATCATCTGTTTGCGCAAATGATGTAAAGTATATCGCTGAAAAGCATGGTTTTTGTGTTGTGCAGCAAAGAGTCATTGATTGGGTTGACGCTCAGAAAATAGATTGTATCTCTTTGTTAAAAAAATCGGAGAAATAAGCCATATGAAAAAAATCAAAATGCTCGTTATTCACTCGAGTTTCTATATTGGTGGCGGAGCGGAACGATTCCTACTTAATTTTCTAAATATTTTCACTGAGAAATATGATATTGATTTGCTATTATTTGATGATTTGCAGGATAATGCAAAGATGTATGACTACATCCCAAAGGAAATTAATGTGCTTCCACCTTTATGGCAATTTTCGCATTGGTCTCCAGCGCTGATTAAATACCTAGTATCAAGTGGCCAAAAAGAGGCGGCAAATATTAGAGAATTTGTGCATGAAAGAAATCAAGACCCGGAGTTTCGTAAGCTTCCGAATGGGGAAAGATTAATTTCCAACTGGAATTTACTTAAAACACTTTGTCCGCATTATGCTGGCTATGATTATGCGATAGCATTTACGCATACTCTGCCCTGTAGAATCCTTGACGGCAATGTTCAGGCGAAAGATAAATGTCTGTTTGTGCATAACGATTTTGATTTGATTTGCAGCGAAAATGAAGATTTGTGCACTGCTATTTTGTCTGAACACAGGCATTATGTAAACATGGATAGTATCATCTGTGTTACAGAAAAAAATAAGGCATCGTTTGCAAAAATATTTCCAGATTTGGAAAATAAACTCTCAGTATTGCTAAATGTCAGTGATACGGCGTTTATCAAAAAAAGCAGTATGCTGTATATGCCGGACGAATATGATGCAGATGAGTTTAATATTTTGACTGTTGCGAGAGTTGACGAACAAAAGAATACTGAGCTTTTATTAAGCGCCGCTGCTGAGCTTAAAAAAAGGGGTATGTTATTCAAGTGGTTTATCTTAGGGCATATAGGAGAGCGTGACTATGCAAAAAAATGCTTGGAAATGCGTCGTTTAATGGGTCTGCGCGAAAACGTTGTTTTCTTAGGCGAAACGACAAATCCCTATCCCTACTACAAAAATTGCTCCCTTTTTGTCATTACGTCAAAATGGGAGGGCAGAAGTCTTGCGATAGAAGAAGCCATGATTCTGGGATGTCCGATTGTGTCAACTAATTTCACCTCTGTTTATGATCAAATAACAGATGGTTTAAATGGAAAAATTTGTGAGATGAACTGCGAAAGACTCTCTGATGCAATTGAGCAATTGTATCACGACAACGATTTGCGAAATCGACTTGCAAATGCTAACGCAGGATACACCGGAGATGCTGAGCGATTGAAGTATTTGGAATTTTTCAGTTAATAATTATGGAGGAATGTCAATAAAATCGACGGAGGTGTTTAATGAAAGATTTAATTTGGTATCCATTATCATACCCTGTATACAAGGTTGAGCCGTACTTGGAGCGCAGTGTCTGATCTGTTCAAAATCAAACTTGAACTAAACCTTGAAATAATACTTGTCGACGACGGCTCTTATGATAGCTGTCCAGCCATCTGCGATGCCTTTGCGGCAGAAGATAGCAGAATAGTTATATTATGCACTACAATGCTTTAGCTGATGCAATAAAATATGCATCATATGAAAAATTTTTACCATTTTTATTGGAGGTATGACACATGGACAGCAAGCCTATTATCTTCCCTTTTCCGTTTGGAAAAATTCCTCGTGATTCAACTGTTGCAATTTATGGTGCCGGTTCGACGGCAGACGACTATGTTCGTCAGATATTGCAGGAGAATTGGTGCAATATTTTGTACATTGCAGACAAAGACTATCAAAAAATTTCACAGCTCCATAATACTGATGTGTATTCTCCTGATAAGTTGGCCGATCATTCCCAATATGATTATGTTATCATATCATCTTTATTGTTTGCCTTTGAAATGAAAGCTAACATTAAAAAAATGGGGATTCCGGACGAAAAAGTGATATGTGAAGTGCCTTATGGCATAAAGTCGTACACACTGTGCGGAGAGGATATTATTGTCTACACAATACTTAAACTTACAGGAAAAGAAAAACTCAGCTATATTGACTTAGGCGCAAACGACCCTTATGTATGGAACAATACGGCATTTCTTTATGTCCACGGCGGCAGAGGAATATTAGTTGAGCCAAATCCCGATTTAAGCCAAACACTAAAAGATTCAAGACCCGAAGATATAGTGCTGAATGTTGGGGTTGCAAGTGAAGCAGGAACATTGAGTTACTATATGTTTGAAAACAATCTGTTTAATACATTTTCCGATAATCGTTCTAAAGGCGCAGAGTTTGCCGGGCATGAGCTTATAAAGACTCTTGAAATACCTCTTATGACTCTGACAGAGATAATAGACACCTACGCCGGAGGTATTTATCCTGAATTTTTGAGTATTGATATTGAGGATATGGACTATGATGTTCTTAAAAGTTGCAATTTTTCAAAAAGTTCACCACTTGTTATATGTGTTGAAGTTACCAACTGTGGTCACACACAAATGACTGAAATGCTTGATGAAAAAGGTTTTCTTCCATTTCATAATACGTGGAGAAATGTAATCTATGTAAAAAAGGATTTGCTGAAATGAAACGTGTAATAACTTATGGAACTTTTGATTTATTGCATTACGGGCATATCAATCTTCTTAGGAGAGCAAAGGAGATGGGCGACTATTTAATTGTTGCGCTTTCCGAAGATGAGTTTAACTCAGGGCAAAAGAACAAAAAAACATATTTTTCTTATGAAGAACGCAGGCAGCATTTAGAAGCAATACGTTACGTTGACTTAGTTATTCCGGAAAAGTCATGGACTCAGAAAATACACGACATTCATCTTTATCAGGCAGATATTTTTTGTATGGGTGATGACTGGGAGGGGAAGTTTGATTTTTTGAGACAATATTGCGAGGTTGTATACTTTAAGCGTACCATCGAGATATCCACATCACAAATAAAAAATGATTTAGGGGGATACGGCAGGGCTATAGACCCACCTAAAATAGAAAATGAAGAATAAAATATCCATCATCATACCTGTATACAAGGTTGAGCCGTATATAAGGCGATGCCTTGACAGTGTTATAGACCAAACATATACAAACCTTGAGATATTGCTGATAAACGACGGCTCTCCGGATAATTGCGGGGAAATTTGCGATGAATACGCCGCAAAAGACCTGCGAATCAGGGTATTCCACAAAGAAAACGGCGGGTTAAGCTCTGCTTTGAATGTCGGATTAAAAAATTTCACCGGCGATTTCTTAGGGTTCGTAGATTCTGACGACTGGATAGAACCTACTATGTTTGAGGAATTATGTGCTGCTATAAACGGCGTCGATATATCAATTTGTTCTTACTTTAAGGATACGGTTTCGAGTTCTGAAAAAATACAAAACAAAAAACAGATAGGAGAGCGCATTATATCAACGGATAATATGCTCCTTCTTCCGCTTATGCGCGATGATTATATGGGATTTTGCGGATATGTTTGGAATAAGCTGTACTGCGCAAACATCATAAGGAACAGCGGGCTGTTTTTTGACGAAAACATAAAATATGCTATGGACGTTTTATTTTACGAAACGCTCGTATCAAAGCAAGGCTGTGTCGGCGCATACATTGATAGGCCGCTGTATCATTACATTCAGCGTGCGGATGCAATTACAAAATCCGAGTCGTATGACATAAAAACAGATATTCTCAAGGTATATAAGGAAGTTGAAAGCCTGCTCCATGAAAATCACAAGTATTGGGCGCGGGGGTTTTATTGCTATCATGCGGGTGTGATTTGCGAATTGGCAAGGAAAAAACGCGACAACGAGATGTTTGCAAAAATGCAAGAGGAAATAACGGCACATTATGAAGACTATAAGCGCACAAACGAAGAATATCCCCAAAAATTAAACAACATGAAAGCCTTAATGAATGCAAAGCTTGTAAACTACTGCAAATACGATATTGACGGATTTGAGGGGCAAATAGGCAGTAAGTCAATTGTATGCTTTGGGGTATATGGTCAATTTAGTGCATGGCTGATGCAAAATCAAAATATTATCGATAAAATTTTAGCCCTTATTGATAATGACCCTGTTTTGCGTGGCTCTATTTGCAAGCTTGAAAGGAAAAAATTCAGAGTTGTTTCGTTTTCAGGGTTTTTGGAGTATAAGTTCGATAACTTCGTTATACTGATAAATACAAACAGACATGTTGATGCCATACTCAAGCAACTGGATTTATCAGGGGAGCTGGGCGGTGTGGATGTTTATGTCGCCGAGCTTAAAAAGTATAAAAACAACGAAACTGTAAAGAGCGTACAGACAACGCTGCTGCAGGTGTTAGATGAATTTATACAAATTTGTGAGCGTAACGGCTTAAAATATTATTTGACCGGAGGCACTTTGTTAGGAGCGGTGCGGCATAAGGGTTTCATCCCATGGGACGATGATATAGATGTAGAAATGCCGAAGCATGACTTTGAAAGGTTTGTAAACCTTCCGCCGCAGGAATTCGGCGAGGGTTATTATCTGCATTGGATTAACACAGATAAGAATTGCGTCGAAACCTGTGCGCGCCTGAAAAAGCGCAACACATACAAGTTAGAATGGGCAAGGGGATATGAGACCGCAAATGAGCAAAATCATGCGGTTGGTGTCTGCATTTTTAAAGTGTGTCTTAATAAATATGCATCACCTGCGGTAAACTGGCCATCTGAATATGACCAAAAATGGAGAGGAATATGGGGGATGCTACAGCGGGTTGCTTCTAAGAAGTTTGGCTTATGTGTAACTTCGCCAAAGTCGGTATTATCTATTTTACCTTTATCTATACTTTTGAAAATAAGAGAGTGCGTAAAACATATTTGTTCGGAATACGATGCTGGATATTTTTGTGAAAAGTTAAGCGGCGATGTTTGGGGAGAAGGCGTGCCGCTCGAATTTGAGGGAAAGCTTTATAATGCGCCAAATGATTGGGATTACTGGCTGTCCAAGTATTTCGGAAATGACTATATGCAATTGCCGCCGCATGAAAAGAGGTTTTCACACTGCCCGCGCAAATTAAGTCTTAATGTGAGTAATGATGAATGGGAAGATGTGTAATATGGGAGGTATGAGCTTTGTTTAATTTGGGAAGGTGTGTTGTTTTCGGCTGCGGTGTATTGGGCCGGAAAACCTATAATAAATTGAAGTTTTATTATGATGTGGTTGCTTTTTGTGATAATAATTCCGCATTATATGGCAAGTATATTGAAGGTGTACTCATTGTGCCAATCAAACAAATGCTTGATTATGCAAAGGAAGGTGCAAAAATCGTGGTTTCTAACCTGTCGCACTATAGGCAAATTGCAGTTCAATTAACTCGGCTTGGCGTTGAAAAAGTCTATGTGATGAATGATGGGTTTAGTTTTCTATATGGAGACGGCGAAATGCATCCAGTTTCACTGCTTCCTAAAAATGAGTATTACAAGAAAAATTCGAATGAGAAACTTTCGGTGCTGTTTGTCCAGTATTACCCAAATATAAGAACTGCCCGTATTGCAAAAGTGCTTAAATCCTTAAATTGCGAAGTATCCGTAGCATACTATAACGCCCCGCATCAAAGAAGCACGATTGATGTGTTTGATAATAACTGCTATTGCTTCTCGACGTATGACGAATTGGTCGATTGGGCAAATAATAGTGAATTTGATGTTATTACTGTTGCTAATGGAAAATTGGCAATATTGCTTATACACTCAAACAAAAAGATAGTTCTCGATGTGCAGGATTTGTTTAGCTTATATAAAAACCTGTCTTCATCCGAACTGCGGGATGAGTTTATTGAAAATTCATATTGCGATGGTGTGATTCATACTACGGAGGCTGTGCGCGACATAGCTATACAAAAATATGGTCTTGATAAAAACAAGACGCATGTAATTGAAAATTTCCCGTTGAGCGATTGTTGTGTTACCGCAAGACACCGTAAGTTGAGTGAAGATGATGGCATGATTCACGTTGTATACAACGGCGACATAGCTTTCACCGATTCCCGCGATAGAGATTTTGCTGCTTATTGGCGCAAGTTAGCCGAGGTTGGGGTACATGTACATATATATTCCTCGCTGATAGGGTATACGGACTTGCAAGAATTAATAGAATCAAATCCATTTATTCATTACGAAGGCAATTTGAGTTCCATGGAGCTTGCTAATGAGATGACAAAATATGATTGCGGATGGATTATGTTTAATACCGAAGAAGGCACAAGCAAAGTACACTTAGATTATTGCTCCACAAATAAGCTGTTTGAATACCTTAATTCAGGCTTGCCCATGATTATCGGTGATTCAAAGTGTCATCGCGAGTTTGCTGAAAAATATCGTTGTGGCGGGGGATTGAATTTTGAAAATGACATCATATCGCAGTTAAATGAAATTTCTTCATTGAAAATACCGGACGATTTCATAATGAAAAATGGATTTACCATGGAAAATCAAGCACATGACATTTTAGCTTTTTATAAATCCATAGCCGAACTTTAATAAATGGGGGGTATGTAATATGGGAAACGGCATTGTATTTTTTGGCATCGGCGACTATGGCAGTGCGGCGGTAGATTATGCGCTAAAGCGCCAAATTGATATAAATTGCATTGTTGATAACGACTCCACAAAATGGGGAACTATGTACAACGGAATTGTGATAAATGCTCCGGAAGTATTGGTTGACTTTGGCTCAGAGGTCGTTATTACTGCTAGCATGCGAAATAGAAAGCAGATACTCAGGCAACTTTTGGATATGGGCTTCGTCTATGGCAAGAATATTTTTACATGTGCCGATAAGCTTAATCACGCAAAGCTTGCAAGCGAGAATTTTGCGTATGCTAGAGAGATTGACAAGGGATTTCAGGCGTGCAAGAAGTATTATGTTGAGGATGATAAGGGAAACCGCTTCTTTCTGCGCATATCCGATATATCGCAATGCAGCATGGCGAGGAAGGGCTTTGAAGCAATGAAAAAAGCGCATTCGTTGGGAATTCCAACGCCGCTGCCCATTGACTTTTTTGAATTAGATTGGGGAGGGTATTCGCTTCACAGGTGGAGCGATGGAGGGGACTTAGCCGACCTAATGCCTTCACTAAAAAAAAAGGAACAGTATACGCTTGGGGTAAAATCCGGTGAAATTTTACGAAAGCTGCATTCCATCCCGCCGGAGCTTAACTCAGAGGAATGGCCGGCCTACCTTTCTAGGAAACTTAAAAAAATTATCGAGTGTGGCCTGCAATATTCAGACAATGAGAAGATGCTCATCAGATATGTCGAGAAAAATCTCCATTTGGCGAGAAACCGTCCTGTCTGCTTTATTCATTGCGACTATAGCCCCTATAATATTTTGAGTCATGACAATGAATTAGAAATTATCGATTTTGATACCTCTTGCTATGGAGATCCTTTGTATGATCTTTGTATTACTATCTGGAAAGCAAATGTTAGTCCTCGCTTTGCCGTAGGTCAATTGCGCGAGTACTTTGGTGGAGACCCATCGGAAGAAGCTTGGTCATTGCTTGCTCTATATGTATCGCATCATATAGTCGATCGGACCTATCAGATGGCCTTTAATGTGCCTGACCTCTTAAATGCAGTCCGGCAGCGCAGCTCTGAGGTTCTTTTTGAACTGGACAACATGAAGAAAACGATTCCGGCTTGGTACTCGCCATAAGAGCCTGTTTAATATGTCAGAGGCTGCGCATGGAAAATTTTTTGATGCAAAAAACTGTTTAGAAGGAGATTTAGAAGTATAGTCTCGTTCCCCAACGATGACATACCGAAACCTATACATCACAGCAGAAAAATAGTAAAGCATTAGAAGCTTGCTTCAACAAGTCGGACTCGGCGCAAGTCCGCTAAATATATCCTGGGTTGTCAGCCTTATAGAGTATAAAGATATGTTAGGGAGTGTAAAGCTTTGTTTAATTTAGACACATTAAAACTAAAAAATAATCGCATTGTCCTTTTCGGCGCAGGCAACGAGGGTGTTTGTGCTGCTGACATACTGCGGAAAAATGGAATAGAGCCGCTCTGCTTTTGCGACAATTACAAACAGGGGGGGAAAGCCGGGCTTCCCATAATTTCGACGCAGGAACTAATCAGCAGCTACCCGGATGCATTGGTAGTGGTGACTGCCATAGGCTATGCTGATGAAATAATTGCCTCGTTAAAGAATCAGGGGGTAGACGAAAGCAGGATTGTGACTGGTTTTAAAGCACATCTTTATAAACAGCCATACTTGTCATACTTTGAGCTAAACATAGTTGACCACTGCAATATATCATGCTTAGGCTGTTCGCATTTTTCACCGATTGCGCAGGAGCGAATAAGCACGCTTGAGTCTATTCTATCCGATTTGCGTCGGATGTCGGAACTGACTGCGCAAAATGTTGACGAAATTCATATCCTCGGCGGCGAGCCTCTGCTTCACCCGGGCTTAAATGAGATTTTACGAGCGGCGCGCGAGGCCTTTCCGAAATCTGTACTATCAGTGATAACCAATGGCGTATTGCTGCAAAAACAAAAAGCGGTTTTTTGGGATACTTGCAAACAAAATGACATTACAATTGAGGTAACAAAATACCCAATTAACATGGACTATGAAAAAATAGTAGATATGGTTCGGGAAAAGGGCATAAAATTCAAGTTTCATAGCTATACGGGAAAAGCAACAAAAACGCTGTACAAAATGCCGCTTGATATACAGGGGAGGCAAGACCCGGATGTGAGTTTTCTGGGCTGCACCCTCGCCAATCGCTGGATAGCTTTGATGGACGGCAAAATGTACACATGCCAAGTCGCCCCTAACGTATTTCACTTTAATAAAAAGTTCGGGGCTAATCTGGACTTGGAAAGCGGCGACTATTTAGATATTTACAAGGCAAAGGACATTGACGAGATTTTGGATTTTCTTGCAGAGCCAAAGCCATTTTGCAGATATTGCAGGATTGACGGAATCGTAAATGGCATACCGTGGCAGCCGTCAAGGCAAGAAATAAGCGAATGGACGTGATAGCATGAGCATATTAGACAATTATTTTCCAATGGGCCTAGGCACAGCCCATCTTCCGATAAGCGGCGCAAAGGATGAGGCGGGGATTGCAAAATCGTCTCAGTTGATTCTGAGGGCACTGGACGCCGGAGTAAATTATATTGACACCTCGTACCCTTACGCCGCCGGCGGGGCGCACGCAGCGTTAAAGCTAGCGTTTGCGCAAACGGACAAACCCTACGGCGTAACGGTCAAGGTCATACACCAATCTGACAAAACGGCGGATGAGGCAAAACGAAGGGTTGAGTCACAGCTAAAGGCGCTCGGCATAAACAGAGCTGACTTTTTTGTATGCTGGAGCATTCAAAGCTATGGGCAGTTTGCAGAGATTACATCCAAGGGCGGGGTTTACGGTGGTGCGGCCTGGCTGAAAGAGCAGGGGGTTATAGGACATATATGCTGTTCCTTGCACACCTCGCCGGAAGATTCCATAAGGATAATACAGAGCGGCCTGTTTGAAGCGGCCACGGTTTCGTTTAACCTTGCAAACGCAGTGCAAACAATCCCCGTGCTTGATGCGGCTTTTAAGCACAATGTGGGCATTGCTGTCATGAACCCGCTGGGCGGCGGCGGAATCCCCAGAAACCCGGACTTCTTTTCGTTTGCCGGGGCACAAAATGAAAGCACGGTGGAAGCGGCTTTGCGTTTTGCAAAAGCGCACCCCGCAGTAAACGTCGTCCTATGTGGGCTAGGCAGCGAGGGTGAATTTATAGAAAATCTAAAAGCGTTTGCCGAGCCGTCTGCGGAGCCTGATGCCCGGAGAGTGGCGCGTGTGCTTGAAAGGGTGAAAGATATTGCTGGATATTGTGTAAATTGCCACTACTGCGATGCTTGCCCTGTAGACATCCCTGTGTCAAAAATAATGAGCACGCACAACCGCTTGTTGTTCCCCAACATAACAACCCAAGATTACAGAAGACGCGACCCGGAGCTATTGCAAAATATCAACCTCTTTCAAGGCCAAACATACTCAGACAAAAGCAGCGACTGGTTTCCCGAATCTCCGGATAATCCATGTGTGCATTGCGGAGCATGTGAAGAGAAATGCACGCAAAAGTTAAGCATAATGGCCTGTATTGATGACATGTACAGCCGCGCCGGCAAATACGGCTTTTCCGCAAAGGCCCACAAAGACAGGCTCCGTGAGCTTCTTGTGGAAAAGGGGCACAAGCGTGTCGGCTTGTACCCCAAGGACAGATATGCTGATTTGATAATAAAGCTATACAAGCAGCATTTCGGCAGCCCTGAGTTTGAATGGGTTGCGTTTAACTCCGACCCAAGCATGTGGGGGCGGAAATCCGGAGGTGTGGTTATCCACAGCCCGGATGAGATACCTGCTCTTAGGCTGGATATTATCATTGTGTGCAACTACACCTACGATGCGGATATATACACTGATTTGCAGCGCTACGAAAACGAGGGAATAAAGGTCGTCAAGCTGCACAGAGAAGCTGATGTTCCGTGGTTGTTTTGATAATTTATTATACGCGCCCGTTTCGCTCATGCGAGCCGAGGCGGCGAGCAAGGCGTTCGTTCCATGCTTGGTATGTTGCTGGGTTTAATCCTGTTAGCGCCATGGGCTTTCTCCTTTTGATGAAAGCGTATGTAATTGTTCAGCGCCCATCCCTCGTCCTAGGCGAGCTCTGTTCGAGCCGCAGCGAGTTAGCGAGCCCGGGGTTCCAAGGGGTACCCCCTTGGCGTGTCTTTTGGTTACTCCTGCACGAGCAGAAAAGGGACCCGCCGGAGGCCGTTCCCCGCCGGAGGCCAAACCCCAATTAGCACCACTTAAAGAAGTGCTGATATACTGGATTCTACGACTGTGCGCTTAAATGACGCAAGGGGCACTGCACAGGAGTTTACAAGCGTATGCAGCTGCGCCAGAATTTTCAGGCTTATGAACATTGCAAAGCAAACTTCCGCCATATGAACTACAATGAGGGCAACGGCATGGGGCTCCACATGGAGTATGAGGCGGGATTGTCAAAATCGGACTTGTTAAGGTTTTGCGGATACCACGTTGACCTGATTGGTACCTATGAGATAGATTTTCATACCGTGATTTTTACGAGGAAGACGCCAACGCTAACAAAACTTAATTACGCCGAGCTGAAATTTGCGCCAACAGTAATATCCTGCGATAGCTTTGACGGCGACAAGGTGGTAAACAGGCTCGAAAGTGACATCGCCGACGGCAATGAGATAATAAAACGTCACTCCCGCGGGGAGGGGGCTATGGATATTTCCAAGGCTACGAACGTATCTTTGAAGGAAGTCGAGCACATAATCGCCAAATTCAAAAGCTGATTTGTTATCACAACTTAGTGTGCTTTCGTCACAACTTGTCCGTTGACAGGCACTTTACAGGCGTGTATCATGGAAGAGTAAGTATGCGTGGCTTAGTGCCTGCGGCAGGGTTTGCAGGGTAGGGTATGCTGAGCCTATAGGAAACAGTTGAGTATGGTAGTTTTTGGGATAGCAAAAGATGAGCCGCAGCCGCAGCCGTAATTGTAGTCAAGGAGGTAAATGACATGCTACATAATTTTACTGCGTTTTATTCAGAATATGTCATATTCGAAATGCTGACCGGAGGTGATGTGATTGCGCTAATAACTGGAAGTGTTGTAATTTTTTCGTTTTTG
>Ga0209755_10002405_pt1 | contig 25851 bp, 18 predicted proteins | sample TergutCo191P1_FD_187301 | JGI IMG/M metagenome (GOLD analysis project Ga0209755, IMG submission 187301) | Cornitermes sp. P1 segment gut microbial communities from Petit-Saut dam, French Guiana - Co191P1 (SPAdes) (version 2) | ecosystem: Host-associated > Arthropoda: Insects > Digestive system...
ATCGGCTCGCGCAGCGGATCAATCGAAGGGTTTGTCACCTGAGACGCGTTAAGCAGAATCTTGTTAAAATAAACAGGATAATCTTCCGGGTTGCCCATGCTGGAAAGAAGAACACCGCCTGTACCCGCCTGCCTGTAAATTTCATTTATCGTTTTTCCGCTCCAGTTCACATTTTCTTTGTATGTGTTGCCGCTTTTTTTAATTTTCAGCGCCCGCGTAGGACACAGCGAAACGCAGCGATGGCAGTTAACGCACTTTTCATCATCGCATAACATTTTATTTTCCTGTTCAAGAAACTCATGCGCTTCATTGGCGCATTGTCTTTCGCAGGCTCGGCAGCAGATGCACCTGTCGTAATTTCGCGAAATTTCATACTCAGGATATATATAATTTACAGGCATTTTAAACTCCTAACTTTACAATCACAGGCTGACCGCCTTTTGGCGACCAGACCCTGTTCAAATTCGGCTCAATTATTCTGATGGCGGCTTCTTCGCTTGCTATATAAACAGCGTCGTCTTTTTCGCCGATTACCATGCTTCGCAGCTTAAGTCTGTCGTTTAACGCCATCAGTCCGCGCTCGTCCGTTCCGTTGTCAAAACCGACAAGTATGGAAAACGGGCCTGTAATTAACTGATCGGCGAACATTACGCGCAGATACTCATGCGTTTTTTTATCATCTTCGTCCATTCTGCCGATTGTCTGCCAGAAAGGAGCGGCTATTACAGAGGCGATTTCGTTTAACGTCAATCCGATTTTTCTGTGCAGATAATCTATAATATATGTGATAACCTCGGTATCGGTTTGAAGGGTGCATTTATAGCCGAACATTTCGATGGCGCGGCGGTTTGCGTCGTAAGAAGAAATTTCGCCGTTATGCACAACAGAATAATCAAGGAGGGCGAAAGGATGCGCACCGCCCCACCAGCCGGGAGTATTTGTAGGGTAGCGTCCGTGGGCGGTAAAGCACCAGCCTTCGTATTCATCCAGCTTGTAAAATCGTCCGACATCCTCGGGAAAGCCGACGGCTTTGAAACAGCCCATGTCTTTACCGCTGGAAAAAACATACGCGCCGCTGATTCCTGTGTTGACGCGGAAAACGCACTTCGCTGTAAACTCGCGTTCATCAAGCTGGCTGTCGGTCAGTTTTGTAGGAAGAGGAGTGACAAAGTAGCGCCAGATTAAAGGCTCGTCTGTTATCTCTTTGATTTTTCTGACAGGAATTTTTGAAAGGTTTATGATATCAAAATGACGATCTAGGAATTCTTCACATTCTTTTTTTGCGGCGCTTGAATCATAAAAAATATGTAACGCGTAATAATCTTTATACTCGGGATAAATACCGTAAGCCGCGAAGCCGCCGCCTAAACCGTTCGAGCGGTCGTGCATCACAGAAATTGAATTAATAATTGCCTCGCCGCTTATGCGTTTTCCGGATTTATTAATAATGCCGGAAACCGCGCAGCCCGACGGTATTCTAACTTGTCCTTCTCGCTGCATAATTGCTCCTTAGCGCAATAATGTATAAAAGGCGTTCACTCGACCACCGGTTAAAACCGTTTAAATAGAATGGTCTGGTGAACGCCCTTGTTCTTTATTATTTGTACAGGAATTTTAAAAAATGATCAATATCCGGGCGGCGTTTAATTTTTTACAAATCCATGTTAAATTGATTATAATGAATAAAAATTCTACACCGTGGTTTGCAGACGCTGTAATTTACCATATTTACGCGCTTTCCCTAGCGAAATCGCCGGAGGAAAATTCACCGCCTTTTAATAACGATTATGAAATGCGGCGGAATACCGCCGCGGAAATTGAAGAATGGATTCCCCATATTAAAGGAATGGGTTTTAATACTGTTCTTTTCAGCCCTGTGTTAAAATCTAAATCGCACGGGTATGATGTCACCGATTATTTTGAAATTGACAACCGGATAGGAACAAACGATCAATTTAAAGCGCTTATAAAAAAATTTCATGAAAACGGAATAAAGATAATCCTTGATTGTGTTTTTAATCATTGCGGGCGTGATTTTTTCGCGTTTAAAAAACTGCAGGAACAGGATTTAAATTTCGCGGACTGGTTTTCCGGCGTGGACTTTTCAAAAAAAAGCCCGATGGGCGACTGCTTTACTTATGACACATGGAGCGGCCATTTTAAATTGCCGAAGTTCAATTTAAAAAATCCAGTTGTAAAAGAATATCTTTTAAACGCCGCGCGTTTCTGGATCGATACTTTCGATATTGACGGAATGAGGCTGGATGCCGCCGATGTTCTGGATAATAAATTCATGATCGATCTTCGCAGTGCAACGGAAGAAAAGAAAAAAGATTTTTGGCTGATGGGCGAAGTTGTCCACGGCGATTACTCAAAATTGGTAAACGGCCGCTGTCTTCACAGCGTTACAAATTACATTTTATACACAAGTTTAATATCAAGCCATAATAAAAATAATTTATTTGAACTGGCTCATTGCCTTGATATTTCTGTTCCGGAAAACGGGCTGCCGCTGTTTTCATTTTTGGATAATCACGATCAGAACAGAATCGCAAGCAATGTTGTTAACCCTGATCATTTAATCACATTATACGCGCTGCTTTTTACGCTGCCGGGAATTCCCTCGGTTTATTACGGCAGCGAATGGGGCGTTAAGGGAGTAAAGGAAAAATACACTGATAATCCTTTAAGGCCTTATATTGATATTGACAGGCGCGGCGAATTCGACACGCCGCTTACCGGTTATATTAACAGGCTCATCTCTTTAAGGCAAAGCGAAAAAGCTTTAAAGTATGGCAGTTATAAAAAAGTTTACCTTGAATATAAGCGCCCCTTTATTTTTAAACGCTGTTATGAAAAGGAGCGGATTATCATTGCGGTAAACATTTGCGGCAGCGATGATTACATTGATCTAAACGCCCACTGCAGCGAAGAGTTAACTGATTTACTGGACGGCGGGAGTTTTTATCCTCAGTATTATAAAATTAAGGCGCACTCTGTTTTAATATTAAAGGAAACGAATAACTGACAACAGATATTCCTTGTTATGTGAAAACACGGATAATGAAAGTAAAACGGAAAAATTATTTCTTTGCTGTCCGTTTTTTTGGCCGGGCTGTACCGCTGTTGTATTTATATTGTTTATTAAGGCATTTCGGGCAGATAATATTCTCCGCTTTTTTACCGAGGAACGTACCGCAGCGTGGACAGCAGTTTTTCTTTTTCCGCAGCTCGTAACGCTCTCTTCTGGTTTCCTGAATGCTTTCTGATGAATCTCTGTTGTAATTCCTGAAGTATTCACGGCAGTCGTCGCAATTAATATAAGGACTTGATTTTTTGACCTTATTTCCGCACCGGGGGCATAACCCGGTTTTCTTTCTTTTCTGATATTCTTTTTTTCTCTCTGCTGGTTCTTTTGGCATAATGTTAATATTACCAAAAATAAAAACTTTGCGCAAGATGTATTTAAAAAGAATTGAATTTTTTTGTATAATTATGGATAATTAACAGGAAATAAAATTGTGATTAACAGTCCGAATTTACCGGAATAAAGCAGGAGAAAATATGATAATTGCATTAAAACCAGGCGTTAATATAGAAGACATTAAAAAATTAACAGCCGATCTTGAAGCGCTTGGCGTAAAAGTTGACGCCTCACAGGGCGCTTCGCAGATTGTTCTTGGTCTTATCGGCGATACCACTGTAATAAACGATGAAGCGTTAAGAGCAAACCGCCTAGTAGACAGAGTGATCCGCGTGCAAGAGCCTTACAAACGCGCAAACAGGATTTTTCATCCGTTAGATACCATTCTGGAATTTTCATGCGGTAAAAAGACAGCGAAAATCGGAGGGTCTTCATTTGCTGTTATTGCCGGTCCCTGTTCGGTGGAAAGCCGGCAGCAGCTTGTCGCCGTCGCGGAAGCTGTAAAAAAATCCGGGGCCGCCCTTTTACGCGGAGGCGCGTTTAAACCGCGCACAAGTCCTTACAGTTTTCAGGGAATGGGCTGCGAAGGAATCGATCTGTTAGTTGAAGCGAAAAAAGAGACAGGTCTTCCGGTTGTCACCGAGCTGATGGAAATAAGCCAGCTTGAATTATTTGGAGATGTTGACATGATTCAGGTCGGCGCAAGAAATATGCAGAACTTCAATTTATTAAAAGAACTCGGACGCAGCAAAAAGCCGATTCTTCTTAAGCGCGGAATGGCTTCTACAATGACTGAGCTTTTAATGGCAGCGGAATATATTATGGCAGGCGGGAACAGCCGGATTGTTTTATGCGAGCGCGGGATACGCGGCTTTGATAATTTTGCACGTAACGTTCTTGATCTTGCGGTTATTCCGGCGCTTAAGAAAAAGACGCATCTTCCCGTCATCGTTGATCCAAGCCACGCGACCGGTCTTTCATGGATGGTTCCGGCTATGTCAAAAGCCGCAATCGCCGCCGGCGCTGACGGAATAATTGTCGAAGTGCACAATGATCCGGAGCACGCGCTCTGCGACGGGGAGCAGTCATTAATGCCCGAACAGTTTGATAATCTTATGAATACACTTCGCAGGTACGCTGAAATAGAAGGAAAAATCATATAAAGAATTTTTATGCAAAGAAATATTAATGATTGCAATATAGGCATTGCAGGGCTTGGACTGATGGGCGGCGCTTTCGCGAAAGCTCTGCGCGGACAGTGCGGCGTCACGCAGAACCGGCTTTTTGCCTGCGACAAAGACAGCGAAACCCTGAACGCGGCGCTGCAGGCGGAGCTTGTCTGCAAAGGATTTGACGCCTCCCATGCAGGCGAAATGCTTGCATTATGCGACATTGTGTTTCTGTGCCTTAATCCATCCTCGATAATTCATTTTCTTAAGAAATGGAGAAATGACTTTAAAAAAGGCTGCCTTGTAACTGATATAGCCGGAACAAAAGAGAGCATCGCCAAAGCGGCGCAGAAATTCTGCGAAGACAGAATGACGGATGATATTGATTTTATTCCCGGGCATCCGATGGCGGGCGCTGAAAAAAGCGGATTTGGCAGTTCCGGACTTTGTAATTTTAACGGAAAAAATTATATACTTACGCCGATTTCACATAACAAACCGGAAAACATGGATTTTTTAAGAAGCCTAATTTCCCGCATCGGTTTCTCCCGCATTACAGAAGTGACGCCCTCTGAGCACGACCGGAAAATCGCGTTTACAAGCCAGCTGTGCCATCTGATAGCGGCCGCGCTAATTGACTGTGAAAGTGATGTTGAAATTACGCGATTCGGCGGCGGCAGCTTCGAAGATCTTACTCGCATCGCAATGTTAAACGCGCCGATGTGGACAGAACTTTTTCTGGAAAACAAAGACGCTCTTCTTGCGCGTATCGATCAATTTGAAAAAAGCATGGAAGAGCTGAAAGCGCATATCAGAGGCGGCAATTCCGCTGAGCTGGAAAAAAGACTTGAGCTTGTAAGAGACCGCAGAATAGCGAGGCAGTAAAGAAAAACGCTGATAATTCAAAAGAGCTTTTTTCAAAATCCGGTTAGTTTTGGAAGAGCTTCAAATGATAAAATTTTTTATTATCATTCTCCCGTCAGGCGTTAAAATCGATTCAGGGTGAAACTGCACGCCATACACAGGAAATTCCCTGTGACTGACAGCCATTATTTCGTTATTCTGCGTCCACGCAGTTACATTTAACGTACCTGGCAGTGTCGATTTAATCCCGGCAAGCGAATGATAACGCGCAGCTTGTATAGTTCCGGGCATTCCATTAAAAAGAGCGTCCTGCGTATCAAGGGTAACCTGCGAAGCTTTACCGTGCATTAATTTACCGGCGTAGGAAACAGTGCCGCCGAAAGCTTCAAAAACCGCCTGATGTCCAAGGCAGATTCCAAGAATTGGTATAGATGAATAGAGTTTTTTTATCACTTCGATGCAGATGCCGGCGTCCGATGGTTTTCCCGGACCCGGAGATATTACGATGCGTTCAGGCGCAAGGGATTTAATTTCTTCCGCTGTAAGAGCGTCGTTACGCGCAACTTTGATATCAGGATTAAATGAGCCGATAAGCTGGTAAAGGTTATAAGAAAAACTGTCATAATTGTCGATTAACAAAATCATTTTAAAAGCCTCTTTTACTCGATTCCGCCTGAGGAAATATTAAGCGCGGTCATCGCCGCCTTGCATTTATTTACGCACTCCTGATATTCTGATTCAGAATTGCTGTCCGCGACAATTCCTGCTCCGCTTCTTATAAAAACTTTTTTATTTCTTTTATACACAATCCTTATAGCGATGCAAGTATCCATGTTTCCTGTAAAATCAAGATATCCAATTGCGCCGCCGTAGATGCCGCGCTTGTTTTTTTCCTGTTCGTTAATTATCTGCATCGCGCGGATTTTCGGCGCGCCGGAAAGTGTGCCGGCGGGAAGAACCGCGTTAATCGCGTCTAAGCCTGTTTTATCTTCAATGATATCTCCTGTCACAGTAGAGCCGATGTGCATTACATGGGAAAATTTTAAGACAGAAAGATATTTTTCCACCTTTACAGAGCCGAATTTACTTATCTTTCCAAGATCGTTTCTGCCAAGGTCTACCAGCATATTATGCTCTGCAAGTTCTTTTTCGTCAGATAACAAATCTTTTTCCAGAGCGGCGTCTTCTTTGTCGGTTTCGCCTCTTTTCCGCGTTCCCGCCAAAGGATATGTAAATAATTTTCCGTTATGCAGCTTTACTAAAGTTTCAGGCGACGCGCCGGCTATTTCTAAATTGCTTCCGGAAAAATAAAACATATAAGGCGAAGGATTAATTGTCCTTAGCACGCGGTAAGTGTCAAAAACGCTGCCTTCAAAATCAGCTTCGTATCTGTTTGATAATACCACCTGAAAAATATCGCCTTCTTTTATATGATCTTTCGCTTTTGTTACCATTTTACAATATTCGTCTTTTGTGAACAGAGGTTTGAAATCCGATTTTATTCCCGCAGGCGGTATTTGCGCATAACATCCGGTTTTGATAAGATTTTTTAATTTTTCAAGCTGAGCCTTGCCGTTTTCATATTCAACCTCGATATTAACAGTTTTTATATTAACAATTAGAATAATCTTTTGCTTGTAATTATCAAACGCGATCACTTTATCAAAAAGCATTAAATCGACATCATTAAAACATTCTTCATCGTACGAGGCTTGATGCGGCGCGCCTAATTTAAGCGATGGTTCGTAGTATTTCGCGTAATCGTATGCGAAATAACCGACAAGTCCGCCTGTAAAAGGAGGCATATAATCAAACTTTACGCTTTTGTTTTGATCCAGAATTTCCTGAATTTGCCTGTTTGGATTATCAGTGTTAATTATTTTTTTTTCTGACGAATTTATATTCATTACGCCGTTAAGGCAGGTTATTTCCAAACTTGGATCAAACCCAAGAAAAGTATATCTTCCCCATGTCTTATTATCTTCTGCGCTTTCCAGAATAAAACAATGTTTGCTGACATTCATTAACTTTCTTATTACGTCAACCGGCGTATACATATCCGAAAAAATTTCTGTGCAGAGGGGAATTATATTAAATTGATTTTTATCCGCGATGGCTTTTGCTTCATCCAAAGAAGGTTTAAACATTTAGATTTCCTTGTTTTCAACTGCGGCGCGTATTTTCAGTTCTTCCATTAACGAAGCGAACTGCTGTAAATCTAGCGACTGAGCGCCGTCGCATAACGCCTTCGCCGGATTGTTATGCGCTTCTATCATCAAACCGTCAGCGCCGACTGCAAGCGCGGCTTTTGCAAGCGGCGGCACCAGGCTTCTTGAACCCGACGCGTGGCTTGGGTCAACAATGACAGGAAGATGCGACTTCTGTTTAATAACGGCGACAGCGGATAAATCCAGCGTGTTACGCGTCAATGTTTCAAACGTGCGTATGCCGCGCTCGCATAAAATAACATTTGTATTTCCTGATGAGACAATGTACTCAGCGCTCATTAGTAACTCTTCGATTGTGTTGGCAAGTCCTCTTTTTAAAAGAACCGGTTTTTGCAGTCTGCCTACAACTTTTAATAAATCATAATTCTGCATATTACGCGCGCCGATTTGAACAATATCGATATCTTCAAATAAATCAATCTGCGTCTGGTTCATTATCTCCGATACTACAGGAAGTCCGGTTTCTTTTTTCGCGTCACGCAGCATATCAAGACCTTCGGCCTGCTTTCCCTGAAATGCGTACGGCGATGTTCTTGGTTTAAACGCCCCTCCGCGGAGGATTTTCGCGCCGCTTGATTTAACGCTTCGTGCGATTTCCAAAATCTGTTCGCTGCTTTCCACCGAACACGGCCCTGCTATAACTGTAAAAAAACCTTCGCCGATTGAAACGCCGCCGGCCTTTACAATCGTATCATCCTCGTGAACGCTTCTGTTAACAGCTTTAAACTGTTCTGTTATGCGCTTTCCAAAATCGATAATATCGTTTGTTTCAACAATATGATCCAAATCGACAGCCGCCGTGTTTCCAATCAGGCAGACTGCGGTATGTTCTGTTCCAACGCTGTATATTGTAGAAAAACCTTTTTGTTCCCATTCAGAGATAAATTTTTCAATTTTTTCTTTTGATACATGAGGTTTGAGTATGAATACCATTTTTTTCTCCTATATTAAATTATCAAAAAAATATCAAACGGACAAGTGACAAGTAGAATAATTTTCTATTTCTTTTATTATCTCCGCTGCTGTTAATTCAGGCGCTGCTTTAACATTTACTATAATATCACTCCACGCTTCATATAACGGAAGCCGCTGTTTAGCGAGGGTTTCAATTCCAACGCTGCCGGATAAAGGCCGGCCTTTTTTTTCCAGATCATTTAAACCGCGTTTTAAATAAATTATCAGGCTGTTTTGCCGCAGCAGATTTAAATTTTCCGCTCTTGTAACAACACCTCCTCCTGTAGCGATTACAATTCCGTTTTTAGCGGCTTGTTCGCGCAGAATCTGCGTTTCCATCCGCCTGAACGCGTCTTCTCCGTCTTCTGCGAATATCTGCGGTATACTCTTTCCTGCCGCCTCTGTGATCAGCTCGTCAATGTCAGCTAACGGCCTGTTCATTGCCTGCGCAATATTTTTTGATGCGGTGCTTTTTCCGCAGCCCGGCATTCCAATAAGCGCGATATTCTGTGTTTTATCGGTGATTGCCTTTTTAATTATATTAACAAGTTCAGGTCTTTGCGGAATATTTAAAAACAAGCAGCTTGCCATTTCCGCCTGAGATATAAGCATTGTAAGTCCGTTAACGCATGCAATGCCCATTTTTTCTGCTTCAAGCAGCAGTTTTGTACGCATCGGATTGTAAATGAGATCGGCGGCGCCAGTCAGCTGATTGAAACTTTCTAAAGAAAGCGGACTGCTGTTATTGTCAGGAAACATTCCAACAGGCGTTGTATTTATAATTATTTGCGCGTCACGATGGTTTGCGATATTACTGTAGTTGTTTTCGCCGCGGCGCGAAATTGTAATAATCTCACGCGCGCTAAGGTCTGAAAGCGCCGCTCTTACAGTACGCGCTGATCCTCCGTCACCTAACACAAGAACCTTTTTACCGTTTGGATTTATTTTTCCGATCTTCATCATCGTACAAAATCCGTGATAATCGGTGTTGTATCCATAAAGAAGACCTTCTTTATCTTTTATGATTGTATTTACGCTTCCTATAGACTGCGCTTCTTCGGAAATGGACGCGCAATACGGAATAACCGATTGTTTATACGGAATTGTTATATTTATTCCGTCAAAATATTTTTCTGTCATGAATAAATCAAGATCAGAATTGGAAATTTCATATAACGGATATTCATAATCGCCCAGATACGTATGAATCATAGGAGAAAAGCTATGTTTTAATTTTTCGCCAAGCAGTCCGAATTTTTTTTTCATGATGATGCCGTTTCCGCAGATCCGCCAAGCAGGCGAAAATCGTTAAAAAAACCGGGATAAGATTTATTAACCGCCTGCGCGTCTTGAATCACAACAGGCTGCGTACATAGGATCGAAGCGACAGAGGCTGCCATCGCGATCCTGTGATCACCCCAGGATGAAACCTGTCCGCCTTTCAGAGGAGCGCCGCCTTTAATAATCAAACCGTCTTCTGTTACGCGCACATCCGCGCCAAGGGTATTTAAAACAGATGATACAGCTTCCAGCCTGTCGCTTTCCTTTGTCCGAAGGCGTCCTGCGTTGCGTATAACGGTAGTACCTTCTGCGGCTGCGGCGGCAACTGCTAATACCGGAACAAGGTCCGGTATATCGCGCGCATTAATTTCTATTCCGCGCAGATGTGATAATGATGATAGCTTTTCGGCGGAAACTTTCACAGATGAATCTCCTTTGATTAACTTCGCGCCAAAACGCGCAAGAATATCTATAATCGCGCGATCGCCCTGCTTTGACTGTAAATTAAGCCCTTCGCATGTGATGCCGTTTTCGCTTAACGCTCCGGCTGTAAGCCAGAACGCCGCGTTTGACCAATCGCCTTCTACATGAACTGTTCCGGGGGATTTGTAAGTTTGTTTTCTGTGTATATAAAAGACATTGTCATTAAAATCAATATTTATATTAAATTTTTCCAGCATTGATATTGTCAGTTCTATATAAGGGAAAGATTCGATATTTCCTGTTAAACGCAATTCGCTGTTTTCATCAAGTAAAGGAAGAGCGAACAATAATCCGCTGATAAACTGCGATGATACGCCAGCGTCCAGTGAATAAATTCCCGCAGTCAGTTTACCTTCAGCGAAAAACGGATTTGTTCCCTGCCTGGATAAAACACATCCATGCCGGATAAGTTCTTCATATAACGGCGAGAGCGGGCGTTCAGAAAGCCGCCCTTCAAGAACAAAAGAAGCTTTTTGTCCAAGGGCGATTGTAATTGGAAGAAGAAAACGGAATGTGCTTCCGCTTTCGCCGCAGGGAAGAACAACAGAGTTATGCGGCGGGAAACTTTTTTTATTGTTATGCGCCATGTTAATGGGCTGTACAATGTAATAGTTCTGTTCACGGCGGATATCAGCGCCAAGCGCGCAAAGGCAGGCTGATGTCGCTGTAATGTCTTTAGACTCGCTGTCACATTCGATATATACAGGTTTTTCCGTAGGTGATACTTTTGACAATGCAGCGCAAATTAACGCGCGGTGCGCTTGCGACTTAGAGGGTATCGCTTTTACCGTGCCGTTTAATAAACCCGGAGATATTTTTATATCCATATAGAGAATATATCATTTTTTTTTATATTGGACTATATTTAAGTTTTTTCCTCAGCGCAGATAATTTCCTGGCTTGTAATATCGGAGTATAATGTAAAGCCGTTTATCTGCGCTAAATGTATAACCTGTTCCTGATTTTTTTCCATAGGCAATATTTCATCAAAAAGATTTTTTTTGTTAAGAATTATTTCAGAATTAAAAATTACGCCCTGCTCGCCGTCAAAAATCGCGGCGTAAAAAATATCGGATTCAACAATGTCCTGAAAAAAATGGCTGCCAAAAGAGAGTTCCGGCATTAAACCGCTCTGTTTATGCGATACTTCGCACATAACAGCCATATTGCAAAGCTCTCTGAAATGGACAGGCACGCCGAGGGACGGCGTTGTAGTTCCCCACCTGCCGGGGCCTACAAGCATAATGCTGCTTCCTTTCAGCTTTTCATTCAGCATTCCGATGTTACGCGCAACTTGATATTTGTCGCGCTCAGCAAGAGAAAGATAATTTTCAGCATTAACAAAAATTATATAATCAAGTGAAAGGCGGACATTGCCGCCCATAAAGTTTCCGTTAGATGAAAAGAAAATATTTTCTTTTTCAGGTTTTGGGATACTGATATCATGGTTTGTAACGCCGCCTGAATGAACGGTTCTTTTTGTTTGAAGAGGACGGCACTGCAGCAGATTGAATTTAAAAATTCCTTCGCTGTTAAAATTCGCCGTAAACTCGATGTCAACAGGATAATTATACGCCTTCTCAATTGTTTGCATTACATTTTTTGCGAAACCCGGAAATTTTGTTTGTGTTAACAATTTTTTAAAATCAAGGATAACGGGTTTTGGGTATGTCGGACGCCCCAGTTCCTGTAAGCGGGAGAGCATCGCATTATCAATGCTGAAGAATGTGCTGCCGTCAGTTTTTAAATCCTGATTGTAAAGCAAATCCGCCTGAACTTCTGTCATGCGGTTTTCTTTTAAATTTAAAACATCGGCCTTATGCTGTGAAAATTTTTGTTCATCGCCGTAATGAACAGGCGGGCCTTTTTTCGGCTGATCGAGCGGGACAAGACGAGCGTAATCGCCTGATACGCGATCAACCGCTCGCGTTCCAAGCCCGAAAACAAGACGTAACATTCCCGCTTTGGAATCCATTTCTTTATTCCAAACATAAAGGTTTGAAGAATGCCCGACGCCCGCGATGTGCGGAAAAAATAATTCGTTGTAATGATCGCCTGAAACACGCTGAACAAGAATAGCCATTTGTTCGTCATTATTTGCGAGACCTCTTGTTTTTCTGTAAACGAGCGCGTCTTCATTCATAGCGCTTGCGTAAACCGTGCGAACCGCCTGTTCAAAAGCTTCAAACCGCTCTTCCGGCTGTCCCTGATTTGCGCAGAAAACGCTTTCGTATTTTCCGGCGAACGCGTTTCCGAAATTGTCTTCCAATAGAGAACTTGATCTTACAATGATAGGCGACCACCCGAAGTATTCCATCATCTGATAAAACTGTTCGCGGATGATACCAGGGAATTTTCCCTTTAAAAGTTTTTCTTTTAGTTCAGGGGCAAGCTCAAAATAACCTTCCTGTGTTTTCTGCCTGCAGCGAAGTTCCCACCAGTCGTTTTGCACGATGTATGTATAAAAAATATTTGAGCCAAGATACCATGAATCATGCGGCTCCCAATAAGAATGTAACGGCTCGCCGTTATCAAGAAAGGCAAGGTCTTTTTCTATAACTTTTCTGCCAAGAAGCATACCGACGCTTTTTCCGCCGATAAAACCCGCTCCGATTTCACGCGAAGCGATGTCAAGAATGTCGCGTAATGAAAAATAAGACTCTGCTAGTTCTGTTATCTGCGGTTCTTTTCCTATTATTAAGCTGATAAGAAGTTTTTTTATCGCAGACTGAGCTTCTTCGCTTTCATCTAACGCGGCTTGCGCTTTTTCAAGAGTTATATCCCAATAGTCGCGGGTTTTTATTCCCTGTCCAGATCCGCCCGCAAAGCCGTTTGTTGCGAAAAGCGAGGCAGCATCCGCGCTTGAAGTGATAGGAACGGCTTTATCGGCTTCTATTAAATGCGGAAAAAACATTGTCGGCGAATAACGTTCCCATACTTTAAGCGGATGAATGTAAAGTTTTTCATCTATAAGATACAGATCCAATAGAAGCTGAGTTGTTTCTCTGATACGCGCGATTGTCGAATGAGTATGAACTCCGCGAAGAAGCGCGAAATACGCGACAGTATCAAGCACAAAAAGAAACGGACACGTTACGCGAAAAAAGTTTCCAATCATTAAATCAGAATACCAGAATTCCAGAAGATCGCTGAGGCAGTCAAAAACATAAAAAGCTTTTAGCCCTTCTTTATCGATTAATTCGTGCACCTCGGTCGCGAAACTTTCAAAACCTGCGGAAGCGTCCAGTTTGTAAACGACAGACGGCTCGTCATCGCTCATTATCGGCTCATGATTTCCGAAACGGAAATAAACAAGCCTGCGCCCGTCTTTTTTTGACTGTTCAATGTACGGGCGCACGACTTCAAGATAGTCTTCGATAGAATTAACCTGCCATACAACGTTATCGCCAAGGCGCAGCTGATCGATTACCTGATCAAGTCCTGAAATTCCTGTGCTTACGCGTTTATCTATGGCCATAATTTCCTTGCTTTAACTACGCTAAGTCCTGAAGAGCGTCATAGCCTTCTTCGCCTGTGCGCACTTTAATTACATTCTCAACATCATAAACAAATATTTTACCGTCGCCGATATTTCCTGTATAGAGCGCTTTCTTTATTGTGTCGATGCAGAGCTTTACAGGAATTTTGCAGATAACAACTTCGATCTTTACTTTTGGAAGAAGCGTAGATTCAAGCGGAATGCCGCGGTAGTATTCCCTTTTTCCTTTCTGCATTCCGCAGCCAAGCACCTGCGTAACAGTCATGCCCGTTATGCCAATTTTATCGAAAGCTGATTTTAGTATATCGAATTTATTCTGCTTTGTTATTATAACAATCTTTGTCATTTTCGAACCGGGTTTTGAATTGTTAACAACAGGAATCGCTGTGTTTTCCGGCACATCGCCGCCGATCACTGCTTCCGGCGCGTTTGTCGCAGCGATCATGAAGTCCGCGTAGCTGCTGGCAAGACCGTGTTCTGTAATATCAAGGCCTGTAATTTCTTCCTTTTTTGATACGCGAAGACCGTTAAATTTCTTTATTAAGAAAAATGTTAAACCTACGGTTGCGAATATCCACGCGGCGATAGCTGCGACGCCTAACGCCTGAACTCCAAGCAAGTACGCGCCGCCGCCGTACAGCAGGCCGCCTTCAACTGCAAAAAGACCGACAGCGATTGTTCCCCAGATACCGCACACGCCGTGCACCGCGACAGCTCCCACAGGATCGTCAACTTTTAGTTTTATATCGATAAACTCGACGGCAAGAACAACAAGAACGCCCGCGATCAAACCGGTGACAAGAGCGCCGGCTACATCAACATAAGCGCAGCCCGCCGTTATTCCAACAAGGCCTGCCAGCGCGCCGTTAAGTGACATTGAAACGTCCGGCTTTCCGGTTTTAATCCATGTAAAGAACATTGTCGCAACCGCAGCTGACGCCGCCGCGATAGTTGTTGTGACAAAAATCGAGCCAAGTTCATTTATGCTGCCTGCTGCCGCGCCGTTAAAGCCGTACCATCCAAACCAGAGAATAAATACGCCTAACGCGCCGAGTGTTACGCTGTGACCGGGAATTGCGCGCGCTTTTCCTTCGCTGGTGTACTTGCCGATACGCGGACCAAGGAACGCCGCGCCGAGGAATCCGGAAATGCCGCCGACCATGTGGATTGCCGCTGAGCCGGCAAAATCAAGAAAACCAAGCTGCGCAAGCCAGCCGTTTTCATTCCATACCCATCCGGCTTCGATTGGATAGATAACCGCGCTGATCACAATACTGTAAATGCAGTACGCGCTGAACTTTGTGCGCTCAGCCATCGCGCCGGATACAATTGTCGCCGCGGTAGCGCAGAAGACAAGATTAAAAATGAAATCCGAATAATCAAAGTTCTGATAATCTGTCAGAATGCCGAGATTCGGAATGCCGATAACTCCGAAAACATAATCTTCGGCGGCAAGCAGGCAATAGCCAAGCAGCATGAAAGCGATCGTTCCAAGCCCGAAATCCATAAGATTTTTCATAATAATATTGCCTGCGTTTTTCGCGCGGGTAAAACCTGCCTCTACCATTGCAAACCCGGCGTTCATAAAAAACACCAGCGCAACTCCGACCAAAAACCAAATTTGAAAGTCCATTTTACTTTCCTCCAAAAAAAACGGCGTGTGTTCCTGTCCGCGTTAAAGTAAAAACTTTATTCGCTTACAAAAAACACACGCCTTTGTGTGAAGCAGCAACGCTGCCAAATATAAAAAATCTTTCTTTTTATTTACCGCGAACCACTCTAAACATCACGAACTTGCGCTTCGATATCATATTAGTAGTTCGTGTTGGTTCGTGGTAAAAATTTCTTATATCACGCTATACAAAAGCTCCGCGTAAGTTGGGATTGGCCAGTGCTTTTTCGCGACCAGCGTTTCAAGCTCATCAACGACGAGGCGAAGTTCCGCCATCGCCGTAAATATTTTATCGCGGTAAAAAGCAGCCTGATGGAGTATCACGCGATCCTGTGACGCTTCAATAACTTCGCTTTCCAGCGTAATCAGGTTTTTCAGCATACATGCGGAAAGCTTTGTAATCTTATCAAGGAAATGCTCTTCCAGCGAACAGTCAATATTATTTCCGCCGTAAGTTTTTTTCTGCCTTAAAAGATCGATAAGCTCCCGCTGATAATCCATGCACGCCGGAATTATTTCGCCCTTGACCATGTCGATCATTGTAAGCGCTTCGATATGAAGAGTCTTACAGTACGCTTCCATCATGATTTCATAACGGGAATGCACCTCACCTTCCGTAAACACATGATGCTTCTTAAACAGCTCTATATTTTTTTTATCGATATACTTGGGCAAAGCGTCGACAGTGGTTTTTAAATTTGAAAGCCCGCGTCTCTGCGCTTCCTGCACCCATTCATCGGAATAATTGTTGCCGTTAAAAATGATCCTCTTGTGTTCGCTGTAAGTTTTCTTTACAAGCGCCGCCATATCTGTGTTAAAATCTTTTGATTTTTCAAGAGTGTCTGCGAACTGATTTAAAATCTCGGCGGTAATGGTGTTAAGCACAATGTTCGGACCTGCTATTGAAAAATTTGATCCCAACATTCTGAACTCAAACTTGTTTCCTGTAAAAGCAAACGGCGATGTGCGGTTGCGGTCTGTTGAATCCTTCGGGAAATGCGGCAGAACTGTAACGCCGATTTCCATCTCATGTTTTGCTTTTCCCTTGTAGCTTGCGCCTGTTTCAATCGCGTCAAGAATTCCTTTTAACTCATCGCCGATAAACATCGAGATGATCGCCGGCGGCGCTTCATTCGCTCCAAGACGGTGATCATTTGCAGCGCTTGCCGAAGACACGCGCATCAGTTCCTGATACTCGTCAATCGCTTTGATGATCGCTGTAAGGAACAGAAGGAACTGCGCGTTATCCTGCGGAGTGTCGCCCGGTTCAAGAAGGTTGATACCGGTGTCAGTGCTGATCGACCAGTTGTTGTGCTTTCCGCTTCCGTTAACGCCGGCGAAAGGTTTTTCGTGTAATAGGCACGCCATCCCGTGCTTGTTAGCGATTGTCTTTAATAATTCCATCGTAATCTGATTATGATCTGTAGCGATGTTTGTCGTTGAAAAAATCGGAGCAAGTTCATGCTGAGCAGGCGCGACTTCGTTGTGTTTTGTCTTTATATAAACGCCGAGCTTCCAGAGTTCTTCATCAAGTTCCTTCATGAACGATGAGACACGCGGCTTGATACAGCCGAAATAATGATCTTCAAGTTCCTGTCCCTTCGGAGGACGCGCACCGAACAAAGTTCTTCCTGTGTAAATCAAATCCGGGCGGGCAAGGAACATATCCTTATCAATAAGAAAATATTCCTGTTCGGGGCCTACAGTTGTAATTACGCGGTTAGCGGTTGTGTTTCCGAACAGTCTGAGGATACGCAGAGCTTGTTTTTCAATTGCTTCCATTGAACGAAGAAGCGGAGTTTTTTTATCGAGAGCTTCGCCTGAGTACGAACAGAATGCCGTTGGTATGCAAAGAGTTCCGTTCTTGATAAACGCGTAAGAAGTGGTATCCCAGACAGTGTAACCCCTCGCTTCAAAAGTGGCGCGAAGTCCGCCAGACGGAAAACTTGACGCGTCAGGTTCGCCGCGGACAAGTTCCTTTCCGGAAAATTCCAGAATCACCCTGCCTCCGCCCGCCGGAGAAATAAAGCTGTCGTGCTTTTCCGCCGTTGTCCCCGTCATCGGCTGAAACCAGTGCGTAAAATGGGTCGCGCCCTTTTCGACCGCCCATTCCTTCATCGCGTTCGCCACCGGATTGGCGATATCCTGTTCAAGATGCGTACCCTGCGATATAGTCTTTTGCAAAGCTTTGTAAATATCCTTTGGCAGACGCGTCTGCATGACAGCGTCATTAAAGACCATGCTTCCGAACAAGTTTGTAATGTCCTTCATAATTTTCCTCCAAAAAATAAGGCGCTGTGCCAGACCACTAAAGTTTTTAATGGCCGGACACAGCGCCTTTGCTGTTTCTATTCTTACTGTATACAACTTTTAAAAAATTGTCAAGAGGAGCGGAAAAAAAAATTGATTTTTTTTCAAAGATTACCGCGTCATTATTTACATGCCATCCCGTTATTCAACCTTAAAACGTGAAACCTCTTTTGTCAGCACATCGATGCCTTCGCGGTTTTTTGTCGATATGTCGTTTACATGATGCACCGCCACATTAATTTCTTCCGCGCCGATTGCCATTTCGTTCATACCAGAGGTAATTTCCTGCGTCGCTTTTTCAAGGTTCTCGCTTTCCTGAATAACTTCTTTCGCGCCGTCCAGCATTTCGTGCGAGCCTGCCTGTACCTGCCTTGTAATTGTGTTGATATTGCTGATCCCGTCCAGTATCTGCTTAGAGCCTTCGCCCTGCTCTTCCATCGCGCGGCGGATATTTTCTTCCTGCTGCGCGACAATCGCTACGCTTGAATCTATATCCTCAAATCTGGTTAAAACAGTTTCCGTTGATTTTGTGATTTTATCGATTGATTCTTTTATCTTTTTAAGCACCGAGCCGATTGTCTTGGACTGCTCGCTGGAATTCTCGGCAAGCTTGCGGATTTCGTCTGCTACAACCGCGAAGCCTTTCCCCGCCTCGCCGGCATGAGCGGCCTCTATCGCGGCGTTCATCGAAAGCAGATTTGTCTGGCTTGCGATATTCTGCATAACGGAATTGATTTCCAGCAGACCTTCTGATTCGCGCGCGATTTCCTGAATGTCAGTTGAAACTTCCTGTAATCCTCCGCGGCCAATTTCCGATGCGTCCTGAAGTTTTTTTACATTGGATGCATTTTTGACAAGCGTTTCCGTCACAGAGGCTATGTTGGCTACCATTTCCTCAATTGCCGATGAAGCCTGGGAAATGTTTGAGCTTTGATTCTCAACATGAGAATTTAATTTGTTGATGTTTACGGTTACCTGCTCCATTGTCGCGTGAGTCTCGCTTACGCTGGCGCTTTGATTAATAACGCGTACTTTTATGCTTTGAATATTCGAAGTTATTTCATTAACCGCTGAAGCGGTCTGATTCATGTTGCTCGCAAGTTCGTCTCCGATATCGTTCAGTTTTTTCGCTTCTGTATTAATGTTGATAATCAAATTTTTAATTATTTCCATTGTCTGATTAAAGTAGCGCGAAAGATCTCCTATTACGTCTTTTGAGACATAGTTAACCCTCTTGGTAAGGTCCCCCTCGCCTTCTGAAATATCCTTTAGCGTATGCATTACACTGAATAATGGTTTTACAATACTGGTCGTTACAAGCATCGAGAGAACAACGCTTACTATAAACGCGATAACAATTATTGTGATAATTATTGTTGTGAATGTTTTGCCTGTCGCATGGATGTCGTTAATTTCGCTATGAAGCAATACGCCGTACTCATCATATATGTGCTGTAAATCGGAGATGACTGCCAGAGTATTCGGTAAAACCTCGTCTTCAAGCAGTTCTTTCGCTCTATCATGATTGCCGCTGTTTATGAGCTCTACTATTTCCCGCGCTTTGTTATGAATAAGATTGTGAGGCGTAGTAATATGAAGCAGTAATGTCTGAAGTTCCGGGTCTGTTATTAAATTACTATCATCGCTGCTTAACCATTGACCCAGGGAGCAGGTGCTGGAATCCAGCGAACCTGTGAACGGAGCTCCGTTATACACTGTTTCCATCAGCGCTTGTCTCCAGATAAAATGTGCACTTAATATGGATGAAACACGCGCTTCAACCTCTGTTATCTGGATTATATCTTCCGCGGCATTTGTGAGCTCATTATTACTGTAAAGCCCGACCAGTCCAAGAAAAGCGCCGATTATGGCAACAATGGCAAAACCGCCGACTAATTTTGTACGAATCTTCACTTTTTTTAACTCCTATATTTTTATTATGAATTAAAAAAATATTTTTAGTCAATAAGAATTGATGAATTATTATTTATCTGTTTGAAATTATATAAAGTTTATTATTGTAAATATTGATTTATTTTTCTATTTCTATCCAGTTTGAATCGACCCAGCCTTTTACTCCTTCATGTTCAATCGGAGTAAAGCCGTTTGCTTCATCGCCTGTGATTTCAACAACATAGCCGAAGTTTAATATTTTTAAAATATCCGCGTTGACAGACGGATCGGCGCGAAGACTGAGGGTGTCAGCTATTACAACAGCTTTAATTACAGCAGGTTGTTTAACGGCATGATTTACAGCAGATTTTTCCGGAAGATTTTGTATGATTATAACAACAGCCGCGCCGCAAATAAGTCCGATAACGACAGGTAAAATAAATTTAATTTTGGATTTCTTTTTTATTTTATGTTTCGGCGGTGTATAAAATTTTTGCTTTAAATCCGAGGAAGGCGCTGTAAAAGAGTTTGACGCCGTTTTTTCTGACGCGCCTGAGTTTCTTCTTTTATTAACAGTCGCTGATTTTGATCCGGCTGCCGGCGCTATGTTTTCTTCATCAGCTTGGTCAGTAGACTGAGGCACATAGGTAATTCCCATTTTTTCAAGCCTGGTGATCGCGCCTGCGTACCCCCAGTCAGCGGCTTTTTTGTACGCTTCAATCGCGTCGTCTTTTTCCCCTGTCTCTTCGTAAATAATTCCAAGGTAAAGATAAAGCCTTTGCTTTTCATGAGTAAGCAGGTCGCTGCCTCTGTCATTTGAAATGCCTTTTTTGAAATCGCTGATTGCTTTTTTGTAATCCTTCATCTGATGATAACAATAGCCGCGGTTAAAATGCAGTCTTGGGTGTCCGCAAAGACCGATCGCTTCCGTTAATAAAACCGAAGCGTTTTTATATTTATCTTTGTCAATTAAATCCGAGGCTTCGTTTAAAAAATCAACAGCGTCTTTTCCATCGCTGTTTTTTTTACTCATCAGTTTTTCATAATTCATGAAAACTAATTCCTCTGCCTTACCTTGATATGCACTTCGCGGAGCTGCTGCTCTGTGACTTCGCAGGGCGCGTTCATCAAAAGATCCTGCGCGCTTGAGTTCATCGGGAAGGCGATAACTTCGCGGATATTTTCTTCGTTAGATAAGAGCATGACAATTCTGTCGATGCCGGGCGCCATGCCGGCGTGAGGAGGAGCGCCGTAGTGGAAGGCGTTCCAGAGCGCCGGGAATTTATTTTCGATATCAGATTGAGTGTAACCTGCGATTTCAAAAGCTTTGGTCATCACTTCTGGTATGTGATTGCGGACAGCTCCCGATGAAAGCTCCACTCCGTTGCAGACAATGTCATACTGCCAAGCTAAAATGTCAAGCGGATCTTTAGTCTCTAAAGCTTCAAGCCCGCCCTGAGGCATTGAAAAAGGATTGTGGGTAAATTCGATCGGACTTGTTCTTGATGACGACGGCTCGTCGCTTTCGCCGTACATCGGAAAATCTACAATGAAACACATTTCAAAGCTGTCTTTGCAGAGTTTTAACTGGTTTCCAAGTTCAGTCCTGATTTTACCCGCAAGTCCGTCAACTATTTTTGGATCGTCAGCGATAAAAAACAATACGTCGTTTTCCTTAAGCGATAAATTTTTTCTGAGCGTGTTTTGTTTCTCTTCATTTAAAAATTTTACGATTGGTCCTTTTAAACTTCCGTCTTCCATTACGGAAATGTAACCTAAGCCTTTCATTCCGATTTCCAATGCGAAGGCAAGCATCCTTTCAAAGAAAGATTTGGGCTGCTTCGCGGCGCCGCCCGTATTTATTCCGCGGACAGGAATATTTTTAAACTGCGCGAAATCTGCGTCCGCGAAAAATTCTGTCATGTCTTCGATGATAAGCGGGTTTCGTAAATCCGGTTTGTCGGTTCCGTATTTTAGCATCGACTCTGCGTAAGTGATTCTGCGAAACGGTGCGGGGCTTACAGGCTTTTCTGAAAATGATTTAAACACGCCGTATAAAACATTTTCCGCTACAGCAAAAACATCTTCCTGTCCCGCGAAGGACATTTCAAAATCAAGCTGATAAAATTCCCCGGGTGAGCGATCGGCGCGCGCGTCCTCATCGCGGAAGCACGGCGCAATCTGAAAATAACGGTCAAAGCCTGAAACCATCAGGAGCTGTTTAAAAATCTGAGGCGCCTGCGGAAGCGCGTAAAATTTTCCGTGGTGTTTTCTGCTTGGAACAAGATAATCGCGCGCGCCTTCAGGAGACGATGAAGTTAAAATCGGCGTTTGAATTTCCGTGAAGCCAAGCGATTCCATTTTGGCGCGTAAAAAGCTGATCACTTTAGCGCGCAGAAAAATATTTTTTTGAACAGCGGGATTGCGCAGATCCAGGAAACGGTGGCACAGGCGCACTTCTTCCCTTGTCTTTTTTGATTCTGATATTTCAAAAGGAAGAGAAAATACGGCGCGGCTTTGTAATGTAAAACTTTGCGCGTGCACTTCGACATTTCCTGTTTCAATTTTTGCGTTGACAGTTTCCGCGTCCCGCTTCTTTACAATTCCTGTGACAGTGATAACGCTTTCCTTGCTGACTTTTATTTCTTCGTGAAAAACAATCTGCGTGATGCCGTATTGATCGCGCAGATCAAGGAAAGTCACTCCCCCGTGATCGCGTATTGTGTCCACCCAGCCCGATAATATTACTATCTGTCCGATTTGTTCTTCCCTTATTGCGCCGCACGTAAACGTTCTGTATTGATTCATGATTTTTAAACTCCGTTTATTTTAGTTTGTCCTGTAAAATTTTCTTCGCAAGCTCCGGGTTTCCACTCTTGCCCAATTCCTTCATCACCATGCCCATTAAAAATCCAAAAACTTTTTCTTTACCCGCGCGGTAATCCGTAGCAGAGTCAGCGTTCGCGGCAATTACTTTTTCTACCGCAGCAACAATCGCTTTGTCATCGCTTAACATCAGCAAGCCTTTTTCCGCGATGTATTTCTCCGGATCGGCATTGTTAACAAAGACCGCTTCCACAGTTTCTTTAAATGAAGCGCGGTTGATTTTTGCTGTTGTGACAAGATCGATAAGAACAGCGAGTTTATCAGCGTCGATTGATAAATATTCAGGGAGCATGTTCGCGTTGTTCATGAGCCGCATGATTTCGCCGCTGATTAAATGCGCGGATTCCGCGGACGCGTTGACAGTTGATGCAGAATTTTTTTGCGTGGTTTTTTCTACAAGCTTTTCAAACAGATCGGAAATATTTTTATGATATGTAAGTACGCCCGCTTCATCTGCGGAAATTTTATAATCGCGAATGTAACGTTCGCGTTTTTGCTGCGCAAGTTCGGGAAGATTTTTTCTTACGTTTTCGATCCAGTTATCATCAATATGTACCGGTAAAAGATCAGGCTCAGGAAAATAACGGTAGTCCTGCGCGTTTTCTTTTGATCGCATTTCGGCTGATGTTCCCTTGTCGTCATCCCATCGCCTTGTCTCTTGAACGATCTGTCCGCCGTCTTCGAGAATATCGATCTGGCGGTAAACTTCGTATTCAATCGCGCGTGCGATAGCTTTAAACGAGTTCATGTTTTTTGTTTCTGTCCGAACGCCAAGTTCCCCGCCGGGACGGCGCACAGACAGATTGATGTCGGCGCGCATTGAGCCTTCCTGCATTTTGCAATCGCAGATATCAAGATATAAAAGAGTCTCGCGCAGTTTTTCAAGATAGGCTGTAACCTGCGCTGACGCTTGTGCTGCGCTGTCGCTTATAAAATCAGGATGCGACACAATTTCAAGCAATGGAACTCCGCAGCGGTTAAAGTCCATGAGCGAACCCTGATGGCTGTGATTAAGTTTACCAGCGTCTTCTTCCATATGAATCTCGCGGATTTCAATTTTCTTTTTTCCGCCGGCTGTTCCGCTCTGCGGTACTTCAATCTCAAGATAGCCATCGCGGCAGATTGGCGAGTAAAGCTGTGAAACCTGATACGCCTTTGGCAGATCGGGATAAAAATAATTTTTGCGATCGAACTTGCAATACTTTGTGATCGAACAGTTAAGGGCGAGCCCGAGCCGCAATGCGTACTCGACTACTTCGCGGTTAAGAACAGGCAGTACGCCCGGCATTCCAGAACAGACAGGACAAACATGAGTGTTCGGTTCGCCGCCGTAAGCTGTAGTGCAGCCGCAAAAAATTTTTGACTTGGTTGATAACTCGGCATGCACCTCAAGCCCGATGACAATTTCCCACTTCATTTGAATCCCTCAGGTTTGACAAGGTGATGCGTTGTTTGCTTTTGGTAAACACTCGCCGCATCGATCAAATTTTTTTCGCTGAAGGCGGAGCCGATTAATTGGAAACCAATTGGAAGTTTTTGTTTGTCGAATCCGCAGGGGAGCGCGACTGCCGGAAGACCAGCGAGGTTTATCGAGACTGTATAGATGTCGCCCATGTACATCCTGATTGGATCATCGACATTTTCGCCGCGCTTGTACGCAGTGGTCGGGGCGACAGGTGAGAGTATCATGTCATATTTTTCAAATAATTTATCATAAGCGTTTTTGATCAACGCGCGGGTCTGCAGCGCCTTTTTGTAATAGGCGTCATAATAACCTGAAGAGAGCACAAAAGAGCCGAGCATAATTCTGCGTTTCACTTCAAGTCCGAAACCTTCGCTTCTTGATAACCTGTAAACATCGGAAAGCGATTTCGCCTCTGCACTTCTGTATCCGTACTTGAGTCCGTCATAACGCGAAAGATTAGACGACGCTTCAGCGCAGGCGATAATGTAATAGGCAGGGATCATGTAATCCATAAAGGGCATTTCGAATTCTTCACAAGCCGCGCCTGCCGCCTTAAATTCTTTTGCCGCCGCAAGCACTGACTCTTTTACTTCGCAGTCGATACCGTTTTCAAAATAATTTTTTGGAATACCGATTTTACTCTGCAAGGGGACAGAGTGCACTCTGTCCCCTTGTAAGGTAAATTGCTTTTCAATTACACAAGTGCTGTCTCTTTTGTCCGGTCCGGAAATTATTTCCAGTAAAGCGGCGCAGTCTTCGATGTTCTGCCCAATCACACCGATTTGATCGAGTGATGACGCGTAAGCGATAAGCCCGTACCTTGAGACCGCGCCGTAAGTCGGCTTGATGCCTGTAACGCCGCAAAAAGAACACGGCTGCCTGATGCTGCCTCCTGTGTCAGAGCCGAGCGCAATCGGCGCAATTCCAGCGGCGACAGCAGCGGCGCTTCCGCCGGAGGAGCCGCCTGCTACCCGCGACAGATCCCACGGATTGCAAACCGCGCCTTCAACGCCTGTTTCGCTTGAGCCACCCATCGCGAACTCGTCCATGTTTGTTTTGCCGGTTACAATCATTCCGGCCTGTTCAAGCTTTTCAATGACCGCGGCGTTAAAAACCGGAGTGTAGCCGCCAAGCATCTTTGACGCGCAGGCGGTTTCGATCCCTTCTGTGGAAATATTATCTTTAATAACAATCGGGACGCCCGTAAGAGACGAAATATCTTCGCCTGCTTCATGCCGCGCCTGCACTTCTTTGGCTTTTGAAAGAACACGCTGCTTAAATTGCGCTTCCTTTGAAACCTTGGTGATAGCGTTAATTTTTTTATCGTTTTCTTCTATTATATTGATATATTTTGATGCTGCATCAATTACTTTGAGTTTTCTGTTTTTGATATCCGCCGCAAGCTCTAAAGCAGTCATGAAATAACTCCGGGAGCGATAATCATTTCATCATTTTTTACCGGTGCGTTTTTTAATATCATATCTCTGTTTATAGACGGACGAACTTCATCATCCCTGAAAGCGTTTACATGATCAAAGGGGTGGCTGCGTTCGCTTACGTCTGTTGTGTCCAGTTCGCCAAGGTGCGCCATGTAATCGAGGATTTTTTGAAGGTCTCCTGTCAGCCGGGTTTTTTCTGTATCCGAAAGCGTAAGGCAGGACAAATCCTCCAGATAAGTTATTAAGTTATCATCAATCTGCATGACGCGGACTCCATAACATTA